>Ga0209579_10000086_pt1 | contig 175626 bp, 161 predicted proteins | sample Coa_R1_2_FD_187152 | JGI IMG/M metagenome (GOLD analysis project Ga0209579, IMG submission 187152) | Surface soil microbial communities from Centralia Pennsylvania, which are recovering from an underground coalmine fire - Coalmine... | ecosystem: Environmental > Terrestrial > Soil >... | reverse complement strand
TCGTCGCAGCTTGCCAAGCCGCGGGACAACAGTTCAACATTGCGTCGCAGGCGTTGGCCCCTAGATTCTTGGAACCAATCTTTTCCTCCCCAGGTTGGGGAGCCCCCTCAGGTTGCGACGCGGCATCCGGTCGGTGCCCTCCCGGACGGAACAATTCATACTCCGTCCACGAGTCACACGCAAGTTGTTTCTTGATATTCCCCCTCATATCTTAAACCTTCGAAGTGGGCCTGCGAGGTCGATTCACGCGGAGGTTTAGGGTTGCGCGGAGTAAAATTGCGACAATGGCGCGAGGCTGGGAGAGTAAGTCTGTCGAGCAGCAGCAAGAAGAACGAGCGGCCTCGCGAGGTCCGATGCGAGCTCCGCTTTCAGCCAAGGAACAGGAGCGGGGCCGCAAGCGCGACGGACTTCTGCTTTCGCGCGAACGCCTTACACAACAACTGAAAACTGCCGTGAATCCGCGGCATCGACAGATCCTGAATGAATCGCTGGCCGAGATAAATAAGCAACTGGCTTCTTTTGATGAAGATACGAGTGCTCTGAAACCGAAGTGACTCGCCTGGCGGCATAGCGCCTATAAGCAAAACCGAGGTCCGGTCAAGAGGCTACTCACGTATAATCGAGGTGCTGATGAAAGCTTACGTTTACGTTTCACTGAAGAAGAGCGTTCTGGATCCGCAAGGAAAGACCATCCACGGCGCGCTTACGAAAATCGGCTACAAGAGCCTGCACGATGTAAGGCAAGGCAAGTATTTCGAAATTACGTTGAACGGCGGAATCTCGAAGGACGAGGCGAAGGCCGAAGTGGAGAAAATGGCGCGCGAAGTCCTGACGAACCCGGTCATCGAAGAATTTCGCTTCTCCCTCGAAGAGTAGTGGTAGTGGAGCGCCCCGTTTGGGCGAACCAGCATCGAACGTCCGACATCGAAGTTCCCCCCGAACGAATCGCCGAACTAGTCGTCGTTTGAAATCAAGGAGCCAACATCCATGTGCGGAATCGTGGGATACGTAGGTAAGAAGCAGGTGGTGCCGGTCATCATCGAGGGTCTGCGAAAGCTGGAGTACCGCGGGTACGATTCGGCGGGAATCGCGGTTTCGGGCAATGGAGCGGGGCTGCAAATCAGGCGGGCGGAAGGCAAGCTGCGCAATCTGGAAGAAGTGATCCGCAACAAGCCGCTCGACGGGACCTACGGGATCGGGCACACACGCTGGGCCACGCACGGGAGGCCGACGGAAGAGAACGCGCATCCGCACCGCGATTGCAGCGGCACGATCGTGGTTGTGCACAACGGGATCGTGGAAAATTATCTGTCGCTGAAGCGCAAGCTGATCGAAGAAGGCCACAAGTTCACCACCGAGACGGACACGGAAATCATCGCGCACCTGATCGAGAAGTATTACCTCAAGAGCGGCAACGGCAAACGGCCGTTGCTTGAAGATGCGGTGCGCAAAGCAGTGAAGGAACTGACCGGAGTATTCGCGCTGGTGGTGATTGCGATTGACGAGCCGAATAAGATCGTGGCGGCGCGCAACGGGCCGCCGGCGGTGATTGGCCTGGGCAAAGACGAATATTTCGTAGCTTCGGATGTGCCGGCGCTTTTGGATCACACGCGCGATCTCTTTTTTATGGCTGACGGCGATCTGGCGGTGATCACACAAGACGGCGTGAAGGTGAGCGACTTCGACGGCAATCCGCTGGAGCGCAAAGCGCAGCGGATCACCTGGGACCCGATCATGGCGGAGAAGGGCGGCTTCAAGCACTTCATGCTTAAGGAGATTTACGAGCAGCCGCGGACGGTCCGCGATACCACGCTGGGGCGCGTCTCGCAGGATACGGGCGCGATCTTTCTCGACGAAATGAAGGTTACGGAAGCGGAATTCAAGGCGCTGAAGAAAATCAATATCGCCGCCTGCGGCACCAGTTGGCACGCGGGACTAGCGGGAAAGTTCATGATCGAGAACTTCGCGCGGGTTCCGGTCGAAGTCGATTACGCGAGTGAATGGCGGTATCGGGACCCGATCCTTGGGCCGGATACGATGACGCTGTTGATTTCGCAATCGGGAGAAACCGCCGACACGATCGCGGCGCAGCGGGAAGCGAAGAGCAAAGGGTCGAAGACGCTCGCGATCTGCAACGTCGTGGGATCGATGATCACGCGAGAAGCGGCGGGAACGGTTTATACGCATGCGGGGCCCGAAATCGGCGTGGCATCAACGAAGGCCTTTACCGGACAACTCACGGCGCTTTATTTATTTGCGTTGTATCTGGCCCAGGTCCGCGGCACGATGACTCCGGAGCAAGCCAAGGCCGCGGTGCAGGAACTGACACACATCCCGGGCAAGCTGGAACAGATTCTGACTCACGATGAGGCTTGCAACGAGCTGGCGAAAACCTATCTTCGAGCGCAGGACTTTCTTTTTTTGGGGCGCGGCATTCACTATCCCATCGCGCTCGAAGGCGCGTTGAAGCTTAAAGAAATTTCTTACATTCATGCCGAGGGGTATCCGGCGGGAGAAATGAAGCACGGTCCCAATGCCCTGATCGACGAGAATCTTCCGGTGGTCATCATCGCAACACGCGACGTAAACAGTCCGCAGTCGATGACGCGATACGAGAAGACGATGTCGAATCTGAAGGAAGTGAAAGCCCGCTCCGGGATCGTCATCGCGCTGGCGACGACAGGCGATAAAGAAATCACTGAGGAAGCCGATCACGTTCTGTTCGTTCCGCCGGCTCCGGAAGAACTATCGGCGATTCTGGAGATTGTTCCGCTGCAACTGTTGGCTTATCACATTGCGGTAAGACGAGGGTGCGATGTGGATCAGCCGCGGAATCTGGCTAAGTCGGTGACGGTGGAGTAGCGGGAGGCTGCAATTGTCGCGCCGACGGCAACGACGATCAAGCACTCGCGAGAGTGAAAGATTGAAATCGCGAGATTTCAAAATCATCGCGCTCTAGCGGGTATCTTCTCGCGCATCTGAGTAGAGATAATAGAAGTCGCAGTCCACACTCAGCCGATATTCTCCAAGACGCTGGATAATCTCTCGCTCAAAATGCAGACCAGGATATTCGGAGTAAATTTGTGCGACCAACTGCATCCCTCCGCTTTCATTGATGCTTACCTCCTTAAAGGCCGCGGCACTGGCGTCTAGCTGGTCGAGAACATCCGCGATGTGAGCCTCAAGCGATTCGGACTTCGCAAGGCGAGAATAAAGTGACCACCGACTGAACTTGCGTTCGAGACTGTTTCGCGGATTCAGGTCGCCCACACGCCAAGAGTCAGTCGGGCTAATCCCGACGCGTTTGGTGATGTACTCCGGGTCGAAGGAGCCAGTTACCGTAAAGTACGCATAGAATTTGTTTTCTTCGCTCATAGAGCGATTCAAGCACCTTCGGAGAGGTTTGACTAGACGGACTGTTCGCCTGCGCCGACCAGACACTGGGCGTGTCGACCGGGTACTGGCTACTTTCACCAGATCGTTCTCACTACTTTCGCCCGCCGAATCTCCCGGTCCGCCGTGACCAAGCCCATCCCTTCCACCAGCGCCGTCGCCCCAATCACCCGGTCCGCCGGATCTTTCGGATAGCCTGCGGGCAATGCCAACGTGCGCGCACAGGCACGCGCGGTGATCGGCAGAACGACGAAACGTTCTTCCACGTCTTTCAAGAAGGACTCCAGACTCACGCTGAGGGAGATTCTCCCATTCAGCTTAGCTGTCGCAATTTCCAGTAGAGTGATCCCACAAATAGCCAAACCGCTTCCGTTGCGGCGAGCTTCATCGATGGCGGCGTGCGCTGCCTTCGACAACCGGGACGGATCTGACAGCAGCCAAAGAACGACGTGCGTGTCCACCACAATCAATAAAGATCTCCCCACTCCTCAGGCGTAAGTATTGGCCCCACGATATCGCCGAGGATTTTCACCTTCCCTTTATACAGGCCATAAATATCATCCTTCTCCGCGTCGGCCGGAACTAGTTTCGCCACAGGCTTGCCGCGTTTTGTGATGACCACGGTCTCGCGCTTGGCCTGAACTTCATCCATCACCGCGAGGCAGCGCGCCTTAAAAGCACCTGCCGCCATGGTTTTCATGTCGTCCCTCCCATCCCTTCATTCTTGCGATCATGGTCATTATACCATGGTCATATCGTCCAGAGGCACTAGGTTGTCTGCCTGATGAGACAACGCTTTTTCGGGCAACTCGGTCCCGTTATCTCGGCATGTTGGCCGAGTTGTCTTTTGGCATGGCGTCGAGCGTGGCTTTGTCGATACCTAAATGCGCCAGCACCAGCTCAGGCGGAGTGTGGGTCAACCATTCGGAGAGCGACAGATCCTGATAGGTGTTGGTCTTGAACATCTCGAGGAATTTCAGGTCGGTGTCGCCGGTGTTCTGCACGTAGTGGGGGAGAGTCTTCAGGACGTAGCCAACATCGCCGGCTTGAAAGTCCATGGTGCGGGCGCGACCTCCGGTGGCGAACACGGTCATTCTTCCGGAGCCGCTGATGTAGTACTGCCATTCGTCGGCGTTGGGATGCCAGTGGAGTTCGCGGACTCCGCCGGGGTGAACGGTGACGATGGCGGAAGCCGTGGTGGACACTTTGAACCGGCTGGAATCGATGATCTGGACTTCGCCACCCTTGGTGCGCTTGGAGATCGGCATCTGGGACTTGCGGAAAGAGAAATCCTGCGAGGACAGACCGAGGGAACCGGCAGCGACTTTCTTGTCTTCCGCGAGAGAGGGTGGAAGGTCGGTCTGGAAAATAAATTTTTCGCGGCGCACGAGTTTGTCGAGCGCCTCTTTGCTGACGCCGAAGTTCGCAGAGAGAACGTCGTGCGGAGTGTGGGCCATCCAATCGGTGAGCAGTACGGTTTCGTATTCGGAGAAGTTGCCATCGTCGAACACGAGCAGGAATTCGGCGCCATCGGGGCCGAGACCCTGAATGGAATGCGGGATGCCGGGAGGAAAGAACCAGAGATCGCCTTCGCCGACGTCATCGACGAAGCTCTTGCCTTCGATGTCGACGGCGGTGATACGGGCGGTGCCGTAGAGCATGATGGCCCACTCGGCCGCGGTATGCCAGTGCAGTTCTCGGACTCCGCCCGCAGTGAGGCGCATGTCGACGCCGGCGATGGTTTTCGAAACGGGGAGCTCGCGCACAGTGACCTCGCGCGACCATCCACCCTCTTGCATGCGCTTGTGCGAAAGGCCAAAGGGATACTTAAATGTCGGTACGCCGCCGGCGTCGGTTTGGGGCGGCAGGAAAGAGTCGGGATTCTGCGCATCGATCGGGGGATTGCCGGGGCCCGGCGCGCTGGAGCTGCGATCACCCTTGGTCGGATAGGGATGCTGCTCTTGCGCCACGGCATCGGCCGCGGAGAGCACTCCAGCAGCGGCGAGGGCCGCCGATCCCATTCCTAAGAATCCACGGCGCGAAACTTCACTCTTGGCATCCTCGGCCATAAAATCGTCCTTTCGCAAAACAGAGTAGACGCGATTTCCCCAAGCAAGGTAGCGATTTCGGGAAACGATAAGACGAGTTCTGGATTGCTGTCAAACGGGAGTGATCGAGATTTCGCTTATCGAGATTTCGTAATCAAGATTTCGCTAATCCCAGGCCGCTTCCGGATCATCTACATCTGTAATGGCCCAGTTCAAGACATTCGAAGCACAAGTCGTCCGCTCGATCGCGCTTTCCGAATTCACCATGCACCTCGAACTCGAAGTGAAAGATGTGCCGCGTTTCGGATTCGTTCCCGGGCAGTGGCTCTCCGTGAAGGCCACTACGCCCGAGGGGGAAGAGATTACGCGCGCCTATTCCATCGCCTCGCCTCCGTCGGAAAACGGAAGCGTCGCCTTCTGCCTCAACCGCGTGCAGGACGGGTTTATGTCGAACCATCTCTGCGATGCGAAAGCAGGCGAGACGATTTCGTTTCAAGGGCCGTTCGGGGATTTCACGCTGCGACCTCCGCTTCGCGACACCGTGTTTATCGCCACGGGAACCGGCGTCGCGCCGTTCCGGTCGATGCTGCACTGGTTGCTCGGGGAGAAAGAGCGGCATCAGGATCGAGAATTCTGGCTGCTTTTTGGTGCACGGCACGAGTCAGACATCTACTATCGCGAGGAATTTGAAAAGCTAGCCGCGGCTCACGAAAACTTTCATTTTCTGCCGACGCTAAGCCGCGCCGACGACAACTGGAAGGGATTGAGAGGATATGTCCAGCAACATTTGGGCGAAATCGTCGGCATGAGAACCGACATGCACGCTTACATTTGCGGACTCGACAAGATGGTCAAGGCGAACCGCGAATTGCTGAGGACGCTCGGATGGGATCGGAAGTCTATACGGTATGAGAAATACGACTAAGGCAGTTGCCAGTTCTCAGTTCTCAGTTCTCGGTTCTCGGTTCTCGGTTCTCGGTTAGACTGGTTCCCCCGGAAGTGGGAACGCAAGCGAAAATTTCGAGGAACATCAATCATGTACGTTGCTGACAGCCATCGTTATGACTCCATGCAATACCGCCGCTCGGGACGTAGCGGCATTAACCTCCCGGCCATCTCGCTCGGACTGTGGCACAACTTTGGCGGGGTCGACAACTTTGAAAATTCGCGGGCGATGCTGCGCCGCGCCTTCGATCTGGGCATCACCCATTTCGATCTGGCCAACAATTATGGGCCGCCCTATGGATCGGCGGAAGAGACTTTCGGCCAGATTCTGAAAAAAGATTTCCTGCCGTATCGCGACGAACTGATCATCTCGACGAAGGCCGGATGGGACATGTGGCCCGGTCCCTACGGTGACTTTGGCTCACGCAAATACATGCTGGCGAGCCTCGACCAAAGCCTGAAACGCATGGGCCTGGAATACGTCGACATTTTTTATCATCACCGTCCCGATCCCGAGACTCCGATGGAGGAATCGATGGGCGCGCTCGACACGGCGGTGCGCTCAGGCCGCGCGCTCTACGCCGGCATTTCCGCCTACGATGCCAAGCAGACTACTGAAGCGGTGAAAATTCTTCGCTCGCTTGGAACTCCATGCCTGATTCATCAACCGAAATACTCGATGTTCGTACGCGAGCCTGAAAAGGGACTGTTCGATGTGCTGGGAAAAGAAGGCGTCGGCTCAATCGTCTTTAGCCCCCTGGCGCAAGGACTGCTCTCGGACCGTTATCTCAACGGAATTCCCAGTGACTCGCGGGCGGCTCGTGATTTCTTTCTCAAGAAGACTGATATCGGGGAAGACAAGCTCTCGAAGATTCGGGCGTTGAACGAAATTGCAAAACTGCGCGGACAGACGCTAGCCGAAATGGCGGTAGCGTGGGTGCTACGGGATCCGCGCGTCACTAGCGCGTTGGTCGGGACAAGCAAAGTGTCGCAAGTCGATGACAACGTGGCCGCGCTGAAGAATCTGAAATTCTCGGCGGAAGAACTGAAGAAGATTGACGGGGTTCTCGGGGGCGCGTGAGCCGGATGATTTTAGCGAGACGATTTATTCGCGACGATTTATGGACGGGGGCCCAGCTTAGCGCCCACAGAACGGGCGCGACCTGGGGCACTGACTACACTGACTAATGAAAACCAATATTGTGCGGTGCGCTTGGGCTCTTGACGGGGTTATGGTTGACTACCATGACCGGGAATGGGGCGTCCCGCAACATGATGATCGGGTCTTATTCGAATTCTTGATTCTGGAAGGGGCGCAGGCTGGCCTGAGCTGGGACACGATCCTACGCAAGCGGGAAAATTACCGTGCGGCGTTTGATGGATTCGATCCGAAGAAAATCGCGAAGTACGATCGGAAAAAGACGCAGCAGTTGTTGAAAAATGAAGGCATCATCCGCAACCGCCTCAAGATAGCTTCGGCGACCAAGAACGCCAAGGCGTTCCTGGCGGTACAAAAGGAATTCGATACTTTCGATCGCTACATCTGGCAATTCGTTGGAGGCAAGCCGCGACTGAATGCCCGTCGGCTCGGAAAACCTATTCCGGCGACGACTCCCGAGTCGGATGCGATGAGCAAAGATTTAAAAAAACGTGGCTTTAACTTCGTGGGCTCAACCATCTGCTACGCTTTTATGCAGGCTACGGGAATGGTGAACGACCACGTGGTCGAGTGTTTCCGCTATCCGAAATAACCGGCTCACTTTGCCCGCTTCACATCGCTAGAAATAATGAAGACCCGGCCGGAATGGAATCCGTGCACCCCACTCCATCCCGACGTAATTAGAAAATCAGACGTGCCATCGCCGTCGACATCCCCCATGGTGACTGCGTCAAATCCAAAAGTGTCTCCTGGAATTCGGCAGGTGTAGGTCTTCATCAGGTGACCATCTTTCCCGGAATACAAATAGGCGCGGCCTCCGCTGACCGCGGCTCCTCGATATTGCCAGGCGCCCACGATCAAGTCGCTGTGACCGTCGCCATCGACGTCGCCTGCGACCGAGGGACTGGTGCCAAATCCCTCGCCCGCCGTTTCACCCGTCAGCGTCATCAGAGGATGGCCGTCTTTGCCGGAATGAACGTAGACCCGCCCCGTCGAAGGCCCCCTCGCCGAGTTCGACCAATCCGACGCGTAGACGTCGGGAAAGCCGTCGCCATCCACATCCCCCGGTACGGACAAGAACATTCCTCCTAGAGCGCCGCCTGTCTCATCGGAGTCGATGACGAATTTTGGTTTCGATGAAAGCGAATCGTACACATAGGTTCGTCCAGTCTGTTTCGGTCCCGCCGTCGGGGCTCCAACCAAAAGCAGGATTCGATTTTTATCGGCGTACCCAGCCACGGCGCTGCCAAAGCCATCGCCAGCGCGCTCGCCTGTCAACGTAAGGAGCAAGCTGCCATCTTTGCCCGAATAGACATAGGCGCGGCCCGCTTTGTCTCCACCGGCATTGTTGTTCGGAGCGCCGACAATAACGTCGGCAAAGCCATCGTGATTGACATCGCCAACGCCGGACGCGTGCCGCCCATAGTCATCGCTGGCGTTCTCCGCTTTCAGTGTCAGCAGTACGTGGCCGTCCCGTCCGGAATAAACTTTGGCGTAGCCTCCGCCGGGAGCGCTGGCGATCACATCGGGAATGCCATCGCCATTGGTATCTCCGGCCGCTTCGACTCCGGTTCCCAGTTGGTCGCCCGCGTGGCCGTCGGCAGTCCAGAGCAATTTGCCGGTTTTGGTCGAGTAAACATAGATGCGCCCGGCCTTAGCGCCTCCCGCGCTGTTGGTCGGAGCCGACGTGACCACATCGGGCACGCCATCGCCGTCGACATCTCCAATATTTCGCGCGATCCATCCGAATTGATCGTGGGCCGCCTCGCCATCCCACTCGCGAATAATTTTGACGGGCTCGACGAAGGGATTGTCGAAGTCCGCGCGCACGGGCAGGAGCGCCGCAAAACGCGGGTCGGATTTCAGCGATTCCAACTCGGGGGTGAAATCGATTTGCGTCATGTCAATCTTGCGGCATGCTCTCGCTTTTGCAAGCCACGCGAAGGCCTGCTCTTTATCGCCCTTCTGCGCATAGACCACCGCGAGATTGAAGATTGGAGTCGGAACCGACGGCTCGACCTCCAATGCGTGCTGGAAGGCGGCGATCGCCTGATCGAAATTTTTCAGGTTCTGGTAGGCCACAGCCAGCACGCGCAACGCGCGGCCGTCGTTTGGTTCGCGCTTTGTGACCTCTTCTAGAATTTTTACCGCACCGGCATTGTCATTGGCCATCAGGCGCGCATAGCCGGCGGTGAGTGCCGGGTCGGGAGGCGGGGCCGCGGCCTGGGCAAAACCGGCGGTGGCTGAAGCCGCCAGCGCTGAGCCGAGCAAGATACTTCTGAAAGAATTGCGCTCTTTCTTGAACATAGTCTTCAAAATGGTCTTGAACATAGATTGGCAGTGTTGCTGATGCGGGCTGGGTCGCGCTATCAGAATATTGCCCTCCCGGGGCAGTTCGTGATGAGTAACCGGGAAGCGATGACCAGCTGCTTACATTGGGACGTCAGCCACCTTCGCGAACGCCGGACGGAGTTCGCGCGAACTCACGCCGGAAAGCGCTCGTAAAGTGACTGTGGCTGGAAAAGCCAGCTTCAAGCGCGAGATCCACCAACGGCCTGCCGGAGCCAGCAACGCTTTCGAGTGAACTGCGCAGGCGAAGGCGCTGCCGGTAGGCGTGCAGAGTTGTACCGGTGGCGCGGCGAAACATCCGGCAAATGTAATACGGGGAAAGTCCAATTGCATCGGCGATATTGGCCAGCGTCAGACGGTCTTCTGATCGAGAACTCTCGGATCGCGAGCTGAGGAGGAACTCGATGTGACGGACCGATTCGCGCTGCCTCGCCCCGAATTTCCGCAACTGAGGCGACGATCGGTAGGACCAAGCAACTACGCTCTCCAGCAAATAGACCACCGCTTCCTCGATCGCGAATGGATCGATGTCATCGAAGCTGCGGCTGGCGAGCTGGTTAAACAGTTTTCGCTGGAGCAAATAAGTTAGGGAGTCTGACCAACCGTGAGTCCGACGGAAGGGAGCCTCCGGATGCAAATCGGCGGTGGCGTCGAAGACTCGGACGACGTCTCGAACGACTTCGCGGTCCACGCCGAACCAGTCACAGCGATCTCCGTCTTCGCTGATTGCGCTTCTTTGGTAGGCTTGGCCTTTGTTGTAAAAGGTGACGACATTGGGGTTGGCGATAAACGCCGGCTCGTGCTCGTGCTGGATCTCAACCGCTGTCCTTGGAAACACGAAACAGAAATTACGCGCCGGACCTGACTCACGAAACGAAGGATGACTTGGATGAGCACGAAAAGCGCCGACACGTACCAATCCGCTGTCGAAGAGAATCCGATCAAACTGACAAACCTCTGGCACCCGCCCTGTGGGATCGGGTAACGGAATCGCCAAGCCTTCTGTTTTCATGCCGTTTCCTGTTTTCGTGACTGCCTTCGATTATTTTGGTCCCTTTCTTGCCGAAACCGAGGCGGCTTGAGTGGTAGACGGCTCAGGGGGAGTTTCGGTTTGCGAAAACCGCTATCCTCCGGCATAATAATGGTTTGTCTTTACTTCGCTAGCCAAACCAGCGAGTGAAACTCCGCCGGACTCTTCCGGGCAAAGGATACCGAAGTCTGTGTTAATGATTCGTCTGGCGCGCTTTGGTGCGCGCAAACAACCGTATTACCGTGTGGTGGTGATTGAGAAGGAGCGGGCTCGCAATGGCCGCCCGGTGGAAGTCGTGGGAACGTACAATCCGCGCACCAATCCGGCCACTTTTGATCTGAAGCGTGAGCGGATCGACTACTGGGTTTCGAAGGGCGCCCAGCTTTCCGATCGCGTTGGCAAGTTGGTCAAGTCTCCCGCGCCGGCTGCGGCCGCTTCGGTCGCCTAGCTTTCTCAGCATCCGCCATTTCAGGAGCCACAAATGATCGAGCCGAGCGCCAGTCCGCGCGCCATGATTGAATACATCGCCAAGGCCATTGTCGAGGCCAAGAGCGAAGTTTTCATTGACGAGTACGAAGACGGCGACGAAACCGTGATCGAACTCGAAGTGGCCGAGGCCGATTTGGGCAAAATTATCGGGCGCTCGGGCCGCGTGGCTCGCGCCTTGCGCAACTTGCTGAGCGCTGCGGGATCGAAACTGGATAAGCGCTACGCACTCGAGATTATTGAGTAAGTAGTCGAAGCTCATCTAAATGGCGGCTCCGGGCGCAAGCAACGACTGGATCACTTTAGCGGTCGTCATCAAGACGCAGGGACGCCGCGGCGAAGTAGGGGTCGAGTCGCACACCGACGTTCCTGACCGCTTCAAGCAAGACATGCGGCTGTGGTCGCTGACGAAAGATGGCCAGCGCCGCGAAGTGAAAGTAGAAGATCTGTGGCCGCATAAAAATCTTCTGGTGCTGAAGTTTGAAGGCATCGACAGCATTAACGATGCCGAGCCGCTGGTGGGCGCTGAACTCCAGTTGCCGAGCGCGGAACGTGGCAAGTTGGAACCGGGCTGGACTTACCTGAGCGACTTGGTTGGCTGTAGAGTGTTCGACGGCCAGCGCGAGGTCGGCGAGATTGAAGATGTGCAGTTCGGCGCGGGAGAAGCGCCGTTACTGGTTGTGAAAAGTGGGACAAAGCTTCCCCACGAGATCCCGTTTGCCGAGGAGTACTTGGAGAAGCTGGATCTGGAACACAGGCAAGTCCGCATGAAGTTGCCGGAAGGTTTGCTGGAAGTGAACGCGCCGGTGGCAAAGCAGGAGAAAGAAAGAAGTCGTTAGTCGATGGTCGTCAGTCGTTCGCCAGTCGTCGTTCATTGGAAGAATTAGCTGACGACTAACGAACATCGACCAAACGACGGTTTCCCATGAAGATCGACATTCTCACGATCTTTCCTGACTTCTTTCACGGGCCGCTGGATTATGGAATTCTGCGACGGGCGCGGGAAACGGGCCTGGTAGAAATTAGCATTCACGATCTGCGGGCGTTTACGAAAGACAAGCATCGCACCGTGGATGGCCGCCCGTTTGGCGGCGGCGAGGGCATGGTCCTGAAGCCGGAACCGATCTTTGAATGTTTGGAGTCGTTCGGCAACCTGGAGTCGCGTGAAGTTCGCGCGGCGGCGGGTGCGAAGCAATCGGTAATCTTGCTGTCGGCGCAAGGACGCAGACTCGATCAGGCTATGGCTGCGGAACTTTCGCAACTTGAGCGGATTGTTCTGATATGCGGACGCTACGAAGGCGTGGACGAACGGATCAGCGAGCATCTCGCGGATCGAGAAGTTTCGATTGGCGATTATGTGCTGAGCGGCGGCGAACTGGGCGCGGCTGTGATCATCGACACGGTGATACGGCTGATTCCGGGCGCGGTGGGCAACCAGGATTCGACGCGGCAGGAGTCGTTCACGGCGTCCGCGGGCGAGGGCGCCCGCGCCACACTGGGTGATGAGCCGAGTTCGACCTGCGGTTCCGGCGGATTGCTCGATTATCCGCATTACACGCGGCCTGCGGATTTTCGCGGCATGGCGGTGCCGGAAGTGCTGGTGAACGGCAACCACGACCAGATTCGCACCTGGCGGCGTAAGACGGCGTTGGCGAAGACGCTGCGCAACCGTCCCGATCTGCTGGAGCGGGTCGCTCTGACGGAGGAAGACAAGGAATTGCTGGCCCAGATCAAGCGGGCCGAAGTACTGGAAGATTAAAGAAGGAATTCAGGAAGGAAAACGTATGCGTAACCCAATCATCGAAAAACTACTTGCGAAATCCCGCCGCACAGACCTGCCGAAGTTCGCTCCCGGCGACACCATCAAGGTGCAGGTCAAGATCCGCGAAGGCGAAAAAGAACGGTTGCAGGCGTTCGAAGGTATCGTCATTGCCCAGAAGCGCGGCGCGCAGCCGAGTTTCACCGTCCGGAAGATCAGCTTCGGTCAGGGCGTGGAGCGTATTTTCCCGCTCGACTCGAAAGTCATCGACAAGATCGATGTGATCCGTTCCGCGAAAGTCCGACGCGCCAAGCTGTATTACCTGCGTGGGCTCAAAGGCAAGGCCGCACGGTTGAAGGAAGTCGAACAGCAGTAAGGGCAGTACCCAGTTGCCAGTACCCAGTACCCAGTTTTTCCACGCTGAGTACTGGTACTGCGCACGGGTTGCGCCTTGCTTCGCGCCCGCTCTTTGAGAGAAGATGCTGCTCAGCGTCCGTGTCCAAGTCCATTCGAGCCTCGAAGGCCTCCAAGCCAGATAAAATCTCCGCTTCCGCAGCCAAATTACGCCTGCTAAGAAAACTTCGCTGTACCCTCAAATTTGAGAAGCTAGCCTGGGCAGCCGGTGCTCACTACGTAGCCGGAGTTGACGAAGTGGGCCGCGGATCGCTGTTTGGCCCAGTCGTAGCAGCGGCCGTGATCCTCGATCCGAGCCATCGCATCCGCGGGCTGCGCGATTCAAAACTCATCCCCGCCGAACGCCGCGAAGCGTTGGCGATCCAGATCCGCCAGTATTCGATCGCCTGGGCGATCGCAGCTGTAGATTCCGCCCGCATCGATCAGATCAACATTTACCACGCTTCGCGTCTGGCAATGCTGCGTGCCGTGCAGCAACTGGCACCCGCCGCAAACCATCTTCTGGTCGACGCGTTGAAACTCGATTGCGAATTGCCGCAACAAGCCATCATTCATGGGGACGCGCTCTCGGCCTCGATCGCCGCCGCCTCGATCATCGCGAAAGTCGAGCGCGACCGCATGATCTCTGCATGGGACCCGGTCTACCCGATGTATGGCCTCGCCTCGAACAAGGGATATTGCACGGCGCGCCATCTTGCGGCGTTGCGCGAGCACGGTCCCTCGCCGCTCCACCGTCAGTCGTTCGCTCCGGTGTGGAGTGCGCCGATTCCGCAGGATGTTCTGGCCTTTATGCTGGAGGAACCCGCTCCTGAGTTGATGAAACTCGGGTGATGAAATTGTCATCCTGACCGCACTCACTGGAGTGCCTGCTATCATTTCCCACGTGTACGCGCGCGGAAAATTCATCACATTTGAAGGGCTCGACGGCAGCGGCAAGAGCACACAGCTCGAAAAGCTGGCGCGTTCGCTGCGAGCGCATGGCCTATCCGTGACCGTGACGCGCGAGCCGGGAGGCACAACCTCCGGCGAAAAAATCCGCGAAGTTTTGCTGCATTCCGGGACCTCGGGACTGTCTCCACAAACGGAGATGGCGCTCATGTTCGCCGCCAGGGCGCAGCACATCCACGAGATCATTTTGCCCGCTCTCGCCGAAGGCAAGATCGTACTTTGCGACCGCTTCACCGATTCGACCGAGGCCTACCAGGGCGGAGGCCGCAAGCTGGGCACCAAGCCGGTGCTACAACTGCACATGATTCTGTGCGGCAATCTGCGACCTGATCTGACGCTGTTGTTGGACAACGACGTGGCTGTCAGCGTGGACCGCGCGCGCCGCCGCAACCGGAAGCACACGGGCGGACGTTCGCAAAAAGAAAGCGGCAAAGACGAGAACCGCTTCGAGCAGGAAAATCGGGCTTTCTTTGGACGCGTTCGCCACGCCTACCTGGCGATCGCTGCACGGGAACCACATCGCGTCCACCTGGTGAACGCCCGCGGCACACCCGCGGAAACTCACGCGGTTATCATGGAGTTGGTGCGCAAGAAGTTGAAAATCAGCCCTAGCTAGAAGCTAGCGGCTGGCAGCTTGAAGTTTTTGTCTCTGTTTATGCCCTTTTCTGATTTCATCGGCAATCCGGAAACCATTCACCGCATGCGCGAGATGCTGGCGCGCGAGCGGTTTCCGCATGCCGTTATCTTGTCGGGCGCGCAAGGGTCGGGCAAGTACACGCTCGCGCTGATGCTGGCGCGCGCTATCAACTGCCTGGTGCAGCCTAAGACCGATGGCCTGCCCGATTTTTGCGGTGAGTGTTCGAACTGCACGCGCATCGCGCAGTCGACCGATCTTGACGCGAGGTTCGCAGAAGCGGTCGAGGCGCGCGAGAATCTCCGCGAAACGGACAAGAAAGAAACGCGTCTGTTCGTTCAGACTCATCCCGACGTTCTGGTCATCCCGCCCGACCCGCCACAGATGATGATCAAGGTGGATCAGGTGCGTCATGTCATCGACACGATTTACTATCGGCCCGGCGAAGCGCGAGAACGCGTCTACATTTTCACCGGGTCTTCATTTATGAAGGAGGCGGCGAACTCGCTGCTCAAAGTTCTTGAGGAGCCGCCGGAGTTCGCCACGATCTTTCTGCTTACGGAAAACGCGGGTGAACTGCTACCAACGATCCGTTCGCGCTCGATGACATTCAACCTTGGGGCGATTGATACCCAGGAGATCGAGAAGCAGCTAGGCAATCTTCGCCCTGCATGGAATCCTCGGCAACGCGCGCTGGTCGCCCGATTGAGCGAAGGCGCCATCGGACGCGCGTTATCGTTCGACATCGAGGGCTACATTGGCGCGCGCAGCCACGCGCTGGTGTTGCTTAAATCGGCGCTGAGCGGCAGCGATCACACGGACCTCTTCAAGACGACTGAAACCTACCGGGCCGGGGCAGAAGGGCGCGAGAAGATCGACGCTTTGCTTCGCACCTTTTATTCGCTGCTCGAAGACCTGATGTTCGTGCAATCGGGCACGCCACAACTTGTCCGCAATACGGACATTCTTGGAGAGCTGAAGAAGATGTCGGAGGCTGCGGATTTTGGCTGGCTGCAGCGAGCGGCCGAAGGCCTGGCGGAGGTGGAGCGCGGCATGCGCCGCAACCTGCTGCGATCGCTCTCGCTCGATGCTTTCGCCACCGCGCTGGAACGCGTTTCCTGATTTGTAGCCCGTCGCACACCGGACCCAACACCGCACAAAATATTGTCAACCCCTGTTCTCTGTGATACCGTTAGCCTCAGTTCACGCCTCTGGACCCACAATTCTGGCTCAAGTCTTGTGGTAAATTTCTGCCCGCCCGGCGCGCAGGTGGTGCGATTTGAAAGATGCAGTCGACTCCTTACCGGCCGAACAATCCGCTGGTCATAGCAACGACCAGGAAAGCTTTGCGAATCGTAAACTGATTCGCCCCACCCTTACGCGCTCCGAACACGGACACGGCGGCCATAACCACGGGCCGAACCACGCGGGGGGTGAGCGGAGAGACAGTAATCGCGAGAGGGATCGAGACCGCACGGCCGCCCCGGCCAAGAAAACCGCTCCCACGGAGCAGACCAACGCGGAAAATTTTTATTATCAGAAGCAGATGCAGTCGAAGACTCCCATGGTCATCGTGTTACGCGATGGCGAGGAAGTCCACGGTTACATTGAGTGGTACGACAAGCACTGCATCAAGCTGAACCGCAACGGTGCTGCCAATCTGATGATCTACAAGCCGGCCATTAAGTACATGTTTAAGGAAGGCGAGAACGGGCGGAAGTAGGCTTTCAGCTTTCAGCTATCAGCTTCTGTGCCTCTGGAGCGAGTGGAACTCCGTCACCACTTCGCCCGTATCTACGTCCGTATCTAAGTTACGGACCTCTCTTTATCAATAACCATTCATAGCTCGCGGTCGCAGAAGAACGCGCTGCACTCGCCGGCCGCAAAACCAGCGAGTGACCGGTCAAACTGAAAGCTGAGGGCTAACGGCTGAAAGCTGCCCCTACAATTTCGGCAGCACAATTCCCTTCTGCGATTGATATTTTCCCTTGCGATCTTTGTAGCTGGTCTCGCAGACTTCGTCGGATTGGAAGAAGAGAATCTGGCAGAGGCCTTCGTTGGCATAGATCTTGGCCGGCAGGGGTGTGGTGTTGGAAATCTCGAGCGTGACGAAGCCTTCCCACTCCGGTTCGAAGGGAGTGACGTTGACGATGATGCCGCAGCGGGCGTAGGTCGACTTGCCGACGCAAATTGTCAGCACGTCGCGTGGAATCTTGAAGTACTCTACTGACCGCGCCAAGGCAAACGAATTCGGCGGGACGATGGCGACATCGGAACTCACCGAGATAAACGAACGCTCGTCGAAATGCTTGGGATCGATGACCGTGCTGTTGACGTTGGTAAAAATCTTGAACTCGTCGGCCACGCGCAAGTCGTATCCGTAGCTTGAGACGCCGTAGGAAATCACTCCCGTACTCACCTGTTTTTCGGAGTACGGATTAATCATGTCGTGCTCCTGCGCCATGCGCCGGATCCAGCGGTCACTCTTGATGCTCATGAAACCCCTTTGAATTTGTGATTGGTAATTTGTAATTGGTAATTTTGCGCGGTGATTGAACGCAGGACTTTCAATCACAAATTACAAATCACCAATTACAAATTTGCGCAGGCTGGTGCAGTCATCTTACGAGACAACAGGGCCGGTTGACAATCCGGACTATCCCCCTTAGCATCAATAACTTGAGGCGTACGAATCCTCAGGAGGCGGGGGACACCCAATGATTAAGCTCGACATCATCAACGAAGTGGTCAACCGCACCGGCATTACCAAGACCAAAGCCGAACTCGCCGTCGAAACCGTCTTTGAGAGCATGAAGAAAGCGCTGTCGACGGGAGACCGCATCGAACTGCGGGGGTTTGGCGTGTTCAATGTGCGTCCGCGCAAGACCGGGATTGGACGCAACCCGCGCACCGGAGCCGAAGTTTCCATTCCTCCGGGCAAAGCCGTCCGCTTCAAACCGGGCAAGGAATTGCAATCGATCGACTAGCTGATTGCGGAGGTTTGAGGTCAGATTGCAGAAGTTGAATTTACGCTCTGCGGGCTTCGGTTTTTACCTCTGCCATCTTGGCTGTGCGATTTGACCTCTAACCTCTGACCTGCCGTCATGTCTGAACCGACATCCCATCTGCCAACGGTTCCCGAGTGGGATCAGCCGCCCCAGCCCGGAGTCTGGGTCATTCCTCCGCCGCGCCAGCGCTGGTGGATCTATGTGCTGTTTCTGTTGCTGACTTTTTTCAGCACGATGGTGGTCGGCGCGCGGATGGAAGTGAACTTCCAGCGCCACCTGCCGGTATTTTCGCTGAATGATGACTCACTTTCTTTATTCCCAATTCACTGGATCGCTGAAAAACCGGCAAACCTGCTGCTGGGTGTTCCTTTCTCGCTCACATTGATGTTCATCCTTTTCGCGCACGAAATGGGGCACTACCTTTACGCGCGTTACTACCGCGTGTACGCGACGCCGCCGTTCTTCGTTCCGTTTCCTAGCTTAATAGGGACGCTTGGCGCGTTCATTCGGATCAAGAGCCCGATTCCGTCGCGCGCAGCGCTCTTTGATATCGGAATCGCTGGCCCCATCGCCGGATTTGTCCCTGCCTGCATCGCGTTGCTCGTGGGGCTTTCACTGTCGCATCCGATCACGGGCTCAGCTGCGTCAGACATCCAAGTGGGATTCCCTTTCGCTTTCCATCTGGCGGCGCTGATGGTGCGTGCGACGACTCCGCTGTCGGCGCTCTCGCTTCATCCGATCGCTGCCGCTGCCTGGGTCGGGATGTTCGCGACCGCTCTGAACCTACTGCCGGGCGGCCAACTCGACGGCGGGCATATCATCTATTCCATTTCGCCCCGGTTCCATCGCGCGATCTCGATTCTTACCATCCTCGCTCTTGTGCCACTGGGAAAATATATGTGGACGGGATGGCTGATCTGGTCGATCCTGCTGGCCTTGACGATGCGGCATCCACGGGTGCCCAAGTATCCAGAGGTAAGAGGCAACCGTCGTGTTTTGGCGATTTGCGCGGCGGTAATTCTGGCGCTGAGTTTTACCCCCGCTCCCATCGCGCACAGTTCAGGACGAGAAGTGTGGCCAGGGATGCGCGAGGGCGCACGAGAATCGCTGCACGATCTTCGCGATGGCATTCGGCATGAGCTGCATCGCAAGTAGATCTAGGAACTAATTCCGAATCCCCGCGTTACGCCTGTACCACCTGCGCTGGATCCCTTGCCCGAGCCGTCCTATCAAGTACCATTGAAAGAACGAAATCGTCATCACCGCCAGCAGCAACCAGCCACCCTTGGAAATCCCGGCAAAAAAACCGTAGAGCAACAGGTGTGGCGAGAACACGCGCACTACCAGGATAGCGGTTGCGAATGACGGGAACTCGGCATAGAACATCACACGGAAGAATGGGTAGCTAAGACCGTTTTCCACGACCGCAATGGAATGTCCCCAGAACGTATATCCCGTTCCCGCCGGATGGCCGAAAGGATCAGGCCGGAAAGGGTACGATGCCTGCGCAAAGGCAAGCCAAAAGTACACCCAAAAAAGAAAATTTGCGATCAGAAGCGTCTTCGTTAACCTGCCCATTTGCTCGGACTCCACCTATTTAGACACCACGCACCCAGCGCCTCGCTCTTACATCAGCCACACGGCATCGACATCCACAATCACTTGCGTGCGTGGAATTTTGCGCGCGGCGGCCTCGGCGAGCATGGCGCGCAGGAGCGCGTTCATCTTCTCGCGGCTGGGAGATTTCAGAATGAAGTGATAGCGGTAGTCGCGCTTTAGGCGAGTGATCGGAGCGGCCGCTGGCCCCAGCAGTCGTATCCCGTCATGCTTTGTCTTCTCAAACCAGCGGCCTAATTCCCCGGACCAGGTCAAAGCCTCGTCGAGTTTTTCCGAACGAATCAGCACATTGGCAATCGCACTGTAGGGCGGGTAGTGCATCCACGCGCGAAACTGGAGCTCTTTGTCGTAGAATCCGGCGAAATCGTGACGGGCGGCGAACTGGACGGCGTAGTGATCTTGAAAATATGTTTGCAAAATAACTTTGCCTGGAGAATTGCCACGCCCGGCGCGCCCGGCGACTTGCGTGAGGAGCTGAAAGGTTCTCTCGGCCGCGCGAAAATCGGGCAAGCCGAGCGCCATGTCTGCGCCGATGACTCCGACCAGCGTGACGCCGTGGATGTCGTGGCCCTTGGCAATCATCTGGGTACCGACGAGCATGTCGAGCGCGCCTTCATTGAGCGCATTGAGCGCATGCTCGAAATCTTCGCGGCCACGGACGGTGTCGCGATCAAGACGGCCGATCCGCGCCTGGGGAAACATGCCGTGCAGCAACTCTTCGAGCTTCTCCGATCCCGTGCCCACAAATTGTACGTACTCGCTGCCGCATTCCGCGCACTTGTCGGGAATTTTCGCGAGATGCCCGCAATAGTGGCATTCCATTTTGTGCTCGCGCTTGTGATGCGTCATCGACACGGCGCAGTTCTGGCACTGGAGGGTCTTGCCGCAGGCGCGGCATAACACCACGGGAGAATATCCGCGGCGATTGAGGAGAACCATGACCTGCTCTTTTTTCTCGAGGCGCTCGCGAATTTCTTCCGCCAGCTTGCGTGAAATGACTTGCTCCTTGCCCGTCTCCTGAAACTCCAGGCGCATGTCGACGATCTCGACTTCTGGCAAAGGACGCTTCTCGACGCGGTCGGGCAGTTCGACCAGCGCATATTTATTTTTCTTCGCGTTGTAATAAGACTCCAGCGACGGCGTCGCCGACCCGAGGACGACCGCCGCTCCCGCCATTTTTGCCCGCATGACCGCGACATCGCGAGCGTGGTAGCGCGGCGTCTCTTCCTGTTTGTAAGACGAGTCTTGCTCCTCATCGACAATAATGAGCGCGAGATCGCTGACGGGAGCGAAGACGGCCGAGCGCGTCCCGGCGACGACTCGGGCTTCGCCACGCTTGATGCGATGCCACTGCTCGGCACGCTCGGCGTTCGAGAGACCGGAGTGGAGAATGGCGACCTCGTCTCCGAAGACTTGGTGAAGATCGGCGGCGACGGCCGGAGTCAAGCCGATTTCGGGAACAAGCAGAATGGAAGAGCGGCCGGAATCGAGCACATGGCGCATGCAGGCGAGATAGACTGCCGTCTTTCCGGAACCAGTGATACCGTGGAGCAGGAGGCCGGCAAATTTGCGCGCGGCCACGGCGTCGCCGATTTTCGCGAGCGCGTTCTTCTGAGCGGCACTGAATTCAAATTCGAAAGGGGATGGACGAGGCTTGAGTTTCGAAGTGGTGAAATCCTGCGGCTCATCGACCAGTTCCACTAATCCGCGTTTTACCAGCGTGCCGAGAGTGGATTGCGGAACGTCGAGACCGCGCAAAGTCTCGACTGGCAAACGCCCGCCAGAAGGGGCCAACGTATCGATCAAAGTGCGCTGGTTGTCGTTGAGCTTCTTTGGATTTGGAGTAGCGGCATTCGGTTCCTCCGCGCCGCGTAACACCGCGACCTTTACCAATCGCGCCGCATCGCGTGCGGCTGACACATCCTCGCGCGCGATCCATTTCTTTCGCGCCATGCCCGCCAGCAACGCTTTAGAAATCCGCGTAGCGTTTCGCAGACTGCCTTCGGCCACGTTGTCGCGCTCCGCCAGGTAATCGAGGGCACGAAATTCCACGAGTTGCTGCTCGGGCGTGCGCTTGGACCGGGCAGGCGATCCAGATTGTCCCGCGAGATGGAGCGCCATACGGCCTTCGTCGGTGATGCGATAGGAAATCGTCCGCTTGAACTCTGCCGATAGCGGAAGCATCGTCCGAAACACTTCGCCGATCGGAGCGAGATAATAGTCGGCGATCCACTTCCCGAGTTTGAGGAGATGATCGTCGAGGACCGGCGATAGATCGAGCGCTTCGATTACTTTCTTGGTTTTGACTTTGTCGTTGTCAATCTGCGGAGGGCGATCGTGAAGATCGAGCACAATACCCGACATGCGCTGCTGCCGGAAGGGCACTAGGACGCGCCCGCCAATCACTGGCTCCATACCCTCGGGAATGGCATAGGTGAAGGCCATGTCGAGCGGCACGGCGAGAGCGACGTCGCAGAAGAGGGGCATGGGGCGTAAATATATTTGTGTCATCCTGAGCGTAGCAGAACGATTCGCGAAGCGGATTGCTCCGCAGAGTCGAAGGACCCGACTGTCTTCACGCCGGCCGGATCGCAGAAGGGAATTCTTGCGAAAACTGGCGGGAACACGCCGCGTCAGAGGAATAAATTACCTATCGCGTACGACTTCTTCGAGAGAATTCCCTGCGTCGGAGTTAACGGGCTTTGCAGAGAAGGGGTCCTTCGACTTCGATGAGCCTGTCGCTTCGCGCCAGGCTCGTCTTCGCTCAGGATGACAATTCTTGTGAGGGTTTGCAAAAAGTAATCAGGCTGTGGGGTCCCTACGCGTTTGCTTTCGGCGCTTTCATCCCCAGTTCCTTCATTACCATCTGCAAGTCTTTCCATGCTTCGCCCTTCTGGCGCGGATCGCGCAGCAAGAATGCTGGATGGTAGGTGACGGCGAGCTTGCATCCGTCCCAATTGGGATCGCTGCTGCGTGCGCCTTTTGGTTTGAAATCATAGAAACGCCCGCGCAGTTGGATCATCGACGAATTCATCGCCAGCAGCGTCTTGGCGGCGGTCGCACCCAGGGCCACAATCACCTTGGGTTTGACCACTGCAATCTGGCGCATGAGAAACGGAGAGCAGGTGTCGCATTCTTCGCGCTCGGGCTGGCGATTTCCCGGAGGGCGGCACTTTACGATGTTGGCGATGTAAACGCTTTCGCGCGTGATCCCCATCGCCTTGATCATGTTATTGAGCAACTGGCCGGCGCGACCCACGAAGGGCTCGCCCTTTTCGTCTTCATCGGCGCCCGGGCCTTCGCCGACAAACATTAATTCCGCGGTTGGATTGCCGACACCGAATACGATCTGCTTACGTCCTTGTTTGTGCAGCGGGCAGCGCTTGCAGTCTCCGAGATCTTCGCGGATGATCTTAAGCGCCTTCACGGGATCGGTGACAGTCTGCTCGGGCTTCGCGGCAATCACTTCAAAGATATTCTCGTCAGCTGGACCCGTCTTTACGACGGCGGCCTTGCGTGGACTCATCTCTTCTCCTGGCTCAATTGTGTTTTCCAAAATATTCGGGTCTTGTTCGTCCACGGCAACGGCCGCCGCAACTTCCGTTTCATGTTCCGACGGAGCACGGCGGTAAAAATCGTAAATTCCCATTTCGTTGTAGTAGCGAAGGCGAGCGGCAAGCGCACGACGAAGGTCAGGGTCAAGAGTGTGGGGCATTGCGGATAAGGATAGCAACTTTTAGCCACGGAGAGATGGAGACACGCGAAAAGTACTGGACTATTTTGAAACTGTTCGCATCTTTCGCACGAAGTAGAGATAAATCAGCCCGGAGAACAGGAAAATCAATCCAGCCCATACCTCACTCTGGACGTCCTCCTTGGGATCGAAGCAGACGTGGAGCAGGAACGACATTCCGTATACGGCCGCACCGACTAAGGCCAATAATCGTACGAACCGTTTCATGTTGGTCGCTTCAGCGGGCTGCCACGCCGCTACGTTTCCGCAACTTCACTACCTGGTCGAGGACGCGGTGGGCAACTTCCCACTTCGAGGTCTCGGGAACCTCGACAACGTCGTGCTGAGAAATGATGGTGACGGCGTTGCGATCGGAATCGAAACCAACTCCCTCGCGCGACACGTCGTTGACCACGATCGCGTCGAGCGATTTTGAGGCCAGCTTCTTGCGCGCGTTCTCGAGGACATTCTCGGTCTCTGCGGCAAATCCGACGACGATCTGGGAAGTCTTCTGACGCGCTACTTCGGCCAGAATATCCGAGGTCGGCTCGAGCTCCAGAGTCATTCCGGCTTTGTCGCTGTTTTTGCGCTTGATCTTCTGTGCTGCTGCTATTTTCGGACGAAAGTCTGCGACCGCCGCTGTCTTGACCACGATCGTGCTATCGGGCAGCAATTTCAAGACGGCGTCGCGCATCTCATCGGCGGTTTCGACTCGGGTAAGTTCGGCAGCGCCTGGAGCTGCAATGGCGGTCGGTCCGCTCACCAGGAGCACACGCGCTCCACGGCGCAGCGCGGCTTCGGATATGGCGTAGCCCATGCGACCGCTGGAGCGGTTCGTCAAATAGCGCACTGGATCGATCTTTTCGCGCGTGGGGCCTGCGGTCACCAAGACGGTCTCACCGGCCAGATCCTGCGACGCACCTAACGCCTCCATCGCCGCGGCAACAATTTTTTCGTTCTCCGCGAGTCGTCCTGAGCCGGTCATTCCGCAGGCGAGATAGCCTTCGCCGGGCTCAACGATACGAACTCCCCGCTTGCGCAGGATCTCGAGATTCGCCTGGGTCGCGGGATGATTCCACATATTGACATTCATCGCGGGAGCCACGACAACGGGAGCGGTCGTCGCGAGATAAAGCGTGGAAAGAAAATCGTTGGCAATTCCCTGTGCGAAGCGCGCCAGCACATCCGCGGTGGCAGGAGCTACCAGCAGCGCGTCGATCGACTGGGCGACTGCGATATGTTCGATCGCCGACTCGACGTTGGCCTGACTATCGCCCGATTCAGGCGCGAACAGTCCTGTGATAACTTTTTCTCCGGAAAGCGCGGCAAAGGTCAGCGGGCGAATAAATTCCTGAGCACCGGCGGTCATCACCACTTGTACGTGAATGCCGCGGTCTTGCAGGAGACGGACGATTTCCGCCGCCTTATATGCCGCTACGCCACCGGACACGCCCAGAGCGATTTTCATAGGAGCAAGCGAGCGGCCACAGTTTCAGGAACTGGCCGCGTCTAGTGAATTGATGCTTTCGGCCGAGGCACGGGTTCACTGGCGGCACTGGTAGCGTCAGGGGCCTCAGGGGCTAAAGCCCGCATTCCTGGAGCCCTTAGTGGCACGGCTAAAGCCGTGCCCTTCCACACGCGCCTTCTCTCTACGCGTCCTCGGCGAACACCTTATTCATGTTCTCGCTGGCGGTTTCGATGGCCAATTTTGGAAGCTCCGGAATCAGCCACTTGACCTTGCCAGCTTTGATTTCATCCTGGGCAATGCGGCAGGGTTTGCGCGATCCGGTATCGATCACCGGAGGAGCGCCGCCTTGCAGTTGCCGTGCCCGCCGCGCCGCCACGAGAATGTAGCGGTAATTGCTGTCGAACCCTTCAATCAGCTTCATGCTCTCTCCCCCGACCTCGGCTAGTGCTATCTAATGATTGTCCTCGAACGAATCCAGAATCGGTTTCACCCGCGCGCGGGCCCGATCCAGTTCGCAAGCCTCTGCCATTGCAACCCACCGCTTGTCTTCTCCGGACTCGTCGGCAAGCTGCGTCCCGTTTCGCTGCAACCGCTTCGCCAGCACAATCGCCCGCAACTGGTCGGCGGACGGCTCCAGCAGATAGTTGACTAAAATGTAGTCGTATTTCTCGTAATTCTCAATCTCTCGCCGGGCTGCGTTCAGGCGGCGCCGAATTTCGGCATCTGAATTCTGTCCCCGTTTGCGCAGCCGCTCTTCCAGCGTCTTCCGATCCGGCGGCAGAATAAAAATCGTCACCGCGTCTGGAATCTTCTCTTTGATCTTACTCGCTCCCTGCACATCGATGTCCAGCAGCAGGTCGTTACTTTGGTTTTCCGCTTCGCGCAGGAATCGTCGTGCCGTACCGTAATAGTCTCCGAAGACAGTCGCATGCTCCAGAAACTCATTGGCCGCAATCATGGCTTCGAATTCCTTGCGCGAAACGAAGAAGTATTCCTTCCCGTTCTGTTCACTTCCGCGCGGCGGACGGGTGGTGTACGAAATGGAAAAATCGAGGTTGCGAACCCGCTTGAACAGTTCGTTGACGAGCGTGGATTTTCCTGAGCCCGACGGGGCGGAGACGATGTAAACGATGCTCATTCCAGGTTTTGCACCTGCTCCCGTGATTTTTCGATTTCCGACTTCATGAGCAAGCCCATCTCGGTAATCTTCAGCGCATCGCCCGCCAAACCCGAAGTTTTTGAAAGCAGCGTGTTCGCCTCACGGTTCATTTCCTGCAACAGGAAGTCCATTTTCTTGCCGACCTCGCCGCCTTCATCGAGCAACCCACGAAAGTGTTTCACGTGAGCATTGAGCCGCACCAGTTCCTCCTGGATGTCGCTGCGGTCAACCAGAACAGCGACTTCCTGGACGACTCGCTCCTTCTCTACTTGTGCGCCAAGCAATTCCGAAATGCGCGACTGCAAGCGATCGGCGTAGCTGCGCAGGATGAGGCTGCGATGGGCCTCGACGCCGGCCGCGGCTTTTTCGAGGCTGGCCATCCGCGCGCGCAATTCGGTGTCGACGGTTCGTCCTTCCTGTTCGCGCATGTCGTTGAGCCGCGAAATCGCTTCTTCAGCGACTGCTATTACTGCGGATTCCAGTTCCTCTCCGGACTGTTCCGCCGCAGCGTCCATCGCACCCGGCATTCTGAGGACAACATTCAGATCGGGCTCGCCTTCCACTTCAAATTCATCGGCCGCGGCCCGGAATGCCTGCACGTAGCTAGCGATGAGTTGCCGGTTGATGGCCACTCCGTTGGTGCCCGAACGGTCGAGGCTGAGGATCACTTCGACATGGCCACGAGCCATCTTTTCCTTCAGGATCCGACGCAGCTTCATTTCCAGGGCATCGGTGTCAGAAGGGAGCCGGAAGTGGAGATCCAAGAAGCGGTGATTGACGGACTTCAGCGACAGCGCGAATGCCAACTGGCCGTTGACCTGGCCTTTCACCTGCGCGAATCCCGTCATGGAGCGTATCGGCATTTTTAGAACCTGTGATTAGTGGTTGGTGATGTCACTAACCACTAACCACTGATTTTGGGTGCATCGGCTTCGGCGAACTGCAGCTCATACAACCGACGGTACGTGCCGAGTTTCTGCATTAACTCTTCGTGCGGGCCAATGTCGGCGATGGTTCCGTTTTCGAGGACCACGATTCGATCGGCGCGCCGCACCGTTGACAAGCGGTGTGCAATTACGAACACAGTACGCCCAGTCATCAAATTCTGCAGCGCCGACTGCACAAGTGACTCAGACTCGCTATCGAGGGCGGACGTAGCCTCGTCCAAAATCAGAATCGGCGCGTTCTTCAGGATGGCACGCGCGATCGCAATCCGCTGGCGCTCGCCGCCGGAAAGCCGCACTCCGCGCTCCCCGATCATCGTGTTGTAGCCTTCGGGAAGTCCGCGAATAAATTCGTAGGCTCGCGCTGCTCGCGCCGCCTCTTCCACCTGTTTCATCGAAACATGCGGCTGACCGTAGGCAATATTGTTTCTCACCGTGTCGTTGAAGAGGACCGTCTCCTGGGTGACGATCCCGATCTGCGAGCGGAGCGAATCGAGCGTGATGTCCCTGACATCTTTACCGTCGATCAATATCTGCCCACCGCTGACGTCGAAGAACCGGGGGATCAGATGGACGAGCGTGCTCTTTCCCGCCCCGCTCGATCCGACGACCGCGAGAACTTCGCCAGCCTTCACTTCGAGTTGAATGCCGTGCAGAACGACGGGCGAGTCGGCGACATTTTTATAGGAAAACGAAACGTCGGCAAACTGGATGGAACGCGCGAACTTACCCATGCGCTTCGCTCCCGGTTTCTCGCGGACTTCGTCTTCGATGTCCATGAAACGGAAAATTTCAGACGAGGCGCCGATCGCCTGCTGAAAACTGTTGTTGAACATGGCGAACTTGCGCACAGGATCGTAGAGCTTGAATACGGCCACGATGAACGCCAGGAATGTTCCGGCCGTAAACATGTGCCGGTTGATGCGGTCGCGACCCATCAGGAGCAGAAGAGCGATGGCGATCGATCCGAGAATGTCCATCAGCGGAGAACTGATGGCAAACGCCGCGACCAGCCGGAGGTTCGCGCGGAACAGCCGTCGTGCCGCTCCACGAAAGCGTTGCAGTTCCCAGTTTTCCATCCCAAAAGCTTTGACGATCCGGTTCCCGGTAATGGTTTCGTGGAGGATGTTCTGGATTTCTGCCAGCTTGTCTTGTCCGCCTCGCGTCGTGGTCCGCACCTGCCGGCCGATTTTTCGAGAGGAGTACAGAATGATCGGAACGAAGAGCAGAAGCACCCAGGCCAGCTTTCCTCCGAGCAGCACCACCACAGCCGCGGTAAAGATCAGAGTGAAAAACTGCTGGAGGAATTCCGACAACACTGTCGACATCGCGAACTGCACTTTCTCGACATCGTTAATGATGGTCGAGAGCAGCGTTCCGGTGGTGTGCTTGGTAAAAAACGCCGCCGAACTGCGCAGGAAGGCGTTATACAAATCGTCGCGCAGATCGGTGATCATGCCGAAGCCGGCGTAGTTCACAAGATAAGTCCCGGCGTAATCGAAGATTCCCTTCAACACGGTCGCGGCGACCAGAGCGAACGCGACGACTGTCCACGGATTCTGAAAGTGAGAGGGAACCAGTTGTTGAAGGTTAAGAAAGCGATCGGTGAACGGCACTTTGAAAAGCTGGAGGGTTCGTCCCTGAGATGCAGGGTTCAATACGCGGTCAAAAATCGGCCCGATGAGAAGAACTCTGCCAGCGTCGAGCAGGCCCACCAGCATCATCAGAGTCACCGAAGCCAGAACAGGCCCCCAATAGGGCAAGACGTAACGCAAGAGGCGAGCGATGGGACGGGTCTTCTCCGGGGACTTCGCCGGAGTTCGTTGATCGTGATCGGGAGCGCCCGCTACTGCAGAGGTTGCCATTCGTAGATGCCAATTCTACATGTCCCGCAGAGACGTAGCTCGCCCCGATTTACTTCGGACTGTCTACTTCGGACTGTCGCGATGGACGACCTTCACTTTGTACCCGGCCTTGCGCAGTCGCTTGTTCACATCCTCGGCAATCATCACGGACCGGTGCTGTCCGCCGGTGCATCCGAAGCTGATCGTCAGGTAGCTCTTACCCTCGTGAATATAATGCGGAAGAAGATAAATCAGCAGTTCGGAAATTCGGTTGATAAATTCCTGTGTCTGCGGGAAGGAACGAATGTACTTGGCGACCCGAGGATCACGTCCGGTGAGCGCGCGAAACTCGGGCACAAAATGCGGATTCGGCAGAAAGCGGACGTCAAACACCAGATCGGCATCCTCGGGCACGCCATGCTTGTACCCAAAGCTCACGCACGAAACCAGCAGACCCTGTTGCTGCCCTGACTGCTGTTTAAAGCGGTCCGTCAAATGCGCGCGCAGTTCATGAACGTTGAACTTCGAAGTGTCGATGACGAGATCGGCGAGCTTGCGAATCGCGCGTAAATGCTTGCGCTCGGCCCCGAGCGACGCTCGTACGGTGGTCCCCTTACCGAGAGGATGGGGGCGCCGCGTTTCACTGAAACGCCTCAGGAGCGCGGCATCCGTCGCTTCCAGAAAAATCACGCGCGTCGGAATCGTCCGCCTCACCGACTTCAGGATGGCCGGCAGCTTTTCCAGTTGTGAGCCCTCGCGCACGTCGACAACGAGAGCGGTACGCGGGATTTCTCCCGATTGCAACGCCAGTTCGGCAAAGCGTGGAATCAGCTCGACTGGCAAGTTGTCGACGCAGTAATAACCGAGATCTTCGAAGGCCTTGAGCGCCGACGCCTTTCCCGATCCGCTCATCCCAGTGATGACGACGAGTTCGGACTTGGCGTGAGGCTCGGCCTTACGCCCGCGCGCCAACTTCGCCATCGTGCGAGCGGGGATGTGCGCGGGTTTCTTGAGTTTGCGCCGCGGGGGCATGCTCGAAATCTTAACATTAGGGAATACGTGAATCATCGCCGAAACCGGCTGTGTTGCCATCTGTGTTGCTATGATGGGGCGGGCCGTGCGTCACTACATTCACAAATCAATCCGCAGTCTTTGCCTGCTTCTTTGTATGCTCCATGCCACCATGCACACGGGCTCGGCACAGTCTCTTGGTGTTGCGAGCGATGCCAGCGATTCGCAAACGGCTCCCGTGATTGTGATTGGTTTCGTCGGCGGATTTGTGAATCATGGCGACATGGTCCACAGCGTAGTCCAGGTGGCCGCGCATCTGCGCCGCGACTTTCCGGCCGGCGTACATGTGGAAGCTTTCGAGAATCGTCGACGCGAAGACGCCCACGCGGAAATTATTCGCTTGCTCGACCTCGACCACGACGGAAGCCTGTCTGAAGAAGAAAAGAAGAAAGCCCGCATCATCCTCTACGGACACAGTTGGGGCGCCTCCGAGACGGTGACCCTCGCGCGACAGCTCGACCGGGAGAACATTCCAGTGCTGCTGACGATTCAGGTGGATAGCGTCGAGAAGCCGGGGGAGAACGACAGAGTTATCCCGGCGAACGTGGCTGAGGCGGTAAATTTCTACCAGCCCAACGGCTTTCTTCGCGGCGAACCGACGATTCGCGCCGCCGACCCGGCGCGCACCCGCATCATCGGGAATTATCGTTTTGAATATTCCGCGAATCCGATCCGCTGCGATCAATATCCGTGGTGGACGCGTCTGGTGATGAAATCGCACATCGAAATCGAATGCGATCCCAAGGTCTGGACGCAGGTGGAAGCCATGATTCGTGAGCGAATCGTTTCGCAGAAAGACGCGCAGAAATAATGGGAGGACTACTGCAGCGGCGCGCCGACTGGGGCGGGGTTGGCATTCGCGGACGACGACGCCGCAGCCTCGTCGCGCGCAGGAACGCGCAGCTGACGGAACAGAGCCATATCTTTTTCCACGTCGCCGTGCGCAGTCTTGCGCGTCATGGCCGGACGCAATTCTTGCCGCAGCCTCGCCTCCATAAGGTCACCGGCCAAATCCGGGTTCGAGGACCCGCTCAGTATGTTGGAGCGGGATAGCCCGACAACCTCGAGTTCGTCGCCGGTATCGAACGTGAGAATGGGCTCTCCGGACGCGTCAAGTGACGGCACGCCGCTGGCCTGCATGCGCTCCCAAGCTTTGATTTCTTTGTCTCTGCTACCTTCTTTGCCTTTTTCCTTTGGTTCACCACTTACTTCACCACTCGCCGTGGTGTCGATTGAATTAAGCACAGGGGCGCTCACTGCCATTTCATCCAATCGACTTTGGTAGGTCCGTCGCTGGTCGCGTGTGATTGGCGCGTCCGGTTGTAAACGCGCATCCATGACCAAGTCATTTCGGGACGGATCGAAGCGTCGATGGCCAAAATATTCGACCAGCAAGCCGACGCCGATGTAGGGATGGAGGACGACCAGCGGCACCATATATTTTTTGGCCGCCAATACCGATTCCAGCACTCCATGCACCGGCTTGCTCCGGCGCACCGCGCCTGGCACCTGCGGCACGAGAAAATTCGCGCTCGTTAATTCAGGATGATGCTGGCTATATTTCGCCAGCATTTTCGCAATCTGCTTCGGCGTCGTAACTCCGAGGTCGCCGACGATGCTGCGATGCAGCGCGTGCGGATAATAAAAATTCACCACCTCGCGCACAAAATCAGCGCAGTTTCTCTTCACGAAGTTGTAGCGCTCGCGATTGGGCTGGCTGTTGAGGTGGTCGATCAGCCGCGCATCCTGGTCGGGACTGGTTTCGATCTCAAAGGCATAGATCGTGCGGTCATAGGACGATCCGACCATCTCATACCAGTTCCCCACGGGCGTCGAGCCGTCGGGACGATCGGGAACGAGCGTCTCCAGATGATCGCGGCGATACTGGTCTCGCAGAAAGGCAACCAGTTTGGCGTCGGCAAACAGCGGAATCGCTTCCTCGCGATCGACTGCGTACAAATACGGGATCAGTGGGATCGCAATCCAGTCGCGCGCATCGATGCCGTCATAGCGGCTCAACACCACGCCCGTTTCTCCCGCTTTACACGGCCGCAACTCCACTGGAGACACAGAACAAACATTGCTCAGATAAACCGCGACGTGCCCAGTTCCGGCAAACGCGCCGTCGTAGCTATAAGGCTCTTCGAGGAGCAGGGTTGCTCCGGCGTGTGCGAGCGGCATACTGGTCAGGCAAAAAAGCGAGGCGAGGCACAGCCTTCCGAGTAGTGAGGCAACTCGAGTGCGCCCGGCGACGGATTTTATGAAAGCGAGCATTTTTTGTAGAAGCGAATACCGTTTTATGAAAGAAGAATCGTTTTCGTACTCGAAGCTTGGATGACAAACAGCGGCCACGCGGCCGCCGATGGCCCACAATGACTTGAGCAGAGTGATGGCCAAACCCGCTAAGTCATTGGCAAATCGAGCTTCCCCTGTCTTCCGCCTGGACTCTCAAACCCTCCGTCCAGCTTAAAGTTTCCCGTTTTCGGGTAAGAGTTACCAGATTACGTCGGGGACTCGGCCGCTTGTGGGCAAAAGACAACGAAGTGAAGGGGTTACGGACGGATGTGGGGAGACGGATGTATCGAGACTCAGGACGGGACGAAAAGATCTGGTGTGCACCGCATATTAGACAATGCTGCCAGCGAGGAAACGCGTGATTGGCTCGCGACTTAAAACCCTAATTCTTTCGCTTCCAATCGGAGAGGTAAGCGCCATCCACAAGGTACATGACGATCTCGGGGCTGTTGCGGGATAGCATGGTGTGGATTCTCGTTGTTACGAAGGCGGCTCCTATGACAGTTTCCTGGATGAAGTAATACGTCTTGCCCGCTTCGAGGTCCATCTCAAATCCATTCGCATCGTTGGACTGTGAAATGAGCGAATATTTTCCCGGATCGACGTAGGCGATACTATACGTACCCATCTCGTTTACCGCGATGACCTTGCCATTGGCATGCAATTTGAACTCGCCCCAAAAACCGATTTCGCCCGCAGTCAGCGGGGGACAGACGACAACAATGGTTGCCTTATCTGCCTTCACCTCAGGCAATGGATGAGCCGTCCGGTCAAGCGTGACCGAATACTTGGTCTTCCAATCCGGGATACGTCTCTTGTCGATGTCACCGTCCTGGTCGACCGACTCCCCCTTTTCGGCACAATCCGCAATCGTCACGCGGTCGCCAAACAGACTTTGGCTTTTGGCGATTGCCTGATCGTAAGTGGCCTTCGGCACGACCAGCAGAACCTTCTCCGAATGGTCCCCTTGACGGTACTCCAGGTAGAGCCAGCGATCATGCAGATGAATGCTCGCCATCTTCGCAGACCCGTGCGTATCCCTATCGAAGATAACTTTGGTGATGTCGGAATAAGGAATGGCGAACTGATCGCCCGCAGCGCTCTGAAATGTCAGTTTCTGGCCATCATCTTCAAAACTGAGGACGCCGATCTTATCCACCAGTTCTCGCTTTTCGGCGCTCATGTGGCGGCGAATTTTGACGCCCTCGAACTTGGTATTTTCTGAAAAGAGAAGAGAGATGCTGAGGAAGAAGAAAATGGCGAGAGGCGACGCTCTTAAAATGCGCCGCACTCTCTGCGGTCTAACTCGAGATTTCCAATCGAACTCGAAAGACGGCTCCATAGTTCACTCTTTTTGCGACTGGCAAACTGACGAAGATCGCCACTTCACTCACAACCGACCACCTCGGTTCTTGCGAGGGAATTTTCCGATAGAACTGAGAAGATGGTGGGCGCAGTAGGATTTGAACCTACGACTTCCACCGTGTGAGGATGGCACTCTACCGCTGAGTTATGCGCCCTTGGATCGTGGGACAGAACGTCCTTTTCTTTTATACAGATGCAAAATTGCAGCGTCAACTTGGGCAAAGAATCTTTGGCTGTAACGGCTGGCGGTCGTTGGAGCGATGGGGCTTTCAGTTGGACAGGTCCTTTAGTGCGACTGTCGGACTAGTAGAGTGTGGTCATAATCGAACAGCTCCTCACCGAGCAATCACGGAGAAAAAATAACATGAAACACCTTGCACTGGGCTTCGGTCTGCTCACACTCTTGGTACTCAACCTGCCAGCCGCCACGCAGCAGAAAACATCCGATCAAGCAGCCGTTCGCGCCACCGTCACAGACTACATCGAAGGCTACTACACAGGTGATGCCGCCCGCATGGAGAAATCACTGCATCCCCACTACTTGAAGCACATGATTCATGGCAACGTCCCGATGAGGGAAAAAAATGGTTTGCAGATGGTGCAGGAGGTACGCACGAACGGTAACTCCGATCTTCCACAAGCGCAGCGGACGGAACAGATAAGCGTGCTGGATGTTTCGGGAGACATCGCTTCCGCCAAACTCGTTACTCCGCACTGGGTTGACTACATGACGCTCTCGAGGTCCGATGGACAGTGGAAGATTCTCTCGGTTGTTCAGCGAATCGATGATTAACAGGACGCGTTCTAAATTCGTGCTTTGACAAAACGCTCGGCTCCTTGCAGAGCGTTTTGTTTTGCTCACAAATGCTGTACGCAGTTCCAATGACAATTGACCTCCACGGCGTCGCGCAATCCTCAGCCTCACAAAATTTGTTTTCTAAATGTGTCGTGACCTGTCTGTCATTTCCGATTTCACTGATAGAGGGATGAAATTTCTCTCTCGATCCGAACTCAATCGGGGAGCGGACATAGTCCTGGGCGGAACTCGCGCTTCGGCGTTACAAACTGTTTCACATTGACGCGAACTGGGATTGAGAGGACAATTTCAGCCGCTTTGGGGCCAAGAAGTAAGTTCAAGGGGCTAGATGACGAACGCAAGTAAGAAACAGGATGAGGAGGGCACCGTGATTTCCAAAGTGTTACGCATCGCTCGAATGATTGTTCTTGCCAGCTATGCACTCAGTTCCGTTGCCTGGGCGGCGACTTGTTCAAACGCTTCTCTGAGTGGTACCTATGGGTTTCTGCACAATGGCACAGACGGCAACGGCGCGCCTTTCACCGCCGCCGTGACTCAGATCACGTTTGACTCGACCGCAGGCACGTTTACCGGAGAGACCGTAGCATCCCATGACGGCGTGATCGCCACCGCGCCTCTCACCGGAACATACGCAATCGCCTCGAACTGCACTGGCACGGGTACGCCTGCGGCGGGAAACCCCTTTTCAATTGTGGTTACGTCAACAGGGTTTCTGGCCCTTCACCTTTTTTCGGAAGGGTTCGCCGTGAAGCAAGGCTCCCCGGTTTGTACCAATGCTGGGGTTAAGGGCAGGTTTGGGTTTGCAACAACCGGCGCTTTCCTCGCAACGGGAGCGGCGGCTTTCATCGGCGAGTTGAAATTAACGGTCAACGATTCTGGAGAAGGAGTGATAAGCGGACGCTTAGCGAGCAGCGAAGGTGGCACGTTTGTAGCGTCCGAACCTGTCACCGGTTCTTACAGCGTGGGCAAGGACTGCCGGGGCAGGGCCACGATCACGCCGACGGGGCAACCCGAAATGCACTTCAGGCTCGTGGTTGTGGATGGCGGGAACGAAATGCTAGCCATTGAGACAGACCCGGGCACGGTTGTCAGCGGCACACTGCAGCGGTAGATTTTCGAGGCATGGACTACCTCAAGGGCATCCTGAGCGGATTGGCTGCAATATTTGTCGCGGAGTTTGTGTTCTTTTGGCCCATTTTCAGCCGAGAGAAGGCCACCGGAGTGGGTGTGCTCAAGATTCTCCTGTTGCAGAGTACTCTTTCACCTCGATTCTGGATTGTCGGCACACTACTATTCGGAGTCTTTTTCGCGGCCAGTCGCGCCAGTACTCTGTTGAGAGTGCTATTTTTCTGGATTCCGACCCTCACAGTTTCGGTGCTCGGCTTTTCGATTGTAGCGATATTCGCATACCTCGTCGCAATTTCGCGGCACGGCTGACACCTTGACAGGCTCCGCTGCCTGCAATGTCATTCCCACAAAGTAGGAATCTGTTTTCTTTTTTCGCGATGATCGGCTTCGCCCTCATTTTGCGCTGTTACAGACAGGGGGATCATCCGGCTAGTTCCAGGGGAACCTGGAAGAGGCCGGGCGTGAACCTTTCCCCAAATCTGAAATGGGAGGGTGAAACATGTCGCCTCGAACGCTATTGTTGCTTGCTGTAGCCCTGTTTGTCGTCAGTCCACTTAATGCGGCCACGTACTATGTCGGAACTTGCCATTCCCCCAGTTTTGCCACCATCTCCGACGCCGTCGGAGCGCCCACGGTAGCCCCGGGCTCAACCATCAAGATTTGCGGCGGTTCTTATTTTGAACAGGTGATCATCTCGAAGCCCTTAACTCTCATCGGCATCGTCGGCACGGAGGGGAATGCTGACGTACTGATCGCTGGCAGCAGTGGTTCCATGCTTTCGGCTGTCGGCGCGGTTTTCAATAACCTGTTCACTCCGCTTGTGTGGGTGAAGGCTGGGCCGGTAACGATTCAGGATATAACCGTGGATGACGATTTTTTAAGTTGCGCAAACACGGTGTATGTCGGGTTTTATCTCGCCAGCGGAGTCTCCGGAACTTTAAACCGCGTTGCTTCGCAGGGGCAATGTGTTGGCGCTAGCGTCTATGCGGAGAACGCCACGAGTCCCGTGACTTCAGTTACGATCGAAAACAGCTTCCTGAACAATGGCATCGACGCCGTGGGAGCCGTGGTACCGGCTGGGGATTCTCCTTTGCTTGACGTAAAGATAACCGGCAACCAGGTCACCCCGAACGTTCCTGCTCCCCCAGGATCAGGAGGGAACGGTTACGGAAATGGCATCTATCTGTACGAAGTGAGCGGAACCGTGGCCACTAATTCCATTTTTGGTCCCAAGCAAGTCGGTCCCACTGCCTACAACGGGATTGGCATCTGGGACGAATCAGCTGGTGTGACGGTTTCCAGCAACACCATCATGTTCAATGGGTTCGACGACCCGCTCTACAAGGCCGAGGGCATAGCGATCCTCGAGGACCAGACCACCGTCAAATCGAATAAGATTTCAGGGGTCCAATACGGAATTGACATGGGGTGCCACCCGAGCACAGTGACGAGCAACACCATCAACCTTACTGCCAGTGGCTTGCTGAGCGTCCCCCGCGCGTTTACAGGAATCAACTCGGTTTACAACAGCTTTGTTGCTACACCTGCCAGTGACTGCCCATGAGCCGCTGTTCGTGGGTGGTCGTTGCGATCACTGTGAAATGCCCGCTTCCTCTGTGACCCCTGCCCAATCTTTGAGGCAGGGGTCATCGTTTCTGAAACTTTGTGCCATGGACTGACTGTCGTTAACAGATCGGAGCTGAAGAACAATGTGTCGCAGTTAGTTTGAACGGCTCCCGAGGACGAGGGCCAGAACGCCGCCTACTAGCAGAACGATGCCGACAGCCGGTGGTAGTTTCTCGCTCGTCTGAGTTTGGACGCCGATCTTCGTGTCTCCGATTTTGACACCATGGTTTTCGCTGTGAGGGACTGGGACGACGAATGCCAGTAGTCCGAGCACGAGGAGCAAGATACCGACAACGGCAATACCTTTCACTATGAACCTCCTGTCACCATGAACCTCCTGCAATAAACGGATTGACGAATGGGCGCAGGGCGACGCAACTATGCGGAATGACGCTCTTTGAAATCGTCGATTTTTTGTTTCATTTTGTCTTTGGCTTGATCAATCGACTGACTGACATTGGACCGGGCCTGGTCAGCGGTCTGGGAAGCTGCTTCCTTATGAGACTCGGCGATCTGATGCGCCGCGTCCTTGGCATTGCCGAGAGTTTCCTTGGCAGCTCCTTTGGCTTGTTCAGCAACGCCCTTATTGGCTAATTTCTGGTTGCCGACCGCTTGTCCAATACTTTGTTCGACCTTGCCGACGACCTGGTCCGTCTTGCCTTTGATCTGTTCTTTATTCATGGTCATCTCCTGTGTGCGCAGATGCGAAGATTATCTTGTGTCGCTCAAATGTTGTTGCCAGCGCTTTCCGCAACCGAGACTGAAGACTACGCTTTGCGGGGGTGAACACTATCCAGTGAACCCTGTAGGGTGGCAGCGGCGACATCGCAGAGGGGTGCGGGGAAGCGTATGATCGGTTGGTCTGAAGCCTGACTCGGAAATTCTGGGTCTAATCTAAATCTCGACTCATCTAGAACTCAGCCCCTCTAATCTCAATTCAAGCGAGGAAAAATCATGTCTCACCATTATTCCGGCCCCGACTTTGGATTTCCCCACGGGGATGCCCGCCTGGATTTCACCGATCTGTATGCTTTCCCGAAACCTGGGGATGGTAGCAAATCGATTCTGATTATGAACGTGCATCCGTCGGCTGGTGTGAACCCGCCCGGGCCGACCCGCGACGACGCATTTTCGACCGAGGCGATTTATGAACTTAGGATTGATACGAATGGCGATAACGTCGCCGATATCGGTTACCGGGTGCGAGTTGCGTCGTCGAAGGATGGGGCGCAGACTGCGACGGTTCGCCGGGTTGAGGGTGCGCAGGCGGTTGGGATCGGCGCTGGGATGGCCGATGACGGGCAGATCATTGTCGAAGGAGTGCCGGTCTCGACGGGGGCGGAGACGCACGTGGCGGAGGCTGGTGACTACCGCTTCTTCGCGGGCTGGCGCGGCGATCCTTTTTTCTTCGACGTGGCGGGCGCTCTGAACAACCTGCAATTCACCGGTGACGATGGCTTCGCCGACAAGGACGTGTGCAGCATCGTGCTGGAAGTGCCGAACTCCGCGCTCGGAAAGAAGAACGGCCTGTGGTGCCGCACGCTGGACGGCTCAACCGGGAAATGGGTGCAGGCGGATCGCGGAGCGCGGTCAAATCAGACTCCGTTTCTTGCTGGCGAACAGAACGCTGCGTATCTTGCGGCGGAGCCGGCGGAAGATGCTCGGTTCATCCCCGTTTTCGCGCACGCGCTTGAGCACGCTGGTGGATATACGCCAGCGGACGCAACGCGCGTTGCAGGGACGTTGCTGCCGGACGTTCTTCACTATGATCCGACGCAGCTGGCGGTGTATCCGACGAATGGGCGGACACTGACTGACGATGTGGTGGATTTCTTTCTTCCTCTGCTTTCGAACGGAAAGGTGACGAGCGATAAGGTCGGCCCGCACAAGGACCTGCTCGGGCAATTCCCTTATGTGGGCGCGCCACACCGGGCCCGGACTACGGAACGAGTGGCCGCGTAACCGATTGGAGCCGGCGGTCCGGGTTTCGCCATCGCAGGCGGACCGGGCCGCGGAACTCCCCGATCTTCACGCGTGCTACGATTCCTTCGTGTTCAATCTAGGCAGTCCGAAAACAGGTGGCGACTGGATCGTCCATATTGCGGGAGCAATTGTTGCAATATTCCTGGTGTGGTGGATGCTGCGACTGTATGTGCTCTAGCGCCCCGTCCGTGTTCATAAGAGAAACGGGGATTTTTCGACAACCGAACCGAAGAAGCCGTGGTTTCTTAGCTCTCTAGAGCGAGTTGGCCTATCATGTCTGAGCAGGCTACTCGCTCATCATTGCGAGATTGCCGTCTAACCATGAAGACATGGCTGCGACTAACACTAATCGCTATGACCGTTGGTGGAGGATTCGCCGGTCTCACTTTTACGCTTCAGTCTCTCTTCACTTCCCTCGGCCACGGTTTCCTCAACTCACTTCTGATGTTTGTAGCAGTCGTTCTCTACGCATTCGTCTTTGTCAGCGGCCTTATTTTCGCCCATGACCCGCATCGAACGACGCCACTTTCTGTAGCGCTTGCAATTCAGGTGCCTTGGATCTCTTCACCGTTCGTCACTTATGAATTCGGGGCGGGGATTCAAGCTGCTCTGAGCGTGGGTAACATTGAACAGGGGAGGTTTGGCTTCCACCTCGGAGCGGACTCGATTGTGGGGTGTATGTTCAGATTCAATCTGCTACAAGAGAATCGTTGGACCATAGGCGTGAACGTTGTCGCCCTAACGATCTTTGTCTTGCTCTGGCGGGCAACCCACACTCTAGCTCCTAATGCGCAGACCTTAGTCGGACCGCCTGCACAGCCGAGCCCTGTCGCAATCCCGAGTGATACTAACGAGATCAACGCGATTTCACCAGCTGAAAATTTTGGTTCTCGCGAAAATTGGGCAAAGAACGCTTTGGTTTTGGGTATTCTAGTTGGATCAACGAGAGCTAACTCTTGCGGAATCAGCAGTTGCAATTTTGACCTGCTGAGTTATGTGCCCATGGCTTGCGGTTTGTGATTGAAGCAAGTCTAGTACTGGTTTCGGTATCGACCGGGCCTCTTGACCGCTTTCCGGTCTCCCGATAGCCTGATTTCACTGCCTTTCATGGCCACGCCTGACACTCCCGAAACGCGGCCCGTAACTGATTCACGGGAAACCACTTCAGCGCCCAAACGCGGGCCTGAAGATGCGCAACTTTCTGCCACCGACGGGGTTTCTAGCAATGTGAGCAGTGTTGCCATCGACGGCGGTGTGCTCGACCGTGGACTCCTGGGGCGCGGGATTCCCAATCGCGCCGGCGTGCAACCGTCTGCGAATTCGCCGCTGAATGTGGCAAATGCCGGTTCTGCCGAGGGCGTTTCTGACGTCGACGTGATGCTGCGGGTGAAGACGGGCGACGAGTCCGCCTTCTCTTATCTGGTACAGAAATATCGACGGCCGATGGTCGGCTTTATGTACCGGCTGTGCCACAATCCTTCGACGGCGGAAGAACTGGCGCAGGAAGTTTTTTTGCGCGTCTACCGCTCGCGGACCAGTTACGAGCCGAGCGCGAAGTTTACGACCTGGCTCTATCGCATCGCGACCAACCTGGCGGTCAATCACGCGCGCGACACGCGGCATGAGCGGGTGGAAAATACGGTGCGTCTGGACGAACCGGACCAGGAGACGGGCACGACTCCCGACCTGGCCGACGATACTTTGAGCGCCGAAGAGCAGATTTTGAAGCAGGAGCGGCTGGCCGCGATCCGCAATGTGGTGAACGCGTTGCCTGAGCGTCAGCGCGTCGCCGTTATCATGCACAAGTATCAGCAGATGGATTACCGGGAGATTGCTGGGGTGCTGAAACTGAGCGAGTCCGCCACCAAGTCGCTGCTGTTTCGCGCATACGAAACGTTGCGCGAGCAGCTGAAACCATTCGTTTCGGGGAAGTAGAGGGTAGCTGTATGAACTGCAATCAAATTCGCGAGCTTTTGCCGGACCTGGCCGCTGGCATGGACGCATCGACGATGGAGCCGGAGGTCAAGCAAGACGTCAATCAACACATTGCATCCTGCGACGACTGTGCTGCCCATCTGCGCGACTTTCAGAAAACGATGGCGCTGCTGGATGAGTGGCAAGCCCCCGAACCGTCGGCCTATTTCGATACCCGGATGCAGGCGCGGCTGCGTGAAGTTGTGGCGGAAGAAACGGCGAGTCCGCACGGGGCTTCAACATGGCTGGGATGGCTGCATCGCCCGGCGTGGGCCATGTCGCTGGCGGCTGTGTTATTTGCAGGAGCGTTGACGATTGGCATTGGCATTGGCAACAAGTCTTACTTTGTCGAGACTGGAGCAATCTCGACCAATCCCCCCGCTCTCGGCCTGCCGGTGCAGCCCGGGACCGCAGTTGGCGATCTACAGGCGCTTGAAAAGAACGATGAACTGTACGCCGATTTTGATGTGCTCGACCAGCTGCAGGTGCAGGACGACGTAACCGCGAATCCGTAATTGCGAAAGCACGGAGTCGCGGGCGGGGGAGACGAACATTTTGTCAGAACGGGCGCTGTCGGAACGGGCGTTGTTGGAACGGGCGAAACTTGCGGGCTGTGTGGCGGCGCTGCTGCTGACACCCTGCTTTGCCCAGCCCTCGTATGCCCAGGAGACGCGTTCGACGCCGCCGGCAAACCCTGATGGGCAATGGCACCGTTTTCAGAAGGCGCCGAGCGGCGGCAATGGACCGCGCCCACAAAATCAGCCTGGTCATGCCGGAAACTGGCTGCGCCGTTATAAAGACATGTCCCCGGCACAACAGCGCCGCGCTCTCGAAAACGATCCGCAGTTTCGCAAGCTGCCTCCGCAACGGCAAGTGGAGTTGCAGAGAAGGCTACAGCACTTCTCGAGTCTGCCTCCGCAACAGCAGGAGCGGGTGCTGCGCCGCATGGAAGTCTGGGAGCACATGACCCAGGAGCAGAAGCAGCAGGCGAAACAAATTTTTCAGCAGTTCAAACAGCTTCCACCCGACCGGCGCCAAGCCCTGAACGGCGCCATTCGCAGCATGCGCGGTCTGACGCCTGGACAGCGCGAAAGCCTGATCAACTCGCCGCAATTTCAGAACGCGTTCTCTCCACAGGAACGCGGCCTGCTGCGCGGAGCCTCGCGGCTGCCGCTCGCTCCTGGGGATGGAGTGCAAGGGCCGCTGGAATAGAATTCACTGGGTAGAGCAGTGAAGAGATGACTGCTTCGTTCCTTGGCCCTTAGCGCCGAATCAGCGCCATGACCCATCCGGCCAGGAAGACTCCACCGACGAAGAGGGCGAAGCAATAGAGTCCGTACTTGACCATCTCGGTTGTGGAATTGCGCTGCGTGATGCCGAAGACGATCGACGCGAAGAACGCGAACACGACTGCCGCGGAGAAATGGGATAAGTTGACGCTCACGGCTTCTTCCCCAGGGCAATGTGGTGGGCATCGGCTGCGGCGATAAAGTTCAAAAGGCCGGCTACGATCACAAAGGTTTTGCCGTAATCGGCGACGGCGTTGGCGGCGAGGGCATCGCCCCAGTCCATGATGCGGGCCAGGAAGTAGAGCGCTCCCGAGCCCACGTCGCCGACAAACCCCAAAATGTCGAGGATGTCTCCGCCATTCGGCTTGTAGATGCGGCCTTGCATTCCGAGGCCAATGGCAAACATGGCTGCGACCGATACCATGAGCAGAATGCCACGTACATAGCGTTTCAAGAGGATGTGTCCGCCGCCCGGAATCAGCCATCCGACGATCGGCGCGACCACCGCCAAAGTCGTTAGAGGATACTCCGGCTCAAGGGTCGCCGCATTCTTCTTATCTTTGTCTAATGTTGGCTTAGCCATTCAGATGGTCACGATCTCTTCTTGAATTCTACCAGTGACTTCCGCGCTGCCAGCCCGGACGAGCACATTCACCTCCAGGCGGACGCCAAATTCCGGCAGGTAGATGCCGGGCTCGATCGAGAAAAGGGAATTCGGAAGAATTCGCCGCTCGTCGTGAATTTCCAGGTCATCCATGTTTGCGCCGTTCGAATGCACTTCGGTGCCGATCGAGTGCCCGGTGCGATGAATGAAGTTGTCTCCGAACTTGGCCTTCTTGATGTGTCCACGGACAGCGTGATCCACTTCCCATCCTGCGATGGGACGCGCAGCCTTCACTGCGTCCTGCACCGTCTTCACGCCCAGATCGCGCGCCTCGCGGACAAGCTTGAAAATTTCCCGCTGCTGGTCGGTTGGGGCCGAGCCGACGACTCCCACCCACGTGATGTCGTAAAAAACCGCGCCCGGAGCATTCTTCTTCGCCCAAACATCGAGCAGAACAAAATCGCCTTCGCGAATCGGCACCGGGCGGGCGGCACTCGGCTCGTAATGCGGATTCCCGCTATTGGCGTTGACCGCGACAATGGGAGGATCGTCGGTCACCATGTTCTCGCGCGCGAACGCCTCCATAAAAAACTGCTGGATCTCATGCTCACGAGCGCCACCACTTCGGACTCGCTTTCCAATTTCCTTGAAAGCCTCGGCCGTGACCTCGTCAATCACATCGCGCGCAGCGAAGTGCGACTTGATCTGGTCGGCGCTTAGTGTCGCTTCAAACTGTGCAATCAAATCGGCGGCGCTGACAATATTCTTGCCGAGGCCGCGAATCATGTCCGCCGTGCCCGCGTCGACCATCGAAATGGTAAAGACGATGTTGTTCGGCGAGTACTGCATGGCCACATCGCGGTGTGCCGCCAGCATCTGCTTCAACCCATCAAACAGTTCCTGCCAGCTGGCGTACTGTTCTTTCGTCCCGGGCAACGTGTCCAGATGCCCGGACTCGATTTTATGGACCAACTTGACCGGTTCGCCCTTGGCGGGAATGAGGTAGTACCAGCGCCGCGTAACCATGAGCCCTTCGGGCAGGCCGAGAACGCGGTAGGAAATCGGATCGCGATGGTGGTGATCGTAGAAAAGCCAGGCGTCAATATTGCGGTCGCGCAGAGCCTGCTGAATGGCGGATAAGTCCATATACAAACGGCTATTCTACACGAGCAGTGGGGCTGGGCTTGAAGCTGGCCGACTAGTCAGATGACTAGTCAACACGACGCGAAATCACGAGGCCAGCTGAAACGGCGTCGGTCCATAAAAAATGTGGTAAAAAATACTGTAATGCCGCGCAGGATCACGCAAGATCAAATGATCGCTTCTGGCAGGCCAAACCCGCGAAAATCAGGCACCGCATGCTGAGAGCATTCTTCATCGCTCTCTCCGAAAGCCGTTTCCTGCGTGGAATTGCCGAACGTTCCAGCTTTGGCCAGCGCACCAGCGCCCGTTTTGTCGCCGGCAAAGAGGTTGCCGACGCCATCCGGGCCGCTCGGACGGTCAATCAATTCGGAGCCGGCGTCTCTATCGACAACCTCGGCGAGAATGTCACCAACGCCGACGAAGCCCGCGCCAGCGCCCAGCTTTACCGCGACCTGCTCGATCAGATTGCGGTCAATAAATTGAACGCCAACGTCAGCCTCAAGCTCACGCACATGGGCCTCGACGTCGATGAAAAGATGGCCTACGACATCGTCCGCGGACTGGTGGCGAAAGCAGCCGGCATGTCGCCGAAGAATTTCGTTCGCGTCGATATGGAAGGCTCTGCCTACACGCGCCGCACCCTGGACTTCGTTCACGAACTCCATCGCGTTCCGGGGAACGAAGGGTGCGTCGGGGCGGTGATCCAGTCCTACATGCGCAGCGCCGAGGCCGACATTGAGAAGCTGCTCTCCGAGCGCATCCGCATACGACTGTGCAAAGGCGCCTATAAAGAAGCAGAAGACATCGCCTTCCAGCAGAAGTCAGAAGTCGACGCCAACTACATCAAGCTGATGAAGGTATTAATGAAGAGCGGCGTCTTTCACGGACTGGCGACGCATGACGAGGCCATCATTAAGGAGGCTAAGGCCTTCGCCATCCGCGAAAATATTCCCCGCAATGCTTTTGAATTTCAGATGCTCCACGGAATTCGGCGTGATCTGCAGCAGAGCCTGGTGAAAGACGATTGGGGAGTCCGTGTCTATATCCCCTTCGGTAGCGAATGGTACCCCTACTTTATGCGGCGACTGGCGGAGCGTCCGGCCAACGTGCTCTTTATCGCCAAGAATCTGCTGCGCCGATAAGATGTTTTACATCAGCTAGATAGGGTTCCATCCCATAGTGAATCAGGGTTTGCCGGGTACGAAATTCCAAATTTTCCTCAGTCTTCTGAAGGGGATTGCCCTCAGTTTTCGTTCTACAGGGTGGAAGCCAACCTGAATTGAACTCAAAGCCTGCCCCCCTCGGCGATGTGCTTGGGTTTAATCGGGAGGGTCCGTGGCTCGCGACGGTATTGCATCGAGACTCTGGTTTCCATTTAAATCCTCTGCGTCGTCACGGGGAAGGATGACGCAGAGGTGTTTTTTCGTCGAGGCGTTTTTCTTCGATCCGCAGTCTTATCCCTCCCAAACAAAGGCATCGAAGACCCGCGCCGACTCGAACCCGATACGCTGATACAGTGCGATGGCCCTGTCGTTGGCCTCGGTGACGGTCAGTGAAATGAATCGAAAGCCGCGTCCGCGAAGTTTCCTGGTGGTGGCCGCGAGCATGGCCTCGCCAAGTCCAGCGGACCGATATTCAGGGAGCACGCAGACCTGCGTGATGTGACCTACATCCGGACGCACTTGCGAGCACAGGATCAAGCCGACTAGCGTCCCTGTGCGGCGCTGGAACACACAGAACGAGGCCTGCGGATCGAACGTCCCGCAACCTGGGAAACGCACAATATTATTGAGGAAGCGCAGCGATCCGGTGAGCGTCCGGTACTGATCGTTGATTTCGGAATCGACATGTCCTCGATAGGCGGCGGTAATCAAGGCGGCAGCCGACTGATACTCCTGCTCAGACCACGGACGAATCTCAAACTCGAGAGGAATCGGGGGCGTATTTTCCGGCGCATGCTCACCGATTTCGTACTTCATGAACACGCGTGGATGGCGACTGAACCCCTGCTGTAGAAAAGGCCGCGAGACTTCTCCCGTGTTATGGGCCAATAATTGCGCCTCAACGCGATGGATTCCGGGAGACTGTTGCAGAGTCTCGATGACGTGCGTCAACAGCTTCTCTTCAACCTCGTGTCGATCGGGACTTCGGCCGGAACTCTGCCCCGGACTCTGCCCGTTGTCGCGGACAAACAAATCGCCAACCACTCCCTTGTTTTGCTCGTAGACAAAAAACGAGTAGCCGAAGATGCTGCCGCGCTCGATGGCAGCGTAGCCTGGGAGAATCTTTGCATCCATGTAGCGCAGGATCATCTCGGCGGAAGTTGCGTAGTCCCACGACAGCAAGCGCCCCCACATGGCGATCTCATCGTCCAGCAGAGGACGAAGATCGGCGGAGGTGAAGTGTCGTAGATCGAGAATCTCCATAAGAAACAGGTCTCAGGTCTTAGGTGTTAGGTGTCAGGAAAACCGCGGCTGGACAACTCTAGAGCGGCCTAGCGGGGTTCCTGACAGCTGAGACCTGACACCTGAGACCTTTCTTTTTACTTTCCTACCCAATACAAATCCACCTTCTGAGCTGCGATGGTCGTTAGATATGATACCCGGCGGCCGGGAACCATTTCGGCAACCTGGGCCTGCGCATTCTGGGGCGCGACCACCACATGAGCTTCCTGCGGAATCGGCCCATTTTCGTAGGACTCGGCCGCACGATTTAAATAAAATTCCAGGCCGTATTCCTTCAAACGATTCAGGTGGTAGACCGCGATCGGAACCGGTTCATGGGAAAAACTCAGAATACTCTCGGCAACTGGGCGCGCCGACTGGGCGTCGTCGATCGCCGGTCCGGCGAAACGAATCACGATGCCGACGCTCACTACCACAGCCAGCATCGTTGCCGGGCGAAGCAACCGAAGGCCCAAGCGCGACAGCAAGGCAGCGGCCATGCCGAGGGCAAACACAAGGCCAACCGCAGCCGCGACGCAAGTTCCCGTTCCCCACAGCAGCCGATGATTCAAGACAATTGAAGGAGCGGATATCGCACCAAAAAGCAGCAGTCCACAGAGGATTCCGTGAGCTGCGCCGAAAAGCAAGGAAAAGCCGCGGTGTTCGTTGGCACGATTTTCGTCGCGAGGGCCGGCGCGACGGCTCGATAGATAGTCTGCGACTAACAGCGCGCCCGCTGGAACCGCAGGCAAGATGTATCCCGGTAGTTTTGACTGCGACGCGCTGAAAAACAGCACTGGCACAAAGGTCCAGATCAGCAGGAACAGCGACCAGGAGTCCTCGGCGGCAGAGTAGGATTCTTTACCCTCAGACCAGATCAACCGCACACGTTCGACGACGACTGCGATGAAAACGACCGCCCAGGGCATCATCGCAAGTAAGAACACCGGCAGATAAAACCAGAAAGGCTGGCGATGGTGATAAGCGTCCTGGGAGAACCGCGCGAGATTATGTTCCAGGATGAAAACCCGAAAAAACTCAGGATTGCGCAACTGGACTGCAACATACCAGGGCAACATGACCAGGAAATAAAGCAGAATGCCCGGAATCCACAGCGTGCCGAGAATCGCCCGCCAATCTCGCTTGAGCGCGATGAACAGGAGAATGATCACTCCCGATAAAGCGGGGGCAACCGGCCCCTTGGCGAGAGTTGCGAGGGCCAAAAAAACGTAAAACGCAGCCAGATAGATTCGCGAACCGCTTTCGCGCCACGCATACCAGGCGAGCAACGCGATGGAGAAGCCAGCGGCCAGCGGCATATCGGTGGCGGCAGCGCGGGCAAATCCGACTACACCGGCGCAACTGGCGGCGATCAATGCGCCATCAAGTTCGCTGCCTGGACGAAACCGGCGCAGAAAGAAATAGACCGCGACGATGAGTATGGCGGCATCGACAGCGGAGGGGGCTCTGGCGGCCCAGTCGGAAACACCTCCGGCACGAAACGACAGCATGGCCTCCCAGTAGTAGAGCACCGGCTTTTCGAGCCACGGCTTGCCCAGGAGCGTGGGTGTGACCCAATCGGAGCGCTCTAGCATTTCGCGAGCGACCTGCGCGTAACGAGGTTCGTCAGCGCCGAGCAATCCGAACGCACCGAGGCCATAAAAGAAGAGGAAACCACAGAAGGCCAGCAACAGCCAGACGTCGGCGCGCGTCCGCGGATTTGCCGGCGGTCCATTCATTCAAGAATCCCAATCGAAATCAGTTGGCATCCAGCGCCACGCCTTCCGTCCGCAGCTGATCAACAATTCGATCCACGATTCGTTCGACTGCGGCTTGCAAGGGTCCATCGACCGAACACCCGCTGGCGCATTTATGTCCGCCACCGCCGAAATGCTCGGCCACGGTCGAGACACTCACTTCGCCTTTGCTGCGGAGGCTGATGCGATAGCGGCCATCTGGGAGTTCACGAAAAAAACAGGCGACTTGTACATCCGCAATGGAGAGCGCGTAGTTGACGAGGCCCTCGCAGTCTTCTTCGCGCGCGCCGAAGTCTCGCATCTGTTCCTGCGTAACCCAGATCCAGGCGAGCGCTCCCCGGCGATGGAGATTAGAAAGCGCCGCTCCGAGCAGGCGGAGTTTGGCGGTCGAATGCCCGAAATAAATAGGGCGCGCACAGCGCGCTGGATCCGCTCCAGCCAGCACAAGTTCGCGCGCGACCGTAAAAGTATGCTCGTTTGTGCCTTCGAACATGAATGATCCGGTGTCGGTCATCAGCGCCGTATAGAGACAGGTCGCAATGTCGCGATCTACCGGGACACATGCGAGGCGCGCCAGCCGGTACACCAGCTCTGCGGTCGCCATGACCGAGGAATCGATCCAATTGATGTGCGCGAAATGCCGGCCGCTGGCGTGGTGATCGATATTGATGAGGAAGGACCGCTCCAGCCCATCGAGCTGCGCCCGTCGCGTGCTGTCACATTCAAGCAGAATGACGGCATCATTCTCGGGGACGGTATCGGACTGAATGACGCGGTCGGCAAAGGGAAGATTCTGATAAATGCGCGGGACGCCATCGTGCATGACAACGTCCGCATCTTTGCCCATCACGCGCAGAATCTGACCGCAGGCGAGCGCGGAGCCGATGCCATCTCCGTCAGGCCGGGCGTGCGACGTCACGACGATGCGACGCCGCGTCCGAATTTCCTGTAGAACGCGGTCAAGCATGATTTGGTAGTTCCCAGTTCCCAGTTCCCAGTTCTCAGTTCTCAGTAAAACCTAACCCGAGTTCTCAGTTCTTAGTAAAAGCAACCCGTTTGGGCTCGACTGAGAACTGAGAACTGGGAACTGAGAACTGAGAACTACTTTTCAGGGCTCGGCTGTGTGCCTTTCTTTCTGCGCTTCTTCTCGCGCGTGAGTAACTCGTCCACGCGGCTTTCCATCTGATCGGCGCGATCGATCTGGAAGTAAAGCTCCGGAGGCTTCCGCAGGCGCAATCTTTCGGCGAGTTCGTGCCGGACGTAGTTCTTGGCAGCGGTCAGCCCTTCGAGGGTGCGTTCGGCCTCTGTGTCATCTCCGGCCACGGTGACCATAATGCGGGCCGAGCGCGCGTCCTGCGCCATTAAGACGGCGGTGACGCTCGCCAGTCCAATTCGAGGATCGGCGAGTTCGCCTTCGAGGATGGTCTCAATCTCCTCGCGGATGGCCTCACTCAGTCGTCCACGATGGTATTTCCGTCCGCGGTTCTCCAAGGAACACCTCGAATCAAGGGAAAACTCGTAAGAATATCAGAAAGTAGGCTCCGAGCTACGGCCGGAGTTATGAGCTATGGGCTATGAATTATGAGCTACCGGCGGCTGATAGCTCACAAACCACGCTGCGTCACAAGAAATCGACAAACGAGTCGGTAACTTCCGCGCCAGTGTTGTTGGCGATACGCATGGCCGCGCGCTCAACGTTTTTCATCAGACCGTCAAGATAATCGCGCGAGTGCGACACGCTGACCACTCCAATCGTGGCCTGATTCCAAAGCGGTCCCGGATCGAGCTCGGCGACCGCGACATTGAACGACGAGCGCAGGCGGTCTTTGAGGCTGCGCGTCACCTGGCGCTTGTCTTTGAGCGACTGAGCGGCTTCGATCCGCAATTCGAGGGTGAGGAAAGCGATCATCAAGGAGTCCAAGGCTGGAGCAGGCGGCTTAACCTGCCGGGGCTCCAGCGATCCAGCGATTTTAAATCATTGTGCCACAATGATTTAACGACTAATTAACAATTAATTGAAAAGATGTTGTGAATGGTTCGAATCTGACCGCACAATATTCGGAGCGTTTTTCCACTAGCCGTGCTACACTAGAAGTCGCTAAGTTAGACCCGCAGTCAGTTGCAGGCCGGTACCGCCAACCAGCGTCACCCCCTTCACCGCAGCGAATCTTCTCAGCACATTTCAAGAAACAAGAAAAAGGAACATCAATGGCAGAACAAGGAACAGTGAAGTGGTTTAACGACGCCAAGGGCTACGGCTTCATCAGCCGTCAGAATGGCGAAGACGTTTTCGTGCATTTCTCCGCTATTCAAGCTGGCGGCTTCAAGAGCCTGCAAGAAGGCCAAACCGTGCAGTTCGACGTGACCAAGGGCCCGAAAGGCTGGCAAGCGGAGAACGTTACTGCAATCTAAGTAACGACGCTCTCTAAGTTCTAACAAGATGCCCGTGATTCTAAAGAGTCACGGGCATTGTTGCGTCTGGACGCCTCGTTTCGCTCCCAACCAGTCGCAGTACCTTCCCATCCTGGCACTATCCACTCCCTGGACACATATATTTCTATTGACTTCGGTCCGAAGCGTTACTAAGATGCCCCGCAATTCGCGCGCCGCGCTGCTTCTCCTTCCTCAAAAAAATTTGGAATGACTGGAGAAAGACCCATGAAGCTCTCTGCCCATGAACTCTCTCAGCTGGAACCTTCAACCGCGATCAGGGAACAGGATGCGATCAGAAACCAAGACCAGACTCCGAAATCTTCCAGCCGCCGTAGTTTCCTGGGCAGCCTGGGCGGCGCAGCGGCCGCGGCCATGACCGTGGGGAGCATCGTCACGCTCGAGCCCGCCGTCGCCGGCAAGTCCGGAGAAGCTCGCGCGGACGAAATCGGCCCGCTCCCCGACCAGGCCCGCGCCGACGCGTCCTTTAACCTCCGCGTCAACCAGGCCACCACGCAGCACAACCTGCCGCTCGTCGCTCACCCCGCGAATAACGATGAGTATCTCTACGCCGACAAGGGCGCGAGCTTCAGCAAATGCCTGCCGCACGATAATTATGGGCGAGTCGATCTGAACGCCTACGCAGCTCTTATTAATGCCCTGACCACCGGAAACCCATCCGACTTCGCCGCCATCCCCCTTGGGGGAAGTCGCACGCTCACTAACCCACAAGGCGGACTCGCCTTCGACCTCGAAGGCACCGACGGCCACAACCTTACCGTCGACGCGGCGCCGGCCATGGCCAGTTCTCAGTTAGCGGCGGAGATGGTGGAGATGTACTGGGCCGCCCTGCTCCGCGACATTGGGTTCTCGGCTTACTCCGGAAATTCTCTGGCCAACCAGGCAGCGGCGGAACTGAACGCCCTCTCCGGTTACGCCGGGCCGAGAAATTCAAGTGGACAGGTCACAACCAACGAATTATTCCGTGGCAGTTTCGCTGGCGAGACTATTGGGCCGTATGTTTCTCAATTCATGGCTCTACCCACATACCTCGGAGTTCAGCCGATCGCGCAGCGATTCCAAACGTTCCTAAGAGGCGTCGACTACCTGACCGACTTCAACTCCTACGTTTTGATCCAGAACGGCGGCAGTACCGGCGATGCGGTGGCTTTCGATTCCGTTTTCCGTCACGTCCGCAACGGTCGCGACCTGGCTGCCTGGACGCATGTCGACGTTCTCTACCAGGCCTATTTCGTCGCGCTCCTGGTGCTGCAATCCATCGGCGCTCCGGTCAATCCTGGTAACCCATACGCCACTTCGTCCACGCAAGCCGGGTTCGGAACCTTCGGTCCCCCTGACTTCGCGGCCACAGTGGGAGAAGTTGCGAGCCGCGCTCTGCAAGCCGTCTGGTTCCAGAAGTGGTTCGTCCACCGCCGCGCGAGGCCCGAAGTGCCTGGAGCGATCGCTCACCTGATCAGGACTGGCCAGGGCGGGCATACCGATGTCACCCTGAGTTCAGACATGATGAACTCCAAGGCTCTGACGAACATCTTCAAGTCCCACGGTAGTTACCTCTTGCCCCAAGCCTTCCCCGAAGGCGCGCCAACGCATCCCTCTTACCCTACCGGACATGGCACCGTAGGCGGAGCCTGCATCACGGTTCTGAAGTTTTTCTTCGACGGAAATTTTGTGATCCCGAACCCCATGGTATCGACCGCCAGCGGCACCGCACTAACGCCTTACACGGACAGCCCGCTGACCATCCAGGGAGAGCTCAACAAACTCGGCCACAACGTTACCTTCGGCCACGGGATCCATCCCGGCATCCACTACCGGAGCGACAGCGACGAGTCACTCATTCTGGGGGAGGCGCTGGCGCTGAGCATCCTCCAGGACAAAGCGTCGACATATAACGAGAAGTTCACGGTGAACCTCACGAAATTTGACGGAACCACGGCGACCATCTCGAACCAGTGAGCTTGGAGTGAGGATATGTGAAAAAATGAAGTTCTGATGTCGCATCCGCTGGCACTGATTGCCGAGGTCACGCATCGCTGTCCGCTGCATTGCGTGTACTGCTCGAATCCGCTGGAGCTGACTTCGCGCCAGGAGGAACTCGCGACCTCCGACTGGCTGCGGGTTTTTAGCGAGGCGGCGGCGCTCGGAGTTCTCCATCTCCACCTCACCGGGGGCGAGCCGCTGGCGCGGCCGGACCTAACGGAATTGATTGCGGGAGCGCGCGAGACGCGGCTCTATACCAACCTGATCACGTCAGGCATCGGTCTGACGCGCGAGCGCCTAGCGGGGCTGGTCGATGCGGGACTCGACCACATCCAACTCAGCTTCCAGGATTCGAGCGAAACCGAAGCCAACTGGATCGCGGGCACGCGTGCTCACGCCCACAAGCTTGAAGTGGCGGGATGGATTCGTGAACATCGGATTGCATTCACCACCAACCTCGTCGTCCATCGGCAGAACATCAATCACCTGGAAGCAATGATCGGAGCGCTCGAAGCGCTGCATCCGGACCGCATGGAAATCGCGCACGCGCAATACTACGGCTGGGCGCTCAAGAACCGATCGGCATTGCTGCCGACGCGCGCGCAACTGGATCGCGCGGTTGCGGTGGTGAAAACTGCCGAGGAGCGCGTGCGCGGTAAGATTCGTATCGACATGGTGATCCCCGATTACCACGCCCGCTTCCCGAAAGCGTGCATGGGAGGCTGGGGACGCCAGCTTGTACTGATCGATCCCGCGGGCCGCGCGCTACCGTGCCACGCCGCAGGCGTTATCCCGGGGTTGAGCTTCGACAACGTTCGCGAGCACGGGCTCGATTGGATCTGGCAGTACTCGGCCGCATTCCGTAAATTTCGCGGGGAAGAGTGGATGCCAGAACCTTGTCGTTCGTGCGACCGCCGCAAAGAAGATTTTGGCGGATGCCGTTGCCAGGCATTTTTGCTAACGGGCGATGCGGGCGCGACCGATCCGGTGTGCGAACTGGCGCCGATGCATCGGTTGATTGAAGATGCGGTGCGGGAGGATGCGGGGACGGGGACGGTTCCGGAGATCGAGCAAGGTTCGTTTCACGTTTTGCAGGAAAAGATGGATGGGTTTTGGAGTTATCGGACGGATCCGAAATGAATGGGTGAAAGCCCCGAAGGGGCGACTGAGAATAGCCCGGCCGCTTCAGCGCCGGGACAACATCGAGGCAACCGACGCCGTCCCGGAGGGACGGCTGAAACTAACCCCAGACATACGCCGGGTCGTATTCGATTCCGTGCTTCTTGAGAAAAGCCAGGAACTCTTCTTCAAATCCTCGTTTGTGATGATGTTCAGCCTGGGAACAGATGTAGGAAATTGTGTCGGCCTGTTGCGAGATGCCCACGGAAAATGCGCCGTATCCTGCTTGCCATGCAAAGGCGTTCGTTCCCGAATCGTTCATCCATTTGGAGGATCCACCTTTGAGCAGTTGCACCGCCTTTGCCAGCGGCATGGTTGCAGGCAGAGACAGAAGCAGGCGTATGTGATTGTCGGTACCGCCCACGGCAAGTGCCTTGAAGCCGTTTTTGCGGGCAATTCCGCCGAGATAGGACCAGAGATCGGATTGTTTCGATGAGGGGATCAAACCTCGGCGGCCCTTGGTGGAGAATACGCAGTGAACGAGTTCGGAGATGTAGGTGTGGGACATGGGGTTCAGTCGCCCCTCCGGGGCTTGCTTCTTCTTGCTCTGGACCCGGCGCTGAAGCGCCGGGCTATTGTCGGTTGTCCCTCCGGGACATTACGCCTTCGAGGTCAGGTGCCCCGGGACATTGCGACCTCGGCATCAGGGGTTGTCCGTTCGGGACACTCCGGCCTCGGCGTCAGAGATGGTCGGGATGCAATTCATAGTTCTGCCACAGTCGGGTCGATGGATGCTGTGACCGATGAACATCGGGTTTGTGAGACATCGGTTCGCCCAGTTCCCGCTTTGACGCTCCGGAAACGCGCCTGTTAAACTAAACAATTGTCATCCTACCTTTAGGCGAAGAAGGAATCCGTGCGCGCAGAAACCCGGCATCAACTGAAAACCGACCGCTTCAGCCAGGTCACATTCGAGGCGGCTGGCACCGCGGCCCATTGGACGGTCGAACACAAGTCCAAAGTCATTGCGGCGGCCGTTGCGCTCGTCGTTCTCGCGGCGGTTGGATTTGGCGGATGGTATTACATCGACGCCCAGGACGAAAAGGCTAGCGGCGAGCTTTCGACCGCGGTCCGCACGCTTGAGACACCAGTGCGTCCGGCTGGCGTGCCCGCGCAGCCTGGGCAAGACAGCTTTGCTTCTCCACAAGAGCGCGGCACCGAAGCCCGCAAACAGTTTCAGGCCATTGTCGATAAGTATCCGCACACCAAGACCGCGGATATGGCGCGCTATTTCGTAGGATTGGCTTCGGCGCAACTTAACGACAATGCCGCGGCGGAGCGCAGCCTGCAAGAGGCTGCAAACTCCTCGAATGGGGATCTGGCGTCGTTGGGTAAGTTTGCACTGGCATCGGTCTATCGCAGCGAAAACAAGGGTTCGCAGGCGGTCGATCTCTATAAGCAACTCATCGCCAAGCCAACAATCGTCGTCAGCAAGGCGGCGGCTCAGTTCGAACTCGCCGACTACTACCAGTCGCAACAGAATTCGGCCGAGGCGAAGAAGATCTACGCTGAGATCACGAAGGACAACCCGTCAAGCGAAGCTTCATCTCTTGCGCAGCGCAAGACGGCGGCACTGAAGTAGGTTTCACCTTCAGCCTCAGTTTTAACTTCCTTGCGAGGCGGCTGCGGCTTTCGCGTGTTCTCCGGTCTTCGTCTTGACCGTCTCCATGACCACATCTCTGACCATTTCGGGCGGAGTACTGTGGACGCCTTTGCGACTCTCGAGCACCCGCACGCGGCGCGCGGCGATGTTGACGGGCTCGAGTTTTTGCAGCGAGCCGTTGTGGACCTGGACCTGGAAGCGGAACCAATCCGTACGGTACATTCGGCCAGCGGCATAAAAGGTGAGCGATACAGCAACCTGCCCCTCGTAGTCGTCGCCGGTGCAGCCGAAGAAACGCTTGCCCAGGTCCTCGCTCCAAGTCATACCTCCGACGAGCGGCTCGTTGAGGAAGTAGCGCAGCGACGGAACCGCCATCGACAGCTTGCGTAATTGCACCATCTGCATGAGTACGGAAATCTTGGCCAGGTTCGTGGCCATAATTCTGGCGTCGCGCGAGGATGTCCGTTCCAGTTTGATGTGGAGTTCCGGAGCCCATTCGCGCTCGAACTGCTCGCGTGCCAGCGCTAAACTGCGATCACTCGATTCCGTATAGCGCAGCGTGGCCCGGGCCAGAATCAGGCTGACGACGGTGGTTACAACCGTCGCAATCAATGGTACGTAGGCCAGGATCAGGGTGAACGAAAGGGCGTGTTGCCCGAACCATTGGATGAGATTTAGTCGCAGGCTGCCCCCAGGCCCCGGAGCGATCAGACGCCGGGTTGAAAACACTTTAGCGAGGCGGGCAATGACGGAAAAGCTGCCGAAAGTATCGTCGGGCCGTTCTAGCCCTTTGGTCATCTGGCGGGCGCTTGTGTGCCCAGGCGACACCACAAAATCCAGTTCCAGTCAGCGGGTGACGCCGATGGTCTGCTTGAGGCAGGAGATCAGCCGTTCGGCATCGAGCTGCGAATTGTGGAGGTGCGGAGACACCCGAATCGAACTGCCGCGCACGCTGACGAAGACCTTTTCGCGAGCCAGCATTTCTGGCAACTCCCGGGGGATGACTGACTCCCGGCGCAGACATAGATAGTGCGGGGCGCGCAATTCTTCGGGCGGAGATGTAAGGCCTAGTTCGGCGGCGGCCGCGGCGAGTGCGCGATTGTAAGCGCCCAGAGTGTTCGAAACCTGATCGATTTTCCATTCCAGCAATTGCTCCAGGGCGCGCTCGGCAGCGGGGAGGAGCGCGAAGTTCGAACGTTCGCCCATGTCGAAACGGCGAGCGCCTGCTTCGTACTCGGGCGTGTATAGAATCAGGCTCGCGAAATCGCGGGCGTTCTCGCGGACAATCCAGTTCTCTTCGATGGCCACGCCCTGATGCCACTTTGGCGCAACGTAAAGCAGGCCAACCGAGTAGGGACCAAGCAGCCACTTGTAGTTCGCGGCAACGGCGAAATCGGGTTGGACATCCTGCACGCTAAAAGGAAGTGCGCCGAGGGACTGCGTCAGATCGAGGGCCAGCGCAGCACCGAGCTTGCGACAAGCCTCGCCGATGCGGACGAGATCGAGCAGCCCGCCGCTTGTCCAGTGGACATTTGGGAGGGCGGCGATGGCCACGTCGGCGGTCAGCGCATGGAGAACGGCTGCGGTCCAGTCATGGTCTTCGGGCCAGGGGACGACTTTCAGCCGCGCGCCGCGATCATCGGCCAGCCTTTGCCAGGAATAGTAGTTGGAGGGAAACTGCTCGGCTAGAACGAGAACGCTGTCTCCGCGCTTTAGCGGCAAATTGTGCGCGGCCGAGGCGATGCCGTAGCTGGCCGAGGGCACAATGGCGATGCAGTCCGCGGAGGAATTGAAAAAATGTGCGGCCGTCGAGCGAAATTCCTCGGCTCCGGTAAAGAACTTGTCCGACGTTATTTCCCACGGATGGGTTTTGCGCGCCAGCCCGGTATTCCCAGCCTCCTGCGCGGGTTTCATCAGGGGAGACATGTAGGCACAGTTCAGGTAGGCGACGTCGTTGGGAATATCGAAGAGATGGCGCTGGCAGGGGAGCATGAGCTAGTCTGTCGCCTTCCAGTGTAACAACGTCGAGGACTGCGGTGCGGAGGAGTGATGAGCAGGAAAATTCTGATGATGCGAGGTTTGTTTCGAAAAATGAAAAGCGCCTTTATGTTTCTCTTCCTGTTTGGCGCGCTCGCTCTGAATTCAGTGGCACAGACGGGAGTAGCCGGCGGCAGCGGGTCCGCTTTCAATCCATGTCACTGCAGTTCCACCTTGGCTTTCGCGCGTGCCGCGAAATTGAAACGAGGGATCAACGCGAGCGAGTGGTTTGCGCAGGTGTATGACAAGCGCGGTTACACGGCGGAACACTTTCAGGCCTGGACCACGGCCGAGGACATCGCGCTGATCAAGTCGATGGGTTTCGACCATGTGCGGTTGAGCGTGAATCCTCAACCGCCGCCCGGCAGTACATCTAACAACTTGTTCGATCCACGCGAGCCCAACAGGATTCCGGCGGAATATCTCGGCTCTCTCGATGCGGCAGTGAAGATGATTCTCGATCATGGCCTGGCGGTTGTGATCGACATGCATCCTGAGGGCGACCTTAAAGCGCGACTGGCGAAAGATGACGACTACGTCGAGCGCTTTGCCGATTTCTGGCGGGCGCTGGCGGCGCATTATTCGAGCTGGGATGCGGACCGGGTGTTTCTGGAAGTGATGAATGAGCCGGAATTCTACGATCCTTATCGTTGGATGGGGGTGCAGACGAAACTGGCGGCGGCAATTCGCGAAGGCGCTCCGGAGCTTACGATTATCGCGGCGGGGGCGCGCTGGTCGGACGACGATGACCTGATTTTTCAAGAGCCGCTGCACGATGCGAACATCATCTACAACTTTCATTTTTACGAGCCGCACGTCTTCACACATCAGGGTGCGACATGGAGTGCCTACTACTTTCATTGGCTGCGCGGTTTGAGATATCCGTCGAATGTGGAGTCGACGGAACGCGCGGCGGCGCTGGTACCGGACGAAGTGGATCGGCTGCACGTGATCCGCTATGGGTACGATCGCTGGGACGCGGCGCGCATTGAGGCGGAAGTTAAGCAGGCAGGAGAGTGGGCGCGGCGGCGAGGAGTGCCTCTAGTGTGCAACGAGTTCGGCGTATTTCGGGATTACAGCGATCCGGCGGATCGGGCGGCATGGCTGCACGACGCACGGACCGCATTCGAAAAGAACGGCATCGGATGGACGATGTGGGACTATTCGGGATCGTTTGGCGTGGTGGTGAAAAAAGATGGGAAGGCTGTGCCGGACGACGGGGTGCTGCGAGCATTGGGGATGAAAGCGTTGGGGATGAAGTAGATCAGTCCAAACTGCCCTGCTCGATGACGACGTTCTCCCGCACGATGAGACGGTGCGCGGCCATTTCGCGGAGTTTGGGCAAGGCTCGGCTTACGTGTTCGTCGGTGTCGACAAAGGAAATCACAACAGGCAAATCGCCTCCAGCCTCGACCAGGTGTGCGGTGCGGACCTTGCCGCGGCCGAGGAAGCCAGCGACCGCGTGGAGGGCGACGGCGCCAAAGACATTCTCTTCCCGTAGATATTTCAGGATTTCCAGGTGCAGCGGACGATGATGCCAGGAATCGCCTTCGGTGAGATAAATCGTGACTTGAACGGCCATAACGACACCTTCTGCCATTCTTGCGTCTCCTATTCTACTTCTACAGTTCTACTTCTAGAGTGCGCGAGCGAGGGCCGCGCCACCCAAGACGGCCGCGAGGCAAAGCGCGTTGCTACCCACAATATTGAGCCCGCTGAGCAACCACTGCCCTTGTTCCATCAAAGCGAAGCTCTCGAACGCATAGCTTGAAAACGTGGTGTAGGAACCGCAGAAGCCCACCGCAACCAGCAAACGCCACTTCGGATCAAGGAGTGCGCGTTCGGTGGAAAAGACGAGAAAGAATCCGAGGATAAGGCTGCCGGTGATATTAATCAGCAAAGTGCCGTAGGGGAAGGCGGATGCAAAGTCGCGGGCGATCAGCACGCTCAGGAAATAACGGGTGCTGGCGCCGACGATGGCGCCGAGGGCGATCCAGATGTAGTTGGAGAGATAGGTGGGGAGATGGGTCAAGGCGGAGTCCTCCTGCAAGAGTTCTGTAGGAGTTATCAGCCGAAAGGGCGGTTATACGGCGAACTCCATCGCCACAGGGCATTAGTATAGCGTAGGGAGTTCGGAGAGCGCAGATGACCACGGTGCAAATTCGACCGCGAAGATGTTATTGGAAAACTCCGAGCCAGCGGACTGGGAAACGGCTGCCAAGAGTATTGACCAGCCGTTCGTCGGCAGTTATGAGTTCGGTTTTGGTGGCAATGGCCATGGCGACGTAGATGCTGTCGTAGATCGTTCGATCAAAATCGGAGGCGATTTTGAGAGCTTCGGGCAAGACAGACCGGCTTGGCAGCGTCCGAAAGGGGCGGTTCAGCATTGCGTCTAATGCGCCCCTAGCTAGAGCAGCGGGAATCTGGCCACGCTTCGCCGCTTTCCAAAGAAAGCTTCCGATCTCGATCCAAAATAGGTCTGGGACCAGAATCTCTACCGAGCCATCCATATACGCTTCGAGAAAGCTGTCGGCACGATCCGCGAGCGATTCGATAATCTGAGGGGATGCCCACTTCGCGCCGACGCTAGCGTCCACAACGAACGTCTTCAACGCTCGCGGTCCTCACGGATCATCTCTTCGGTCGAAGAAAACGGACCGCGTGACAGGGGGACGTGGGCGCGGATCTCCGCCAGGTCTTCAAGAAGCTGGCGACGCCGCTTAAGCTCCAAAGCTGTGGGCACAGTCTCTTTCAGCAAATCGATGACCTCTTTAGCGATGGAACTGCGGTTCTTACGGGCGCGGGCGCGCAGAGCCTCGTAGAGGTCTTTGGGGACATTTTCTACGTATAGGGTTGGCATAGGAATAGTCTAGCACTTCCCTAGGCAAAAAGATGTGCCCCTTCCTTGACACCGCGTTTTCAGCCCTTTATGCTTGCTTATTGCTCCCTGAGGGACTTTCGTCTCTCTGTGCACTTCCGCAGGCCTTTGCGGTAATTTGATTGGGGGCGGCGGAGGTTCCACGTTCCAATGTTCATCGAACTAAAGGATCTGGAGATTCATCCGATCGATTTCCGGGAGGAGTATGGCCCGGGCGTGATAGATCTCGGTGAGGATGTTCGGCAACTCTCGCCGTTGCGAACCGAGGGCCGGGCGGATCTGGTCGAAGAGCAACACGGCAAGCACCAGGTCGTGCAGGACATACGGATCAAGGGCAAGCTCGATACGAGCGTCGAAGTGGCTTGCGCGCGTTGTCTGGATCCGGTGGTGCATCCGGTCGATCGCAGTTTCGATCTGCTGTACCGGCCGCTGGGCATTGATTCTGGACACGCTGAGTTGTCGGTGACTGATGCCGAGGCCGAGATCGGGTATTACGAAGGCACGGGGTTGTTGCTCGAAGACACTCTCCGCGAACAAGTACTGCTGGCGTTGCCGTTGAAGTCCATTTGCCGCGAGGATTGCAAAGGTTTGTGTCCGCACTGCGGCAAGAATTTGAACGAAACTCAGTGCGACTGTGTGGACGAAGTTGAGGATCCGCGCTGGGCGGCTCTGAAGGGAATTCGAGATAAGTTGAATCAGTAAAGGAGAGTTCTCAGTTCTTAGTTCCCAGTTCTCAGAAACGCGGTTTGTCTGAGAGCTGAGAACTGAGAGCTGGCGACTAAAAAACATGCCTAATCCAAAACGAAGACATTCGCAGAAGCGCACGGCAACACGGCGTGCCCATGACTCGCTTTCCAAGCACTCGTTGTCGGAGTGTCCGAACTGCCACGAGCGGAAGATGCCGCATCGCGCTTGCCCGAAGTGTGGGACCTACAAGGGGCGCGAAGTGCTGGCGGTTGAAGAGAAGTCGTAATTTCCATCCTGATCTTCCATGCCTAGCGTAATCGCGCTCGATGCGATGGGGTCCGACAAGGCGCCGAAGCCTGAGATCGAAGGCGCTTTGCAGGCGGCGCGCCATCACGGCACGCGCATTCTTTTAATCGGGCCGGAGACGCGACTGAAAGCAGACCTGGCGCGGTATCCGGGCGCGTCGCGACTGCCGATTGAAGTCGTACAGGCGAGCGAAGTCATCACCATGGAAGACAAGGTGGATGCGATTCGCGCCAAGCGTGATTCGTCGATCCGTGTCGGACTGCGACTGGTGCGCGAAGGCCACGCTGTGGGCTTTGTCACGGCCGGCAATACCGGCGCCGCGATGGCTGCGGCCAAGGTGGTTCTGGGTGCGCTCCCGGGTGTTGATCGTCCGGCGTTGGCGGCTGCATTCCCAACGGTGAACAACACAGCAGCGGTTTTGCTGGACGTTGGCGCAAATGTCGATTGCACTGCCGTTAATCTCGAACAGTTCGCCATCATGGGCGATATTTATTGCCGCTCAATCTTCGGGATGAAACATCCTCGAGTGGGACTGCTTTCGATTGGCGAAGAAGAAGGCAAGGGCAACGATCTCACCCGCGAAGCCTTTCAGCTTCTGAAGCGCCTTTCCATCAACTTCATCGGAAACGTCGAAGGCCGCGATTTGTACAACGGTCACGTCGACGTGATCGTGGCCGACGGATTTGTCGGCAATGTAGCGTTGAAGACGTCGGAGGGCGTCGCGCGCCTGGTGCGCGCTGTTCTGAAAGAAACTCTGAAGTCAACGATCACTTCGCAGGTCGGGGCATATCTGTCGCGCAATGCGTTCTCCGATTTCAAGAAGCGCCTGGATCACACGGAGTATGGCGGCGCGCCGTTGCTCGGGATCAAGGGCGTGTGCATCATCACGCACGGGTCTTCGAACGCCAATGCGATCAAGAACGCACTGCGTGTCGCATCAGAATTCGCGGAAGGAAAAGTAAACGAAACGATTGAGCGGGAGTTGGCAGCGCTCCGGCCGTTGGCGGAAGTGACGGACTGAGGTCAGAGGTTAGAGGTCAGATTGCAGAGGTTAGAATCACACGGCATCTTTTTACTTCTGCAATCTGACCTCTAAGCTTATTTAGTCCGCACTTTTTCAACCTAGCATTTTTTAACCTCCCATTTCTTGACTATGACAACCAGTTCTTCTCGCATTGCGTTCCTCTTTCCCGGCCAGGGGTCTCAAGCTGTGGGGATGGGCAAGGAACTTGCCGACCACTACGAAGTCGCTCGTCGAACTTTCGAAGAAGCTGACGAGGCGCTCGGGTACAAGTTGTCGCAGCTTTGCTTTGAAGGTCCCGAAGAAAAATTGAAGCTCACTGAAATCACGCAGCCGGCGATTCTGACGGCGTCGACCGCGGCGTGGCGCGTGCTTCAGGAAAAAGGGTTGCGACCCGATTTTGTCGCTGGACACAGTCTCGGCGAATATTCGGCGCATGTTGCGGCAGGTACTTTGACGTTTGCTGACGCGGTGTGGACCGTCCGTAATCGTGGCAAGTATATGCAGGAAGCGGTGCCGGTGGGTGTGGGGGCGATGGCGGCGATTCTGGGGATGCCTCTGGAGAAAGTCGTCGAAGTTGCCCGCGATGCGGCGCAAGGCGAAGTCTGCCAGGCCGCGAACATTAATTCGCCAGAGCAGATTGTGATCTCGGGAAACACGGCGGCGGTCGGGCGCGCCATCCAGCTGGCGACCGAACGTGGAGCGAAGAAGGCCGTGAGCCTTCCTGTCAGCGCACCTTTCCATTGCGCGCTGATGCAGCCGGCACAGGACCGTCTGGCGGCTGATTTGGCGGCCTTGAATTTTCAGGATCCCGTATGTCCGGTCGTTTGCAACGTCGACGCCGCGGTGGTCACGTCCGCCGAAGCTGCGCGCGATGCTCTGATTCGGCAGGTCACGGGCGCGGTGCGATGGGAGCCGTCGGTGCGGCTCCTGATCGACAAGGGCGCGAGCTTGTTTGTGGAAGTTGGCCCGGGAAAAGTTCTGTGGGGACTGATGCGGCAGATCGACCGCTCGAAAACGTGCCTGACGGTTGGCGACGAGGCGTCATTGCAGAAAACGCTGGCCCACGTTGCGACGGCGTGAAGGCCTTTAACCGCTTAAGGAAACTCTGATTAAGTACTGCCAAGCGAAGCTGGGTGCCCTGAAAGCGCGTCCCCCAGCGGCTAAAGCCACGTCTGTATCGGGCTTTGGCGGCACGGCTGAAGCCGTGCCCTTTCAAAACGGTAGATGATTCGATTTAATCAGAGGCTCCTTAAGCGCGTACAAGGAATCGCAAAGCACTAATACGGATACACGGTCAGCGTCTTATCCGACTTCTGCACGAACATTCTTGCGTGCTCAGCGCGGTCGTTCACGATCACTTCGACAACAACACCACCCCCGCCGAGAGCTTTGGTATTGGCCGATCCGTAAATGCGGTGGGATTTGATAAGGCCCCACTCGCCGCCCGGTCCCCAGTCGCGATAAAAATCGGCGTAGGTGTATTGCTGATACTTTTTCTGGTGGTCGCGCCAGGTGGGATCGTTGAAGTAAATGCCATAGGCGTTTTCGTAGTCCTTTTGCTGGAGCGCGGTGAAGAACTTGTCGACGGTGTGTTCCTCGGGCCAGTTGCGGTACATCCAGGCGAGCCCGGCCAGAACGAGCACGCTGACGATCGTGATTGCGATCGTGATCTTGCGACGGCGGGCCTTGGCGAAATCGTAGGTCTGAGCGTCCAGCAGAGTCATAGAGCTGGAATAAGCATAACGGATTTTTGGGAGATGGCAATCGGGGGCGCGGGGGCAGCCCTGCGGGAAACAACATCACTACTTAGAAGCTGCTGCTCAGAATCGCTGGCAGATCACAAATACAATTGCTTCGGCCATTCGGCGACAGGCAGTTTGCGGCGGATCGAAACCCGCGTCCATTCGACCCAGAATACGGGCCACAGGCACGAGACCAGGAGCCAGGACCACTTGAGGATGTCTGGTCCGAAGGCCAATGCGAAAACGGCGAGCATTGCTACCCATTTCACGGCGCGGAAAACGCGGCCACGCAACGGAGTATAAACCGGCAGAAATGGGGCGGCGAATATCAGACCGATTCCGAGCCCGCCCGCAAGCAGGGTCGCTGCCAGGCTGTACGAGCCTCGGAGGAAAAATTCGTTGGCGGCGAAAACCGCGGCCGCAGTCATTGCCAGCAGCAGCCACCTGAGCCATGGGCGCGAACAGATTGCGCGGGCTTCCCAATTACCCTCCCGAAGCAATCTGGCTTCGGAGGTCGTCAACAGGACCTTGCGGTACTGGCAGTTCGCGGCCTTCGGATCGCCCAGAGCGATTACAGCCAGTCGATCCGCTTCTTCCTCAGTCACGGTACCGCCGCCTGGGGCGGCCAGAGCTGCCTCGCGCGCAGACTCATAGTGCTCCCGAATCTCGGTACGAACCTGGGCGGCGGAATCCGCCGATAGATGCCGCGTGGCTTGTTGCAGCCAACTTTCGAGTGCAGTCATTTTTATGCCTCCCCCAGAATCGTCGTCATTGCTCGCGAGAGTTGGCGCCATTCGGCCCGATCACGGGTCAACATGGCGCGTCCAGACTTGGTGATTCGGTAGTAGCGTCGCGGGCGGCCCTTTTCGATGCCGTCGTAGGACTCGATCATACCTTCGTTTTCCAGTTTGTGGAGCGCGGGGTAGAGAGTGCCTTCCTTGAAATCCAATACTCCCTGAGAGCGTTCCTTGATCTCCTGAGCGATACGATAGCCGTGGCTTGGCTCGTGCGCCAGGGTCTCCAGAATCAAGGTGGGGAGCGTCCCCTTAAAGTTCATCGCATACCTCGTATATCGATGCATAGAATACGCGATTGTCCGGGAGGATGTCAATAGGGAACGATTCATCCAAAGAATCCGCTCCCTCAAACGGGTGATTTTCTCTCCCCGGACAAAAATCACCCGAAAGAATGACGACACGGACCCGGCTGGATACGATATGGTGCGTTCGTTGTCGATTCGAATCAGCACGATTTGAATCAGAAACGATTTACATTCAGGGAGATCGATATGAAGAAGACCATTCTCACTTTCGGACTGATTTCTGGCGTCATCTCGTCGCTCATGATGGTGACGACGATGCTGTTTTTCAACCAAATCGGCTACGATCGCGGCCTCGTCGTCGGCTACACGGCCATCGTGCTGTCGTTCCTGCTGGTTTACTTCGGCATCCGTTCTTATCGTGACAACGTGGGCAACGGGCAGATCAGCTTTACAAAGGGGTTTGGTGTAGGCATCGGCATTACACTCATCTCCTGCGTTTTTTATGTCGTGTGTTGGGAAGTCCTCTATTACAACTTCCTGCCGGGGTTCTGGGACCATTTTGGAGCGCACGCGGTGGAAAAGCTGAGGGCATCGGGCGCGGGGGATGCGGCCATTGCGAAGCAACTTCAGCAGGTGAAAGAGTACAAGGAGATGTACGCGAATCCATTTCTCAACGCGGCGATGACTTTCATTGAGCCTTTTCCGGTGGGACTGGTCATTACAGTGATCTCGGCAGCGATCCTGAGAAAAAATCCTCAAGCGCAATCGGCACAATCACCGGTGGCGGCGGCGTGAAGTATTGCCGTATTTTCAAGGTACACGTACGTAGCATTGACGACACCGCCGATGTCCCCTAAGATGGCTGCGCTCAGGTTCCCCCGAAAAGCCTGCGACCAGACGCCAAACGATGATTGGAACAACAGTTTCCCACTACCGGATTGTGGAATTGCTGGGCGGTGGTGGGATGGGAGTTGTCTATAAAGCGGAAGACACTGCGCTGGGGCGTTTTGTTGCCCTGAAGTTTCTGCCCGAAGAGGCTTCGCAGGATCCGCAGGCGCTGGAGCGCTTCCGGCGAGAGGCGCGCGCGGCTTCTTCTTTGAATCATCCGAATATTTGCACGATCCACGAGATTGGGCAGCACGATGGACGGCTGTTCATCGTCATGGAGTGCCTCACCGGGCAAACTCTGAAACACCTCATCCAGGGCAAGCCAATGGAACTGGATGCGTTGCTCGGCGTCGGCATCGAAGTAGCCGAAGCGCTCGAAGCGGCGCACAGCAAAGGCATCGTTCATCGCGACATTAAGCCTGCCAACATCTTTGTAACCGATCGCGGACACGCCAAGGTGCTCGACTTTGGGCTGGCGAAGATTGCGCGCTCGAGCAAGTCTTCGCTTGATGAATCGCAGACACGCGGCGATGCCAGCGCTCTCGACCTGACGAGTCCGGGGACAGCTGTTGGAACGGTGGCATATATGTCACCGGAGCAGCTACGCGGCAAGGAACTGGACGGGCGCACGGACCTGTTCTCGTTTGGAGTTGTGCTCTACGAAATGGCGACGGGGATGGTGCCGTTCCGCGGAGAGACATCAGCGGTGATTACGGAAGCGATTCTGAATCGGACGCCAACAACCGCGACGCGGCTGCGGCCTGCGCTCCCGGTGAAGCTTGAAGAAACGATCAGCAAAGCTTTAGAGAAAGATCGCGATCTCCGCTGCCAGACAGCGGGTGAGTTGCGGGCAGACCTGAAGCGGATCCAGCGATCGATCGATTCTTCGCGTACGTCGGTGGTATCGGAAGCTTCGCAGGCCGAGGCGTCGGGAAGTGCGGCGGCATCGCCGTCGTCATCATCGCCATCATTGTCATCGTCGTCTGCGGCAGCCGCCACAGCGACGACCGGTGGGAAGGCTTCAGTATCTTCTTCTTCCGTCTCGCGGTGGGTTCTTGCGGGCTGCACGCTGGTCGCGTTGGCTGCTGGTGTGTATGGCGGCAAGGAATTCTTTTCATCGGTGCCACCACCTCCACCGGTTTACCGGCAACTTACTTTCCGGCGCGGCAGCATTCGTTCGGCGCGGTTCGCGCCGGATGGACAAACGATTCTTTACAGCGCGGCATGGCAGGGTGGTCCGGTGGATGTGTTTACGGCACGCCCGGAAGCTCCGGAAGCGCGATCGATGGGGCTCAGCCGTACGCAGTTGGTGTCAGTCTCTTCGGCGTCAGAGATGGCAGTGTTGCTGAACAGCAAAGCCATCGGGACGTGGGTGAACATGGGGACGCTGGCACGGGCTCCGCTGGTCGGGGGCGCTCCGCGAGAAGTGCTGGAGCAGGTGCAGTGGGCAGACTGGTCGGCGGACGGGACGAGTCTGGCTGTGGTGCGCGACATGGGCGGGCGGAACCGGTTGGAATTCCCGATCGGAAAACCGCTTTACGAAACGGGAGGATGGATTGGGCATCCGCGCGTTTCTCCCAAGGGAGACCTGATCGCCTTTATCGACCATCCGGTGCAGGGTGACGACAGCGGATCTCTGGCGGTCGTCGATCTGGCGGGGAAGGTGAAGACCTTGTCGGGCCAGTGGTTCACGATTCAAGGCGTGGCGTGGTCTCCCGATGGCAAAGAGATCTGGTTCACGGCCAGCAAATCGGGTGTGGACCGGACGCTATATGCGGTGACGCTCGACGGCAAAGAGCGCATGGTGCTGCGGCTGCCGGGCGCGGTGATGATCTTCGACATCTTCAAGGATGGGCGCGTGTTGTTGATGCGCGCCAGCTGGCGGCGTGAGTTGGTGGGGATCACTCCCGACGATAGCAAGCAGCACGATCTTTCGTGGCTCGATTACACGTATCCGGCCGATCTTTCTCCCGACGGCAAGACGTTGCTTTTTGATGAAGAGGGCGGCGGCGGTTCGCTCGATTACTCAAAGTCAGGCGGATTGTCATACGCGGTTTATATCCGCAAGACCGACGGATCGCCCGCGGTGCTGCTGGGCGAAGGGGGAGCGGTTGCGCTTTCTCCAGATGGAAAGTCGGTGATTGCGCAGACGCAGGATTCGCCATCGCAGCTGCGGTTGCTGACGACGGGCGCGGGCGAAGCGAAAGAACTGACCAAGGACAACATCAATCATTCGTGGGCACACTGGTTTCCGGATGGGAAACGAATTTTGTTTACCGGGAACGAGCCGGGTAAGGGCGTGCGCTTTTATGTGCGGGATATTGCTTCAGGAAAAACTGACGCCATCTCGCCCGAAGGCGTCAGCGGTACATCGTTCGTAATTTCTCCCGATTCGCAGTGGGTGGCTGGGATTGGTCCAGATCAGAAGGGATATCTTTATCCTGTGGGTGGCGGCGATCCACGTCCTCTGGCGGGACTCAATCCGGGCGAACAACCGGTAACGTTCAGCACCGATGGCGCCTCGCTCTACATCTACCAGCCGGGTGAACTGCCGGCGCGCGTGATTCGACTCGACGTCCGCACCGGTCAACGCACGTTATGGAAGGAACTCATGCCGACGGATCCGGCAGGTGTGGAGACGATTGGGCCCATTATGATGACCCCGGACGCGAAGACCTGCGTGTTTGGATATCACCGCATGCTGGCGGATTTGTATCTGGTCGAAGGGCTGAAGTAGCTACTTCGCGCGTTTGGCGCTGCCCATTCCGAAGCGTTCCTCTACAACCTGTAGATCTTGGGTCAAGAGCACGGTCGCGCCGAGAGTGCCACGGGCAACGCTGCCGGGATACTCGTAACGCAGATCGTGGAAGCGAACCGCGTAGGCCGGGTGCGTGTTGTCGACTGGGTCGTGCGGCAGTTCTTCTGTTTCGGTGATGGGATATTGCGCCCAACTCAAATAGACACGCCCTAAATAGGTTCTCTTGGCGGCGAGAGTGGCGGCCGTTTCTTCGGGCTTGTAGCGAATCCTCATCTGGCCTTCGGGATCGACCTCAGGCGTAATCGCATTCACGTTCATGCTGGCGAAAAAGTTCTGTGTCTCGGCAACTCCATACCAGCGGAACGGATTGGTCATGTAGGGATAAGCGGAGATGCGAATTGGATCGGCTCCCTGATAAGTGCGCGACTGGAGCGCGGCGACCGCGCGCCGGTGCTCGACGTCGCATAGACCCCAATAAGCGAAGACTCCAACGAGGGCGAGAGTGGCTGCGAGTTTTCCGGGCGGCGGCACGTTTGGGCCATGGTTGCGTGCGCCGATTTCTTCATTGATCAGAGAAAACAATCCCGGAAGAATCAGGCCGAGCGTCATCACGACCAGCAGGACCGGTTCGACGATGAAAATGATGTCCCAGGAATACCAGCGTTCGTAGAACGGCCAGAAGGGCCGGACTCCGTAGTTGTTGGTGAAGTCGAGGAGAATGTGGCTGAGACCTGCGAGGCAAGCGTAGGCGAAGAGCAATCCCCAGCGCGGCGGAAGATCAGGATTGCGGGTTTTGCGGCCACGCACACGCCAGATCCCGTACATGAGAGCAACGACTGCGGCGGCGACCAGTGGAATACCGAGGAACGAATGAGTGAAACCGCGATGATGATTGAATCCGAACGCGGACCCGCCGAAACGGCTGAAAACGTCGAGATCGGGAGCCTCAGCGGCGAGCGTGAGCGTGGCGGTGGCGAGCGCGGTCTTGCGGTTGAGTCCGGCGCGGCCCATGACGGCGCCGAATAAGAAGTGGGTGACGGGTTCCAAGTGCGCTCAAGAGAGTTTAGCGGAAACAAGCTTCATGTGTCGGGATCCCAGAGTTCCGTGTCCGCACTTGTCAGGTTCCTATTCAGACGACGCTCTCTCCTGAGCCGCGTCCTCGCTTGAGCAAGGTTGTTGCATAACGATCTGCTTTCCTATTTCACCTTTCCGATCTCACCCACGCTGTCTCGTTGAGTAAGAGGGAGCGCGTTCCTGATTTGTCCAAAGGGTCGTAGTAATCGCACGAATGGGACATTCCGATGCACCGATGCCAGCGAACGTGCTGGGGGCCTCGCAGCAGCCGCGGCTTGGCTGACTTTCAGCTCGGTGATTGGAGACCCAGATGGTAGTTCGATTCATCACCCCAATGTGTTTCTTCTTGTTCGTGACCTCGTTCGTGACCACGGCTCTGGCGGCGCCATTGCGGCAACAGTGCGGCGCTCCACTGTTTGAGTGCAGCCGAACCGACAACGCAATGGTAGACACACCGCTGCCACCGCCTCCGGGAGTCGGGACCGGGTTCTCGGGTGCGACCGCAAAACCGGTGCGCGATACCAGTCTCAACTCGGGAAAAATCGTCCGCTGTACGGATGGAAACTTCGTGGCGTCGTCGGGTGCGTTGAGAGGAATCACTTTCCAAGCTGGCGCCGGTGGCTCGGCGGAGGCTCGTATGTGGTCGATCGACCATGTTCTGCTGAACATCGCCGATTCAGACGCTGGCTATTCTCCCAGCCAATTCTTAGGATTTGAGGTCGAGGGCCTGGCCTGCGGACGGCTTTACCGGAACAACGCAGCCTACTCTCGTTCGGGCGGTTTGCGAGTGGGCAGTGCAATGTTCAGTCCGACGAACTCGCGTTGGGACTACACACGGACCGAGAATTTGTCACCGCGGATTTCAATCGTCGATCTGACGAATTACGAAGATCAAACCGCGGAACCTGCCATCACAAGAGTCCTCGATTTCTCACACTGCTATACACCCAGATACGCGAAAGGGGGAACGGGCGGACAAATTACATATAGCGAATTCGGCGGAGTCGCAGAGGACGACACTGCGACAGCGGTTGCCTCCATGGCATTCTCGAATAACATCGGGGGGCAAGGTACAGGTTATTTGCTGTGCTCAGCGGTATTCAACCCGGGCGGCATCATGGCGGGAACCGCTTCAATGCACGAGAACATTTACTACACCTACGACCTTTTTGCGCGAGAGGCCTACCGCACGGCGTGGAACGGGAAAAACTGGAAACAAACCAAGATCGGCGCGATCGACGGTGAGCACACAGGGATTCACAATAACCGGATCAATCGGAATGGCCAATTTATCGAGGTCACGCGCTCTGGGCAATGTAATGGCACCTGCACGTCGACGTACTACAACATGAGCGTCGGTGGCACAACGCTGTGGACTTGCGCGACGTGCAGCGGCCACGAAGCGCAGGGATATTCTTCCATGTTTGGGGCTGGGGGAGCGCAGACTTTCCTATATGGGGAAACGAACCCCGTGCCAGTCAACATCTCGGATATCGACACCCGAAGCGGCGTGTTTCCTTTCTGCGTCGGAAGCTGGGTGCAGCCGACGCTCGCGTTCTCGAATGCGCCCTGCAAAGACCCGGTGACAGACTCACATATCTCGAGCGAGATGGACACAAACGGTGACGATTCCTCGGGGATCGGATGGGTAAGTACCACCGTCGGCGGTCCGCGCCCTCCTTACGTCGAATCCGGGATCGGGCCCTGGCGCAACGAAGTGACCATCATTGACCCGAGCAGCGGCGCGATCCATCGTGAGGGCCATACCTTCAACTCGACGACCTCGTCGCTATTCACGCTACAGAACGCGATCGGCGTAATTTCGGCCGATGGCTGTTGCTTTGCAGTGACCACCGACTGGTTCGGAAAATTTGGCAGGCAAGACAGTACTGGAAGTAATGCGTGCAACTCAGGTGTCGATTACTACCGGCCGGGTTGGACGTGGGCGAAGCGTACTAATGTGTTGCCGGTTTCAAACAACCCGGGCAATTATGTTTACGGCACCGGCAACGGCGGGACCGGTTCGGTAGGCACTCCGGAGTTTAATCAAACCGTGGGAGGCACCACCAGCGACGGCAGTGTCACGTGGACAAACCTTGGTCCATCGAATTGCCGAGGCGATGTTGTGATTTACCAAAATCGGTGATTGTGTACGGCGCCCGTTTCATTTGCCGTCGAACAACGCTGGCGTTTTCTCGTGCCACTTCGTGGCTTGTTCGTAGGCTTGCGCGGCTTGAAGCAGCGTGATGCCGTGCCAGGGAGCGGCGGCTAGTTGCAGGCCGATGGGGAGACCGTCTTTTGTGAATCCGCAGGGGACGGAAATCGCGGGGATTCCCCAGACGTTGAACGGTCTGGTATTGCGGAGCATGATCAGCTCCTGGGCACGCAAGTTCTCGGGATGCTTTTGAAGGTCGGTGATCGAGGGAGGAGGAATTGGAACGGTTGGGGTGAGCAGCACGTCCACTTCGTCGAAGACTTTTCCGATTGCTTTGCGGCTGGCTTCGAGCGCGTGGGTGGCGCGAAGAATGTCGTCGGCTGAGATGTTTTCTCCGGCTTTGATTCGTTCGAGGGTCGCGGGTTGGTAGAGTTCGGGGGAACGAGCTACAAAGTCTTTGTGGTAGGCGTAGGCTTCGGCGGTCGCGAGCGTCCGGTCGGTCGGGACTTCGAGATTGATGTCGCGAATCTGGGCGCGGAAAGAAGTGAAGACTTGAATCGCAGTTTCCATGGCTGCGGCAATGTCCGGATGAAGATCGTCGAAGAAGAATGCGCGTGGGACGCCGACGCGCAGATTCTGCGGGAGCTTATCGAAGGCGGAAATAAAACTGGGCTCGTTGCAGGGATCGGCGGACTCGCGGCCAGAGATTACCTGCAATACTAAGGCTGCGTCGTAGACAGAGTTGGCGATGGCGCCGACGTGGTCGAAAGATGGAGCCAGCGGAATGACGCCCTGCGTGCTTATGCGGGCGTAGGTGGGCTTCAATCCGACGGCTCCACAGTAGGCGGCGGGCAGGCGGACGGATCCGGCGGTGTCGGTGCCAACGGCGGCGAAGCAGAGAGCGGACGCGACCGCGGCGGCAGAGCCTCCCGACGAACCCCCGGCGATGCGCGAAGTGTTCCACGGATTGTGGACCGGGCCGTAATTGCTGATGATCGAGCTTCCGCCGTAGGCAAATTCATGCATGTTGTGTTTGCCAAGGAGGATCGCTCCTCCGAGGCGGAGGCGGCGGACAACTTCGGCATCTTCGGCGGGGACGCGGTCTTTGAACAAAGCGCTGGCGGCGGTGGTGCGCACTCCGGCGGTGTCGATGATGTCTTTGAGCCCGATGGGAATGCCGTGCAGAGGGCCCAGATAGAGGCCGCGATAGACTTCGCGTTCGGCCTGACGGGCACGGTCGAGGGCGGATTCAGCGGTTACCGTAATGTAGGCGTTGAGGATCGGATTGAGCTTTTCGATAAGCGTAAGACACTGATGGGTGAGTTCGACGGGAGAGATTTCGCGGTCGCGAATTTTGCGGCTCAGTTCGCAAATGTTGAAAAGCAAGAGGTAGTACTCCTTACTCGTTAATCTTTGGGCTGGTGAATCGCCGGTGCGGTGCTTTTGCCGAACAACTTCACCAGCACATAGACGGCGGGACCGAGGAGCAGCGCCCATGGGCCCCATCGCTTGGCTACGGGATCACTGTAACGCAGGACAATATAAGTCATGACCGAGGGCAACGCTATCACATAGAGGAGTCCGAGCTTGCCGCCGGGGATGCGATAGGCTCGCGGCAAGTCCGGGCGCTTTCGGCGCAATCCCCATGCCGAGAGAACGGTGAGTACGGTGGTCGCGGCGCGCAGCCAGACATAGATGCTGATCAAATTTCCGAGCGAGTTCAGGGCGAGCGAGGCGTAGATGCCGGAGGAAATCAGGATCGCAACCCAGGGTGTGCCGTAACTCGAATGGCGGCGGGTAAAGAACTTCGGCAAATAGCCGTCTTCGGCGAGGGCGAAAGGCATGGGAGTTGCGGTGAGGACAGTACTGTTGAGCAAGGCTGCGTTCGCGATCATGGCGGCGATGGTCATCAGGCTTCCGAGCCAGACGCCTCCGATATGCAAGGCCGCGATGGAGAAGTATCCGTCTTTCCATTGCTGCCAGTCTCCTAGGGCAGCTAGGGCGGCGAAGGGCGGCAAAAAATAGGTGAGGATCGAAAGCGGGATAACCAGTGCGAGCGCCCGGGGATAGGTACGTTGGGGATTCTCGACGTCCTCGGCAACGGTTGAGAGTTGCTCGTAGCCGGAGTATCCCCAGATGACGAGAGCGAGGCCGACTCCGAAAACTTTGGAGAAAGGTTGATGCGGCGGAACGAGCGGCACGAAGGGATTGTGATGCCACTTGGCGAGACCGAGAACCGTCATCGCGACGACGGGGATAAAAATAAATATTTCGAAAAGCGTGGCCACTTTGCCGACCATCTGGATGCCGAGGATATTGATCCAGCTGACGAGGACGATCAGGGAGAAGGCGACGAGCCAATGCTTCCAGCCTGTGATGCCGGGAAAATAGAACGTGAGGTAATCGGTGAAGAGCACGGCGTAAGAACCGCCGAGCAGGAACGAAGCTGACCAGTTCCACCATCCGGCGAGAAATCCCCAGAAATCTCCGAAGGCGGCGCGCGTCCAGCGATAGAAGCCACCTTCGACGGGCATGGCGGTGGTTAGTTCGGCGGTCACGAGCGAAACGGGAATGCTGAGGAAAAACGGTATGACGAGGCAGAAGATCAGACTCATTCCCGGGCCGCTGTCCGTGACCATGGCTTCGAGTCCGAAAGGGCCGCCGGTGGTGTAAGAGAACATCACGAAGACGAAATAAAAAAGGGTGGCCTTGCGGACGGCGGAGCGCGTGGATGGGCCCGGGGGGTTCACTCTGAGCGTGGCTAGTGTACAGGAAGCCTTCGGCAGGGTTTGAAAGAAGAGTTCCCGGCGTTTAACGGAAACACAGGAAGGTGATCCGACATGCGTTTTGAGGTTCATTTCAGCCGTCCCTCCGGGACGGCGTCGGTTGCCTCGATGTTGTCCCGGCGCTGAAGCGCCGGGCTATTTTCGGTTCTCCCTCCGGGACATGCGCATTCGGCGTCTGGGGTTGTCCCTGCGAGGCTCGACTTCGGTAGTAAGCCAGCGAGACGGAGGGTTATGCGCCGATTCCCAAGGGTAGTAAAGGGGAACGATTCATCTGCTCGAGATCGAGCAGACGGCGTTTGAGGTCGAGGCCTCCGCCGTAGCCGCACAGCGATCCGCTCGATGCGATCACGCGGTGGCAGGGGACGACAATCGCCACGGGATTTCTGTTGTTGGACATACCTACGGCACGGTAAGCGTGAGGATGGCCGATCGCGCGAGCAATGTCGGCATAGCTTCTGGTCTCGCCGTAAGGGATATCGAGGAGCGCATGCCAGCAGGCGAGCTGAAAGTCGGTTCCGCGGAGATCGAGCGGGAACGAGAACTCCCGGCGCTCGCGGGCGAAGTATTCGTCAAGTTCCTGGAGATAGGGCGCGAGCGCGGACTTCGACTCACGGAGCTCAATCGAACCGGAGTCCAACTTCATGACGCGGGTTTCGAATTCGAGGCGTACCAGACCCTTTGCGGAGGCGGCGAGGAAGAGTGGGCCGACGAGCGACTTCGTCCTAACGTAGGAAAGAGCTTCCATGACGCGAGGAGGATAGCACGGGGCGGGATGTGAAAATTCACACGAAATCACTCGACAAAAATAAATAAAAAAGCCTCCCGTTTTCGCGGGAGGCTTCCAGGAGGGCCTACTGTTACTTCTGCTGGTCGGTCGACGCCGGGGTAGTGTCCGTCGACGCCAGTTGTTCGAGATTGTTCTTCAGGAGGCTGATTTCGACACGGCCTCCGGTGATGCGCTTGGGCTTAGCTTCGCCCGCTGCCGCTGTCGTCGGGACGGGTGCATTGCCCATACCGACGAGGTAGATGCGGTAGACCGGAATGTCGTGATTGAGCACGAGGTAACGGACGACCGACTCGGCCATCTTCTGTGAATTCGAGATCGCGACCTGTCCGTGACCGGAAGAGAATCCCTGGACTTCGACGACGTAGCCACGTTGGTTCTTCAACGGAGTCGCCATCTCATCGAGAGCGGTCTTGGCGTTCTGGCTCAGGACGGTTTGTCCGGACTTGAACAGGATTTCAGTCTGGGTGGTCGGCTGATATTGGTCGATGTTGGTAACGACCTGCTCGACCGTATTGAGGCGGGTGTGAGCCTGCTGCGCGGTCTGTTGCGCGGCGGTCGCCTTGTTGCCCGCATCGATGGCGTGCTGATCAGCCTCGCTGGCCTTGGCCGAAGCGAGTTGAATGCCCTGCTGCGCGCGCGCATCGGTGTCTTTAATCGCCTTGGTGTTGGAGGCGGTCAGCTCATCGAGTTCGTTGATGCGGTCGCGGATCGGCTGGGTCTGACGGGCAACATATTTTTTGCGGGCGAAGGGATTCACACGTCCCCAGAAGCCTTCGCGAGTTTCCGGCTGCAATGGGTCTTTACCGGTGGCGCTGTCGGCCTTGGTTGTGGGTTGTGCAGTGGCCGCGGGCTGAGTCGCGGGGGCTGACGAAGAGTCCTGGGCGAAAACTGGGATCGCCAGCGTTCCGGCAAGCAACAAAGCGAAGATGGTGCGGTTTTTCATATTTTAACTTCCTCCAAAGTGTGGAGTGGGGAACCACTCCGCGCGCTACTGGCGCGATTTTTAATTGCGTCGCTTGAATTCTCAGATCCGGTAAAGATTAAGACTGATGGCGACGCCGACGCGACGTAGCCTCAAGAACCTGGGCCGAATCCCGGCCTCGCACTTCTATAAACAGTTTACGGGCCAAATCGCCCGGCCGGGGGCACGGGAGGCAAGTGCTTTATTTTCATATAGATTGTACCTCAGGTCGCTGGCATTAGCCCCGTCCGGGAACGGTAATTTTGGCGGAACCCGATATAAAAACTGCGTGCAAGGAGATTTCACTACCGATTCATCGGAAAAAAATCAAACAAAACCGGCTCCTGGAACATCCGAATAAATATGCCACGACCATCCTCTTTTTTATTCCCATTGCTACCTGTTCTTGTTCTTGCGTTTCTCGCGGCTGTCAGCGTGAGTTCAGCTTATGGCGAGAAGACAGCTTTTGACCTTGGAAAACTGCAGACTCCGGCGGGATTTCACATTTCGGTCTTCGCGAACGTTGACGGGCCACGCATGATGGTGTTCAGCCCGGGCGGTGTGTTAATCGTGAGTGAATCGGGCGAGGGCAAAGTTGTGGCGTTGCCCGATGCTGCTCACACCGGGAAAGCGGATCGCGTGGTAACAATCCTCGACGGATTGAACGAGCCGCACGGTCTCGGTTTTTACGAAGGCAAGTTCTACGTTGCCGAGAATGACAAAGTTCGCCGCTACGATTGGGACGAAACGATGCTGCACGCGTCGAATCCGAAAACGCTGACGCAATTGCCGGGCAGCGGTGGGCACTCAACTCGCAGCCTGCTGTTTCACGGCGGAAAGATGTACGTCTCGGCCGGGTCAAGCTGCAACGTCTGCATCGAGAAAGATCCGCGGCGCGCCACGGTGATGGAATTTAATCCCGATGGCAGCGGGCAGGAGATCTATACGAAGGGCCTGCGCAATGCTGTGGGGCTGGCTTTGAATCCGAAGACAGACACGGTCTGGGTTACGGTGAACGGCCGCGATATGCTGGGCGACGATGTGCCGCCCGAGACCATTTACGATCTTGGCAAGCAGGCCGGTGGCGATGCCGGCTGGCCGTATTGCTATGGTGATCGCGTGCCCGATTCCGATTTCACCAAGCCTGGTGACGGGCGATGCAACAACGTGATCGAACCCAAGGTACAAATGCAGGCGCACTCCGCTCCGCTGGGACTGGCGTTTTATGAAGGATCGCAGTTTCCTGCCGAATATCAGAACAACATCTTCGTGGCGTTCCACGGCTCGTGGAACCGCAGCGTGCCGACCGGATATAAGGTTGTGCGGGTGAAGCTCGACGATAAGGGGCAGCCGCAGGGCGGCGCGGAAGACTTCATCACTGGCTGGTTAGCGCCGGGCGAAACAAAAAAAGGCCGATGGATGGGGCGTCCGGTCGGGATCGTGTTTGGCGCTGACGGAACGATGTATCTGAGCGATGACTCGGGCGGCGTCATTTACCGCATCACATTTGCCAAGTAGGGTGTGGTGACGGGCCAAGCCACAGGCCAAGCCCCGTCACCACAGAAGTGCTTATGAGATTACTTCTTGTAGGGGTTCGGATACTTCAAAGCTTTCTCGAGATTTTTCCCGCGAATGATTCCGGCCTGGTGATAGGTCAATCCCCAGGAGTCGATGGATGACATGTCGGGGAAGATGCAGGCTTCGAGTACGGTGTCTACGGGATCGGACTTCATCACCCAGCCACCGCCATTCAGATTGATTCCGCCAAAGAGGTCGGTGCCGCCAAGCTGCGAGCAATAGCACGAGGCCGGATTGCCGTTGCAGCTGCCTCCGTAGGGAACTTCGGCGTAATAGGCCAGCGCAGCCAGAGTCGGTTGAGCACTGTAAAGCGTCGAAAGCAGAACGTGGATACGCGATCCGTCCGCGGCAGTGAATTTGCAGAAGTTCCGCTCTCCGTCGAGTCGGAACCAGTTGGAAGGATCGTCGTTCGTATTGAAGTAGGGCGCGCGAACGTCGACTTCGCCGCCGTGGCGGACGCAATACTTCTCGGCCTTGCTCTGATCGGAATCAGCACTGGCGGGTGAGCTGGCTTTCTTTATGCTGCCGCTCTTCGATCCATTATTTGACTGCGCGGTCGCTGCGGGCAGAAGCAGCGCGACCATGGCGAGAACACAAACTAATCTGAGCAACGAAGTGACTGAAGGTTTCATGCTGGGTCTCCTGAGAAGAACTATGCAAGAACTGTCGAGGCCGAAGGCTAACACAAAACCAGGCTTGCGCCCACGGTTTGTGTGGATGCCAGAAGAACTCAAAGCAGCATTCCACGGCCAACTTTTGCGGTAAGATGGCCCGCACGAGGTGCAGGTAAATCATGGCCAACTCTCGCGTCCTTTCCACTTCCCGTCTTTCGTTCTCACGTCGGTCGTTCCTGGGATTATCTGCCGCGACATCGGCTGCGGTGGCTCTGCGCGTTGTGACAGAACCGATGCTGGCTTACGCCGCACACAAGCACGCGCCAGTCGATGGCGGGGTAAGAATTGATGCCAATGAGAATCCGCTCGGGCCGGCGGCGGCGGCGCGCGAAGCTGCGGCAGCGATTCTGCCACAGGGTGGGCGGTACTCTGACTGGCTCACCGACGATCTCGTCAAAACGCTCGGGGAAATGAATGAGCTGAGGCCGGAGCAAGTGCGGGTTTATCCCGGATCAAGTGAGCCGCTCCATCATGCTGTTGCGGTTTTTGCCTCGCAGCAGCGGAGCTATGTCACGGCCGATCCTGGATATGAGGCTGGAATATTCTGTGCCAACGCCATCGGAGCCAAGGTGGTGAAGGTCCCGCTGACCAAAGATTACGCTCACGACGTGAAGGCGATGTTGGCGGCGGCTCCGGATGCTGGTGTCTTCTATGTGTGCTCTCCGAACAATCCGACGGGCACGCTGACCAGTCATGCTGACATCGAATATCTCGTCGAGAATAAGCCCAAGGGTTCGATCGTGCTGGTGGACGAGGCCTACATTCATTTCTGCGATGCTCCGTCGGCCATGGATCTGGTGCGGGCGGGCAAAGACGTTATCGTGCTGCGCACGTTTTCGAAGATCTATGGGATGGCGGGCTTGCGCTGCGGCGCAGCATTCGGCCGCGCCGATCTGCTGGAAAAAATCGAGAACTATGCCGGATGGAATGCCATGCCGATCACGGCGCTGGTCGCGGCGTCGGCCAGTTTGAAGGATGCGCAACTGGTGCCCGAGCGCAAACGCATCAACGCCAAGGTCAGGGGCGAAGTTTTCGCGTGGCTCGACCGCAACGGATATCCCTACATTCCATCGGAAGCGAATTTCTTCATGCTCGACACGAAACATCCGGCGAAACCGGCGATTGATGCAATGGCCAAGCAAAACGTGTATATCGGCCGCATCTGGCCGGTGATGCCGACCTACACCCGTGTGACGATCGGAACGGCTCCCGAAATGGAGCAGTTCCAGACCGCGTGGCAGAAGGTGATGACCGGGGCGGTGACGGCGAGCGTCGGTGCGATGCCAATCTCACGCAGACGGAAGTTGGACGGGATTGTGTTTCGCGGGTGAGGACAGGTCGTTCCTTATTAGTCGTTTATTTATGGCAGGCAGCCGTTTCAGTCGTTTCTTTTTTCTGTCGTTTCTTTAATGAGTGCGATTAGAAATATCGATTGGACTCGGTTCATGCCTGCATTTAGTTTCGCGGATTGATCAAATTCGATCCGTAGGATGGAAGTCTGCTGTGCCCACGCAACAGGAGCGGTCAAACATGATTAAGCGAACACAGATGCGCTCTCTGCGCCTCTCCTTCATATCGGCCTGTACCGTGATCGTTCTGGTATCGGGAATGTTAGTCGGATTGTCGGCTGCGGGTTTTGCCGACGAGGCCAAGCCAGATCCGGCAGGCACGGCAACCGGGGATAAAACGACGGCGGTCGACGGAGCCGGAAATTCATTTGTGGTCACGGAACCGACCGACAAGAACGCGCCTGACTACGCCCAGAATAAGAAAGCCTACGACGATTATCAGGCTCAGGCGGCCAAAGAGCCGCTGGCGGTAAAACTCGCCGACAGCGTCGGACACGTTCGGGTGGCGACCAATTTCGCCTGGACGCTGAACACGGGGTACCTCGTCTTATTCATGCAAGCGGGTTTTGCGTTGCTGACTTGCGGGCTTGTAAGAAAAAAGAATGCCGGCCACCTGATGATGTTGAACTTCGCGGCCTACGTATTCGCGTTCCTGGCCTACTATGCAGTCGGATACGCGTTCCAATTCGGAGCCGTCGCGATCAATGCCGCGCCCGTCAACCTGGGCGGTACTCCGACGCTGAATCATTTTCTGATTGGCAGCGGTCAATGGGGGTTTGTGGGGGGCAAAGGATTCTTTTTCCTTGGTCCAGCCTATGACGCGGGCAGCAACTGCCTGGCACTTTTCGAGGTCGTCTTCATGGAGACGGCTGGATACATTATTGTGGGCGCGATCTGCGAGCGCATCACGTTCTGGGCCTTCCTGCTGTGCGAACTTTTTATCGGCGCGATTCTCTATCCGATCTCGGGATGCTGGACGTGGGGCGGAGGCTGGCTTTCGCAACTGGGATCGACGATGAATCTCGGCCACGGATACGTGGATTTTGCGGGGTCCACGGTCGTCCATTGCGTCGGCGGGTTTTGTGCCATGGCGCTGGCGATCATTCTGGGGCCTCGGCTCGGGAAGTATGGGCCCGGGGGCAAGATCCGCGTGTTTCCAGCCCACAACATTGTGTACGTCGTCTCCGGTACCTTCATTCTGCTTTTCGGGTGGATGGGATTCAATCCGGGGTCGACGCTGGGGGCAACCGACCTGCGAATTTCCGTGGTTGCGATCAATACGAACCTGGCCGCTGTGGCGGGCTCTGCAGCTGCAATGGTGATCTGGTATTTCCTGTTTGGCAAACCCGACATCACAATGGCGTGTAACGGAATGCTGGCTGGGCTGGTCGCGATTACGGCACCGTGCGCTTTTGTGTCTCCAACATCTTCGGTGATCATCGGCGTTCTGGCGGGCGCCCTCGTGTGCGCCGGCGTTCTGTTTAACGACCGTGTCCTCAAGGTGGACGACCCCTGCGGCGCGGTTTCGGTGCATGGCTATTGCGGGTGGCTCGGAGCGGTGTGCGTGGGAATTTTTGCCGACGGCACTTATGGATCCGGTTGGAACGGAGTCGGCGCGGCGAGTTATCTGGGGCGCTCGGGGCAAGGAGTCACGGGACTGATTCACGGCGATAGCCGGCAGTTTCTGATTCAGCTCGGAGGAGCAACGTTATATGCAGTCTGGGCTTTCGGCGCGACGTTCGCGGTCTTTTGGGTGGTGAACAAAGTGAAGAGCATGCGAGTCGCCCCCGAAGTGGAAGAAGAAGGGCTCGATGTCCCCGAGTTCGGCATGCAGGGCTACCCTGAGGACTCAGTCGTCGCCGCGTAGTACGAATGTGTCGCGGGCCCGCCTGTCCGCGCGCTTACCCTCTCGTCCATCTGACTCAATCCGCCGTCTAAGAAACGAATTGCCTGCCGGCGCTCCACATAAAGGAAGCCAGTTTCGCTCCCCACATACTTCTGAAACGTACGCCCGCACGGATTCTTTGTACCCATAGTCGCATCGTCGGCCATCACAGAAATCGGGGCAGCCTGGTACCTCTGCGGTTGAATCTTTATGGATTGCATACGGAGCTTTTACGCGATCTTTATGGGCTTCTGGATGTACTAGGGTGTTGGCCATTTTGAGAGAAATTGGAGATCCGTGCATGACGACCATCGGAACGCGGTTGCGCAAGGTTTCGGCAGCGCCAGTGTTGGCACTTATTTTATTTGTCGGTTTTGCTCTCGGAACGACACGACGGGTTGACGCTCAGACCGCTGACGCTCAAACCAAAGAGGTGGCGTCGAACGAAGGCACGACCGGTTCTCCGATTGCGCCTGCGACGACGGCTCGCGACACGGAAATGTCGCCCGCGATTGCCAGACAGTTCGCCGCCATGCAGGCAGAGATCGACGAACTGAAGGCGGAGTTGAAAGGGCGCGCTGCGCCAGAGGCAGTGTCTTCAGCCATCGTCGAGAGTCCCGCGAAGGCGGCTGAATCCATGATCGTCACAGTGCCGACGCCGCCGGCGATGGCAACAACGATGCAGACAGTGGGCGGCACTCCAGCAGCGGAACCCGCAAAACCTGAGCCAGCCGCGCCCTTTGCTTATGCTGACTGGACATGGTTGAACGGGACTGCGCGCAACAAAGATGCGGTATGGGATTCGAAGTTCTTTACGCCGGAAGTGCGATTTGATACGAGCTTCATCAGCAGCCTCAACCATCCGAAGGATGACACCATCGGGGGATCGACTGAGATCTTCCGCTCCAACGAATTCCAGTTAGACCAGATCAGTTTTGGCGGCGACTTCCACTGGCAAAATGTTCGCGGTCGCATCCTGACCATGAACGGAATGTTCGCCGTGACCACGCCGCGCAATGACGCCAGCCCCGGGCGCGGGCAATGGGATCTTCGCGGAGCGTACAAGTATGTTTCGGAGGCTTATGGGGGATATCACTTCGATGTGAACCATGGCCTCAATGTCGACGCGGGAATTTTTGTCTCGTATATCGGACTCTTCAGTTATTACAACTTCGACAACTGGGCGTATCAACCCTCCTATGTTTCCTCCAACACCCCGTGGTTTTTCAACGGGCTCCGAATTCAGTGGTTCCCCACCGACAAGCTGAAGATCGAGCCGTGGATTATCAACGGATGGCAGTCCTATGGCAGATACGGAACGAAACCCGGCCTCGGGGGCCAGATCTTGTACCGCCCGAAACAATGGATTTCGCTGGTATTCAACAATTACGGCTTTGGCGAAGACACGTTGTGGACTGGCAACACGCCGATCGGACGGTCGCGAATCCATACCGATGACAGCGTCGAGATCAAGTACTACGACCATCCGGAAAGGATGCTCGACAAGATGGCGTTTTCGCTGACCGGCGACCTCGGCTGCGAATACGGAGGCGGCGTCAGTTGCCACAAGAATAATCCCATCGTCGGAGATAAGGGCGGCCCCAAGCAGAGTTTTGCGGGATGGATGGCCTACAACCGGTGGTGGTTCAAGAAGGATACGTTTGGTCTCACGATCGGAGGCGGCGCGTTCGACAATCCGGGCCGTTATCTCACGCTGCTTCAACCCATCAATGGAGCCGATGCCATCTCAGGGTCGCCCTACTTCCCCGAAGGTCCCGGACTGCCATTCAAGGCCTGGGATACCTCCATCACGTGGGACTGGATGCCGCGGCAGTACATCACTTTCCGGTGGGAGTACGGATATCGCCACGCGAACGTGCCGTACTTCACGGGCCGAGGCGGGATTACGCCTCCGGGAGGCAACAACGGGAGTCCGGCCCAATACGTATGCATGGACAATACGCCGTCGGCGACTCCGACAGGGTGCGGTGCCGATGGCGGATTGTGGACTCCGGATCTGAGAAAAGACGAACCGAGCATCAGGCTGGCAATTATGGTGAAGTTCTAACTGTTGTAGAGCGCACCGGAGCCGATGGGACCGCAGGTTGAGTATCATCGGTCGTATTATCAGTGAATGCCGAAAAAACCTGCTCCGCCCGCTCATCGCGGTGAGCTATTGGTGAGACTATCTGCCCGCGGTGCCACGCGCTTGCAAGCGCGCCATCCGTGGGTTTATCGCTCGGACATTATTGGAATTGAAGAGAACGATATCCCTCCGGGATCTGTGGTCCGGGTGGAGGATCAGCGGGGGAAGTTTCTCGGCACGGCGCTCTACAGTTCGTCGTCGCAGATCGCTATACGGATGATCTCGCACGGTTCGGTCTCGAGGGCCGAACTCCCCGAACTGATTGCGGAGCGCATTCGCGCGGCCATTTCCTATCGTAAGGCTCTGGTATCCGATACCGACGCTTATCGCATCGTCTTCAGTGAAGCCGACTTTCTGCCTGGACTGATCGTCGACCGCTATAACGATGTGCTATCTCTGCAAATCCTCACCCAGGCGATCGACGCCGCGCTGGTGCGCCAGGCGATTGTCACGACACTGAAACAGGAACTGCGGCCGACGGGAATCCTGGAGCGCGTCGAAGCTCGGATACGGGAACTGGAGCAATTGCCTCCGCTGCAATCTGGACTGTTGGACGGGGACAAGAGTTCGACCGAAATAAGGATGAACGGCGTTGCCTTCCACTACGACGGGCTCGAAGGGCAAAAGACCGGAGCTTTTCTCGATCAGCGCGAAAACTACGCCGCCGCTGCCCAGTACGCTCACGGCGAGGCGCTCGACGCATTTTGCTATCAGGGAGGGTTCGCTCTCCATATGGCGCCGAAGTGTTCGAGCGTGATGGGGGTTGATAGTTCGCGGCCGGCGCTGGAGATGGCGGATAAGAATTCCGCTTTGAACGCTGAACGGCTGGGCGGCCGTGAAATCGAGTGGATCGAAGCGAACGCCTTCGATCTGCTGCGCGACTATTCGGCGGCCAATCGGCGCTACGACACGATCGTTCTCGATCCTCCGGCCTTCGCCAAGACGAAGCGCGACCTGGAGAAGGCGCTGGGCGGATACAAGGAACTCAACCTGCGCGCCATGAAGATGCTGCGGCCCGGCGGGATCCTAGTGACCTGCTCCTGCTCGTTCCATGTCAGCCCGGCAGACTTCCTGAAAGTAGTGGCCGACGCCGCTCAGGATGCCCACAAATCGCTGCGGATCATCGAGCACAGGGGAGCGGCGAAAGACCATCCCATCCTGCTGAATGTGTCGGAAACTAGGTACTTGCAGTGCATGATACTTTCTGTAAGCAATTGATAAACAAGCATATTTTCTATACTTGACAATGATACACTCATGTTTTATTATTCCATTACGCTAATCGTTGGCGGGGAGCAGCTTCAGGCCTGCTCTACTTGAATTTGGATTTCCAGTAGGAGGATTTCAGATATGACTTTGATTCGAAGTTTTGATCCATTTCGCGATCTGGCAACACTGCAGAGCCGCGTGAACCGTGTTTTCCGTGAGTCGCAAGGGCAAGGCCCGGAAGGTCAGGAAAGCCTGACCACTACGTCTTTTGCGCCTCCCGTCGACGTCTATGAAGACGAGCACAGTGTGACACTCAAAATTGAAGTGCCGGGAATCGATGAGAAAGACATCGACGTCCGCATCGAAAACAACACGCTGACCGTTCAAGGCGAGCGCAAGTTCGAGAAGGAAGAGAAGGAAGAGAACTTCCGCCGAGTGGAGCGTCAGTATGGCAGCTTCACCCGCACCTTTACTCTCCCGAACACGATCGACCAGGAGAGCGTGCAGGCCACTTATGAAAAGGGCGTCCTGAACGTGAAGCTGGCGAAGAAGGCTGAAGCGAAGCCGAAGCAGATCAAGGTGAACGTGAGTGGTGAAAAGACCGTGGAAGCGAAGGCGCCCAGCAAGGCGGCATAAGTAACGTCGACGGTTGTAAACTCAGCGGGAGGCGTGAAACAGCGCCTCCCGTTTGATTTTGTAATTTCGCAATCGGGTAGCCGGTTTAGCATGCCTCCCGGCGAAGCTAAACTATCGATAATCACCCGATTACAAAATTATCAAATCACAAATTGGAGTGAACCCATGGCAATCCGTTGGGACAAATTTACAGTCAAAGCGCAGGAAGCCGTGCAGCGTGCCAATGAACTGGCCAGCGAGCATGGCAATCCGGAGCTGATGCCGCTGCACCTGCTAGCGGCGCTGGTTGAAGACAAAGAAGGGATCGTAGCGCCCGTGCTCGAGAAAATCGGGATTGGGCCGCAGGCCGTGCTCAGCGATCTCTACAAGGAAATTGAGAAGCTGCCGAAAGTTTCTGGTAGCGCGGGCGCGCAGCAGCCGTCCATGTCGTCGCAGATTAATCAGGTGCTTGAGAAGTCGTTCAAAGAGGCCGACACCTTCAAGGACGAGTACGTCTCGACCGAGCACATGCTGCTGGCGCTTACCGACCTGAAGCGCGATCCGGCTCAGGCCTTGATGACGCGGTTTGGAGCAACTCACGACGCGATCCTGAAGGCGCTGACCGCGGTTCGTGGATCGCAGCGCATCACCGATCAGAATCCCGAAGCGAAGTACCAGGCGCTGGAGCGCTATGCCCGCGATCTTACCGAGCAGGCGCGGCGCGGAAAACTCGATCCCGTGATCGGACGCGATGAAGAAATTAGGCGCGTGGTGCAGGTGCTCTCGCGGCGCACAAAAAATAATCCGGTGCTCATCGGCGAGCCGGGCGTGGGCAAGACTGCCATCGTCGAGGGTCTGGCCCAGCGCATCATCTCGGGCGACGTGCCAGAAGTCCTGAAGAACAAGCGCGTGGTGGCGCTCGACCTGGGAGCGATGCTGGCGGGCGCAAAATATCGCGGCGAATTTGAAGATCGCCTCAAAGCTGTTCTCAAAGAAATCGAGGATTCCGAAGGCAAGATCATCCTTTTCATCGACGAACTCCATACGCTCATCGGAGCGGGAGCGGCGGAAGGTTCGATCGACGCTTCGAACATGCTGAAGCCCGCGCTCGCTCGCGGAGAGCTGCGTGCGATCGGAGCGACGACGCTGAATGAATATCGCAAGTACATCGAAAAAGACGCGGCGCTCGAACGCCGCTTCCAGATTGTTTTTGTCGGCGAACCGAACGTCGAGGACACGATTGCGATTCTTCGAGGGCTAAAAGAAAAATATGAAGTGCATCACGGTGTCCGGATCAAGGACTCGGCTATCGTGGCCGCCGCGACGCTCTCGCATCGCTACATTTCCGACCGGTTCCTGCCCGATAAGGCCATCGATCTGATCGACGAGGCGGCGTCTTCGTTGCGCATTCAGATCGATTCCATGCCGACCGAGATCGATCAGCTGGAACGGCGGGCGACGCAGTTGGAAATCGAAAAGCAGGCGCTGAAAAAAGAAGACGACTCCAACTCGAAAGAACGGCTGGCCATCGTCGAAAAAGAACTGGCGGGCATCCGCGAAAAATCAAACGCGCTCAAAGCTAAGTGGAAGCAGGAGAAAGATGTCATCGCCAAGGCGCGCGCATTGAAGGAGAAGCTCGAACAGCTCAAGATCGAAGAGGCTGCCGAGGAACGCAAAGGGAATCTCGAGCGAGTGGCGCAGATTCGCTACGGGCTCATCCGGCAGACTGAGGAGGAGCTGAACAAAGTCACGGCGCAAATTGATGGCAAGTCAGGCCACCGCATGTTGAAGGAAGAAGTCGACGAAGAAGACGTGGCGGGCATCGTGTCGAAGTGGACCGGCATTCCGGTTTCGAAGATGCTCGAAGGCGAAGTAAAGAAGCTCATCAACATGGAGGAAAGGCTGCGCCTGCGCGTCATTGGACAGGACGAAGCGCTGGAGCGCGTGGCCAACGCCATCCGGCGTTCGCGCGCCGGGTTGAGCGATCCGAAGCGGCCGATCGGGTCTTTCATATTTTTGGGGCCGACTGGCGTCGGAAAAACGGAACTCGCCCGCGCGCTCGCGGAATTTCTTTTTGATGACGAGCGAGCGATGATTCGCATCGACATGTCGGAATACATGGAGAAGCATGCTGTGTCGCGGCTGATTGGCGCGCCTCCAGGGTACGTCGGATACGAAGAGGGCGGGCAGCTCACCGAGGCTGTGCGCCGGCACCCCTATGCCGTCATTCTTTTCGACGAAATTGAGAAGGCGCATCCGGACGTCTTCAACGTCCTGTTGCAAATCATGGACGATGGCCGCCTCACCGACGGCAAGGGGCGCAAGGTCGATTTCAAGAATACGGTCATCATCATGACGTCGAACCTCGGATCGTCTTATTTGCAGTCGGAAAACATTCGCGATGCGGCGGCTTTTGAGGAGGCTTCGAAACGCGTGATGGAGACGCTGCACGGCCACTTCAAACCTGAGTTCCTGAACCGCGTGGACGATATCATCATTTTCCATCCGCTCGGCAAAGAGCAGCTGGTGAAGATTGTCGATCTGCGCCTGGAAGACTTGCGCCGTCTGCTGGCGGATCGCAAAATTTCACTCGAACTCACCGACGCCGCGAAAGAATTGCTCTTCACCGAGGGCTACGATCCGAATTTTGGGGCGCGTCCGCTGAAGAGGGCGATTCAAAAGCTGGTACAGGATCCGCTGGCGATGAGGATTCTGGACGGACAGGTGCTGCACGGGGACCACGTCGTGGTTGACGCCGACAAGAAGGCGGGCAGGATGACATTCGTAGTCAGCGAGCGGGTGGGGGAAGCGAAGCCGGCGAAGAGCAAGAAGTGACGATCATGCGGACTCTTTCCCTTTGGAGAAACGGTCCGCAATCGTTCTTCGAAACAGATACCACAGAACTGCGGCCTGCACAGCTATTTGCGCAACAGTCCGAGGCAGTGACCAATCGAAGTGAACCGAAAATACCACGGCATTCGCCAGTATCGAGGCGATCCCCCAAACTGCCGCAAGCATTGTCACCCAACGCGCCCAGTTGTGAAGGCGGAGCAGTCCCCCGCCAATGAGCGCCCAAACCGCTGCCACGATCAGCGGCAAGTAAGGCTAGCCAAAATCTAAAGGGCGCCACGACTGCGTACCTCGAGCCATGGAGATAGTGGCCGATCCTACTAGCACACCTAAGACACAGATATAGGCTGCGCTAAGAAAGCATAGCGTGGCAATGATGGTCACACCAATCGGGCGCTGCATAACAATTCGTTCGCGCCAAGACTATCGCGAAGATTGTAGTTTGTCATTCGTTAGGTTGGTGGGTTCACCGTTAGGTCGGTCACGGTGACTTGAATTGTTCGCCAACGTCGCCGCGCGACAGATACCACACCACGATTACGCGGACGATAATCCCAAATCCACCGACAGCGAGCGCCGCCGGTTTCACCATGGCGGTTGCGACGGAAACGAAGGGCACCAGCAGCACGATTCCAGCGACCGAGATCACGATCACGAGGTAACGGACGAAGTTGTTGAGCTTCAGCAGTCCCCAGGCGATTGCGCCTCCGACTACGGTCATGAACAGGAACATATAGGGGCCGTAGTGCTCGAGACCCAACATGAAGAAAGCACCGGCGAGAATCGAGATTCGGTCGGGGCTGATGAGCATGATCGCCCCCACGATCCCGAGGTAGAGTCCGGTGACGGCGAAGAGGCCGGCGATGGCTCGGACTCCGTCGGGAGGCGGGTTGGCGGGGACGGTCATATTCTGACAACCGGGCTCTCACAACCGGGAAACCCGCTGGCTAGCTTACGGTCGCCTTCACCTTCCCTGCTGGTTGCAGCCTCTCGAACGCCTCTTCCGCCCGCTGCAGCGCGTCTTGCACGTTGTCGCAAATATTCTCGGGACCGACCAGTTCCTCAAATTCAGTCTGCTTGATGAGTTGCAGTGGCTGCTCTCGAGCACCACAGAGAATTAAAGCGCGCCCGCTGGCTTTTAGCGTGCGCGCAACTTCTTCGAGAGCAAAAAGTCCGGTGGCGTCGAGAGCGGTCATGTTGCGCAGACGCAGAATTACAACCGGCGGCAGGCTGTGGAGATGTTCGGTCACCACGTCAATCTTGTCAGTGGCGCCGAAGAGAAACGGTCCGTGGATGCGAAAGATCGTCGCGTAGTAGGGGATGTCTTTATCCTGCAAAATATGGACGCGCCCGTCTTCGACATAATCGTCGGTGACTTGCGAAACCGTGGTGGTCGCGGCAACCCGGCTGATGAAAAGAAGCGCAGCCAGAATCATACCTGCCTGCACGGCGACCGTAAGGTCGGCGAAGACCGTTAGCGCAAAGGTGACCAGCCATACGCTGATGTCCGTTTTCGTGAGCTTCAGCAGCGACGGAATCTCGCGCCATTCACCCATGTTGTAGCTTACGACCATGAGGATCCCAGCCAGCACCGCCATCGGGACATAACTCACGAGCTTCGAGGCAAAGAGAAGAATCAGAAGCAGGGTCAGGGCATGAATCATGCCCGCGACTGGAGTCCTGGCTCCGGAGCGAATATTGGTTGCGGTGCGCGCGATGGCACCGGTGGCGGGCAATCCACCAAACATCGGCGAAGCCACGTTGGCGATGCCCTGGGCGACCAGCTCCACATTCGGATTGTGACGGTCGTTATTGTGACGGTCGTTAAAGTTGACGTTCGCGTTGGAGCTGCCACTCATACGATCCGAGACGACCGCCGACATCAGGGATTCGATTGCGCCCAGCATGGCTACCGTGAGCGCGGGGCCGAGAAGTCCATGAATTAAGTCGGCTCGAAAGGCGGGAACATGGAGGTGGGGCAGCCCGCTCGGAATTCCGCCAAAACGCGAGCCGATGGTCGCGACCGGCAGCTTGAAAATCCAGACGGCAAGCGTGCCGAGGGCGAGGGCCACGATCGCTCCGGGGACGCGGCCGGAAACTGCGCGGCAAACGATGATGATGGCTATGGTTGCGACGGCCAGCGCGGTCGCTTCCAGAGAAATGGTGTGAAAATTCTTGACCAGGGCTTCCATGCGTGCCCAGAACACTCCGGGAACTTTCTCAAGTGTGAGGCCGAAGAAATCTTTGATCTGGGTGCTGGCGATGAGGATGGCGATGCCATTGGTAAAACCGATCACGATGGGCCGCGGAATATATTTCACCGCCGTGCCCATGCCGGTGAGTCCCATGATGACAAGAATGATTCCCGCCATGACGGTGCACATGAAGAGGCCATCGACGCCGTGAGCAGCGACGATTCCGGCGACGACGACGACGAAGGCGCCGGTGGGGCCTCCGATTTGAGTGGTCGAGCCGCCGAGCGCGGAGATGATAAAGCCGGTGACGATGGCGCAGTAGATTCCGGCTTGCGGCGTGAGGCCGGAAGCGATGGCGAAGGCCATGGCCAGCGGCAGCGCGACAAGTCCTACGGTCACCCCGGCGAGCACGTCGTGGAGGAATTTATTCCTGTCGTAGTGGCGCAAACATAACACTGACTTCGGCAGCCAGCGCTCGTCGTTGAGCGTAAATTCCATAAGAGTGAATTCCATGAGAGTGAATTCGGTCGGAAACAACAATTATCGCAACTGCCGGAGGAGGAATATAGTCCCCGAAAGGGTAAGGCAGGGGACCGTCATTTGGGCGAAAATCGGGAAGAATCGGTGCGGACTTCGAGGACCCCACGTCTCAAAATCGAGACGTGGGGCTCCCTCGGTTTCAGATGATCCAAAGTCTCTAGAATTTGTTCCAAAGGTACTGGTTGTAAACGTCGTGGTGATACTGCACTTCGGGGGCTTTTACGAAGGTGCCGAGCAGTCGCGGACAGCGATCAGCCGACGCTTCTTTGAGATCGGCGTAACGCCCCTTCACATCTTCGCCCATCAGTTTCGAAGTCCATTCGGATTTCTTGAAATCAGCCAGCGCCTTGTAAATATTGTCGGGCAAATAGCGCTCAGCCTGCCGCAGATTCTTGATCTTCGAGGTCTCGCCTTCGATACCAGACTTGAAGATCGAGAGCATCACGAGGTACGGATTCGCATCGGGAGCCACGGAACGAACTTCAACGCGCATGCTGCGCTCGTTGCCGATCGGAATACGTATCATCGATCCGCGATCGACGGCCGATGCTTTGATCTGGTTCGGGGCCTCGAAGTGGGGATCGAGACGGCGATAAGCGTTGACGCTCGGGTTCAGCAGGAGACAGATGTCGTTGCCATGGGTCAGGATGCGATCGACGAACTCCCAGCCAGCCTTGCTGAGTTTCTCTTCACCCTTCGGATCCCAGAACAGGTTCTTGCCGCCCTTGCTGATGGAAACGTTGGTGTGCATGCCGCTGCCATTGACGCCGACAACCGGCTTGGGGAGGAAAGACGCGGTGAGGCCCATGTTGCGCGCGACCTGACGGCAGATCAGCTTGTAGAGCTGGATCTGGTCGGCGGCTGCAACCACTTCACCGTAGCCATAGTTGATTTCGAATTGCGAAGGCGCAACTTCCGGATGGTCCTTTTCGTTTTGGAAGGCCATCGCGCGCTGCACTTCGGCAGTGGTGTCGATGAAAGAGCGCAGCGGATCGCCCGGCAGCGAATGATAGTATCCGCCGGTGTTGACGTATTCGAACTTGCCGGTCTCATGGTAGGTGCGTTCGGCGTCAGGGCCATTAAAGAGGAAGCCTTCGATTTCGTTGGCGGCGTTCAAGGTGTAATCGTGCTTTTTGTGCAGGCCCGCAGCAAATGTTTTGAGCACTCCGCGCATGTCGGCCGCGTAAGGTTCACCACCTTTGTCGATCACCTCGCCGAACACCATCACCTTGCCGGGGCCGAAAACATCCGCCGGGCCCCAGTAGAAGGCAGACCAGTCGATGCCCAAACGCAAATCGCTCTCGCGCTGCGCGGTGAAACCGCGAATCGACGAGCCGTCGAAAGTCAGGTTGTCGTAGCTCTTCACCAGGAATTTCTTGTCGTAATCGAGCATGTGCAGGCGACCTTCGAGGTCGCTGAACATGACGGTAACGGCCTTGATCCGCGATTCGTCGGCCAGGTATTTGAGCCGTTCTTCCTGAATTTTGTGAGGAGCAACACGATCCAGGCGCTGCTTCTTGGCCTTCAGATTCATCTCTTCGAGTTCGTCATAGGGGATCGCTAGAAAATTCCTCAGTTCAGTTGACATGCCTCTCCTTAGGTTTGGGGTCCTGCCCGGGAATCAAAAGAATTTGATCGGTAGACTACACAGGCTATCGTGTCAGGCGCAAGCCGACAAATAGAAATCGCTTATAGCGGCGATTAGCTGAGCTTATTTCGGGATAGCTCGCATTGCACCGGGGATGGTGCAATCACGGCTGACGCAGGCGTAACATCTGGCCTGACGTATGGCCTAACAACGAGCGCTCCGTGAAATAATTGATCTTTCGTGGGGATGTGAGGGGACTGTCTTGAGTTGTGCGATTTGCGAAGTGCGGAAGGAAAAGCGGTTCTGCCCGGCGGTTCATGGGAAGATCTGTCCGCAGTGCTGCGGCGAGCAGCGCGAGGTTACAATCGACTGCCCGGGCGATTGCCGGTATCTCCTACAGGCACGTTTACAGGCAAGAGAGCAACCTCGCGAGCAGGCGGCGGATTTTGCCGGCTGGATTTCTGAAATTGATATTCCCGACGTCCCAATCACTGAGCAGTTTCTTTACGAACGAGAAGAACTGATCGTTGGACTGAGCTTCGCGCTCGCAAAGAGCGCCCGGAAGGATCGATCGCTGATGGATCGCGATTTGATCACTGCAATCGGCGCACTGGCCAAACAGTACGAAACACTCGCGAAATCGGCCCTGATCTACGAACCGCCGACGACGAACCTACTGCACCAAAATATTGCTCGCGAAGTCCAGAATTTAGTGGAGGAATTTCGCGCGGTGGAGCAGCAACACACGGGGCAGACTCGCCTCCGCGATACCGACGTGCTCAAGGCCCTGGTTTTTCTCCTGCGCATGGGATTGAGTCGCACCTCGGGACGCCCGAAGTCGCGCGCCTTTATCGACTTTCTCTTTGAGCGGTTCCCGGAGAAGCAGTCGGCGATTGTAGGGCCCGAAGCTGCCTCTCGGCTAGTCATTCCTTAAGGCGTTTCAGAGCTTGCGAACCGCCGGCCCCGGACCGACCGCGGCCAGCAATTCTTGGGCGGTTTTTCCGAGTTCGGGATGACGCGCTTCGGGATCGATCTCTGCCAGCGGCTCCAGGACAAACCTTCTGCGAGGCATGCCGGGATGCGGAATCCTCAGACCCGGCTCGTCAATCACCCGATCGCCAAATAGAACCAGGTCGATATCGATCTTGCGCGGGCCTTTGTCGCGGAAGCGAAGCCGCCCCATGTCGGCCTCGATCTTCAGCGCCAACTGTAGCAATTCTCGCGGGGTCATGCTGGTGTCGAACGCTGCGATGCAGTTCAGAAACCATGGCTGGTCAGGGACGTCGACAGGCTGGGTTTCATAGAACGAGGAGCGTGTCAGCAAACGGCCTGCGGATTCCAGCTCTTTGATGGCCTCGCGCAGGTTGGCCTCACGATCGCCGAGGTTTGATCCGAGCGACAGATAGACCGTTTCCGCCACGCTGCCAGTGTGGCGTCAGACGGCTTAGGAATCCAGCGAAAAGAGGGAGAAAAGCATAATTCCGGCTTTTCGGCTCATTTGAGGGGTGACGGAGGAGCCACGATTCGAGCAGTACCTCGGTCACTTTCTCAACCGGCGCGGTACCGTTAGTATCGAAAATGCCATGAATCTGGACTCCCTCCTCATCAGCCGCGACGCGTCGTTGCTCGGCGTTTTGCGTCCCGCACTGGAGAAGGTTTCCGTCGACGTCCAGGTCTGCGCCGAGTCTTTGCGCAGCAACGATCTGCTGATGAAACGCAAGTTCGATGCGGTGATTATCGACTGCGACGACATGCAGGACGGCTTCGATATGTTGCGGACCCTGCGTCAGAGCCAGAGCAACGCGAAGTCGGTGGCTTTTGCCGTGGTGAACGGAAAAACAACTACGCAGGACGCCTTCCAGTCGGGAGCCAATTTTGTTTTACAGAAGCCGCTGACGCCGCTGCACGCGGCCCGCTGTTTGAACGCTGCGCTCAATTTCATGGTGCGGGAACGCCGGCGGTATTATCGCCATCCCCTGGATATGCCATTGCGAGTGCGGACCGACAGCCAAGAGTTGACCGCCACGGCGACCAACATCAGCGAAGGTGGCATGGCCATCCGCGTCATCGGCAAATTGGCCAAGGATGCGAAGATTCATGTTCGGTTCACGCTCCCGGAAACAAGCACTTCGCTTGATCTGACCGGCAGTGTGGCATGGGCAGACGGAACCAGTCATGCCGGCATCCGTTTCGTAGAGGTTCCGCAGAGCTCGCAATATCAGCTGGAAAAATGGCTGACCGACCGTCTGCAAGAGGAAATGCCCAAGGAACTCCAAGGCTACGCCGAGCTTCCGTAGCCCGGTGTCAGATTCGATCCCAACATCCAGCTCGATCGTCCGAACCGATCCCGCATCCAGCTTGTAACTTGCGTCTGGCCGCTGCTGTGGCACTGTAGAGGGACCGGATTGCCGTATTTCCGTCTCCAGCCATGATTACATTAGAAGAAAGAATTGCCCGAACCGAACGCCTACTGCGCCGTCTGGAAGAGGACCAGCCCTACCTGCATATGCGGTTGCTGCCGCTCGCTGCCGAGCACCGGCAGAGCGCGAATGCCTACGCCGATCGCGTGCGCGCCGAGGCAGAAGCCGAATTACAGAGGTTGATGGCGGAACGTGGCGTGCCTTATGAGCGGAATGTGCCCCAGCCAGCGGACTGAATTCTGAGGCTCCGAGTTAGAGGCTGACGGCGGCTGCCGTCGCGTATGTCGACTGCGCGGGTTCGTCTTCGAGCGCGGTTTCTTCCCAATAAGACCGGTCTCGAAGGATGCGTGACACGAGCGCGGTGTGCATGGCGTGTCCGGCGCGATCAGCCACGACGGAACCTAAGATCTGCTTTCCGATCAGGGCCAGATCGCCGATAAGATCCAGGACTTTGTGGCGCACAAACTCGTCGGCAAAGCGTAACGGCGGATTCAGGACCTCATCTCGGTTCAACACGATGGCGTTATCGGTCGAGGCTCCGCGGATCAATCCTTGCTGCCGCATGGCGTCGGCCTCGTGCAAAAATCCGAAAGTTCGCGCCGGAGCAATCTCTCTCAGATAACTGCCATTGGTGAGGCGTACGCAGAAGCTCTGTTTGCCGATGAGCGGATGCGGGAAATTGATGGAATAGGAAACGGAATAGATGTCGGCGGGGTAGACCGCTATGAATTTGTCGCCCTCTCGCAGTTCGATATCGCGCACGATACGCAGATAAGTACGGGCTTTGCGCTGCTTCCGAATGCCGGCCTTCTGGATCATCTCGACGAAGGGCTGGGCGCTGCCATCCAGAATCGGCAATTCCAAGTTGTCGATCTCAACGATGGCGTTGTCGATACCAAGGCCTGTGAATGCTGAAAGCAGGTGCTCAGTGGTCGAGATGAGCACGCCTTTCTTCATCAGGCTGGTGGCATAGCTGACGCGGGCCACGTTGCGGCCGCTGGCTTCAATCGGGAAACCCTCGAGATCAGTCCGGTGGAAGACGATTCCTGTGCCGGCAGCGGCGGGGAGAATTCGCAAGCTGACCCGGGCGCCGCTGTGCAGTCCGACTCCGGCGCAAGTCACCGCCGCACGAATTGTTTGCTCGTGTGTCAAACGAAAGGAGTGTAAGTCTTTTGCTGTGTATCAGCTTACAGCGGCGGGCGGAGTTTCGTATGTGGCAAAACTGCCACAGTGCGTGGCCTTTGGCACCGGAGGTCACCTAAGTTATTCAGGCAGTTGTAGATGTTTGAGGGTACTTTAGTGGGAACTCGGGCCGGTTTTGCCGGTTTCCGCGATGGAATTTCTTCGATTGAACTTTGATGTTGGAATGTGCAAGATGGGCCCTGCGTCACGTTCTGACTGCGAGCACCTCTCTTTTCTTTGGCCTGGATACAAGTGAGTTTCATCTAAGGAGATTCGCCCATGCGTTTTCTGACATCGTCAACCTGGTTCGCCGCCTCGTTACTTGCCTTGACCGCTTCAGGCGTCGCGGAGACAAAAAGTCTACATCGGCAACAGAGTCAGGTTCTTGGGGTGAAGACCGGATCCAACTTTTCACTAGCTGACGGCCAATGCGACACAAAGGGAAACATCTTCGTGACGGTTTGGGACCAGGTACAAGAAGAACCTGCCGACCGCCCAGTGCTGATGTTCGACAGCTCCGGCGCACTGAAGAACAAATTTGCTTCCAGTCGCAAAGAGCTGGGTCTCTCCCGCTATGAAGACCACTTCGAACCAACGGCTTTGCTGTCCGATGGTGGTGTTGCCCGCTTGTTTTGGTCGAAAGATGCACTTTCAATAGCCAGGTTCAGCCCTGACGGCAAACTTGAATCGAGGACCGCACTCGATCCTCCTGCAATCCTGCCTTATCAGTTTCTGGTGTTCCCTTCGGGCGAGATGCTGGTTTCCGGACTGGAGCAAAATCATAGCCGTCGATTTCTGGGCGCACACAAGAGCTTTACCGCAATCTATGATGCGCGTGGCCACTTGCTGAAACGGTTTTCGTTCGCCGAGGATACCGAGATTGACAGCGCAGCGGAAGCTGGGGACTCCAGATACACTTTTGCTTCCATCGCCGGAAATCGCGGCATCTCATCGGGAAAAGCGCGGCTCGGGGACGACGGGAACGCTTATCTTATGCGGCGGACATCGCCGGCTACCGTGTACGTGATATCTGCCGATGGCGAGCTGGTGCGTACGCTACAGATTGAACCGGCGAATTTTGGACAGATGCCGTCTAATATGCAAATCGCAGATGGCCGGATTGCGATGGAATTCAGGTTGCGTTGTTCGGGCAACACCTGCGAAGGCGAAAATTTCACAATCGCCGACGCCGCCACAGGGCAGACAATCGCCGACTATGACGACAGCAATGTCCAGGGCGACTTCGCCTGTTACAGTGCGAAGCCCGAGCGTTTTACTTTTCTCACGGAGACCGAAAATGGGAGAAAGGCCCTGATGGTGCAGGCCGCGACCAAGTAGCGTCTGTCTAGTGTTTCCTTACCGCTTCTTCAGGGGGGCCTTTGGGTCGTAGGTCACGGACGCCTCGAACAGGGAGTCCGACAGTTTCTGGTTGTAGCTGGCGGTGGTGACGAAGCGTTGCTGAGAGGTGTCTCCGTTGAAATAGCGACTGATCGCGTGGGCGGTCCAGATTCCCTGCACGAGCTTGTAATTATCGTAAATCTCGTATTCTTCGTTCTTCTGTTTGTCCTTCGGATCACGCCACGAATAGCTGATCTTCACGGGATAGTGTGTGTTGATGTCCAGATAAACGCTGACCGAATCGTTCTGGCTGTTGAGGAGGCTGACTCCCTCCGTCTGTTTTCCATCGACGACCGCTTGCCCTTCATAAAACAGAGCCACGTTCGGATCGCTGACCCAGCGGCGAAAAACGGCTTCGAGAGAATGCTGGCGGCGGCGCAGGTGGTTTTGCACGTCCTCCGGTTCGAGGGCCGCCGTTCCCTTGTACGTTAACTCGAATCCCTTGTTTCCATTGAAGATTTGAACCAGGTCGAATTTACCGGCAACCTTGACGCCACCGATATCAATCGACCCCGGGATTACGTGGATATCTTTAGTGTGGACGATCTCGAAGCGATCCCTGGAGGGATATTCCACATAGTAGTTGTAGGGAATCCCGGTGCTGGCAGTTCGTCCGTGGTAGAAGGGATAATAACGGCCGCTCTCTTCCTTGTTTTCGTAGCTGAGGTAGGCTTGGCCTCCAAGCGCTTGAACGGTTCGATCAAGCACGGTGCGTGCCTGGCGGGCGTTGTCGGAGTCATTCAGATTGACGGCGACGGGCGGAGCCGGCTGGGCCGTTTCGGGAGCTCGCGGCGGAGGCGCATCGCCAGCCTGGGCGAATGCAAAGCCTGAGAGCAAAAATAGGAGAGCGAAACGAGTCATGATCTAGTGGGTTAGAAGCGCATAGAGCGATTTTAGCTGTACCGATTTGGCTGCATTGGCCCGACGATCCAACCTTAACCCACCAGCACCGCGCCGCCATTCACATTGAAAATTTCGCCAGTGATAAAGCCCGCGTAGGGCGTGCAGAGAAACAGAATCGGCCCGGCGATCTCGTCCGGCGTGCCGACGCGCCCCATGGGGATGCTTGCAAAAACCCGGGCGCGGGTTGGTGGATCGTTCAACGCATCCGTCGACATGTCGGTGTCGACCCATCCCGGAGCCACGCAATTGACGTAGATGTGATCGCGAGCCAATTCCGTCGAGAGGCCTTTCACCATGCTGATGAGCGCGCCTTTCGAGGCCGCATAGTCGCAATGGAAAGCTTCTCCGCGTTGTCCGGCGGTTGAACTGACGAGGACGACGTGGCCTCCGCCTCCATCTTGCTTCTTCATCTGCGCCACGGAATACTTGACCAGCGAAAACACGCTGTCAAGATTGACGGCAATCGTGCGATGCCACTGGGCATCGGACAAGCGATCAATCGGCGCGTCTTGCGGAGGCCAGATGCCGTGATTCGCGACCAGAATGTCGAGGCGTCCAAAGGCCGCGATCGCCGACGATACCAGCTGTTGAGCAGCGTTTGTGGTCGAGAGGTCAGCTTGCACGGCGCGACAGTTTTCGGCGCCACATTCGCGGACAAGATCTTCAGCTTGCGCCTTGGCTGACTGGTAGTTAAAGACAACCTTCGCCCCGGCAGCGACAAACAACCGCACTGCCGCTGCGCCGATGCCGCGCGATCCTCCGGTGATAAGCGCAACTTTGGAGTTGAGAGTGAGATTCATGCGGGTATAAGTATCGCACGGTGAAAGAGGGTCGGGGGCTTGCTGCCGAGCGTCAACCGCTCATTGGCCGCGCTCATTCGCAGCGCTTATTCGTAGCGCAAGCTCTCGACGGGATCGAGCTGAGAGGCACGGATCGCCGGCAACGTGCCGAACAGGATCCCCACGAGCGAAGAGACGACAATGGCGATAATGGCCGAGAGTCCTGAAATAGGGATGCGATATTCGGTGAAATAGCGAACCGAGAAAGGAATCGCGAGACCGATCACGATGCCAACCACTCCGCCGATCAACGAAATCAGGATGGCTTCGGACAAAAACTGGTAGCGGATTTCGCGGTTGGTTGCGCCAATCGCCTTGCGGATGCCAATTTCGCGGATGCGCGCGCTCACGGTGGCTAGCATGATGTTCATAATGCCGATGCCACTGACGAGAAGAACGACAAACGACACGGCGAGCAAAACCAGAGTCATGGCGGTCGCGGTCTTGTCGGCAACGGCTACGAGCTGCGTCAAATTCCTGACGCTATAAACCGACTCCGGCCGATGACGGGACTGGATGACGCGTTGCACCTGAGCTGTGATCGGGACGACCAGAGAGGCATCCGCGGCAGAAAAGAAAATCTGCTTCACGGTCGGCGTTTCCTGAAAATAGCGGATCACGGTGTACGGAATGAGCATGGTGTTGTCGGTCACCTCCGATTGTCCGAAGGTGTCGACTCGTTCGCGGAAAGTGCCGATGATGGTGAATGGGAGTCCGCTTAGTTTGAGCGTCTTGCCGAGCGCGGCTCGCTCGGAGCCGTAAAGATCGATTGCGAGCTTTGGTGTAATCACTGCAACTTTGTTGTGGGCCTGGGAATCCTGCTGGTCGAAGAAGCGGCCTTGATTCATGATCAGGTTCCGGACGATTTCATATTCCGGATAAACACCCATGATCTGCAGGTCGCGCTCCTTGCCGCCGCCGACGGCCACACGCTCGTTGAGCGGGAGCACGGGTGAAGCGGCAGCAATTCCACTCACTTCGCGCTCGACCGCTTCCATGTCTTGAATGGTCAAAGCGTCATTGCCGGTATCGGTGATGCGGCCGCCGCCGCTTTCGTATTCCGCATAGATCCAGTTCGAACCAATCGATTGAATCTGGTTCAGGAGATATTGCTTGCCGGTGAGGCCGATGGTCGTAACCAGAATCAAGGAGGCGGTTCCGATGACCATGCCGAGAGCCGTGAGGGCGAAGCGCACCTTGTTGCTCAAAAACGTCTCGTAGGCGAAGCTGAAAATTTCGCCGAGCGCGAGGTGCGAACGTCCGTTCGCGAGAGTCGTCGTCCTGGGAGGACTCAGCGCGGGACTGACGGCAGTAGCAGGGGCATTCATGCTTCAGATTAGATGCTACGAGGTGTCGCAGGACGCTGCAAGCGGCTTCCTCCGCTAACTTGCGCTTTCAGGTCCCCGCTTGCTTTATCATTGCATTTCAAACAATCCTGCCCTTGCCCCCATCATCCAACCCGAACCCTGGCTCAGCAACACCGAGTCCTAAACGGTTTCCCTCATTTCTGATTTCGATCGTGCTGATCGCACTTGCGATTCGGCTGGTGGTGATGGTGTTTCTGTTGCCGGAGCAGCTCGAACCACAGCGCGACCACTGGCATTTCGGCTACGAGACCGGCAGGATCGCTCGTTCGATTGTGCAGGGCAAAGGGTTCAGCAATCCCCTGTTTGCGGACACCGGGCCAACGGCCTGGATGACTCCGGTGTATCCATATCTCGTCGCTGGAGTCTTCAAAGTCTTCGGCGTGTACACGAAGGCGTCGGCCATCGTCTTGCTCTCGCTGAACGCACTGCTGTCGGCGCTCGTCTGCGTGCCGGTTTTTCTAATCGCCCGCATCAGCTTCGGAGAACGCGTTGCGAAGTGGTCGGGATGGGCGTGGGCCTTCTGTCCCTATGGCATTTACTTTCCAGTCGAGCGCATCTGGGAAACATGGCTTGCGACTCTTCTGCTTTGCCTGCTGTTTCTGATCACGCTGAATCTCGAAAACGAAAATCGGTATTCGAGGTGGGCGGCCTTCGGTTTGCTTTGGGGAGTTGCAGCCCTCACCAGTCCGGCGATGCTGGCGGTGCTTCCCTTTCTCGCCATCTGGGTCATTTATCGTCGGCAATATCGCGGCCATCGCCGTGGCGAGCAGTGGTTTTTCGTTAATGTCGTGGCCGCGATCGCGTTCATTGCCGTCATCTCGCCATGGTTCGTTCGCAATTACGAAGTGTTTCATCGCGTCGTTCCCTTCCGCGACGGCATGGGACTGGTTCTTCGCCTTGGCACCAAAGGCAAAACTGATTATTGGGGGCCGTACGAACTGGGCCCGTGGCACAACGACGCGGAATGGGCGGAATTCCAGCAGCTCGGCGAACTGGGCTACATGGACAAGAAAAAACAGCAGGCGTTCGAATTTATTCGCGCCAATCCCGGCTGGTACACGCGGGCCACGGTTCGGCGCGCCTTCTTCTTGTGGACTGGTTATTGGAGCCTGGATCCGGAATATCTCAAAGAGGAGCCGTTCGACCTGCCCAACATTTTTCTTTGCTCGACGTTAACGGCGCTGGCGTTGGTGGGGCTGTGGCGGGCATGGCGCGTCGATCGGTCGGTCGCGATGCCCTATGCACTCGTACTATTTTCATTCCCGCTGATTTATTACATTACGAGTCCGGAAGTCTACTACCGGCGACCGATTGATCCGTTCTTCGTGATTCTGGCCGTGGCGGGAATGATGAGGAAACAGTGGTCAGTGATTAGTGACTAGTGGTTGGTGGTTCGCTGAAGGTCGCCGGGGAAAGAGAAAGGCGGCCCGATTGGGCCGCCCGGTCTTAACTAACAACTAACCACTAACCACTGCCTTTACGCCGTCGCGGGGCGTTCGCCGCCCTTGGCTGGAGCGCGCTCCGGTTTGATCACCTGCTGGACGCCGTCGTCGGTTTTGGCCGGCAACGGTTTGATCGGCGGGAGATTCTGCCCATCGACCAGCAACTTGATCTCGGACGCGTCGAGCACTTCTCGTTCGATGAGCGCCTTCGCAATCAGGATCAGGGTCTCGCGATTCTCCGAGAGAATTCCCTTGGCCGTCGCGTAACCAATGCTCACCATCTTCTTGACTTCCTCATCAATCTGGATGGCGGTGGCTTCGCTGTAGTCGCGATGTTGGGCGATCTCTCGGCCGAGGAAAATCTGTTCTTCTTTCTTGCCGAAGGTCAACGGCCCCAGGTCGCTCATGCCCCATTCGCAAACCATTTTGCGCGCCAGTTCGGTGGCTCGCTCAATGTCGTTTCCCGCGCCTGTGGACATCTGGCCGAGGAACATCTCTTCGGCAATGCGCCCGCCCATCAGGATGGCGATCTGCGTGTCGAGATAATTCTTGTAATAGTTGTGCCGGTCATCTACGGGTAACTGCATGGTCAAGCCGAGAGCCATGCCGCGGGGAATGATCGTGACTTTATGCACGGGATCGGCGTGCGGCAGCATCGCCGCTACTAGAGCGTGCCCAGCTTCGTGATACGCCGTGTTCTTCTTTTCTTCGTCGGTCAGCAGAAGCGACTTGCGCTCCACTCCCATGAGGACTTTGTCTTTGGCGACTTCGAAGTCGTATTGCAGAACGGCTTTGCGATTCTGGCGAGCCGCCGCCAGAGCCGCTTCGTTCACCATGTTGGCCAGGTCGGCGCCGGAGAAACCCGGTGTGCCGCGAGCGAGTACGGAGAGATCGACATCGTCCGCCATAGGAATCTTGCGAGTGTGCACGCGGAGAATTTCTTCGCGTCCGCGGACATCGGGACGATTCACCACCACGCGCCGGTCAAAACGGCCTGGCCGCAGCAGCGCTGGATCGAGCACATCCGGACGATTGGTTGCGGCCATCAGGATGACGCCTTCGTTCGATTCGAAGCCGTCCATCTCGACGAGGAGTTGGTTCAGGGTCTGTTCACGCTCGTCGTGCCCGCCACCGAGACCGGCGCCGCGGTGACGTCCAACGGCATCGATTTCGTCGATGAAGATGATGCAGGGAGCGTTTTTCTTGCCCTGTTCAAAAAGATCGCGCACGCGGCTCGCACCGACGCCGACGAACATTTCAACGAAGTCTGATCCCGAGATCGAGAAGAACGGAACGTTCGCTTCGCCGGCTACAGCTCGCGCCAGCAGGGTCTTGCCCGTTCCCGGAGGGCCGACCAGCAGCACCCCCTTGGGGATGCGCCCGCCTAGTTTCTGGAACTTCTGGGCTTCACGTAGAAACTCGATGATCTCCTTAAGCTCTTCCTTCGCTTCATCAACGCCCGCCACGTCTTTGAAGGTGATCTTTTTCTGCTGCATGGAGAGCAGCCGCGCCCGGCTCTTGCCGAACGAGAGCGCCTTGTTTCCGCCGGTCTGCATCTGGCGGATCATGAAGAACCACAACGCACCCAACAGAACCAGCGGAGCCAGATTCAGAATCCAGCTGGGCCATGATCCGGCGCTGGCGTCCTTAACGCTGTACGGGACGCCCTTGTCGGCCAGCTTCTTATACATGTCGGGAAAATTGGCCGGCGCGATGGTATGAAAGGTGGTGTCGTTTTTGAGCTTGCCGCGCACTTCCTGCATGTTGAAAGTCGCGTCGTGGACGTTGCCCGCGTCGACTTCCGCCAGGAATTCAGAAAAGCCAATTTCTTTTTCTTTTTGGGCGTTGCTGCCGGTCCGCACGACCTGCCAGAGTAAGAAAGCCGAAACGACAATGACCGCCCAGAAAAGTACCGTCTTAATCGTAGAATTCACTCAGAGCTCCTCAAATACAGTCCCGTTCCGTACCAAGCCAACGAGAGTACAGACACCGCCTCACTGATCTTTAGATGCCGCAGGCGGAAATTCGACTGGGAAAGACTACCGGACAATTCTAGACCTTTTCGGAGGAAAACGGGAAAACAGTAGGGAGTGACAGAAGTCATGCGCGAGCAGTCAGAGCGTAGTCGCAGGAAACGCCCTATACCTTTGCCGCCAAATAGGGCAAATTGCGCCCCGTCTGCTCCGGACTGCCGAGGCCGTAGCCGCAAAGGAAGGTGTCATCCACCAGAAACCCGAAATAGTCGGGCTGGAGTGGGACCCGGCGGGCCGATTGGCGGTCCAGAAGAGTCACCAGTTTCACGGAGGCCGCGCCTCGTCCGCGCAGGTCGCTCATGAGGAATTCGCTGGTCACTCCCGAATGCACGAGACCCTCGACCAGCAGTACATGCTTGCCTGCGATCGCCAGTTCGTGGCTGAACAGAATCTCGAGCACCGGAGATTCGCCCTCTTTTTGGCTCTGCTTGTAGGTCGGCTTGATAAAGGAGCACACGATAGGTACTTCGATCGCCCGTACCAGATCGGCCATAAACAGGAAACTGTTTTCCAGGATGCCGAGCGCAATCACGGTCTGGCCGCGATAGTCGTCGGAAATCTGGCGTCCGAGTTCGCGAACTCTTTTTTGGATCTGGTCGGCCGAGATGATCTGGCGCAGGCCAGGGTTTGGAGAAACGTTCATAGTAAGGCCTGCCATGTTACATCATGCCCGTTTAGATCACGCCCGCAATTCTCGAATCCAAACTGCCTTGGTGGCTCCATCTGGCGCACGAACCGATGCTGGGACAGCAAATCCGCGCATCCAGACAAGGTCGCCGCGCCCCACTGCTACGGGCCAGAGCTTTTTTTCTGCGCCGATTGCGTGCCGATCGCTGAGCAACTCTTTTACTTTTCTCTCCTGCTTGGTATGCGCGGGCCAATAACGATCGCCCGCCCGCCAGTTGCGGACCAGGACTGCTCCCGACAAGCACTGAGGATCGAGCAGCGAATCTCGGTCCGGTCCCGCAATGCCTTTAGTCGTCACGTCTTTACCCGTCATGTCTTTATCCATTAATTCTTGCGGATCGACGATCGTCGCGCGCACACGAATGCCGAGTTCGGGAACCTCAACCTCGCCGGGAATGTGGAGAGGATATTCGTAGTCGCCTTCTCCCTTATCGGACGACTCAAGGCACAGGTGATCGCGTGTGCGCTTTACGCGATATCCACCTGGAAGTTCGACTAATTTGCCGGGTTCGGCGCGCAACAACTCGAGAATTTCCTCGACCAACGGGAAGGAGACAGAACCCGCGGCTTCGGAATCGATCATGCCGACGATCACACGGCGCTGGGCGGCGAGAGGCAGTGCCAGGAGCGGTGCGATTTCGATGGAGAGCCTGGAGCGGGCAACTGCGGTGTCTTGCGGATCGGCCAGACGTTCCACCCTAACGAGCGGCCTCTCCCCCTTGCGCGCATCCCGCGAATGCTCATCTTCGGCTTCTGCTCTTGCAATTTCCGCAAGTTCCGCCAGATGTTCGATTGCGGATTCGCCAAACTCGTCCTTGATCAGGGGCAGCAGCCGATGCCTGACTCGATTACGCAGGAACGCTGTATCTAGATTCGACGCATCCTCCCGCCAATTGAGCCCTTGTTCGCGCAGAAATTGCCGTAACTCTTCGCGGCGAAAGCCGAGAAACGGTCTGACTACTTCGCCCGCCGGACGGCCTCCGTCCTTGAACACGAGGCGCGGATGAATTCCCGCCAGGCCCCGAATCCCTGTGCCGCGAAAAATTCGCAGGAGGACCGTTTCAGCCTGATCGTCGAGTGTATGTGCTGTCGCGATTTTCGTGACGCGGCATTCGCGGGCAAGCCGGCGGAAGAAACCGTAGCGCAGTTCGCGTGCCTTGGCTTCGACACCCGCGCCGGGCGCATCTACACTCGCATCAGCACTCGCGGCAGCGGGCGCCTCGCAGACGAAGAATTCGATTCCGTGTTGCGCCGCCAACTGAGCGACAAACCGTTCATCTTCGTCTGACTCTTGCCCGCGGAGTTTGTGGTTCACGTGCGCCACGGAGAGTACAGCCCCGAGCTCGCCCTTCAATTCCAATAGAAGGGATAACAGAGCGACCGAGTCGGCGCCTCCGGAAACGGCGATCGCCAAAAGGTCTCCGGCCCGAACCAATTCTTGTTTGCGAATTGTCTTCAGCAACCGCTCTGCCAGGTCACGCACGGAGAAATGGTAGCAGGAGACGGTTCTCAGTTCTCAGTTCTCGGTTCTCAGTTCTCAGTAAAGACGGGTCTGTCGCCCGCTGAAGGCCAGCGATAGGAACTGGCAACCGAGAACTCGCCTCTGCTATGCTCGATGCAATGTGGGGAGTTCGCTGGACTGCTAGATTCCTGCTGCTGGTGATGGTCGCTCCGGCCTTTGGGCCGTTGGCGCTGGCGCGCGTGTCGCAGCCGGAAGCCCCGCACTGCATGCGGCGGCCGATGTCGGGTCAATCAGCATCTGGCAAATCGGCGCAGCCGGCGATGCAGTGCCATCATGGGATGGCAATGGCGGGGATGGCAATGGCGGAGTCAGATCCGTCACTTCCGCCATCACCCGCATCCGACTCTTCTGAAAATTCCGTTCGGGCCGTTAGTGGCTGCTGCGAAAATCATGATTGTTGCCGCGGGGTTACGACTTCCGAATGGGCGCGACCAGCCACAAATCTGCTCTCTTTTGTAAGTCTCTTGGTCGAGTCAGCGCGCGCCCCGAAAGATCCAGCACTTCGTTCCAGCGATTTCTCCGGAAGCGATTCCGCCCGCGCCCCTCCTCGCAGCTAGCCCCCACTCACCTTTAGCAGATTCGTCTCGCAGACTCGTCCCGATCACGAGCTGAGACTTGCGTTTCTGTTTCTTAGCGCTGGCTGGCACGGACAAGACCGTGCCCCTGTCTTCTTAGAAAAGGATCTAGGCATGAATCGCCCCAAGCTGCTCGCATTCACCGCTCTATTGTTCCTGTCTTCGATATTGATATTGGCTCCGGCCGCCTTTGCCGGGATATACGGTGCCGTCCGAGGCGTAGTACACGACCCGCAGCACCGTCCCATTCAGGACGCAATGGTCATGCTGCGGGCAAAATCCTCCGATTGGGCGAAGAGTGCCACCACCGACGCGAGCGGTGAATTCCAACTCAACGGCGTCCCACTCGGAGACTATTCCGTCAGCGTCGCCAGCCAAGGGTTCGCGCAGACCTCGCAGGATGTCACCGTGATCTCAGGAACCGTGCCGGTCGTCCACTTTCTGCTGAAGGTAGCTTCGGCTAACGAAAAAGTCAGCGTCTCGGGCGAAGCCGAAATAGCTCCCACGGATTCCGCCACGCCTACGACGCTAGTTAGCCGCCTGGACATCGAACGCACTCCCGGAGCCGACCGCTCCAACAGCATGGCGATGATCACCGATTACGTGCCTGGGTCTTACGTGACGCACGACCAGTTACACATTCGAGGCGGGCATCAGACGAGTTGGCTGGTCGATGGCGTACCCGTGCCCAATACCAACATCGCTTCTAACATCGGGCCGCAGTTCGATCCGAAAGATATCGACTACATGGAAGTGAATCGCGGCAGTTATGGAGCTGAGTTTGGAGACCGCACGTATGGCGTATTCAACGTCGTGCCGCGCTCGGGTTTTGAACGGAACAACGAGGCGGAGCTGGTGTTGAGCGCGGGTAATTTTTATCAGACCAACGATTCGCTCAGCTTTGGCAGCCACACGCAGCGGTTCGCTTATTACGCGAGTCTCAACGGCAACCGCAGCGACCTCGGCTTGCAGACTCCGGTTTCGGCGGTTGTTCACGATCGCGCGAACGGATACGGCGGGTTTGGTTCGCTCATCTTTAATGTCGACCCATCGGATCAGTTGCGATTGGTGGCCTCGGCGCGCAAGGATTATTACCAGATTCCCTATGATCCATTTTCAGGCGATCTGGAGAACGGGAATTCGTCGTGCACAGGGGCCGACCTTAACGCCCAGTACCCCACGATCTGCTTGCGGGACGGCAATCACGAATCGGATGCGCTGGCGAATTTCTCCTGGGTGCATACGTTCAATTCGAATATGCTGCTCACCGTCTCGCCGTTTTATCATCGTAATGTCGCCAACTACGATAGTTCGCCTAACGACGTTCCGCTGGCGACGACCGATGATCACACTTCGACCTATGCCGGCGGCCAAGTCAGTTTCGGCGCCAATGTCGCGAAGAACAATCTGCAAACCGGCTTCTACGGTTTTCACCAGAGCGACGAGCAGTTTTTTGGCCTGATCTTCAACGACAAAAGCGGCAACCAGCCAATTGCCGAGACCGATCACGGGACGGGTGGATTGGCGGCCTTTTTCGTCGACGACAAATTCAGACCCTTCCCGTGGATGACCTTGATCGTTGGCGCCCGGCCAACGCATTTCAGCGGCGGGCTGACCGAAAACTCGATCAGTCCGCGCTTTGGCGTGACAGTAACCGTGCCTCGCCTAAATTGGACGTTCCGCGCCTTTTATGGGAATTACTACCAGGCGCCGCCGCTCTTGACCGTCTCAGGTCCGTTGGAAGAGTTCTGCATGAGCACCGATTCTTGCGGATTTCTTCCCCTGCACGGCGAACGCGATGAAGAACATCAGTTTGGAGTGATCATTCCCTATCGGGGATGGGTGCTCGATATCGACAACTTCCAAACCAACGCCCACAATTTTTTCGATCACAACTGCCTCGGATCGGGATTGTGTATACCCATCACCATCGACCTCGCCAAGGTCAGAGGCTGGGAATTGACTCTGCGTTCCCCGCGCATCGCGCACCGGGGACAAATCCATCTTTCCTATTCCAATCAAGTCGCCGAAGGCGCGGGCGCTGTCAATGGCGGGTTCACGGATTTCACCACCAATATCTGTCCAAACCCCGGCTACTGCCCACTGGACCACGATCAGCGCAACACTCTGAACCTGGGCGGGGATGTGTCGCTGCCGTGGCGCGCCTATGCTTCCACTAACGTCTACTATGGTTCCGGCTTCACCAACGGATTTGTCGGTCAACCTTATCCCGGAGACCACCTGCCGCAACACACGACCTTCGATCTTTCGGTGGGTAAAGACTTGGGGGAGCGTACCTCGGCGTCATTGAACGCCCTGAATGTGGGCAATCGGCGCGTCGAACTCGACAATAGTCAGACTTTCGGAGGATTTCACTGGAATAACCCGCGGGAGATGTTTGTAGAGTTGCGCTACCGGTTCCGGTACTAGGGCTGGGAAGGGTGGAATTATCCCGAAAACAGGTGGTTTGGCGCAATTTGACGTTTGACCTGCAGTCTTCGGCGCATCGAACTAATCAGGGCAGCGAAGATTGTTTGACGCTGTTCTGGTGCGCTCCGTATAATGCAGAGCGTCCACACCCTGATCACCACGCTTGCAGGTAGCGCGTGAAGAGAGCCGGGTATCGTGCGCTAGTGCGTTCGCTGCGCCGGTTTTAGGTTTCAGGTCTGACGACTGATAGGCTCGGGTTGCGATCGTTTCGTTGAGCCCAGCGAGCTGGAGACTTCCAGCCATTCCGAACAATTTGAAGGAGTTCAAAAGATCAAATGATTAGCGAGTTTGTGTGTAGCAAGTTTGCGCGGGTCACGACGGCCGTGGTGATTGGCCTTTCTCTCATCAGTCTTGGTGTTGCCCAAACCACACCGACCGCTGGTACGGCGGCATCCACTGCGCCCGACTCTCCTTCAGCGGCTGCCGCCTTGGCAGCCAAAGCCACGGGCACGAAGGTGGGTACGATCAACATCGAACAGGCGATTTTTGCCTCCAACGAAGGACGGCGCGATGGCGAAGCGCTGGTGAAGAAGTTTGAGCCGAAGCAGAACGAATTGAAGGCTTCGGCCGACGAACTCGACAGCCTACAGAAACAGCTCAGCGCCCAGCAGGATAAGTTGAACGAGGAGTCCCGCGACAAGCTGGTGAAGCAGATCGAGGCGAAGAAGAAGACTTTCGATCGCGCAACGCAAGACGCGCAAGAGGACTACCAGAACCAGCAAGGCGAGATCGGAAACAAAATCCTCACCAAGATGGCTCCGCTCATCGTGAAGTACGCTAGCGAAAATGGCTACGGCATGATCCTGGATACGTCACAGCAGTGGCCGCGTGGACCGGTGATCTGGTATGGTCCCGCCGTCGATATCACCGGCCCGATCGTCGATGCCTATAATACGGCGTCTGGTGTGGCTGCGCCTCCTGCGGGCAGTGCGGCGCCTAAACCCGTGAAACCCGCGTCGACGCCCGGCTCCAAGCCAGCCGCCCCCGCGACCAAACCGGCAACCACCACTCCGCCGAACAAGTAACGACACCGGCCAGGCGGTTTCCGTTCCAAGTATTGATGAAGACGTATTGATTAAGACCGCGTGCCAACGCGGTCTTTTTTTTGGCTCTGGATCAAATCATGAAGCGCAGGTGTCTGTACGGACAACGGGCCCGTTCCGGAGGACACAAAATGTTCAGCACACTGGAAAGCAATTGGGACACGTCTGCCCGTCGGGGACGAGCTACGCTCGCATCGTTCGCCATGCAAGCCTTTGGACTTAGCTTGCTGGTCGCTATCTCACTGCTCTGGGTGGAGCGGCCGCCGCTGGTGCATTGGGTGCAGATTTCAGCACCAGCTTCTTTCACGCCGGTAGCGACAGATGTGACGCAGGCCCATCATTCAAACACGGCGACCGCCAACGCCAGTCACCAACTCTTTATGGCACCTCTTTCGGTGCTCCGCGAAACGAGGATCAACGATGCCGGAACGAGCTCAGCTGTTGCAGACGCTCCGAACATCGACTACGGAAATGGTCCGAACATTGGCGTCCCCCACGGTTTCGACAACAACATTCCGGTCGTGATCCCGCCACGCCCTGCAACCATCAAGCCTCTGATCGTTTCGAATTTCGGGGAAGGAAGTTTGGTCTATCGTGTACAGCCGACCTATCCGCCGCTTGCCAAACAAGCGCGGGTTCAAGGCGCGGTCGAGCTTCGCGCAGTTATCAGTAAAGAGGGGACAATCGAGAATCTGATGATTGTCCGCGGCCACCCGATGTTGTCGGCAGCCGCGATTGAAGCTGTCCGGCAATGGCGGTATCGTCCGTACTTATTGAATGGGGAGCCCATCGAAGTCGAGACCGAAATAACGGTGAACTTCTTGCTCTCGGGCGGTTAGCAAGTCGGACTTCGACTTCGGCAGTCGACTTCGCCAGTCAAATTCCGTAGTTAACCTCGCCAGTTACCATCGGCAGTCAGCTAAAAGCGGTGCGCTCGCTATAATCGGCTAAGTGAACGCACCGCGCACCAACCTGGCACAGATCCCTGACCGGCGCTCGCTGATCCTCGATGGGCGGACTTGGGCAGAGGTTTCCCTTTCGGCGCTCGGACAAAATTTTCACGCCGTACAAAATCATGTCGGCGAAGGCGTGACGATTTGCGCCGTCGTCAAAGCCGATGGCTACGGCCACGGAGCGGTCGAATGCGCCCTGGCACTCGAAGCCGAAGGCGCACGCTGGCTCGGCGTGACCGACGCTGCTGAAGGCCGTGCCCTTCGTGGCGCCGGGATCTGGACCCGAATCCTGCTCATGACCGGCATCTGGAAGGGCGAAGAGGACGGGATTGTGTCGCACAATCTAACTCCCACGGTTTGGGAAACATGGCAGATCGAACGCCTGGAAAAAGCGGCCAGCAAACAAGAGATCAACTTACCCGTCCACCTGAAGGTCGATACCGGCATGAACCGCCTGGGGGCCTCGGTGGAAGCGCTGCCTCAGTTGTGCGAGAGGCTCGCTGCCTGCAAACATCTACACCTGGAAGGGGTGAGCACGCACTTCGCGTCCGCCGAAGTGCTCGATGCGGAAGACGCCCCGAGACAGGTAAAAGCATTTGAAGAAGCACTGGCGGTGATCGCACAGCACGGATTGCATCCACCCCTGATTCACATGGGCAACTCCGCGGCGGTGAGCGCGCGTCCCGAAACCTGGAGGACGATGGTACGTCCTGGCATTCTTCTTTATGGATATTCGCTACCCATGATGCGAGCCGGCAAGAATATTGCTGAGCCTGTGCCACCGGTCATGCCGACGCTCACTCCTGCTCTGACCTGGAAAACGCGCGTGCTGACCGTGAAGGATGTTCCGGCCGGACAAGCAGTCGGCTACATGGGCAGCTACGTCACCAAGGAACGCAGCCGCATCGCGGTAGTTCCGGTTGGTTACGCTGATGGCTACCCGCGCCTGCTATCGAATCGCGCGCGTGTGATCGTGCGTGGCGAGTATGCGCCGGTCGTCGGACGCGTCTCCATGGACCTGACGACGGTCGACGTCGGACATATCGCCGGCGTGGCAGTCGGAGACGAGGTCATCCTGATCGGGTCGAATAACGGGAAGTGTGTCGACGCCGTCGAACTGGCGCGTCTGTGTGAAACCGTGCCTTACGAGATCTTGTGCGGGATATCTCAGAGGGTGCCGAGGGTTTACAGCAGTGGTTAGTGGTTAGTTGTTAGTGGCTAGTGGCTAGTGATTAGTGGTTGGCCGCCGTCTCCGCTTTCAGTTCCGCTGGTCCGTGGATCGCGCTCAGAATCTTACATTTCATTTCCGCGACCGATGCGGCGTTCACCTTTAGCGCCATGCCTTCCGGGCAGCATTCGGTGCCATTGGCTGCGCTCTTGGCTGGGTACCGCGATTTGCTTTGTTATAACTGTTAGAGACCAATGCCCTCACGTTACGGACGCTGGATGTATGAATGGGAGACGCGGCTGACGTCGGTGGATAATAACCGCGTCGTCCGTCCGCTCGATTGGGGACTGGATTGGACGCACGGTTGGCCCGGCCGCAATGGCGGCCCTGCTGGGCACTCCTCGCACGACTTGCTGGATTACTTTTCCGGTTTCAACGAAAAAATCATCGCCGACAGCGACAATTTTTACGCTTACCAGAAGCCCACCGATTTCAGCCTGGAGCGTCGCCAAGTTCAGGTGTTTAGCACGCGCGAAGTGCCTGACCCGCGGTTGGAGGAAAAAGTTCGCGGCACGCACGCGGAATTTCTGCGTTTCACTTCGCCCGTCGCAACGCCCTATCCAGAAAATGATCTGGTGAACGCGCGCTGGTTTCCTGCCAAGGGAAAACGCGCTATCGTTCTCTTGCCGCATTGGAATGCCGACGCGATCGCCTACAACAGCTTGTGTCGTGCGATGAACTGGATGGGTATCGCGGTGCTGCGGCTGAGCATGCCGTATCACGACATTCGGCGTCCGGCCGAGATCGATCGCGCCGACTACGCCGTTTCCGCGAACATCGGACGCACCCTCGATTCGGCTCGCCAGGGCGTGATCGATGTCCGCTGCTGTCTCGACTGGCTTGAATCGCAGGGCTACACGGACCTTGGCATCGTCGGCACGAGCCTCGGATCGTGCTATGCCTTCATCGCCACCGCGCACGATCCGAGAATCAAGGTTGCAGCGTTCAATCATGCCTCGACGTACTTTGCCGACGTAGTGTGGCACGGGCAGTCGACTCGCCACATCCGCGAGGGACTGGAAACGTCGATCGACCTGGAGAACCTGCGGCAAGTGTGGCGCGCTGTCAGTCCGATGGTGTACTTCGACAAATTCTCGCGCTGGCCGAGACGCTCGCTCATCATTTATGCGAAGTATGACATGACGTTTCTGCCGGAGTTTTCAGAGCAGGTGGTCGAGGAATTCGAGAAGCACAAACTCGACCACAAAGTCGTGGTGCTACCCTGCGGACATTACACGCTGGGCGAAACACCGTATAAATACATGGATGGCTGGCAGCTGCTAAGTTTTCTAAGAACAGCATTCAAGTAGGCATTTAAATTTCCCAAGCTGCCACCGGGAGCATCTTGCCGCAACCTTCTGAACTGAACCGCAGTCCTGTGGCCCACAGTCCTCTAACTCACAGTCCGCGACGCTTACGGATTGCCCTGGGAGTTGCGGTTCTTCTCGCAGTCCTTCTTTTCCAACTGGCTTTTTCCGTGCGCCGAAATTCCATTACGTGGGATGAAGACGACCACATCTTTGCGGGATACATGTCGTGGAAGCATGGAGATTTCGGCCTCAATCCCGAGCATCCTCCGCTGGTCAAGATGGTCGCGGCCATTCCTCTGTTGAACATGGACTTGAAGATTCCCGTCGTTCAGGACCGCAGCTTCAAGCAGGAAGCTTTCAACGACGGAAAGGATTTCCTTTTCAAAAATGACGCGAACACCATCCTTTTCCGCGCCCGGATGGCGGCTTCTTTCTTCACACTTTTGCTGGCTCTGCTTGTCTTTCTCGCCGCGCAGGAAATGTTTGGCACTGGCGCAGGCTTCATCGCTCTCGGCCTGCTGGTCTTCGATCCAAGCCTGCTCGCTCACGGCGCCGTCGTCGGCACCGATGCCGGCCTTTCCTGCTTCATGTTCGCTTCGGTCTATGCCTTTTACCGCTATGTGAAAGCGCCATCAACTTGGCGGCTGGTTGTCGTGGGACTGGCGACCGGGATCACGCTCGCATGCAAGCACACTGGCATTCTCGTTTTCCCCATGCTGTTGGCGTTGGCTATCTGTGAAGTCGTGCGCAGCGGTCGCGCCTCGAAAAGTGCCGCATCACAATCAGAGTCAGAATCAGAACCCCCTCTCGCAATAGAAGTTAACTGGAAAAAGCGCGCTCAACAACTCGCTGTCGCCCTGGTCGTTGTCAGCGCCGTGGCACTTACCGTTTTGTGGGGGGCTTATCGGTTCCGTTACGAGGCGCGTGGCGAAGGGCGCGTGATGAATCCGCCGCTGGCTGAATTTCTCGGAGGGCTCTCACGCCCGCGCGAGGTCCGCCTGCTCGAGACCGTGGCGCGTTTCCATCTTCTGCCGGAGTCCTACATCTACGGATTAGCTGACGTCCGCATCATGTCCGACTTCTACGCGAGCTACCTGCTGGGCACGGTGTATCCGCATGGAGTGTGGTTCTATTTCCCGGTCGCGTTCGTGATCAAATCGAGTCTTTCATTCATGATTCTCTTAGCGGTCGCCATTTGGGCGATCGCAACTCGGCGCTTCACGGCCTGGCGCGAAATTCTTTTCCTCACCATTCCTCCCATCATTCACCTGTTGGTGGCGATGAGTTCGGGCATGAATATTGGCGTCCGCCACATCCTGCCGATGTATCTGTTCTTATCCGTCCTCATCGGAGGCGTACTTTGGACGCTGATTCAGCGAAATCGGATGTGGGTGTACGTCACGATTGCGCTTCTCGTCTTTCAGGCTGTTTCCACCTCGCGCGCCTATCCCGCATATCTCGCCTACGCCAATGAACTCTGGGGAGGTCCGTCGGAGACCTACCGGCTGCTGAGCGATTCAAACTCCGATTGGGGACAGCAGCTTAAAGACGTGAAACGGTATCTCGATAAAAACGGCATCAAAGACTGCTGGTTTATCTACTTCGCCGAAGGTGTCGTGGACGCCAGCTACTACGGAATCCCGTGCAAGCAGCTGCCGACGATGGATTCTCTGTGGATGAAGGAACCGCTGATGGCTCCTCCGGCGATCGACGGGACTGTGCTGGTGAGTGCGGGCGATCTTTCCGGTTTCGAATTTGGCGCCGGACCTCTGAACCCTTACGAGCAATTCAAAACCACGCGTCCGGTTGCAGTCATCGACTATGGCGTATTCGTCTACACCGGACACTTCGACATCCCACTCGCCGCCTCAATCAGCCACACCCAGAAAGGAGAGTCATTGCTCGCAGCGCATCAGCTTCCCGAAGCTCTAGCGGAAGCGGAGCAAGCGATCGCCTTAGCACCAGACGCGGTGAAGCCCAACGCGCTGCTTGGCGACATTCTGACAGCAATGGGAAAACCTGACGAGGCGCGCGCAGCCTATCAAAAAGCCTTGACCTCGGCAAAGACCATCGAACCTGCTTTCCAGATTGGATGGCTTGGCAGTCTGGAGCGGAAACTCGCCGCGGCGCGGTGAGGGGTGGGGCGCCGAACCGTCCAAAAGACGGACGAGCGGGACGGCGTTGTTCGGGTACTTGGGTGAGTCGGGGACTGTTTACTTTGTCGTGACCTGACCGGAGATTCGGTCGTACTCGGTTCTTGGAATGATGTGCCTGGTGATGAGGTCGTCGGGCTGGCTGTAAGGGCGTCCGGCGATGATACGATCGGCATCGGCTGCGCTCATGCCGGGCAGCGCCATCAGGCGATCTCTCGATGCGCTGTTCAGATCGAGGGACTTGCTGCGGTCCCAGCCTTCTTTTAATCCCTCCGCGACGGCCTTGGCATCATTTTTCGCTGTTGAGGTTGCTTCCGCCGTTTTCTCGCGAATCTCCTGCGGGCTTTGTTGTTGTTGAGTGCAAGCTGTGAGTGCCGCCAAGAGGAAGAGGGTTGAAACGTGCCAATATCGGAGAAAGCTCATGAGATCACTTCTTTCGGCCTACTTCTTTCCGGATTTCTTCGATGACAGATCGGTCGGGAGGGTTGGCGCGGGCAAGGTTAAAAGCGTCCCTAAGGCTAGAGCATCTCTAAGGCTAGCGGGCGGGGGCGCCCGCTCCACACAATCCTTGGAGTAGTAAAATACGCTTCGGTACCTCAACTTGGTTCTCAACTATGACTGATTCCGCTATGTATCGTCCGCTTTCTGAAGTTGATCCCGAAATCGCCAATGCCATCGACAACGAAGCTCGCCGCCAGCACGAGGGGCTGGAGCTGATCGGTTCTGAAAACTTCGTCAGCGAGGCCGTGCTTGAGGCCGCCGGGTCGGTGTTTACCAACAAGTATGCGGAGGGGTATCCCGGGAAGCGCTATTACGGCGGATGCGAGTTCACCGACGTTGTCGAAGAGTTGGCGCGCGAGCGGGTTAAGAAATTATTTGGCGCCGAGAATGCAAACGTGCAGCCGCACTCCGGATCAAGCGCGAATCAGGCCGCATACGCTGCCATCCTGCAACCCGGTGACACGGTTCTGGGGTTGAATCTTGCTCACGGGGGGCATCTCACACACGGACATCATCTAAATTTTTCGGGGAAGACCTACAAGATCGTTCCCTATGGCGTGACCAGGGAAACCGAGACCATCGATTACGACGAACTGGAAAAGATCGCGACGGCCGAGCATCCAAAGCTGATTATTGGCGGCGGCAGCGCGTATCCGAGGACAATCGATTTTGCGCGTATGCGGCAGATCGCGGACAAAGTTGGCGCACTGTTTCTGGTCGATATGGCGCACTTCGCGGGACTGGTGGCAGGCGGCGCGCATCCTTCTCCGGTGCCGCACGCGCACATCGTGACTTCCACCACGCACAAGACGCTGCGCGGGCCGCGCTCGGGCATGATCCTGAGCAAGCAGGAATTTGCGGCAGCGATCGATAAAGTTGTATTCCCCGGATTTCAGGGCGGTCCGCTGGTGCATATTATTGCCGCCAAGGCCGTATGCTTTCTCGAAGCATCGCAACCGAGTTTCCGCGAATACGCACGGCAGGTTGTGGCCAACGCGAAAGTCATGGCCGAAACGCTGGCAGCGGACGGCTATCGCATCGTCTCCGGCGGAACCGACACGCATCTGATGCTGGTCGACGTATTCGCCAAGGGCATGTTTGGCAGCGAAGCGGAGAAAGCTCTGGGAGAAGCCGGCATCACGGTCAACAAGAACGCGATTCCGTTCGATAAAAATCCACCGATGAAGCCGAGCGGCATTCGGATTGGCAGTCCGGCGATTACGACGCGAGGAATGAAAGAACCGGAGATGCGGCGGATCGCGCACTGGATCAGCCAGGCGCTCGATCACCGGACGGATGCCGCAGTGCTCGCGAAAATCCGCAAGCAAGTGCTTGGACTGGCGGAGGAGTTTCCGCTGTATGCCGAGCGCCGAGCCAGAGCACAAGCCGAAGTTCGCACTTAAGATCCTTTGACGTTCGGGCTCTGAATGGTCGTAACTGCTGAACGGCGGGACCGGCACACATAACTTAGGACAGGACTTGGAACTCGGAGGATGAATGCAGTTGTCGCGCTGGCTCGGTTGCCAGCTTTGTCGCAAAGCCCTTTTCTTGTTTGGCGCGACGATTCTCAGCTTCGCGCAGGAAGGCCAGGTCAAGGCCAATCCCGGACATCCTCCAAAGCATTTCGACCACGTGCTGATCGTTGTGCTTGAAAATCAAAGCTACGACTCCGCGATAAAAAACGATCTTTTAAAGAGTCTGGCGCAGCGCGGGGCAGTCTTCAGCAGTTTCGGCAACCTCTACCATTACTCGTATCCAAATTACCTGGCGATGATAGCGGGCAGCGATTTCGGCGTGCACACGCCGCAACTCCTGAGCGACCAACAGCGGACATTCAAGGACGATAGCGAGCACAGGACGATCGGCGATTCACTCAATTGGAGGAATTATGCCGAAGATTATCCGGCGTCCGCGTCCGCTCGGGCACCCTTCCTCGGCGATCGCCAGGGGAGGTATGTGCGCAAGCACGTCCCTTTCCTCAGTTTTCGAGCAGTTCAGAATAAGAGCTTTCACAACGTCGTCGGCGTGAACACTCACGCTCCAGACAACGCTTTTGTCACGGACATCGGCAACTTCATCGCCGACCCCGAAAAGCATCCGCTGCCTGAATATATCTATTACAGCCCGAATCTCGACGATGACGGTCATGACCCGACTGCAAATCCGCAAGAAGGGCTGAAGAAATCCGCGGACTGGCTACGCATGTTTCTGACCACATGGCTTCACTTCGACGATGAGACATGGATTCCGAAAGACGAGCAATTGAAACGCACCCTCGTGATCGTCACCTATGACGAGTCCGAGGGGAACGACAAACCAGAACGGATTTATACCGTATTTCTGGGTGCCATGGTGAAGGCGGGTGATGTCAAGACTCCCTACAACCATTACAGCGTCTTACGAACAATCGAGGATAACTTCGGCCTCGATCCTATTCATAGAGACTCAGGAGACGGCACGGCGGCGGTCATCAGCGAAGTTTGGAAGTAGTTCCGATCTGAAGCTCGGCGGCATGGTTCCGGTCTTATGATTTCGTTCCGTGGCTACTGATGAATTCCCTGTGTTCCCGGTGGCTCCTGTGGTTAAATCAGCTTCGTGAAAGTAGCCATCGACATCCGTCGGATGACGGAATTCGGAGTCGGCACCTACATACGAAACGTTGTCCGGGTGCTCGCTCGACTTGACCGCGAGAGCAAGTACTTTCTGATTGGTTCGCCGGCAAAGGTGGCTGAATGCGGCCCGCTACCGCCGAATTTTCGCGCCGTGGATCTGGCGGGGCGCGATGACACGCTCAAGGGCAATCTGGCTTTTCGCGCGATCGTGCAGCGGCTAGAGTGTGATGTTGTCCACATTCCGCACTTGTTTTGGATACCGCGCGGGCTCGGTTGTCCCTACGTACTCACGGTGCACGATCTCCTGGAGCACATGTACGGATCGCGCAATGCTTCAAGTCTGCGGCGCAACCTGCACTTTTACATGACACGGCGGGTGTTGCGCAGAGCAGCGCGTGTGATCGCGGTGTCGCAATTTACCAAGAGCGAAATTGAAAAGCTACTCGACCTTCCCGACGCGCAGATTGAGGTGGTGCACAACGCCATCGACGAACGTTTTTTGCATGGGCACGCCACCGATTCGGACCGCGAACTGATTGCGCAGCGTTACCTTGTGAACTACCCATTCATTTTGTATGCAGGCGCGATCCGGCCGCACAAAAATGTCGTGCGTATCATCGAAGCCTTTTCTGCCCTTAAGAATGAATTGCAGAAGGAACATCTGTATCCCGATCTGAAGCTCATCATCATTGGGGACGATCTTTCCAGCCACCCGCGACTGCGTCGCACGGTCGTGCGCGGGTGCGTTCAAAACGACGTGCGCTTTCTGGGATTTGTGCCCATCGAGGTGCTGCGCATTTTCTACGATGTGGCGAAGATATTTGTCTTTCCTTCACTCTATGAGGGTTTCGGATTGCCGCCGCTCGAAGCGATGGCCCACGGAACCCCCGTGGTCACATCCAACACTTCGAGCCTGCCGGAGGTGGCGGGGAACGCGGCATTGCTGGTGAATCCGGAAAATGTGTTTGAGATTCGGCGCGGACTGCAGCGAGCGTTGCTGGATCCGGCGCTGCGAGCGCAAATGAAGCAGCGCGGATATGAGCAGGCGCAGCGATTTTCCTGGACCAACTCGGTCTCGAGAATTCTGGAGATTTATCGCGAAGTGGCGGGTGCGCGCGTCTCTCGCGGGGCTGCAGCTGACTAAATTGCCCGTAACTCTCGTATAATGAGAAATTCTGCGATGAATTCCGCTACGGCGCGCGATCTCGAGTCCCCGACCAAAACAGCGCCAACTTCAAAATTGGGTTCCTGCACAACAATACGGCCGAATCGATTGTTCGCTGATTGGCGAGTAAGCATATTGGCGCTGGTCGCGCTGTGGGCGGTCATCTATATGTCGGGCCTGTCACGGCCCGCGTTGCTTGACGATGCCGACACGGTGCACGCCGAGGCGGCGAAGGAAATGCTGCAACGGCATGACTGGGTCACGCTCTACGTGAACGGCGTCCGCTATCTGGAGAAAGCTCCGCTGATGTATTGGGGGGTGGCTACGAGTTACACCTTGTTCGGCATCAGCGAATGGAGCACGCGCTTCCCGCTCATGCTGGGCGTGTTGACGATGATTCTATCGACTTACGGGTTGGGGCGATGGGCGCTCGGAAGCGAGGGTGGCTTCGATTCGGGACTGGTGTTGGCGACTGCACTCGGTCCGTTTCTGTTCACGCGATTTCTGATTCCGGATGTGGCGGTAGGGCTGTGGCTGACGCTGACGTTCTGGCTTTTTCTAATCGCGCTAGAGCAGGAAAAGCCGGCCCGCTGGACTTGTTGGGGAATTGCCGCAGTTTGCGCGCTGAACGTTTTGACCAAGGGACTGATCGGCCTTGTGTTTCCGATCGGCGCCATCGGGCTTTATCTGTTATTCACTGGCAACCTGCGCTTCCTGCTGAAGCTGCGCCTGGTTTCGAGCGCGGTAGTGTTCTTCGCCGTCGCCGCCCCCTGGCACATTCTGGCGGGCTTGCGAAATCCGGCACAGGGGAATGTTCGAGGCTTCTTCTGGTTCTACTTCGTCAATGAGCACATTCGTCGCTTTCTGGGTACGCGCGTGCCGCGCGACTACGACAAAGTGCCGCTACTGCTCTTTTGGGCGTTGCTGGTTTTGTGGCTCATTCCATGGACGGTTTTCCTGCCGCAGTCGTTGCAGGAAGTACCTCGGCACTGGCGCGATTTTCGCGGTCAGATGACGCGGCGCCAGAGGGCGTATTTGTTGTCTTTCCTGTGGATCATCGTGATTGTGGGTTTCTTCAGTCTCTCGACTCGTCAGGAGTACTATACGATCCCTGCGATTCCGGGGATGGCCTTGCTTGTCGGCGGCTGGCTGCAACGGGAGCGGACATCTGCCGCCGATAGCCGCGAGAGGCGAGCCGGGCGCACTTCATCGGCGATCTTGCGGGCCGTCGGAATCGTGATCGCGGTGGCGGGCTTCTCCCTGCTCATTTTTTCGAAAGCGCCGACACCGGGCACCGATCTGGCAGATTTATTGCGCAAGCATCCGCAAGACTACGCGCTCTCGTTTGGCCACTTTCTCGATCTAACCCCACAGGCGATGGGAGTATTCCGCGTGCCATTGCTGGCATTTTCGCTGGCATTTTTGCTGGGCACAGCCGCCAACTTCGTTCTGCGCCGTCGCAACCAGGCTGGACCAGGAAATATTGCGCTCGTGGCCATGATGGTTGTCGTGCTGACCTGTGTGCGGGTTTCGTTCGGCATCTTTTCGCCGATTCTTTCCTCGAAGGACCTGGCGTTAGCGATTCAACAACAGTACCGTCCGGGCGACCAGATAGTGGTCATCGGCCTCTATGAAAACGCGTCAACGTTAAATTTCTATACCGGGATCCCGTTGCGCAGTTTGCGCACGCCGGGCGGAAACATGTGGTACGGCACACAATTTCCGGGCGCACCACGCGTGTTTGAGACACCGGCATCTTTCAAGGCGATGTGGAATGGTGAGGGCCGCATCTTTTTGTGGGCCGAAGAGGATGATCCAGCTGAGCTGAGCGGATTGACGAGATACGAAGTCGCGCGACGCGGGGGAAAGATTATTTTTTCCAATCAGGCATCGATCAGCAAGAGCACGACGGCAGCCATGCCATCGAGCTAGAACTTTGTAGTTAGACTCTGTTGACACCTGCGCAGCGGCTGCTTTATCGTCGGCTGACGCTGCGGGCCAAAACACACAAGCTCAAAAAGGAAATCGTATATGGCGGTGAACGAAGCAGGCAGACACAAGGTGCTGGGACTGGGTGGCATCTTCGTCAAGGCGCAGGATCCGAAGACGCTCTCTGCCTGGTATCGCGAGCATCTGGGCTTCGACGTGCATGACTTCGGCGGCGCATCCTTCGGAGCGATCTTTCCCTTTGCCGAGCACGAACCCGGTTATCAGCTCTGGACCGCCTTTCCGGCCACGACGAAGAACTTCGGTGCGGCGCAGCCGCAGATGCTCAATTTCCGCGTCGCCGATCTCGATGGGCTGCTGGCGCAGTTGCGGGCCGGTGGAGTCACCGTCGAGGACAAGGTCGAGCGTTCGGAATACGGAGCCTTCGGCTGGTGCCTGGATGGCGAGGGGAATCGGGTCGAGTTGTGGCAGCCGCCAGCGGAATAACTCTATCAACCGGACTTGCGTAGCTGTCCGTTCTTCAGTTCAAAGACATCGCCACGCCAATCGATGCGACTGCCAAAGAAACTTGCAGCCCAGATGATTGGAGCCATCAGATCTCGCAGGATCAGCAACGGAAGATAGCGAAAGAACGGGAGGTCGTCGAGCACGATGACGGCGGAGGCTGCTCCGACGGCGACACGAACGGCAAACACCATCGCAAGCAGCGCACAGGCCCATGTGGCGCCGCGCGCTGCCGCCAAGGTCAGGAGCGCCCAGGGCAGTCCGAAAGTGAAGATGAGTCCGGCGTATCCCCAGCGGCGGGCATCGCGGATAGTGCGCGACCAGCGCAATTGATGGCGGAAGAAACCCCGCAGTTTGTAGGCCGGCAGAAATGTTGAGACAGTCGCGGTGCTGAGTTCGATGCGCTTGCCGGTAGCGGCAATGCGATGGCCAATTTCATAGTCGTCGGCCAGATAGTCGAGCAACGCTTCGAAACCGCCGATGGCTTCGAGGTCGCGCCGCCGAAACGACAGCGTCGAGCCTAATCCGAAGTGCAATCCTTTTTCGAGAAATCTCGCGGTCAATACGCCGGGAATGAAATCGGTGCTGATACCCAGTGCCTCAAGGCGCGATCCGAGCGTTTTGGCGGCAATTCCGCGATAGAGGCATGTGACCAATCCCACGGAAGTGTCGGCGAGCGGGGCGACGACCTGGCGCAAATAATTGGATGGCACGCGAATATCGCTATCGTTCACCAGCAGGATTTCGTGCCGCGCTTTCGGCAGCATCTGAACCAGATTGCTGACTTTGATATTGGTTCCGAGCACGCGATCACACACGATCAGATCGATTTCGTGATTGGGATATTTCGCCTGCAGCCTGCGCACAAATTCGACTGCCGGATCGTTCGGATCGCTGACGCCAAAAATCAACTGCCATTCGGGATAGTCCTGGTCGCAGTGACTGCAAAAGCTCTGCCAGATTTCGGGATCGACGCCCTTCAATGGCTTCAGGACCGAGACTGCAGGAAGCTCAGAGTCGGGTGGTCGGGGCTGGCCGAGTTTCTTGTGTCTGTAGCTGAGAAAGCTGGCCAGCGAAAGCGTGGAGAGGAAGTAAAAGAACAGGCTGCCCACGGTTCCAATCGCGGCCACGATTTCGAGCAGTCCTCTGACAGTTGGCATTGAGTTGAATCGTATTGAGTTGAATCGTAAGGATAAACGGTTGCGTCTCCCGGTGGGAATGGATATCGCCCGCACGCGGGTGGCGGCAATTATTCGTAGCGCAACGATTCGATCGGATCGAGGTTGGCCGCCTTCCACGCGGGGTAGATTCCGAAGACGAGTCCAACCGCCGCCGAAGCTACAAAGGCGAAGGCTGACCAATAGATCGACATAGTGGCTGGGAGTGACGGGAAGGCAACGGGCACGATCGCTGTAATCAAGGCGCCCAACGCGAGACCGATGATCCCGCCGACCGCCGTGAGCATCACGGCTTCGAGCGTGAACTGCACGAGGATATCCCTTTTGCGGGCGCCCATCGCTTTCCGGACTCCGATTTCGCGCGTGCGTTCGGTGACGGACACCAGCATGATGTTCATCACGCCGACTCCGCCCACAATGAGCCCGACACTGGACACCGCGAACATGAAGACAAAAATCATGCCGGTGACTTGATTCCAAACATCAGAGAGCGAGTCCTGGGTGAAGACGGCGAAATTATCGGGCTTCTCCGTCGGCACCCTGCGGCGGCGGCGCAGCAATTCGCGCATTTCGTCCATCGCTTTTGGCATGTCGTCGTGGGAAGTTGCCTTGACGCTGATCCACATCTGCTTCAGTTCGGGATGCAATTTGCGGAACGTACTCAGCGGAAAGAAAACGATGTTGTCGTCAGGATTCTTTCCTCCGCCGAAAACACTCTTTCGAACTTTGGCCACACCAATCACCGTAAACAGCTGGCCTTCGATATCCAATTCCTTACCCAGCGGGATTTCGCTCGGGAAAAGTTCCTCGGCAGTATCGTGTCCGATGATGATGACCGAGGCGCGACGCTCTTCGTCGATATCGCTGAACCAGCGGCCGGAATCGAGCGCCACGTCGATCACGTCTTTATATGACGCGGTGTCGCCTTCAAGAATGGTCTGCTTGGCCTTACGGTCTTTGTATTTGACGGAGTAGGTGCCGGTGCCGAGCTCGGGCCTGAAAAACCGAACGCCAACCGTCACCGCTTTCACGTGCGGCAGATCTTGCATGGCCATGGCGTCGTCGAAAGCCAGTTCCTTGCGTGTGCGCATTTCTTCGGTCGGACGGCCAAAGGTGAAGGGCTCGAGGTGAAAAGCGAAAATAATATTCGAACCGAGGCTGGTGATGACCTGGCTCACATTGTCATTCAGTCCGCGCACGATCGACGAAATGCCGATGACGACGGCGACTCCGATCACGATGCCAAGCACGGTCAGCGACGAGCGCAGCTTGTTGCTGCGGATCGTATCCACGGCCATATTCAGGCCTTCACCGAGTTCGCCTTTCACCTGCATCGTTTCAACCCTTCTTCACTGAAAAAGCTAACGAGACTACGTTTCGAACCGCAGCGCTGCGATCGGATCGAGCACGGCCGCGCGCTTCGCGGGATAGACGCCGAAGAAAATCCCCACACTCGCCGCTACGAACACGCCCGCTAACACGGCCCAGAGTTTGATCTCTGACGGCATTCCGATGGCGAGCGTGATGACTTTGGCAAAGGTGATACCGAAGATAACGCCGATCGCTCCGCCAAGAAGCGCTACCGTGACCGATTCGATCAAGAACTGCAGCAGAATGTCGGCACTGCGCGCGCCCATTGCCTTGCGAATGCCGATCTCGCGTGTGCGCTCGGTCACCGAAACCAGCATGATGTTCATGATCACGATGCCGCCGACGACCAACGAGATCGCGGCAATTCCGATCATGGCGTAAAAAAAGGTGCCGCTGAAATTCGACCAGATGCTCAACAGGCTGTCGTTGGTCTCGATATCGAAATTATCGTCGTCGCCGGGATGCACATGACGACGGGCGCGGAGAATCGCTCGGGTTTCGTCCATCGCTTCGTCGAATCCCGCTCCGCTGGCCGAGGCCTTGCCCGAGATGCGAATATCCTTGTGCGCGCCGTTTTGTTTTTGAAATGCGGTGATCGGCATAAGAGCGTAGTTGTCCATGCTCTGGCCGAGCGTCTTGCCTTTGCGTTTCCCCACGCCGATGATGCGATAGACCCAGCCGTCGATGCGGATCTCCTTGTCAATGGGGTCGGTTCCCGGCATCAGGTTGTCAACGATGTCAGGCCCGACGACAACAACGGGCGAGTTGTTCCGCATATCGATATCGTTGATCATGCGGCCGGAGCTGAGATCGATATCGAGAATCGGCACCATCGACGGCGTCATGCCGCGCACGGTAGTGTCGTTGATCGACTGCATGCCGTACTTTACTTTTCCGCTGTCATTGCGCAGCGCAGCTCCCACCCACTCGCAATGCTTACAGGCTTCGAGGACGGCTTCGTAGTCCTCCATGGTGAGGTCCTTGCGCTTCTCGCCCTCAAGAAACTTGTCGATGTTGGTGGCGGCGGGAGAGTTCTTGAAAACGATGAAAACATCGGCGCCAAGATTGAAAATCTTTGTCGCCACATAACCATTGATGCCGTTGACGAAGGTGACCACGGCGATCACGGCGGCCACTCCAATGACGACGCCGAGCAGAGTCAGCGCGGAGCGGAGCTTATTTGCCCACAACGAGAGAAACGCGATCTTGATGGCTTCGGTGACGTTCATGGGGCAGGTCTCAGGTGTCAGGTGTCAGGCTTGTATACGCAGTGGCCTCACACCAGGATCCCCGTGCCTGCCAGTTTACCAGCCTGCGCAGTCTCCCAAGGCCTGGGATCCAAAACCCGAGAAGGGCACGGGTTGCTTTGAGACGGTGGCAGATAATCTTCGTGTTGCGGCCGGACCGGACCGATCGCAAGGCTCAGGGGAGTTTCAGGGAGACACACTTTCCACCAGATCGAGCGTGGCCTTACGCAGAGGTTTCATGAGCGGCAAGGTCGAGATTCGCAAGAGGTTGACCAGCAGCCCCAAGCTCTTCTCCATTAGCCGGCGCGTGCGTTCCTGGCTCGCCGATCGGTCGTAGAGCCAGAACATGATCAGCGCCATCTGATAAAGCCAGAGTAGATAGGGCAAGCGCGGCTTCAAATCGGACGGCACTTTCACATCGCCGCCATCGACCGCGATTCGCATGTGCTCGATGGCGTGTTCTCGGATGGCGCGGCTTTCGTCGCTGAAGGGCGAGAGGGGATCGTCGCCGTCCGGCGCATGACGCAGTAGCGCGGCACAAAACTTGCGGTTCGGCTCCAACAATTCCAGGCGCTTTTCCAGCACACACTGGATCCGATCTTTGAGTTTCTTACGCCCAGCAAGAGCCTCCAAGACGGCCTCCTGGCTGCTCTCTTGCATCTCGCGGTAAAAAGCAAGGACGATGGCGTCCTTGGACGAGTAATAATAGTAGGCGCCACCCAGCGCGACGCCCGCCTTGGCGGCAATGTCGCGCATGGTGGTTTGTTCAAATCCTTTTTCGCGGAAGAGTTCCATCGCCGCATCGTAGATCTTGCGGCGGGTATCTTCGGCGCGCGGCGTGGTCCGGTTCTTAAGGGTCGGATTCGTAGTCATTGTCATTTTGGTCATTGCAGGTAGTCTCGTATGTTGGGCGGCGCCATGCTGGCTTCTGGTAGAGCGCACGGATCGAGAGTGACATTACGCAGTTCAGCAGCGATCGCTTCGGGCTCGTGCGAACGTACCCAGCGCGACAGGAAATGGCGATTCCTGGACAGCGCTGCGTAGGCTTGCCGGGCCAGCGGCATCAAGAGCGGATGCGTCAGCCGGGCGGCCCAGTCGCGATACTCCTCCAACGCATAGAGAACCATGATCCAAGCACGATCGTTCAGGTACACCGCGCCGTCATTGCTGATCACCGCAAGGTCGTTCCGGCCGGCGATGGTTTCGAGTTCAGGAAACATCCTTTGGGCGGTCGGCGAGCCCGCCGGAATCAGCGTCAGACCGATCCATGACCGTTGTACCAGGAGCCAGTCTCTTAAGCGGCGGCAAAGCTCGCATCCAGGATCATAGAGCACATAGAGTTTCTCCATTTTGATCACTCCTTTCTCGTCTCTCATCCTTCACGTTGAGGCGCGATCCGGTCATCTCCGGTCATCTGGGGATAGCGGGGATAGCCATGTTGAGCCGAGCATCGGGCGCGACCGGCGGCGGTGGCACCGAACGCCGGACTCCTTGCGAGTTTCTGCGAATGCGGGAAAATACGAACAGGTTGAAGAAGTGCATGCCACCAAGAGTGAGCAGCACCATACCCATCTTGTCACTGAGCAACTCGATCGCCGCACGTGATGTGACGATAATTGCCCCAGTCTTCAACGCTAGTGAGACAAAGCCAATATTGATCAGGTAAAAACCCACTACCAACAGATGGTTGACCGAATCGGCAAGCTCCGAATTGCCATGAAAAGCATCCACCAGGAAGATGGCTCCGCGCTTATACAAGGTGCGGGCGACCCAGATTGTAAGGGCGACACTGATCAGCAAATACACCGCGTACGTAAGGACGATAAGGTTGTTGCCGTGCGCTTCCATGTTGGCCTCCTAACTCCAATTGAACGTGTTCAAAACAAACATAGACCCGCCCTGGCGGCGCGTCAAGAGGAAATTTGAACGTGTTCATATCATTGGAGATAAAGGGCTTGTCTTTCGTCCGTTCAAAGACGTGAGGCGCAGTCAAAAGTTGACGCTTCGACGGTTCCGGCGCGAGCCGTCCTGGGCGAGGGCGTGCTCTATAATCAAATCGTTGGCAGCCGGACCGGACGGTCGCTGTTATTGATGGACTAAAGTCAAACAGAGGAAAGTCCGAACTCCGCAGAGCAGTGTGCCGGATAACGTCCGGGACGGCCGGTTCAAGCCGGTTGGACGGAAAGTGCCACAGAAAATATACCGCCCGTGCCGCAAGGCACGGGTAAGGGTGAAAAGGTGCGGTAAGAGCGCACCGCCGGGGCAGTAATGCTTCGGGCAGGGCAAACCCCACACGGAGCAAGACCAAATAGGGAGGGATTCCGGCTTCGGCTGGAGCGTGTCGGCTCGATGCGCCACAACCTCCGGGTAGGTCGCTTGAGCCCCGCAGCAATGCGTGGCCCAGAGGAATGACCGTCCTGCCGGAAACGGCAGACAGAATTCGGCTTACAGGTCCGGCTGCTTACTAGTTTTTCTGTATTGGTCCTTCGATTCACTGCGTTCACTCGGGATTTCGCCTGCGGGTTGACGCTCGCAAAACGGCTCGGCTCTAATCGGTAGGCATCCTCTCAATGTGTACGGGCTATAATTGCGCGCGTCGTTGATATGGGATATGGCGCTTACCTCGGGCACCAAACTCGGGCCGTACGAGATCGTGTCGCCACTAGGGGCGGGCGGCATGGGCGAGGTGTACCGTGCACGCGACACGCGGCTCGGTCGTGATGTCGCGATCAAGGTGCTGCCAGAGGCTCTGGCTAATGATGCCGACCGACTGCGACGTTTCGAACAGGAAGCGCGCACGATTGCGGCGCTGAACCATCCGAATATCCTGGGAATCCATGACATTGGAGCGCACGACGGTGCGCCGTTTCTGGTCAGCGAATGTCTTGAAGGACAAACGCTGCGAGAGAAGGTCAGATCAGGGCCGCTGCCCGTGCGACTCGCGATCGAATACGCGCTCGGCATCGCGCAGGGACTCGCAGCGGCACACGAGAAGGGAATCGTGCACCGGGATCTGAAACCGGAGAACGTATTTGTCACTCTTGACGGGCGGATCAAGGTGCTGGATTTCGGGCTGGCGAAGCTGGTTAGGCCGGAGGAAAAACACGAAATTGCTGTCACGCTAACGAGCCCGGAGACTTTGCCCGGTGTGGTCATGGGGACCGTCGGCTACATGTCGCCCGAGCAGGTGCGGGGCGAAGCGTGCGACGCGCGATCGGACATTTTCAGTTTCGGTGCAGTGTTGTACGAGATGCTCACCGGCAAACGCGCTTTCAAACGCGAGACATCCGCAGAAACGATGACCGCGATCTTGCGAGAGGAGCCCTCGGAACTGAGCGGTACCGGTTGGCAAGGTCCGCTCGCACTGCAACGCATTCTTGCGCGATGCCTGGAAAAGAATGTCGAGCGACGATTTCAGTCGGCCAGTGATCTGGGGTTTGCCATTGAATCGCTCAGCGGAGCATCTGCCGGAACTTCGCCCGGAACATCGATCGGAACGTCGGCAGAAACGGCGGCCGCAACGAGTGGGTCGCAGCCGAAATCGATATCAAAGCGAGCGTGGCTCCCGTGGGTCGTAGCTGCTGCACTGCTGATCGGAACTGCGGTCTGGGAAATGGTTCGGCCGCAGCCTGCACCGGCCAATCCACTCGAAAAAGCGCATTTCGCGCGGGTGACCGACTTTGAGAGCGTGGAAGCGGCGATCTCGTCGGACGGCAAATTCGTGGCTTTCATCTCCGATCATGACGGCCCCTTCGACATATGGCTCACCCAAGTAGGTAGCGGACGCTCAGTTAATCTGACACAGGGGAAGGCAGGCCCATTACCTGGGCCTTTACGAAGCGTAGGTTTTTCAGGGGATGGCTCGGAGATTTGGATCGGCGGTGGTGATGTGGGGATGCGGCCGCGGCTGATGCCCCTGACCGGAGGTACGCCTCGTAATTTCCTCGGTGAGGACGTCGTCAACCTGGCTTGGTCACCGGATGGCGAGCGTATCGCCTATCACACTTTCGGTAGTGGCGACCCTATGTTCGTGGCGGACCGCTCTGGCGCTAACGCTCGGCAGATATTCATTTCCCGGCCGGGTCTTCACAACCATTATCCAACCTGGTCGCCAGACGGCCGCTGGATCTATTTCGTACATGGAACTCCGGCGACGAAGGAGATGGATTTATGGCGCATCGACCCAGCGGGCGGGAATCCGGAGCGCCTGACACAAATTAATACAGACGTCGCCTATCCCACGCCGGTCGGCAGCCGCACGGTGTTCTACGTGGCGCGGGACGAGGACGGATCAGGACCGTGGTTGTGGGCGTTTGATCTGAAACGTCGGGATTCGCGGCGCGTGAGCGTCGGCCTCGAGCAATATACGTCTGTGGAGGCCAGCGCGGACGGCCGTAAGTTGGTGGCCACCGTCAGCAATCCAGTGGCTGGCCTTTGGAGTGTTCCGATCATTGGTATCGGCGATCGCAACGCCGATCACGTGGCCGAAGAACGCGACGTGAAACCGTTTACAGTACCGACAGCGCGCGCTCTGGCACCTCGTTTCAACGGTTCGTCGCTTTTTTATTTATCTTCCCTCGGTACGGGCGACGGTCTGTGGCGCCTTCGAGACGGGAAGGTGACTGAGATCTGGAAGGGAGCCGATGGTGCGTTGCTGGAAACGCCTGCTGTTTCGCCGGATGGAGGTCGCGTGGCCATTGTGCTGCGGCGCAGCGGGAAACACCAACTGCATGTCCTCTCTTCAGACGGCGCAGAGCTCCAGCCCATCGGGGAGGGAATGGTCCCTCAGGGTTCGAGCTGCTGGTCTCCGGATGGCAAATGGATCGTGACCGGTGGCAGCGACGCCACCGGCCCCGGGCTTTTCAAGATTCCGTTGGATGGCGGATCGCGAGTGCGCTTGGCCAGCGGGCCTGCACTCAATCCAGTGTGGTCGCCGGATGGAAGCCTGATCGTATATGCGGGTACGAATGTGCGCACCTTCGCGCCGCTTCTGGCCATACGCCCGGATGGAACCAGCGTCAAATTGCCCGAGATCATCTTGCGGCGGTTGGGCGAGCGTGTGCGCTTCTCGCCTGATGGCAAGAGCCTGATCTACATGGGAGGAGTGCTCGCATCACAGGACTTCTGGCTACTCGATCTTGCCTCGATGAAGTCGCGCCCCCTCACCAGGCTGCAAAACCGCGCTACCATGCGAACCTTTGACGTCACGAGCGACGGAAAACAAATCGTCTTCGACCGCCTACGCGAAAACTCGCAGGTCGTGATGATCGATCTTCCCAAGGATTAGCGCAGGAATAGTGTTCATCCAACGGTCCGAGAATTTCTGTTGGGGGTTGTTGGCTACAGCGGCGGTGGTGTCATGCCCTCGAATGTCGTCCCCAAAAACCTACCCTTGGCATCGAAATTCCACGTGAAGATCGCCTGGCCGGCGCGGGCACAGGCGTGACATCCGTTGAGTAGCGGATAGCCCACCACAAACTGCTTTCCGCCATTCGGTCCCGGTTGCGAGTTGGGCCACTCTTTGCCGTCGCGATCGCCCGGCCACACATCGACCTTCGGGAATTGATTCCTGGTGTCTTGAAATTGGCCGCTCTGTTCCATTGTTTTTCTGTCAAGCAATTTCAAATCTTCGACATTGACGATGGCCGGGGTTCCGTTCACCAGCAACAGACCGTAATTGGTGTTGGCGCGTAGAGGATACGTGACCCATGCGAACGAGACTGGACTCTCATTCTGGAAACCAGTCAATACGCCAAACTCGCCGTGACTCTGTTTGAAGAGAGCGCGACTAAATGCGATGGACGAAGCCGGCGCACCGGCCTTCTGCATCTGGCCAATCATGCATTCTGCAACCTGGGACAATTCGGCGTCGCAAGCCGCATGGGCGGTAGCGAGAAACTGCGGCGGTACTTGCCAGACAGCAGAGGCGTCAATTTTGGCGTCTGATGCCGACTTCGAAGGAGACTGCGCCAGCAGCGCCGCACCGCCGACGATGCAGCAAGCCATCAGCTTCAAAGCACTCGGCAAATGATTGCTAAACATGCCGTCCATAATAACGAGAATGCCCGCTGAAGGCATTCACCATCTCTTCCTCTGAGCGCCAACTCAAAATGTGAGCCGCAAAGCCAGCTGCCCGATACGCGGGGTCGCCCCGCGGAAAGTCCCCGTGGTCGTGATCTGGCCGAACAAACCGCTGTTGATATCCGTTGCGTCGTCGAGGAGCGTCGGCTGCGCGAACTCGGGATGATTCAGGACATTGAAGAATTCGGCACGAAACTCCAGCTTGATCCGCTCGGTGATTGTCGTCGTCTTGGCGATGGCAAGATCGAGATTCGTCACACCGGGGCCACGCAAAATATTGCGCGGCAGCCCGTAGGTTCTATCAGCGGGATTATTGACAGGATCTACCGCCGGAAAGCACACATTGGGTTGTGGTGTGGGGACACCGTTTCTGTCGACTGTATCGAAGTAAGGGCTGTTCTCCAGGGGCACGTTGGAGAAGCTGTTGGGATCAAACAGGAAATTGCCGGTGACCGACTGCGAGGAGATCACACAGGTGAATTTATGCGGATGCAGGGGATCTAACGCGACCGAGTTGTAGGTGAGCACGTTGATGGTTCGAACCTGCCGGGGGTTATACATTTTGATCGGGGCAATCAACGCGGCATTCGAAAGATAGGGATCGCCAGCGCCTGAAGAACCGGGGTTCGCCGGGTCGGTGGCATCGGGTAGCCTCGCGGAAATATCGAACGGGAAACCAGTTCTCCAAGTGAAGATGGGATAGAGGCTCCAGCCCTTCGTGAGGCGCTTTGGCCCCGCGTCCCAGAGGCGGTCAAAGGGCAGGTCCCATCCACCGCTAAAGCTGATACGGTGCCGGACATCACTGTCGCCGGAGGCCCGGCGGAGATCCGGATCGTAGACCGGGACCGCTGAATTACGCTGGGCGAAACCGGAAGCATTATCGATGTTATGTCCATAGGTATACGCGAGCGTGTAATAAACAGTGCCCAAGGGAGAATCCTTTGGTTGCCGCGTCAAGCTCGCTTCGAAGGCGTTGTAGTTTGCGTTCGAGACATTTTGAAATTCGGGCAGTTGGCCGAAACATCCGGTATCCGCATATTGCGGCGGACAAGTGCTGTCCAGTTGCCGGCTGGTGTTTCCAAGCACCATGGGGTTGACGTCTCGTAGTGAAGTCAAGCCATGCCCGGTACTCCCCACATAGTTGGCTTCGAGGATGGTATTGGCGATCAGATTCCGCTGCACACTCAGGTTGTACTGGTAAACGCGAGGCGTGCGCAGATGCGGATCATCGAGATATACGAATCCCGTGCTGTTCACCGGCAGGAACGGGGTGAAGTCGACGTCAGGTGCTGGCGGCTGCGAAGGAAAAGTATTCGTGACTCCAGCGGATCCAAACGGATCCGTCATATAACCGATCTGCCCGTTGTGATGAGGTGGCTCGTCGAAGAAAAATCCCGCATTGCTCACAAAGGGAGGTTGCCCGTTGAACTGCAGATTGTCCTCGCCCTTCAGGATGTCGAAGAAAATACCGACACCGCCGCGGACGCTGGTCTTTCCACTTCCGGTTGGATCCCAGGCAAAGCCGAACCGTGGCGCGAAGTTATCCTTGACGGGAAAGTTCGTACCGCGCGGAACGCCAGGATCGCCGGGAAACACCATACCCGGCGGAGCGTTTACAAAGCGCGTCGACTGCAACCCCGGGATCACTGAAAAAGTTCGCCCTTGCGTGTCGGCCTTCGGAGAGTTGTATTCGTAGCGCAGGCCGAGCGTCAGCACCAGATTTTTGCGAACGTGCCATTCGTCCTGCGCGAAAACGTAGGTGCTTTTGCTCCGAATATTCGAAGGAGCTAACGCTCCCTGGAAATATCCTTCGGGCGCGCCGATGAGGAAATTCGCCCATACATTCCCCGTGGCAAATCCGTCGGAATAAAAGTCGAACTCGCCGTTTGTGTAGTAGTCATAAACCAGGTTCTCCTGATAAGGAGAAAAACCTGCTCCGAATTTCCAGTTGTGCTTTCCCTTTGTCCAGGAAAGGGCATCCGTCCATGAGAATGTGTTTTCGACATAGCGCGTCGGACCATTTTCGCTGGGGCCGATCTGGAAACCGTTATCGAAAAATATATTCGTGGGGCCGGTCGCAAGGTCGGGAGTGATTTTAATGCCAAGATCGGGGCCGGTCGGCAGGCTGTTTCCCGGAATATCCGAAAGGTAGTTGCTGCGGTGGGCCACGAAATGAAACTCGTTCAGGAGAGTCGGCGAAATGATGCGCGTGTAGGACACATTGCCGAAGTAGTAGTTGGCCACGGTTCGACTGGGAAACCCTGAGACATTGGCGAATGGAAACGGATTGGTCGAAGCAGTGCGGTTTACACCAATGGTCGCGGAGAGTTTGTCTTTCTTGCTCAGATCAAAGTCGAATTTGCTGGTCAACTCGTCGCGGTCATCCGCTTCACCGAGTGCCTGCGAAAGCACTCCTCCGGGCGCGGACGGAATGAGACCAGCGCCAATATAGGCCTGTGCGATGGGGTCGAACTTCGCGGGATCGATCATAGCAAGCATGGGGTCCATGCCGGGCGCGTTGAAATATGCGTGGGTCTTCAGGAATGCCGCCACGCCAGGGTCTGGACATCCGCCGGCGGTTGTACAACTCATTCCATCCTCCGGCACAAAGTGAGAGAAGTCTCCACCGAGCCAGGTCGGGTCATACACCGGTTGATCGACATCGGGAACCGCCTGAAGCTGGCGCTGCCCCTGGTAGGCGAGGAAGAAAAACAGCTTGTCTTTCTTGATCGGTCCGCCCAGTGTCGCGCCGTACTGATTGCGCTTTAGATCGAGCCGCGGCAGTGCAGGAGCCACTGTCTTATTGAAATAGTCGTTGGCGTCAAAATCCAGGTTCCTTATGAATTCAAACAGGCTGCCATGCCACTGATTCGTGCCGGACTTGGTCACGACGCTGATGATGCCGCCGCCGTTGCGTCCATATTCGGCGGTGTAATCGCTGGTCAGAAGCCGAAACTCGGCGACGGCGTCGGGATTCGGGTCGAGCAGGTTGCTGTTGTCGAGCAAATCGTTGTTCAGTCCGCCATCGAGCAGAAAAGTGACGGAGTCGCTGCGCCCTCCGGCGATGCTGTAATTGCCCGCGCCTGCGTTGTCATCGTTGCTTTCGGTGACCCCCGGCTGCAATAGCGCCAGATCAAGCATATCGCGTCCGTTCAGCGGCATATTGGTCAGGGCACGGCCGGTGATCGACTGGCCGAGGGTTGGGTTTACGGTTTCAACCGGTGCGGCCTCAGCGCCGACATCTACTGTCTGGGTTGCGGCTCCCACTTGCATCTTGATATCGATGCGGAGCGCCTGATTGATCGAGAGCTTCTGCTCGCCGCTAACGACGCGGCGAAACCCGTCATGTTCGGTGGTTACCTTGTAATTGCCGATGGGCAGCGCCAGGACCTGAAATTGGCCATCTTTATCGGAGGTAGCGGAGCGCGCGACTTGCGTGGCGGTGTTGGTCACCGTGATCTGAGCGCCCGGAATCACCGCCCCCTGTTCATCGTATACGGTGCCAAAAATTCTCCCTGTCGCGTCCTGCGCCAACGATATTGAGGGCACGGTTACCGCAGCCAATAATAGGATCGCAATCCTTACAGCTTTCATGGATAACCCCGTAATTCCTACCAATTCAGATTTTGCTTTGTCCGCGCATCTTTGTCCGCGCATCCAGAGCGCGACGACGATGGAAATTCAGAGCGAAATCACAGGCCGGCTTCGAGTTTGCCGGCATCGACAAGGAAGCGGCGTTGAACGAGGTAGGAAGGTATGTCGCACTCAAAATCGGCGTTCATGGCTCAGAGTAGAACAAGGGCGCAAGTTTCGCAGAGACAAGAATGGAAGTCAACGCAATTGGCGTCGCCGAGGATGGGATCTCCCTGGCCCTCCACCCGTGTTCAATTAGACCATTTCAATAAACCATCTTGTCCTCTTGCGTGCTCACGATCTTGCCCTCCTCGACAGACAAGGAGTAGGCGGTTCCTCCGTCGCCTATCCATGACCCAAGGTCGAAGTGTCCACCCGTCGGAACCCGATAGACAGCGATTTTGTGGAATTTGAGAGGCTGACCGCTTTTGCAGACGTCGGGAACTTGCGTCGGCGCGAGGAAGTACGCGCCTTTCCCTGTCCCAACAACGGTCCCCTTGCCATCCGACTCGACCAGCACAGCCGACTTCTCATCGATCGCAACCTCGTGCGGAGACTTCGACCATCCGTCTTGCATGATGCGGGCGAGAAATCCGAGAGTGCGTCCCATGCGATCTCGCTTCGCAAAATGGGAGTCGGTCAGCAGGTTCCGAAGACGTGGGACGGTGAGAAATCCGCGGATAACGGTTACGCGATCGAAGTAAGGATTCGCCAGCACTTGAGCAGAGGCAAGATCGCTGTCGTCGGGCTTGTCTCCAAGCGCGCCGTAGGCAAATTCGCCGAGCACGGCAAGGCCAGCGCTGGTTCCTCCGATCGGCTTGCCGGCGGCGATATTTGCATTGATCGCATCCGGCACCGGAGTACCTTTCCAACCGCGAATGTAGTTCGCCTGATCGCCTCCTGCGATGAAGACGACTTCCGCGTGACGGATGATTTCGGCGACTGCTGGATCGAGCGCTGCGCTGCGATCGGGAAGAATGAGGGTCGCAACCGAGTTCAGCTTGCAGAGGCCGTTCACGTAGGAGTTGTAGTCGTCGTCGCCGGTCGCGCGCAGAATTACAAAGTCGCCGCCGTTGCCCTTCCGGCAAAGCCAGCGAAACGCTACGTCAAGATCGTCGCCGCCGCCCATCATGGCGATGCCCGGCACAGGATGGGTTTCGACATCGCTCTTGTTGCCGATGCGGAAGTATTGATAGGCAGCGGCGTGAGCGAAACCCGCCCCCAGCACAAAAGTCAGAAGACATACAAGCGATAGGGCTCGGCGATAAGGGTTCATGGACCGGGCCACTATACCGCAAAGCTGAAGGATTGTTCGGCGTCGGATCAGTGCGACTGTTTCTTTCGGCGGCGAGTCACGCTGTGCGTCTTTCTTGGCGCATCGCTCTCGGCCAGTTCTTTGATTCGTAAAAGCTCGCCCGTCCATAGCTCCTGGAACGGCCCTACCCATCTTTCGTAAATCTGGCGGATAGGCACAACGTTGAGCGAGTTCACTCGTTGCCTGCCTTGCTCGCGCGTTGTGACCAGTTGAGCTTCGCGCAAGACCTCGATGTGCTTCATAACGCCGAACCGGCTCAAATTCGGAAACGATTCCACGATTTCAGTGGTGGTGCGCGGACGGTCGCGCAAGAAATCCAGAATTCCGCGCCGGGTTGGGTCCGAGAGTGCCTTCCACACCGGGTCTAGGCTGTCAATTGAGCCATGCGAACCATCCGCACCATTAGCGATTTCTGGCACGTTGCTACTCGCAGTCCTTTTTCACGTTGTTCATCATGTGGGTCCACCCCGCGCCCACCGCTTTGCGATGCTGAGGATCGATCATTCCGATGGCGCGGTGCCGAAGGCTGAGTTTCGAGCCGCCGGCAACTTTTTCTACCTTCATTTCAACGTGGTTGGTGGCCGGATAGGACATGAACATGGGACCGCTCATCTCCAGCAATGTTGGGGGCTTGACCACCTGAACGAAACCCCACAGATGTCCGACGCCATCGCCGAGGTCGCGGTACCAACGTCCGCCTGGTTTGACTTCGAGTTCAAGCTGCAGGGATTCGCCGGTAGGACGGGTGTTGCCTTTGCCGAAGCGGTGCAGCATCGCGGCGAAGACTTTTTCCGGCGGGGCTTTGATATCCAAATGCTGTTCAACGTCGAGGGTTAGATCGTCCAGTGTCATTGCTGTTCTCCTTGAGTTTCGCTGAAGCTGGATTCGTTACGTGAGTATATGGTAACGTTACTATATGCTCACGTCAAGCGAAACCTGAACGGATATGTCCCTCCGCAATGCGCATTCAGTGAAACGAATTCAGAGGGAGGACTGAATTAGAATTGGCAGCGTTACGGCCACGAACGACATACTGACCAGCACCGATCCTGGTCTTTGCGGGAATTGCCATTATTCGCGGAGGATTGAGTCCGACCGCGGGTCTGTTTTCTTGATGTGCAGGCTCTCGTTTGAGGACTCGAGTTTCGCGAAGTATCCGCGGCTTCCCGTGCGTTCGTGCAAGGGTTATCGCCCTGAGCAGGCTGAGCCGCCGGTCGCAAATGGGTAGCCGGTCGTCGTCACGAGCGTCGCCACGACGGTCGCCATGATCGTTGCCGCTTTGCCAGCGTTGAGGATCGACCCTATAATTGAGATTCGGCGCTGGCCACACGAACGAGTCCACGAAACCGGCCCTGCATCTGACTCGTGATTTTCAATCGCTGCGCATAATTGAGCCGAGTACCCAAGGAGAACTTCATGTCCGCACCCAGTCGTCGTCCCGAGATTCGCCGGCGCCGCACCCGCGCCGAGAAAATCGCCAAGCTTCGCAAACGCCTCGCAACAGCCGCCACATCGACGGACAAAGACCGTCTCACAGCCAAATTGCATCGCGTCGGGCTGGTGTCTCCCGGCATACCGCTGATCAAGAGTGTGTAGTGATTTCGGCTAAAACTCCACCGTCACTAGTCTCACCGGCGTCTTGCCGACGTTCGTGAGCGTATGGGTGAAGCCACCGGGCAACCACTTGATTTCGCCCGCGCTGAATTTCGCGGGCTGCGGACCAGATCCCTCCATATCGCTGCGTAGATCAGCGCTAGTAATGGCAACCGCGAGATGCGGGCCGTCGTGATGGTGGCTCGGAAGCGCCGCGCCGGGTTCGAGATCAACTTCGGACACGCGCACCGCGTCCTTTACGAAAAGGATCTTGCTGCGTCCGCCGGGAAAAGTCTGCTCGCCACTTTCCTCCGGCCAATGCGAAGGTGTCTGACGCAATTTCTCATCCTGCACCAATTCAATCGTGATATTGCGAAAAGGCTGCTCCGACAGATCGGTGACGATGTGGGCAAAGTTGCCGGGCACAAACCGGGTATCTCCATCCCCAAGCTTGACGTCGACCGAGGGCTTGCCTTTGACTGCGTTCGAGATGTGAGCATCGCCAATCGTCACGTAAACATAGTCTCGCCGATGCTCGTGCATCAGAGTTGCCGCGTGTGGAGCGACCTCGACTCTGAAGACGCGGACATTTTCGTTTTCGAGGATGAGATGGTGCGACGGTTCGGCAGTGATCTCGACGTCAGCCGCGGGCTGTGCCGCCAGGAACGGAATCAGCAAGGAAAAGAGGACGATTCGTTTCATGGCCGGGGATTGTAGCATCGGCCGGCGGGACAGGGCAGCTATTTACGGGATGATGCGCCAGTTGTGTTTGCGTCCTGTGTGGTAGACCGAGAAATCCCGCCGATCAAGCGTGAAGATCACCTCAAACCCGTCCCGCTCAGCCAGGTAAACCAGAGCAGCGTCGGCCAGTTGAGGGCGCATAGTTTTGTATTTTTCCATGACCTTGCCGATCCCGGCAGCTTCTGTGCTTTGAAGCGGCAGGAGTTCGAGAAAGCCAGCTGAAATGCTATTGAGTAATTGTGGGACAGCTCCGGCATGAAGGCGCAATAACCAAGCGGCTTCAGTGATCACGGGCCAACACGAGAACAAGGGACCAGGCAGATCTTCTAAGGTCTCGACACAGGCTTCATGGTGCTCGTCGGTGCGAGACATGATCGCCACCAACGGGCCCGTATCCACGAGTACGCGTTTCACCGGCTCTTACCAAAGCCTTCGAGATGTTTCCGATTCGTGCTCAAGTCCGATGGGCCGCGCACGCATCCGATTAAACCTGCGTCCTGCGCCAGATTGCGGGCTGAGCTGGAGGCCGGCTCTTTGAGATATTTCTCAAGTGCTTCGCGAACTAAGGCTGACTCGGAACGCCGCTTCATCCCGGCCTGCTTCTTCAGGCGCTTCACTAAAGATTCGGAGATGCGGATGGTAATGCGCTGGGAAGACATGTCAGACATTTTATCACAAATGTCTGACACTTAGAATTACGCCGAATACACAACCCGACCGCTGACAATCGTTGCGACCACCTTGCCCGTCAGTTGCTGTCCATCGAAGGGCGTGTTCTTCGATTTCGAACGGGATTCCGTCACATCGAACGTCCACTTTTTCTTTGGATCGAAAATTGTGACGTCGGCAATCGAGCCGCGCCCGAGCGATCCACGGCCACGCAGATCGAAAACCCGCGCTGGACCGGCAGTAAAGAGTTCCACGATGCGGGCGAGGGAGATGTGCTGTACACGATGCAACTTGGTTACCGCCAACGCCAGAGCGGTCTCCAATCCTGTGATCCCGAAGGCGGCACGTTCAAACTCCATCTGCTTTTCGTGAGCAGCGTGCGGAGCGTGATCCGTCGCAATCGCATCGACCGTTCCGTCGGCGAGCGCGGCCAGAATCGCTTCGAGGTCCGCTGTCGAGCGCAGCGGCGGGTTCATCTTGTAGTTGCTGTCGTAGTCCAGCATGTCCTCATCGGTGAGCACGAAGTGGTGTGGCGTAACTTCACAGGTGACGCGGGCCTTCGCGCGCTTTCCGCGGCGAACGCTTCGCAGCGAGTCGGCCACAGAGAGATGCGCCACATGCAAACGCGCGTCCGGAATTTGCATCGCGAGTTGCACGTCGCGCTCCACGATCGAGGACTCGGCAGCGGCGCTCATGCCGCGCAGACCGAGACGAAACGAGCGCGCACCGGCATGCATAGAGCAGTTCTGGGTCATGCGGGTGTCTTCCGCGTGTTGCACGACGGGAAAATTGAGCTGTCCTCCAAGAACCAGCGCCTCGCGCATCACGGCGTCATCGAGGATAGGCTTGCCATCATCGGTGACCGCAATCGCACCGGCCGCTTGCAGCGCGCGAAAATCCGTTAGTTCGGCGCCCTTGCTCGCCCGCGTTGCGGCCGCAATGCCGAAGACGTTGACCACTGCGCCGCGTTCGGGCTGACGCAGCCACTCGATCCACTCGACCGAGTCGACAACTGGAATCGTGTTGGGCATCGTACACACCGACGTGAATCCGCCAGCCGCGGCCGCAGCGGTACCCGTCGCGATTGTCTCTTTGTGCATCTGGCCAGGCTCGCGCAGGTGCACGTGCAGATCGATGAAACCGGGAGCCACGATGAGTCCGCGAGCGTCAAACTTCTCGTCGGCGGAACCTTTGATTTTGTTGGGAAGAGCGATTTCGGCGACGCGTCCATCTTTCAGCAGGACGTCCATGGGTGCGTCGATGCGCGCGGCCGGATCGATCAGGTGTCCGCCCTTAATCAACAGACTGCCCGGAGCCTTCTGACCGGTCATCGGATCTTCCTCATCGCATCTTCCCCAGAGCCCGCGCCAGAACCGCCATACGCGTGGGTACGCCGTTGTGGACTTCTTCGAGAATGCGCGCCTGTGGGCCGTCGGCGACTTCGCTGGTCAGTTCGAGGCCGCGAATGATGGGACCGGGATGCATGACGATGGCGTCTTTCTTCGCCAGCTTTAATCTGGCAGAATTCATCTGGTAGCGCGCGATGTATTCGGGAAGGTCGATCCGCAATCCGGCGAGGCGCTCCTTTTGCACGCGCAACAACATGATCACATCCGCGCCGCGCAACGCGTCCTCCATGTGGCGAGTCCCGCGTATTCCTGGCGCGAGCGTAATCGCGATGTCAGGCACAAGTTCGGGTGGACCACAGAGAGTAATCTTAGCTCCGAACTTGCTGAGCAGGTGACAGGCGGATCGCGCCACGCGGCTGTGAAAGATGTCGCCGACGATCGTGACTTGTAGCCCCTTCAAGCTTTTCAGGTTCCGTAAAATCGTGTAGGCGTCGAGCAAGGCCTGCGAAGGATGTTCGTGCAATCCATCGCCGGCGTTAATCACAGGTACGTCAATATGCTGCGCCATCACATGGGGCGCTCCGGCATTGGGATGGCGAATCACGATCACATCCGCGCCTACGGCGCGCACCGTGTATCCGGTATCGAGCAGTGATTCGCCTTTTTCAATGCTTGATCCCACGGATTGAATCAATATGGTGTGGGCACCTAACGACTTTGCAGCGATTTCAAACGAGCTGCGGGTGCGCGTCGAAGCTTCGTAGAAAAGAAGCAGTACGCGCTTTCCCTTGAGCAAGGGCCGCGGCTTGTCGGGATTCATGCGCCGGGCGAACTGCAAAAGTTTTAGGATCTCGGCTGCTTCCAAGTGCTCGATGCCGAGCAGGGAACCGCGGGCTGGATTCATAGTTGCCAAGCTGCTGGTCTAGTCTACTGCTTCTCCGTTACTGCTTCTCCATCAGCAGGACTTTTTCCGCGTTGTCGACTTCGCGGAGTTTGACTTCGATCATCTGATTTTCGGTCGTCTGGACGTTTCTTCCAACGAATGCGGCTTCGATCGGCAACTCGCGATGCCCACGATCGATCAGGACGCACAACTGCAGGCGTTTCGGGCGCCCTGAACGAAACAGCGCGTCCATGGCGGCACGCGTGGTGCGCCCGGTGTAGAGCACATCGTCGACGAGCACTACCGACTTGCCTTCGACGGGGATTTCAATTTCGGACTTCTGCACCACGGGCTTCGAATCGCGGCTGCGCTCGTCTAAAGACAGGTCGTCACGGTAGAGCGTGATATCGAGCGTGCCGAGGAGGACCGGCTTCTTTTCGATGCGCTGAATAATCTTCGACAGCCGCTCCGCCAGGGGAACTCCGCGACGGCGTATTCCCACCAGGGCCAGATCTTCCACGCCGTTGTTTTTTTCGAGAATTTCGTGCGCGAGCCGAATCAGTGTACGCTCAACCTCAGACGCCGACATCAACTGCGCTTTCTCGTGGATCTCGGCGGGCTGCTTATGCGCGCGTGAATTCATAAACGCTGCATCATACGCGGGTGGAAAGACGAGAGCAAGGGCGCGGGCGAAAACCGCGTCGTTCTCGGCTAAAGGTTCTGTGCTCAAGAAGCTACGGGCGTGGATTGCGGGGCCCCAGAAATACCGAGGCAACGGCCCCGCCGATCGATGCGAACACGACGGTGACCAGAAACGACATCAACTGCCCCGACGGAGTAAACACATCGCGAAGGCTGGCTTGAACTCTGGGATCGGCCGTGTCGGCTCCAAATTTCTGGAGGGTCGCAACCATGGCATCGACACATTGCTGCTGGGCGTGCAGAGCGATTATGGCGACCGCGAATAAAGCCCCGATGGCAAATACGACGACGCCGGCAGCTCCACCCAGTCGCGCACCAAGAGAAGCTGGAACACTCAGTCCGCGCTTCCGGCGATAGAAAAAAACTGCCAGGCCACCCGTCAGCAATATTCCGACAATTGGGATCGCCCCGATGAAAACTCCAAGCAGTCCCGCCTGAAGAGCCGCACGAACGGCGATTCTGCTGTCTTTGGTTTCGGCGAAGGTTTCTGCGGAGGTTCTTGCGGAGAGAGTCGCCCGAGCAGAATGCGCGGACTGCAAAGACTGCATCGACTCGATCGTCGATCCTTCCATAACGGAAACGGGCTCCGTGACGGTGGGCTCAGCGACCTTCACACTGATTTGAGGAGCACGGCATTGCGGACAGAACGGCCGCCCGTCCTCGACGGTGGTTCCACACTGTTGGCACGAGTGATCCACGTTCTTTGAAGCTAGCGCACAACGGAGCGAAGAGCAAGGTAGAGCAGTTTGCAACGGCTCGACGGCTCCGACGCTTTCTAGATCGTAGTATCCGACCCCGTGTGCATTCGCACGTAGACGAGCGCGAAGCGGCTTCCGACGCTATTGGACTTTACAGACACTACGTGCTGATTCCCTTCCGTTCCAACCTTCAACTCCACAGAATCACCGCTTCCCTCACTGTCACATGAAACGGGTTTATTGGCGTCCTTATCATCGTGAGTGGATTTATTGATATGCGCACCGCCAGTCCACGAGCCATGGCATTGGATCGGCTTGCCATATTTCTGAAGTTCTTTGTCGTAATAGGCGATGATTTTCGCGGGAGCGTCGTCGGAGGTAAACTCCGCGGCCACCACTTTTAACGAGAACCCCGGCAGCGACAGATTCACATTGGCACTCTTTTTGTCATCGCTGTCGTCCTTCGGAGCGGGCTTAGCGCCGGGATAGAGCGACAACCCGGCATCGTGGAGATCGGCCTGTTCGCTGACGTGGAGATCGCCGATCGGCGATTTGATATCGACGTGCGTCTCGCCATCTTTGCTGTTGTGCTTGTCGTTGGCGCTGATCGAGCAAGCTGGAAGAACTGCGAGCGCCGCAAGCAACGCGCCCACTGATAGTTTCGCGAAAAAAGTGGTGGACAGCATACCGAGACTCGTTGCCTTACGGCTTGGCATTTTCCGGAAGAGCATTTTCTGGCTGAACATTTTCTGGCTGAACACCGGGAGTACCTCCTAAGATTGGTTGTGCAGGACGCATAAGACCGTCGCCCCTAGACGCAACGCCGGGAATCGTAACCGGTAAATGGCCCGTGATCGGAATCTCGCCGAAGATCGCCTTGACGGCTGCCGTTTCCGACACGGTCGCGTTCGAAAACGCGCACAGATAATTTTCAATCGCAGGGAAATCCTGCACAACATAAGGATTGCCCATGGCGAGCACAACCGTTCTGTCGGCGGCGTTTTCGAGGATCGTGCTGAGCAATGAGCCTGTGGCACCGTCCATGGCAACCGTGTTGGTCAAACCGCCTCCCGCACCGCGCATCGCTTTGCCGGCCACCGGAACCACATAGACGGCGGCGACCACGTGTTCCGCCGTTTGCAATGCTTCGACAACCGACGGCTTCATCCCAAGCGCCGATCGTGCATCAACGTAGATCACACGCGCGTCAGGCACACGAGCGAGAACGTCGCGCTCGAACATGCGACCCGAATCGGTGCGCAAATCGTCCGAGAAAATCACCACCACCAGACGGTTGCTGACCTCTGTCAATGACTGATACGGAAGTACTGGCTCCATAGTTCCAAAGGTTCCAGCGGAAGCGGCGGCGGACTGGAGCGGCATCACTTTGCCGTTATCTCGTACCAGCGTAATGGCTTCGTCGGCCATGCGCTGGCCGGCGGCGACATTCTCGGGCTTGGCAATTTCGGTTGGCAATTGGCTGAGGTCCGCGAGACGCGCCTTGTTCAATCCAACGGAGGCCTTTAGTTCCAGAATCTTAAGCACAGACTGATCAAGCCGGTCGCGGCTGATTTCGCCGCTATGCACCGCTTGCAGCATCGAGCGATAACTGGCCTCGAGATTCGCCGGAATAATCAGCATGTCATTGCCCGCTTTGAAGGATTCCACGGCGGCCCGCCCGATGTCCTTGGCGTAAATCCGGGTTAACCCAGCCATGTCGAGCGCATCGGTCACCACAATTCCTTTGAATCCCAGCTCTTCTTTGAGCAGCCCGTCCACAATCGACTTCGAAGTTGTGGCGACGTGGTTCGCCCCGGAATCGAGCGCTGGAACCGTGACATGGGCCACCATTACGGCGTCGACTCCGGCTTCAATCGCGTGCTTGAAGGGTGGCAGTTCGACCGATTCCAGCCGCTGACGATCACCGGTGACTTGTGCGACTCCGAGATGAGAATCGGTCGCGGTATCGCCATGGCCGGGAAAATGTTTGGCCGTGACCAGCATTCCGCCTGCGTGAGCGCCCTTGATATAGGCGGCCACAAAATCGCCAACCTGCGTCGGGTCGCCTCCGAACGATCGGGTGTTGATGATGGGATTGGCCGGATTGGAATTCACATCCGCGTCGGGAAAGAAATTCCAGTGGACTCCGATGGCCCGGGCTTCGAGCGCGGTGATGCGTCCAAAAGCTTCGGCGTCTTCCGTTTTGCCAGTTGCCCCAAAGGCCATCGCGTGCGGGAAAACCGTGGTGCCGTTCAAACGCATGGCGACACCGCGTTCGAAATCCGCTGAAACGATAAGGGGCAGCTTGGACGACTTCTGCAACCGATTCAGCAATTCGGCGGCAACATAGGGCGAACTCTTGAGCAGGACTGGCCCATCTACGGGAACGCTCATGACCAGCGATCCGACGCGATATTTGTGGATGTTCTCGCGCAGTTGCACGTAGATCGGATCGGCGTCGTTAAAAAACTGCACTCGCACCCATATGGCAAAAAGCTGCCCAACCTTATCTTCGGTGGACATCTTGCGCAGGGTCTTCTCGGCCCATTTCTTGCCGTTGCGATCGAGGTGGATGGGACCGGGTTGGAGAAAGCGGTCTTTGGTCTTATCGCTGTCTTTGTCTTTATCCTTCGCAAGACAGAGCGGCGCGGCGATCAGCAGCGCAATGAACAGAAGATGTCGGAGCATGCTTCATGACGATAACAAATTAGGACCCTGCCGGGGGAAAACAGAGCGCATTTCGTCCACGAGAGTAATCGCGCCGGCTCAGATCTCTTGCTCGACCACCGCCAGTGCTTCGGCTTGGATCGCCGGATCATCCCCGACGCCGGGCAGCCAACGGACATATCGTTCCGAGCGAAACCACGTGATCTGGCGTTTGGCATAGTTACGATGGGCTTGCTGCGCCGCCGCAACAGTCGACTCCCGGTCCATTTCACCGCGCAAGAACTGCATCGCCTGCTTGTATCCGAGGGAGGAGAGCGGGCGCGACTTCTCGCCATATTTCGCAAACAGCTTTTCGGTCTCGGCGACCAATCCGTCATCGAACATCTTCGCGGCTCGCTGGTTGATGCGCGCGTACAAGATTTCTCGCGCCGGGCTGAGTCCGAGGCGCAAGATGCGAAAACCGCGCAACGGTTCGCGCCCTTCTTCCCAAAGCTCGGTCATCGGACGCTGCGATGCCAGGCACACTTCAATCGCACGGATCACCTTGGGAACATCGTTGGCATGAATTCGATCGGCCGCCGCGGAATCGATCCGGCGCAGAATGCGGTGTAGATATTCGTTGCCACGTCTGGTGGCCCGGTCACGCAGTTTTTCGCGTAACTGTTCAGAGCGCTGTGGTCCGGGAAAAAGCCCGTCGAGGAGCGCGCGTAAATAGAGTCCGGTGCCGCCGCTAACGATTGGCAATCGTCTCGGATGAACACTTTCTCGCGAGACAATCTCGCGCAGGACTCTTCTCGCTTGCCGCGCGTATTCTCCCGCGCTAACGTCAGCCAGCGGGTCGACACAATCAAGAAGGTGATGGGGGATCTCCGAACGTTCGGCTGCGCTCGGCTTGGCGGTTCCGATCTCAAATTCGCGATACATCGCAACCGAATCGCAGTTGACGATCTCTCCGCGGAATCGCCGCGCGATTGCCATGGCCAGGGACGTCTTGCCGCTCGCTGTCGGGCCCAAAACTACGACCAACAGCGGCTCGCGATCCGGCTGCGCCATGCTCAGCGCGCGCTCCAGGGAATGTACTGCCAATAACGGATGATAATTATGACGAGCAGCAGCACCGCCATCACAAGCAGTCCCGTTGCTTCCGCGGCGTAGGCGGCATGACGATGGTGATGTTCATGTTTGTCATCCGCTGACGGCTTCGAAGGAACTGGGGAGTTCACGCCGTTATTGTAGCGGGTTCGGAAGTTGGTCGTTAGTCGATGATCGTTGGCGAGCGACTGATGACCAATGACCGATTCTCTAACGACGAACGCCCGCGCCACGATACACTACGGGCGCGCGTCATGCCTTCCTCTAACCGCAACGTTGGGCTTCTGCGCTTTGGCGTTTTCGAAGTTGATCTTGCGGCCGGAGAGCTGCGCAAGAACGGCGTCCGCATCCGGCTCCAGGAGCAGCCGTTCCAAGTTCTCGCGGCACTGTTAGAGAATGCCGGTGAAATCGTCACCCGGGACGCGTTACGCGAAAAAATCTGGCCCGCCGACACCTTTGTAGATTTCGATCACAGCCTCAATACGGCAGTGAACAAAATCCGCGAATCACTTGGCGATTCGGCATCGAGTCCCAGATTCGTTGAAACCGTCGCGCGTCGCGGCTATCGCTTTGTTGCACCGGTCACTCGCGCTAGCATCAACATCGCGACCGTTGGCATCGCGGACGGCGCTACGGCTGCGGATTCCGGCGCACTCACTCTCACGGTGTCGGAACCGTTGCTCCACCCCGATCTGCACGTACCGATTCCGAGGCGCAGCGTGGTGCGCACATTGTTCGGCCTCGTCCAGGTGATGTATCTCGTCTTCTACGTCAGCGGGCTCGCTCATTTGCGGGATGCAGAGCGGGTGGCAAATAATTTCGTTCCGGGATGGACCGCGCTGTTCATCGTGGGCGCGGTGCTGGTAACGGGAGCGGTCGGAATTCCGCTGCGGCTTTACCTAATATCGGCAGTCGCGTTCGATTTCAAAGGACTGGGCGTCAACTTCGCGCGTTTATTCCCATTCGTGCTGGCGCTCGATCAGCTCTGGGCCATTGCGCCCTTTCTATTGTTGCCGGAGATTGGCATCGGGCTGGCATTCGCCGCTACCGCTGCTTTGCTCTATGTCCCGTTTGCGGAGAGAACTCTCGTGCGTCTGGCATATGCTTCTTATCTGCCCGGTCCGCCGGATGCGTTCACCCGATAATCGACGACACTTCCGCGCCTCTCGCTCAGGGTATAGCCGATGTGAAAAGTAAGTTGTTTTCGGCCCTGCCAATCGAGATCGCTTCACGGAGTCGTCGTGAGGAATACGATCGGGGCATGGCAGTCGATGCCCGTCATACGGAAGAAGTATGCGACAGCGACGAGACAACGCGAAATTCGATCTGCCCCGTCTATGGTTGCCAGCATTTCGAAACGATCTGATGCGATCTCTGCTCTGGTCCCGCTCCATGGTTGCGAACCTGCCCGGCCCTCAGGAAAAAGCGCGACAAGTCGATCGAGAGGGCACCTCTCATATGCCTGCGCCTTAGTCCCGCGAGGAGTCTGCGGATCAGCCTTGTGACAATCCGCAGCATCATTCGGGAAATCGACGTACAGGGTCAATCCTAAGAACTTGGCGGTATCGCGGAAGGCCTCCCGCGAGTGCACGCTGCACCTGTCCTTAGGATCGTCGAATTGAGCGGGCTCGATGGCAAAACGAATCGTGGGAGATTCCAATTGGAGAAGTAGGGGGTTGAAGTTGCCGGCGTCAGGAGTACCTGCCAACGAAAATCCGTTCAGACTGCTCACAGTGTAGACAAGCGACACCTCGGTTGCGTAGTTCTGTTCCGTCGAAGCATCGGGAGGGTAGCTGGCACCGACGCGGCTGCGCACTCTCCTAGCGGCCCTGTACTGCTCGGGCTTGGGCAGTCGAATGACATAGCGCCCCGATTTGTCGTCGAGCGCGTGTTGCAGACTCTTGGCGTCGATCTTTGCCTGCGCGAAGCTCGGGTCGAGTGGGGCCGAAGTTGCCGGACCATGGGCCGGGACGGAAAGATCGTACGTTCCGGCGGCAAGCACCGACTCATTCGAGGCCGACACATCGAGATCGCGATGCGATTTCGTTTTGGGCGCAAGGGCCAGAACGCTGTTGGCATCTTTGGGGTCCGCCACCAGGGCCCAAGGGCCTTCGAAAACTACGAATACCTTTTCGGCGACGGCGGGTGCGGGCTGGGCGCTTGAGGGGGTCGAGGGTTGCTGGGATTGTTGACAGGCGAACAGAAAAAGAATGGCTAGAGCTGCACCAGCCGTCGCAATTAGCGAACTGGCGAAAGGGCGCGTGGGTGGCATATCGTCTCCTAAGGGTAGGGATTAGGGCCGTCCGTACGCTGCAAATGCCGACCAGTAATAGGGATGGGATGTGCGCGGATCGGCCAGCATTTTCCTTGACGCCGAGCGAATGGCTTCGGAGACGTTCTGGCCAGAGAGCGCGTTGCGATAAAAATCAGCGATGAATGTTTCTGTAGAGTCCACTGCCCACCGTGTCGCGACCACGTGCGGGACACCGCTACGGACAAAGGCATCCGTCACACTGTCGAATCCGCTGGAACCGCGGCCGCTGGACGCGGTATTGCAGGCCGAGAGCACGGCCAACTGCAAGCTTTGGAGTGAAAGCTGCCGCACGGCAGTTGCGTCCAGCAGAGTGACGGTGGCTGATCGTCCGTCTCTCGCGCCTTCACCTTCCACCAGCAATCCAGTTCTTTGGGGACCGGCCAGCGCGTGGCCAGCAAAGTGGAAAATCGCGGTGCCGGACAGGTCACTCCGGATCGCGCCGAGGGTCGCTTCTCGACCTTGGACAACCCGGACGGAATGAAAGCCGGCGGCAACCGTGCTCGCTTCGTCGGCAATGTCAGAAAGAGGAACGAGTCCATCTTGCTTCGAGGAAGCGGTGCTGCCCACGACCAACGCCGGCAGGTCGGAGGAAATGCCGGTGTTGTTCGTGTCGCGGCTGCGCAACAGTTCTTGCGAATCCTGGCCCAAAGAATGCACGATCGACGCACGTTCGATCAGGTAGTGATTGTTGGAATCAAGGAGAGCTTCGAACGGTATGCGGGCCAACCAGCCGTCGGCCTCAATCACCAGCGTGCGCCCGGGAGCCAGGTATTGTTCGGCGGGAGCGATGAGCGCATCGTACAGGCTACGCGAGTCGCGGCGAAGAGCGACCGGCTCGGATGTCGGATCGGCAGTCAGGTCATGAAATCGATCGGCCAATTCTTGCAAGCTATCGATGGATTGTGGAATCCAACGGTGGTTTATGCCGCGATTGTCGTAGACCCAAATGGCCAGACCCCCAGGTAGCGCGGCATAGGCGAGCACGGTCTCCCGGGTGAGAAGCGGGAGACGGGACGCCAGGGCGTCTGGCATTGACGGCAGCGATAGAAGCGGATGGAGGTCGGCGCCAGTCGCGGCTCGCTGCGGCGCTCCCAGGTACGACTCGTAGGTCGCCAGCGCTTCTTGCGAACGGCCCTGGGCCAATTCGGCTTCGCTGAGCGCCAAGTATGCCGGAGCGGCATTCTTACTCCAAGTGGTGCGCTCCGCCTCGGAACTTAGGGAGGCCAAGCCTTGTTCCGCCAATGCCACTGCAGGCTGCAGGGCCTGTTCGGCCTCAGCGTCGCGGTGTCTGCGGAGTTGCATTTCCCCCATAGTGGAATAAAACATCTGCGACAGAAACTTCTCAGATAGCCGGTGCACTCGATCCTGAACCCCTGTCATGCGCGCGATCCCGTCGTCGAGTCGATCCATGCGCGCTTCTAATCGAGCACTCATGATTTCGACCTCGATCGCGTCTACTTCGCTTCTTCGATTTCGCGGTGCAGCGGCAAAAAAACGGCTAGCCGCCGCGTATTCCCGCTCAGCAGTCTGACGCAAGCCGGCTCCAATAGCCGCACTGGCGAACTCATTGTGCGCCATGGCGCGTTGCAACAAATCTGGATCGCCATCCAGCATCGGCACTCCTTCGCGCCAAACTGCCGCTTGCAAGCAGGGCCGACTGGCGGCTGCGGCGGCATCGGCCAGCCCCACATAAAAACCGTATCCCCGAAGGGCGGGAAAATTCCCCGACCAATAGCGTTCGAGACCAACGTACAACAGCGCGGTCGCACCGGGTCGATCACCAGCGGCAAGCTTGTTATCGGCCGCAAAATAAGCGGCGCGCAGATAGATGGCTCCGTAGCCGCTAGCGCGCGCGCGATCCAGCGCGAGTCTGCTTTCCCTTTCATCTTGGCCTATATCTATGCCTCCGAAGGAACAGACCGCCTTCTCGAGTCCGAGCTGAGTCTGCAGCCACGGATACGAATATCTTTCGGACTGTGCCAGCGCAGTTGTCGCCTTTCGTCGACATTCTTCGCTCCGCGCGGTAAGTTGGCCGACAAATGCCCGTTCGAACCGGGCGCGCAGCGCCCCCGCCGTGTTGTCGGACGCCTCAAAGATTCGTTGGGCGAGATCCGCCTGCTCGCTTGCGACATCAAAGTCGCCCGCGTTGTTGGCTTTGATGGCTCGGGCGAGTGCACCCACAGCTCGCGGAAAATGAGGCGCAGAGGAACTACTCAGCAAATCAGACAGCCATCGGTCGCCGTGCTGTCGATTGGTTAGGTCTGCCAAAAAAAAAAGTGCTTTCGAAATTTCAGGATCGACTCCCGGCCCTGCGGCTTTGATCCGTTTGACGGAAGACGCTGGTTCGGGAAAAGCCTGAGGCAACCAGGAGACGATTGCTTCATTCAGATACTCCTCGACGCGTTGATCGATCCTGGACGCGATCTTAGTATCTGTGGCCGCAGCCGCCACTTGTTCGGGAGATAAAAGCGGCCCGGCATAGCTTTCGTGCTCTTTCAATTTCTGCCGTAACGCGTCCGCCCTTTTACGTGCTTCGTCCGCCCACTGGGAACGTGGATCGACGATGAGGTAGTGATCCCAGTCATCGAGAGCCTGGTGGAAAAGGAACTGGTGTTCCGCGACGATCGCGCGATTGAAGAGAGCGACCGGATCCTCAGGATGCAATTTCAGAGCCTTGCTCAAGGACTCATACGCTGCGCCCAGATCGTCCTTGCGTTCGTCCGATTCGGCGCGTTGGAAATAGGCGGAAGCAAGATCAATCAGATATGCCGATGAATGGGGCTCCAATTCGAGCGCCCTGCGCAAGGCGTCGATAGCTGCATCATCCCTGCCCTCGAGCAGGTCTGCCTGCCCCTGGGCCTGGAGCCAAGAGGGATCGGAGGGATGCGAGGCTATTTGGGCAGCGATCAACGCCTCCGCCTTCAGAAGCGATGGCGGGCGGGTCGTAAAAGAAGATTCCGGCCCGCGCGCAATCCGTACTGGAGCATACTCTGCGCCCGCAATTCGCAAGTCGAGCGGACGCTTCTCGGTGTAGGCACGTGCGATCAGTTTCGCAGCGGTCGCGGGCTGATTTCGATTGGCTTCAAATCGCCATCCAACCCCAATCATCGCGACTAATACAAGACAGGCGCTGGCGATCGCTACGCGCTGGCCGACTGAATCGATGTTCAGCAGATGGGGAATGTGCCGACCCTGCCACCACCTCGCCGGTCGCCTCAGCTGAGCAGGCGGTCCCGCAAGCTGCCGGGCTAGGGTCCGCTGCCAGTCGGCGTTTGCACTCTCCAGGGCAGCAATTTGCTTCCGCTCCTCGTCTGTGATCGCGCCGTTTAATGAGGCAACGTCCGCGACTGCCTGACGCAGTAACGGTCCGCAATGATCGCACCAACTCGCGTGCTCGACCCGAGTCAGTGCCTCGTCAGAAGGCGTCAATCCGCCCGCAATCTCACGCCAGACGCTCGCAGAAGGACAGTCGCCTGAACGAGGCTGGGGATCGGACGCCTTCGCTGCCAACTGTCGGGTGAATTGACGATCGGAGAGCACCAACTCCTCAAACTTCTGACGGCAGCCCGTGCAGACCGCGAAATGCGGATGCACATCCGCCGGGTCAGACGTAGCTTCATTCGTTCTGGACATCTCGAGAAGCCGCGCCAGTTCCCGCTGATCGACGTGCTGGCTGAAGGATCGACCCAAACTAACTCCCTATCCTTTAGAACGATTTCTTCGATTAAAGCCCTTCACTTGGCGATGGGGAGTTGAGGTCGTCACGTGACCGCGGATCACCACCGCGAGCCTCAGGAGCACACTCTCCACACCCTCTGTGGTCAGCCCGATCTCCGGAATCGCGGCGATCTCGCTGGCGGTAAGTCCCTGGCGGTGTCGCAGCCAGAAGATGGTGCGCTTCCTGCTCTGATCCTTTCCAGCGGTAACCTGGGTCAGTACTTTGTCGAGATATTCGAGCTGAAGACGGTGACTAACCGCGTCAAAGCTGTCGATGGCCACGATCTTCGCATTGATCTGGGCCGGATCGACCATCGCTTCGGTTTGGCCAGAACCACGTTTTGCAGCTAGAGCTGACTTGAAATGATCGTGGACGACATTGGAGGCGATTACTTTCAAGAATCCATAAATGGATTCTTCATTCCGCGACTGAAACGAGCGCAGCAGCCGGCAATCGTTTTTGCAGAGCTTCAAGTAGGTATCCTGGACCAGATCGTCAGTTTGCGAGCGTGACGGTTCGGCCCAATGACGAGTTGTGCGCAAGACGGCCGAAGCGATAACCGACTGGAATCGTGCGATGAACTCATTCCAGACTTCTTCATCGTTCGAGCCGGCGCATGCCCTTATTAAGTTCGACGAAGAGAGCTTGGCAAAGCGGCGCAAGGTTCACCCTAAGTAGGGCGGATTTTACAACAAACTGGTTGCTTTATTGTGAAAAGATTGAGTTTATCTGCAAAGCATAGATTTAGATCAGGCCAACAGCTTGGCAGCATGTTTGGCATAGTAGGTCAGAATCATGCTGGCTCCCGCTCGTCGAATGGAGAGTAACGCCTCCATCATCACACGGTCACGGTCGATCCAACCGTTCTGCGCGGCGGCCTCGATCATGGCATACTCCCCCGAGACCTGGTAGGCCGCCAGGGGCAGATCGAAACGGTCACGGGCAGCCGCAATCACATCGAGATACGGGAGGGCGGGTTTTACCATGATCATGTCCGCGCCTTCCTCGATATCCAATTCGATCTCTCGCATCGCCTCACGTACGTTCGCCGGATCCATCTGGTAGGAACGCCGGTCACCGAACTGCGGCGTGGAATCCGCCGCTTCGCGGAAGGGCCCATAAAATCCAGAGGCAAACTTCGCTGCGTAGGAAAGGATCGGAGTATTTTCAAAGCCGGAAAGATCAAGTGCCGTGCGAATCGCCCCGACCCGCCCATCCATCATGTCGGACGGGGCAATGATATCCACGCCTGCACGGGCCAGCGAAACCGAGGTTCGCGCCAGCAACTCAAGGCTGGCATCATTCACAATCTCGTACTCTGAAACCGCCGGCGGCGCCGCGGCTGCTGCACCGAGAGATTGCGGCGACGCTTTCACCACCCCGCAGTGGCCGTGAGACATATATTCGCAAAGGCAAACGTCGCCTATTACCAGCACATCCGGCGTCTCGCTTTTGATGGCACGCGCTGCTCGCTGAACAATCCCGTCGTCAGCCCATGCGCCTGTGGCCACCTCGTCCTTGTTCTCCGGCAGCCCGAACAGAATCACGGAGAGCACTCCGAGCGCTCGCGTCTGCCGTACTTCTTTCACCGCTTCGTCGACCGAAAGGTTATAAACCCCTGGCATCGAGCGTACTTCTTTCCGGATCCCACTTCCTGGGCAAATGAACAAAGGATAAACGAAGCTTTCGGGGGTAAGACGGGTTTCGCGGACCAGCGTCCGTAGTGTTTCTGAGCGCCGCAAACGGCGCAGCCGGTTGGCGGGGAATGCCATGGCAGAATTCTAGCAGGGCGATCGATGGAAGTCGCCAGCGTTACGTTAGTAACCGGTGGTAACCATCCCGTGATCTAAACATCTGGGCGTGAACATCATATGATGCAGAGTGGTGTCCCGTCCTCGAATCTCGGCGTTCACATTCGGAATTGTGCTGCTAGTGGGGTTCGCTCTGGCTCCACTGGTGTTTCCGAACCCTTCTTTCCGAGTGGCCATGGGAGATTTTGTCCCGCTGCTGGTGATCGGCGCCGCCGCCGTGGTCTCCATCAGAAACGCTATCGACAGCCGTGGGCATGCCCGTTTGTTCTGGGGCCTGATGTCCGCGGGTATGACAATGTGGACTTTCAATCAGGCTTGCTGGGCATGGCTTGAAGTCATCGCCCGTAAGCCACTGCCCGATCCTTTCCCAGGGGACATCGTGCTTTTTCTGCATGTCGTCCCCATCATGGCCGCGGTCGCGATTCGTCCTCAACACGCCGATGAGCGCGAGGGCATACTACCCAGCACCTTGAATGTGATCATCCTGTTGGTGTGGTGGGTCGTGGTTTACGCATTCTTTGTGTTTCCTGACGAATATATTGTCACCGACATTGCAATCTACAATCCGCGTTGGGACCTCCTCTATTTCGTAGAAGGAATGATACTGATTGCGGTTTCGGCGTCGGCGTTTGTCGGCAGTTCGGGTCCGTGGCGCAAGGTTTATCGCGACATTTTTTTTGCTTCGGCCCTCTACACGTTCTCGTCCGAGGCCATGAACGCCGCGATCGCGCGCGGCCAATATAGAACAGGCAGCATTTACGACCTCCCATTCGTGGCCGCAGCTTTGTGCTTTCTGTGGGTGGCGATCACCGGACGCCGCTGCCTGCGGGATATCCAAGGCATGCCTTCGATTGCTGGCCTTAGCCGTCCCGTCGCTCCGCAAATGGCGGCACTCGCGCTGCTTTCCCTGCCGGTCATGGGCTATTGGGCTCTGTTCCAGAGCCATGACCAGCCGTATCTGCGCCAGGTTCGTTTCACGGCAGCGATGGCCGGGGTTGCGCTGATGGCCTTTTTCGTTTTTCTGAAACAGCACTTGCTCGACCGCCGGCTCGTGCACTTGTTGGAGCATTCGCGCCAGAGCTTTGACAATCTGCATCGCCTGCACGGAAGAGTCATCCAGCAGGCCAAGCTGGCCTCGCTCGGAGAACTGGTGGCTCTAGCGGCCGGTGAGCTCGAGTATCCGTTGTCGGCCATCCTGAACAGTTCCGAGCAGATGGCTGCCAGCATCAATCTCAGCCGCGAACAACTTGCTAACGCTCAGAAGATCGGGCAGCAAGCTCGCCGCACTAGCGAACTGGTCAACGATTTGCTGAGCTTCGCGCAGCAAACTCCGGGAGAGAAAAATCCGCTGGAACTCAAACCTCTACTGCAGCGTGCGGTGCAGATGGAAGGATTCAAGCTCGAAAACAAAAAGATCACACTCACCGTAGAGAGCACCGGCACACTGCCGCGCGTTCTCGGGAACCAGAACCAACTGCTGCAGGCTTTTCTCCAGATCGTGGAGAACGCAGTGGACGCCTTGCAAGAAGTCGGCGGAGGTCAACTCCAGGTCGCACTTTGGCGGGAAGAGAACGAGGTCGTGGTGCAATTCGCCGATTCGGGTCCAGGCCTGCGCAATCCCGAGCGCGTATTCGATCCTTTTTACACCACCAAACCCGTCGGCAAAGGCACTGGTCTTGGACTCAGCGCAACCTACGGCGTGATCCAGGATCACAAGGGACAAATTACCTGCTACAACCGCCCCGAAGGCGGAGCGGCGTTCGAAATTCGCCTTCCCGCTCTCAGAGTATCAACGCCGATAGCGGAAGCGGCGCGCGCGTAGGACGAAGTTCACGGTGCGGAGATTTTCGGCGCAGTCATTCCGCAGTGTCATTCCCCAAGTCATTCCCGCAGCAACGGCCGCGTCAGACAAGTCGGTCCTCCTGCCCCGTTGATGCAAATCTCCGACCCGGGAAAGGTGCGCACATCGAAACCCGCATCGCGCATCCGTTGATTCGTCTTGAAATTTTCTTCAATCGCAATCACGCGTTTCGAGCCGAGCGACAGCACGTTGCACGCCAGCGTGTCGCGCTCGGCATAATCGATTTCGAGCAACTGAAAACCGCGCCTTTTCAGGAGTTCCACCGTCTCGACGGCTAGCCATGGCAGATCGACCAAAATCGTCCGCTCGTCGAGCATGCTCATCAACGACATCAGATGCAAACAAGCGGATGGCCCCTGCCCGTAAGGCAGAGGAGCCGACAAAACTTCGATCGTCTTCGCATTGCTGTCACTCTTTGCTCGGCCCTTCGCTCGACTCTGCGCCAGGCTGGATGAAAACAGCGACCGCATCTGCTCAATCCCGGCCTTATTCGTCCGATAGCCATCCCCGATCAACAATGTCTCGGAATCAAGCCAAACGATGTCACCCGCTTCCGACGTGCCGGGTAGCCGAATCTCACCCAACACTGGAATTCCCAACCGTTCAAAAATATCAGCATGCGCGCGCGACTCCGCAACGCGATTCTTCTTCCCCGGATTCATCAGCACCATGCCAACGTCGGTGCAGAGCGAAGCATCGTGCGCGTAAACAGCATCAAGGGTAAGGATGTCGCTCGGAGGCAGGACCACAACCTCCGCTCCGCACTCGCGTAGCAGTCTGCACAAAATTTCGTGCTGTCTCACGGCGGTCGCAAAATCTGGAGCGTGTTGAAATCCGAGTTCGCGCCAGGCCGCGGCCTTTTTGCGGTTGCCCCACCCCGCATTTTCGGGAGGGCACACCAGCACGCGGCGCAGTGTGTGAGTCATGGACTGACAGATCATGGACTGACGAATCATCGAGTGACGAATCTAAAGAAACGCCGCCGCGAAAGCAATGCGGGACGCAATGCGAGATCCAGACAAACACACTTGCTGATGTCGAGTGCTGCACGCGGTAACCCAGCTTATTGCTTGCCTAAACACCCCCCCGTGATGTACATATCAGCGGTATCCCACTAGCAAGGCCGTGCTGGACGTTCAACGAGCAAGTCATCAACCGCGCATCACGAGTCCGGCTTTCGCAACCTCGAAGTTGCGGAAGATTCCAGGAGCCCTATGAAAGCGTCCTCGTTTGTTTTAGGAACCCGTCTTTTCTGTTCCGTCGCTATTTTCCTGTTCATCTCTCAAATTGCTTTCGCCCAGGCGTCCGCTACCGGTGACCTCCACGTCAGCGTGAAGGATCCAAAGGGCAACGCCGTCGCCGATGCCACGGTCACGGTGCGAGACGTAGCTAAGGGACTTGAACGAGCGGGGAGTAGCGATGGCCAAGGGGGCTACAGCGTGCGTCAATTGGCTCCTGGGACGTATTCGGTGACCGTCGAACTCGCGGGTTTCGCGAAAACTGAAGCCACCGGCATCGCCATCACCGTCGGAGGAGTGGCCGAGTTGCCTGTAACGCTGGCGGTTGCGGGAGGCAAAGAAATCGTCGAAGTCACTTCACAGGCCGACCTTATCGAAACCTCGCGCAGTTCGACCACCGACACCATCGGTCAGAACCGCATCGACAATCTCCCGATCAACGGGCGCAGCTACATTAACTTCACACTGACCGATTCGCAGGTCGTCCGCGACAACGCTCCGAATACTGGAGCGGCACCCACTTCCGGCCTCAACATCAGCGGCCAGCGGGCCCGCTCGAACCTGGTCAACGTCGATGGCGCCGACGCCACCGATAACTCGATCAACGGCGTGCGTTCCACTGTGTCCCAAGAAGCGGTGCAGGAATTCCAGATCATCACCAACAGCTACGCCGCAGAATATGGACGCGCTTCCGGTGGGGTAGTCAACATCATCACGCGCTCCGGAGCAAACGACTTCCACGGCGACGTCTTCGGGTATCTGCGCAACCGCGACTTCCAGGCAGTAAACCCTTTCAGCACGGTCTCGAACCCCGCCTATACGCGCGTGCAAGCAGGAATTGCTTTCGGAGGCCCGATCAAGAAAGACAAGACGTATTATTACTTTGCCTACGAAACCAATCACCGCCACGAGACCGGATTTTCCAGCATTGGTCAGGGAAACTTCGGGCTGCAAGGCGTGGACGTGTCACCAATTTTTGGCGCACCCGCGGGGTTCTTCCCCAACATTCAGGCCACCCCTGAGCAAGCGGCCTTCCTGTCTGCTAACGAGGCGCCTGACCCCACGATTCAGACTTACGCCTTTATGGTCGGCGCTTCTTCGGGTATAGCCGTGAACGGTACCTATCCGTCCTGGTTCGCGGCGTTGCCAGCGGCCTTTGTTCCGGCGGGACTTCAACAGTTTCCATCTTCTTGCAATCCCGCGTTCGCTTCGGTCGCAAGCTTTGCGCCGTATTGCACAGGACTGCCAGCGTCGTTCGAAACGCTGCAGTCGCAGACCGGGAACTTTCCCGTATTTGAAGTGACCAGCGTCTACTCACTTCGCCTCGACCACAACGTGAGCGCGAACAACCGCATCACTCTCCGCGGCAATGTCAGCCCCAGCACCCTGAACGGCATCGAGGTCAGCGGCCAGGACCAGCCCTTCGGGCAGAACGCGTACTCACGAACTTCGCAACAAACCTTCCGCGATCTCGCGGTTGTCGCGCAGGACACTTGGACTCTCGGCAACAACAAAGTGAACGAACTGCGCTTTCAGTTCGCGCGCCGCGGTCTTGCGTATTTCTACAACACCGAGACTCCGGGCGGAAGCTTCCCGGCGGTCAATATTCCCGGCGTCGGCTATTTTGGACGCGAACCGTACTCCTTCATTCAGCGCGTCGAAAAACGCTATCAGTTCACCGATAATTTTTCCTGGAGCTTTGGAACGCACGACACCAAGTTTGGCGCCGACTTCAACTACATCCCGTTGCAAGCCACGTTCACAGTGAATTACGGCGGCGTCTACGACTTTGGCACTCAGAGTCTGTTCCCGGCTCCGTTCCCGCAGTTCAATGCGTTGCAGGCGTACGGACTGGGTATGCCCGCCGACTTCGTGCAGGGCATCGGCAATCCGAAGGACTCGTTCACGAACAAAGCGCTCGGCCTGTTCTGGCAAGACTCGTGGCGCGTCCGTCACAACCTGACCTTGAACTATGGCTTGCGCTATGACATCGAATTTCCACCCCAGTTGAAACCCGTGTCGGCGCTCGCGCAAGCCGGATACAACATACTGGGACTGCAGAAGGGCATCCAGACCGACACCAACAACATTCAACCTCGCATCGGCATGGCGTTTGATCCCAAGGGAGATGGCAAGACGGTGGTTCGTGCGTCGTTTGGGATGTTCTATGACCATCCCCTGCTCGGCCTCTACTTCCTTGGCGACGCCTCGGATGGTTCCAGCAGCGGACAGTTGGCTTTCGGTGGCACCGGTTTCTGCGGGACGGCCGGAAATCCTGCCAACCTCAACGCCATCCCGATCTTTCAGGGCAATCTCACCTCCGCCGCGCAGTGCGCGCCTGGGCCCGCAGGACTGGTCGGCCTTCTGGGGTATCAGGCAACATCCAGCAACGGTGCGGCCAACCCCCAGCGATTTGATCCGTCGCTGTCAAACTCGCTGTTTCTCAATCAAAACTACCTGACAGCAGGGTTCCCGCTCGGCTTCCAGCCCTTCGGCTATCCGCAAGGCAAGAACTTCGTTTACGCCTACTCGCAGCAAGCGAATTTGACCGTGGAGCGCGACTTGGGTGATGGCTACTCGTTAAGCCTGGCCTACAACTTCAACGGTGGCCGCCACATCAACCGTCCCATTAACGCCAACGCGGTTCGTGGCGATCTGATGCTTACGAACTTCGGGACCGCATTAGCGGAGGGGCAGACCTTCAGCAGTCCATTTGCGATGAGCGGCTGCTCGGCACCCGGCTTTCCGGTCTGGGTCGATTCGGCACTGGTTAATTTCTTCCGTCCGTCAGGTTTAAACGCGTCGATCGCGAATGCGTATCTTTCCCAGGGACCGGCGGGCGCGTATTGCGTCGGTCTCGCGCAGCAGGTGCTACAGGGACTGAGCGGCCAAGGATTCAATACGACATGCAATCCAACAACTCTTGCAGGATGCGTTCCGTTCAGCGATATGGATGCCAATTTCTCGAACGGCAGCTCGGTGTACCACGGACTCACCGCAAATCTGCGCCGTCGTTTCCGCGCTCACTACGAGTTGCTCGCCTCCTACACCTGGTCGCACGCGATTGACGATTCCACGGACTTGCAAGCGACGCTCACTCCCCAGGACAGCTATTATCCCGGCCTCGATCGGGCGAACTCCACATTCGATCAGCGCCATCGCTTCGTCTTCAGCGGCGTCTATGAGTCGGGTCGGCTTTCAGGCGACACCTTTGCCAGCAAGCTCTTCAGTAATTGGACCATCGCTCCGCTTATCGAATTCAGCTCGGGACGGCCTTTCAACATCATTACAGGCAGTGACGACAACCTTCAGCTCTCGGCACTGACCGGCCGGCCCAACACCTTCGTAAACCCGGCTTGTGGAGCCGGGGTGTCCTCTAAATACTCGCCGACAGGGGTTTTTCAGGAGCCGTGTCCGCAAGGTTTCAATGGCACTCTGCTTTCGCTCGATGGCAATCTTAGCCGCAACGCCGGCGTCACTCCGTGGACCGTCTTCAACGACATGCGCATTGCTAAGAAAATCTATTTTGGAGAACGCTTCAATATGGATTTGATCGCGGATACCTTCAACATGGTCAATCGGTATAACGTTTCTTCGGTCAATCCGCTCTGTTGTTCCGCAAACCCCTTGAACCCTGCCCAATCAACTACCGGACAGGCCACAGCCGCCTATGACCCGCGCCAGTTCCAGTTCGCGCTGAAGTTGAACTGGTAAAATCAAACGGTGCGAGTGCAGCGGGGCTGGGGAGAATCATGGGGCAATTGCTCCGAGCGAAGTTCGCGATCTAGAGGTTGCTGGAACTCGCGGCGACTTAGCAGGCTAGCAGCGATATTTCTGCTGGCACCGTCGCTTACGGCTTACTCGGTCGCCGATTCGGGCGCCGACATCTACAAAGCGAAATGCGCCGCCTGCCACGCCGCGAACGGGCAGGGCGACACGATGCTTGGCAAGAACTTGAAAGTCCGTCCCCTCACGTCTCCCGAAACCCAGCAGCAATCTGACGAAGAACTCTTCGCGATTATCGCGAAGGGCAAGAACCGGATGCCTCCCTTCGAGCACAAACTCTCCCGGGAACAGATTCACGAGGTACTGAGGTTCGTACGCTCGCTCTCGCCACCTAAGTAGGAATAACTTCAACGACAAAAAAGAAAAGCCGCAGTTAGTCTGCGGCTGTCCTTCCCTATCTCATACCCTAGTCAGCTTTATCGCTGTCGCGGCGGTTTACTTCTGTTTGTCTTTCGCGATGCTCTTGCTGATCCGGTTCTGCTGACGATTGATGCCTCTCTGTTCGGCCTTGGTCAGGTGGCCGTTGTGCGCCGCCATATCGGCCTTCTCGCGGTTCTGTACGGAGGTCTCGCGATTTTCGAGGTTGGCAGTCTGCTGCGAGTTCAACTTCCCGCTGGCGACGCCATTGGCGATGCGCTGCTGCTGGTTTTCTTCGCGACCGTTGACTTCATTCACGCGCGGATGGCCAGGATCGACAACGCCAGGTCCCGCTCCGGAGGTGGTGGATGTTTGAGCAGAGGCGGAACCGACAATCATAAGTCCGCTGACTGCCAAGGCTGCAAGCGACTTGCTAAATGTGTTGTTCATGTGGATAGAAACCCCCATCCGAGAGATTAGTTGCGATGGGCACGGATGGCGAGGTTACCCAAGTCATAGTCCATTAGTACAGTCCGTTAGTACTGTGTTGATAGGGAGTTAGCACACCTTATCAGTCAAAGGTGATCGTTTCGAAGCCCAGCCCTTGCAGCAGGCTGGTAAGGGTCGAAGTCGCATTCTGCTGCGCGGTGCGTAAAATGCCGTCCGCCAGAGCGGCTTCCTGGAGTTGCCGTTCCGCCTCCTGCCGAACTTGCGTTTCCAGGTTCGGGTCGGTTGGCACGAGCAGGCCGGTTTGCCGCGAATAGACCCTTGTTTTAGCGCTATCGAGGCGCGTGCTGAATACCTGCGCGGCGGGAAGATGCAGATGAACTTGTTTGCCGTCAATCTTGACATCAGGCGGTTTGAGATCCGAGAAATCGATGCCGGCCACGACTTCGCCGTGGACAAGCATCAACAGGCGATCCCCGGTCAAAAAGTCTGGAAGCAGGGGATTTTCTTTCGCACCGGTTACTAACTTGTCCATGGTGTAGACGACAGTCTCCAATCGCTGTAGCCGCTGGATGCGATCGACGACGGTTGGCTGACTCACGTCGATGGTGAGCGTTCTACCGGTCGCTGCCGAAAAGACGCGGCTCAACCATGAGCGGCCCGAACTTCGCGAGAGCATCACTGATCCCGCGACGCCGACGAACACTATTCCGAGCAAAATCCCAGCGAACAGCGCGCAACCGGCAGCCGACCTGGCAGATGGCGATTCGTGCGACATTTTGCAAGAGTACCACTATCACGGCGGCGGTTCGTGCGCGAGAGAATTGGTGCCGCACGTATTTGACCTCCTGGGACCGCGCGACGACGCCGACTGCCCTTTCGCGTGGAATCGGAATCCAGGCTGGTGCATCCAAAACTGGAATGGAGGTCACTATGTACGTTGTTTTAGGAGCAAGCGGCAACACCGGAGGCGTGGTAGCAAGAAGTCTTTTAGCCCGGAAACACAGGGTGCGTGTCGTGGGGCGAGATGCTGCGCATCTGAAATCCCTGGCGTCGGAAGGCGCTGAAGTATTCGTCAGCGATATCACGAACGCAGCCTCTCTATCGCAGGCTTTCAATAAAGCAGATGCAGCCTATGTCATGGTCCCGCCAAATCCGACCAGCGACGACTTTCGCGGATATCAGAATCGCGTGACCGATGCGATCGCTACCGCTGCGACAAATGCGGGCCTCAAGAACATTGTTTCGCTCAGCAGTTTTGGAGCCGATAAGGGGAGCGGAACCGGTCCGGTGGCTGGTCTTCACGAGCTGGAACAAAAACTCAATCAGGTCGACGGTGCAAACGTCCTCCACCTGCGAGCGGGATACTTCATGGAAAACACGCTGCCGCAAGTGGGCGCCATACGCATGGCGGGGTCCACGGTCGGGCCGCTTCGTCCCGACCTCAAACTTCCGTTTATCGCGACCTCCGATATCGGAGCGGCTGCGGCCGATGCGTTGCTGGGGCTTGCCTTCAAGGGAAAGCAGACGCACGAGCTTCAGGGACAGCGCGATCTCGATTACACAGAAATCGCTGCCATTATTGGCAAGGCGATCGGCAAACCCGATCTTGGATATATTCAGGCTCCCGATGAGCAGATTCGAGCGGCATTTCTGCAGATGGGAATGTCCGAAAATTTCGTTGGGCTGATGCTTGAAATGTGCGTGGCCCTGAACAATGGACATATGCGCACTCTGGAGCCTCGCACTTCGAAGAACACAACACCGACTAAGTATGAAACTTTTGTGGCGGAGAAATTTGTCCCGGCTTTTGAGCAGAAGGCGGCGGCGTAAGCATATGCTCTTCGCGGGCAACGGGGAGATCCCACTCAAGCCGAAAGGGAAGCTTGAGTGGGGCGCCCCGCCACGCGATTTCTAAGCGTGGCTTTTCTTGAACTGCGAAACCGCTTGATCGCTCAGCAATGGCGTAGAGCATGATGAGGTACGTCCGGTTTGTCCCAAAGGCGGAAAGTTTACTACTTGGCACGATTATATACTTGACAAAAGTGCTAAAGGGGGCAGAAAGTGATTAAGCGCCCCCCCTGTGTCGAGGAGAAAAATCGTGACCATCGCCGCTGGATTCATTTGCAAAGATGGCATTCTGATCTGTGCGGACCGGGAAGAATCATCCGGAACTTCCAAGAAAGCCGTCGAAAAGATTGTTACGCTTCATGCCGATCCTTGGAACATGACGGTCGCAACAGTCGGGAGCGGGCCAGCGGGTGACTTGGCGGTTAAGAGACTGCGGCAAGCATTCGTTCGCGCATTCATTCCAACGCAAAAGACAGCCGATCTACTGGCTAAGCACGAGCAGATCATCATTGACGTTCTCACGAAAGTTCACGAAGACCATATCTGGAAAAATCCTGCCACGGATCATGCAATCAAATTGATTATCGGGATAAGTTTCCAGGACTTAAGAAGGCAATTCCTCTATCTGACTGACGGCAATATTCCACAGTTAGTAGAGACCTACTGTTGCGCAGGGTATGGGGAAGACCTCTGTACGTATTTCGCAGAACGGCTTTACCGTGAGGGTTTGACAAAGGATGAGATGATTCTGCTGGCATCTTTCATCTTTCGAGAGGTTAATGCGTCTGTGCAGTTTTGTGGTAAAGGGGTGGATATGGCGCTCTTGCGCAATGGCGAACTCGGGCTGCACATTTATCCAGTGGGCGTGGAATCAATTCAAAATGGCATTCCGGAGTTCGCCAAGGTTGTAGCCGGATTCTGGGACAACCTTAAGGGATTACCCGACTGGGTTACTTCTATCGATAAAGCCCTTGGTGCTGGAGAGTCCGATACTAAGCCGTAAGTTTCTCGAAAGTCAGAGTCGGAGCAGTAACCATATGACGCAGGGTATCCAGAAACAAGTTGGAGTTCTTTCGGCGATTGAACCTGAACTCCATCTCTGCGAGATACGCGGGGAGATGCTTGGCACTGACTTTGTGCCACGATCCCATGATGCCGCGCTTCAAGAGCGAGAATGCAGACTCGACCGTGTTAGTCGAGATGCACGCCCCGTTCTCATATCGGGCATACTCTTTGGCGTTGTGGTTGACCGTTTCATGCCTGTGTTCACCAACGGCAGTTTTGTAGCCGGGGAGTTCATCGGTGATGATGACTTCCACGTCGGCGCTGATATTTTCCTTGATGTATTTCGCCAGTGTTCCCTTGCGGGCGTCTTCGGCATGAAAAAAACGAACATCGCCGCCGCGCTGACGAATGCCAATCACGACTTCTTTGGGGTGGCGTTCGCCGCGCCACCCGGAACCATAGCCCCGCGCCTTTCCGCCGACATAGGTTTCATCCATTTCGACAACGCCATCCAACATCGGGCGATCCGCTTCTTTCATCGCAGCGCGAATGCGATGGCAAAGGTACCAAGCGGTCTTGTAGCTGACTCCCAGCGTGCGTTTGATCTGGTTTGCGGACATGCCTTTCTTGGCTTCGCAGAGCAGCAGGGTAGCGAGAAACCACTTTTGCAAAGGAAGATGCGAGTCATTGAAAATCGTGCTGGCAGTCACGCTAAATTGATAGTCGCAACCCTTGCAGTAGAACAGTTGTTTTACGGTCGCCAGTTCGACAGCAGGCATCTTGCAGCGTGGGCACTCGACGCCACCGGGCCAGCGGAGCCGGACAAGAATTTCGCGGCATTTTTCGTCGGTATCGAACAGGTTTATAACGTCAACTAGAGTCACAGGGATGCCTCCATGATGGACGCAAAGCAGAAGCGCGAAGAACTCAAGAAAGTACCAACTAGGAAGCTACTGGCGAGCATCAAGCGAGACTTGCGGAAGGCGATGCACGCCTCTCGCTCTCCCGCTAAACCAAAGAAAGGATGACAATTAGCTCCCATGTAAGACAGTATCCCCTACATGCTAACTTTTGTCAAGTATATAATCGTGCTACTTGGCACCCCCACCCCCTCCCCCCTGGTCTAATGAAATCATAGGCTTGGCGGGAAGTTTTGGCTTTGGTCTTTGATTCTAAGGGACTTATATCAAAGTATTCTGGAATAAGGACTTAGGTTGTCAAGGAGCGCTGAAAATGGTTTTGGGGCAGCTTCGAGAGGCGTCTTGGTTACTGACGCACCTCGAAACTACCCCAAACTTATTCACAATTGTTGCGCTGGGCGGGGTGTTAAGTCAATACATTTCAGCGCGCTGGGTGCGCCTTTTTCGGTTTCCGGGAATTCCGAAACCACTTCGATCGGCCCGACGATGCTGTCGTTCAACTTCTCCAGATCGGCTGCGGGAACCCGGCCACCAAGATGAACGGAATCATTGATCGAAGAGAATAGACCTATGTAAGCTCACGAGACTTCCGATTCATCGCCGCATTTTCGAGATACACCACGCCATTGGCTGAGCTACTAACGAATTCAGCGGCAAAAGCGCGCCCGATATCATCCTGCTCAATCGCCCCAAACGGTCCCGGAATGAGACGCCCCAACCAAGCAACATAGCCCGGCGTGTGAGCATTGCCGGCGATAATTCCCGGGCGGAAAATCGCCAGCCTCTTGAAGCCGATACCTTGAACCGTTTCTTCTTTTAACCCCATAACTCGCGCATAGCGAATCCGGCTTTTCGCGGAGCTTCCCACTGCCGAGAGCAGCGCAAACCGACCAATGCCTCCTGCATGGCAACCACGGGCAAAACCGCCGACAACCCCAATTTCGAGGGCCTTCAATTCCTCCTCGCTCCACTTCATGCTGCCTTTACCGACACCAACACAGGAGGCCCCATAGACAGGGTCGCCTAGCGCCGTTGTGCTGAGTGCAAGCTTAGTCACTTCTTCGGAAAACTGCGCAGCTGCCGTATCCAGGACCACCTGCCGCAAGCGATGGTTCGCGGTCAGAGGAATCGCCTTGCGATTGACCATCACCACTTCGGCGCAGGACGGCTCGGCAACCAGCGCCCGCACCACCGCGGCTCCGACCTGGCCGGTGCCACCGATGATCAAGACGCGAAATGGCATTTTAGACCTCTTTGCCACGATCGTTTACGCACGATTCTGTTGCGGGCGGGTGGACCATCCTCTCCGCGCGTCAGTATAACTCGGTTGTTGTTAGTGGACACAAAGACCAACGGGGTGCGCCACTTCTCGAGGTTTCGAGAAGGGGGCATTACGACGCCGCGCACCTTGGGATTTGGTTTATACGCCAGCCTCCGACCAAACTCTGTGATAGCCACTTCTCGAAAAAGCGCGAGAAGCCGCGCACCCGTAGTGATTTGGTGTCAGAGTTTCAAGAGACGTGGCCCGCCCACCATCGATTCCCGCGAAGTAGCCTTACCCCACGGGTCACCTCCAGAGCAAAGCCAGAACCACAAGGAAGCAAAGCATCAAGCCTAGGCCCGCAATTTCTAAGAGCGTCGGCCGTGCTATGTCGAATTTTCCAAGATTTCGAAAGTTGAACCGGATCACAAAATTGATCCTCCGCGCTCCACCCTATGATCTATCGAGCCCCGCGGTCAAGGAATACGATACGAATAAAATAAGTGTTTTCAGTGGGTTACAGGTTAATACTATGCCGAGGATAGTATGCCTTAGGCATTCCTTGCAAGAACGGAGAAGCTCACCTAGTCTGACCTCAGGAGTTAGCGATGAAAGAGTTATCAAGTGAGCAGTTAGAATATGCGGTCAGCCGCTTTGTCAGCATCTGCCAGTCTCGCGAGATCACCCAGACGGAATTGGAGCGATTGTCGCAAGTTAATCAATCCACTATCTCAAAAATTATGCGCCCGCAGGATGGCGACAAGTACACGCCCAGTAAAGAGGTTCTGCAGAAGCTGTTTATGGCACTCGGCTTCCGACTCGAAAATATTTTGACCGAATCCGAACATCTCGCCGATGAGATCGTGGGCTATCTTGCGACGCCACTGACAGGGCTAAGCCGTCAGGAAGACGTGGAGTTAAGGAGAGTTGTGGAGTCGGTACGAGCAATTACTCGCGACGACCAGTTTACGAATCCAAGTTTCGATGTTTATTGGCCTGGCGATCACACCCACCCGGAAGAGCACGCCGGCATCACCGCTCAACAGGTCTATGTCACTGATCGGTCGCGAGCATCGACAAATGATTTCATCATCTTGTTTTGCGGATCGCCGAGTTACGGCGTTGGACAAGAGAACGAGATCGCAACGCAGGCCGGGGTTCCGGCGATTCGACTAGTCCCGCCCGAGGGGCTCTCACGCATGATGCTTGGCTCGTTCATTCGCGCAACGGACATCCCGTACTCTGGAAACCTTAAATCGCGGGTCGAGTTCGATGAAACCAAATTACGAGAGGCTCTCAAGACCGTCCGGCAGAGTCACTTTCGGAATGCTGCACTCTTCCGAGGCATGAACGGCGACGGTTTCGGCAAGCGACTGCGGACACTGATCGACGACCGATGCAACGCCGACTACGTTCAGTTTGCGGCCGACATCGGTGTAAGCCTGCTGTATCTGCACAAAATGATGGACGAACCATTCCTCGTGCCAAATCCGAGTGCGCGACTCTTGAAGCGAATGGCGCACAGGCTGGGCGAGAGAGTTGCGTTCCTCCTTGGCGAAGCGGAGGAAAACGATCCGATTTGGACAGAGAGCAATGCGTCCTGGCGCTCCTGGGTCGAAAAGAACGAGGGTTTGGGCCTCGATGCAGCTATAACCCTACGGATGCGAGACGATTGGCGTCATTCTTACGCGATGGACAAACGCGAACAGCAGAGTTCAGCCTCTTTCCGAAAATCGACTGGTCGTATGCGAGAAGCTGATTGGGATAAGCAATACACCCAGCGAAAGAAGGGGACTGGCGATGCAAAACAGCCAAGATTGCTCTGAAAGACAATCGAACATCGTTCGGCTTTTCCTGGAACGATCTGGGTTAACCTCGCCGCACGGTTCGGCGGAACAGGTCATGACCGAGTTGGTCGAAAGAGCGGCACGCGGAAAGCGCGCGTCGAGCCAAGGTCAGCGTGTCCAACGTTTCTTGGCGGCTCGAAATATTGTCTCAGTGGAGTTCGTGCATGATGCGGGTTACGACGGAATGATCGAGCCGATCAGGTCGACATTCAGCGGCGGTTTCAGAATGCTCCTGAATGCTAACGCGTCTGAAGTTCGCGCGCGGTTCACCGCAGCACACGAGGCTTGCCACACTTTCTTTTACGAACTCGCTCCTGAGATCAAGTTTCACCCCCACGAGAAGGACGATTATGAGGAAAGTCTTTGTAATTTTGGCGCTGCAGTCCTTCTAATCCCAGCCGCACCGCTACGTGTTCGTACTAAGAAGCTTCCGATCTGTCTCGACTCTCTTCAGCAACTCGCAGAAGAATATGCCGTTAGTCTTCCCACGATGTTATTGAGACTGAGGTCGCTTGGCTTGTGGAAATGCCAGCTGTCTTTATGGCACCGGAGTGTCAACGGAGAATTTGTTTTGGACCGTTTTTACGGAGGGCGAAGGATCGAGTGCAAATGGCACGATGCCTCAGTGTTGGAGCGTGTTTGGAAATCAAACGAATCGGCTTTCGAGACCGGATTTGTTTATGCTGAAAGTCGCGGCGCTAAAGCATACAAGCCGATCGCGTATCACGTTCAACGTTCTAACCAGGGCGTAACCGTCCTCTGGGGCAGCGGCATCAGGCCAACAGTATCGACCTACCCATTACTTGAAGTCGTTCACGCTGCGTAGAGCGATCATCGAGTCAACAAGCGGGAAAGGCCAAAAAATCCGTCGTGAACATCAACGAAAGAAAAAATCGTCACATTTTGAGTGGGCGTTGGTCACCGACGGGTCTGATTGTTTCTGGCACCATCGCGTTAAGACGGCAAAAGCAAGATCAAAAGCAAGGGCAGCGGGCGGGGGCGCCCGCTCTACACGAGCAGGCTAAAAAGGAAAAGGCCAATCTGACTTCTCAGACTGGCCTTTATTTATGCCGGCAAGTACCTACTCTCCCACGCACTTTCGCGTGCAGTACCATCGGCCCAGCGGGGTTTAGCCTGAGCGCTTAGAAGGCGTGAGGGCGTGTTTGCCCGCGGGAGCCGCTTGTGATCACGAGTACTTGGTACCTTCGTAATCCTCGCCTCGCGAATTCGCTTAGGGTACGAGCGTTGGCCACCCAATACTTCTAGTATGGGGAACTTTTCGATTGTCGCCACGTTGCTGTTCTGCGCCTTGGCCGTGAACTCGCGTGCGCAGAATCCAGTTATATGGACAGCTGCCAACAGCGAGACGATTCCTTTGGAGCCTGCCGGCCTGCACGCTGGCCGCGTCTACAGTCCCGCTCTTGGGGGCGGCGACATGCATGTGCAAATCAACTCCAGATACCCGGTCACTGTGGCGATGGCTTGGGCCGACGAATGGAACGCCGCCATGCGCCCGGGAGCCCCTGCAAATTTCAGCTTCATCTGCGTGAAGGAGCATGTCACCAGCGCGATCTATGAATGTCATCTGCCCTCCGAACGGCCGATGATCGTCACCTTTCGCGATGAGCGCAGGCCGGAGAAGCCCGTCCTCACCACCATTGGCGCCATCCTTGGACCGGGAGCACGGCAATTCCTTTCGCCCAACGAACTCCACATCCAGTACTACAATTGCCTTCAGCCTGAATTCCACTGGCGCCGCATCCTCGACGAAAAATACCAGATCACGGCGGCGCCCAAGGTCTACAGTCTGCTGACTCCGGACCACGACGGCCAGGAACTCAGCGTGAAGATCAAGTCGCCCATCCCGCTGACGGTCGCTCTGCTGCCATCGCATCTTGCCGACCAGGTGTACGACAAGACCGTGACCCTCGCGGACGCACTCGACCAAACCGGCTGCAAAGAACGTGGTGTCCAGTCAATGAACTTCAACTGTACTTTTAACGTTGCCAATGGGACACAAACGTTGCTGATCCTCCCTGACATTGATTTTTCAGGCCACAAGAAAGCCACTGTCGAGGCCAACACGGTAAAGTGCGTCGAGCATTGTGAGTTATTGAGTCCCGCTCCGACTCCGTAGGGCGAAAAATCATGGCACTAAACGGAAAAGGCCAATCTGATTTCTCAGACTGGCCTTTATTTATGCCGGCAACGACCTACAGTTGTGTGGCGCGGGCGCCCTCTCCCGCGAAAAGGCCACGCAGTGAAAACGTCCGTCGTGGACATCCACGAAGAAAAAATCGTCACATTTTGAGTGGTCATTGGTCACCGACGCGTCTGATTGTTTCTGGCATCATCGCGTTAAGACGGCAAAGGCAAGATCAAAAGCAAGGGCAGCGGGCGGGGGCGCCCGCTCTACACACTTATGAGTCAGGCATTGTTGAAGGGGAAATTCGCCTATAGGCGGCGGCTTCCGCATTGTCAGAAGGATAATCGGGCGGTGTTCGTTACGTTTTGCTGTAGCTTCGCTCCTCTGCCGGAACCGGTCCGGGAGATGGTGCTGCGGCATTGTCTGCATGATCAGGGAACTAGGGCCGGGATTCATGCGGTCGTGGTTATGCCGGATCATGTGCATCTTCTGCTCACTCCGCTGCGGGATGCGGATGGCAATCTCTGTAGCCTGGTTGAGATTTTGCAAGGGATTAAGTCGGCTTCCTCGCACAGCTTGAATCGGGCGTTGAGACGGGCGGGGCCGGTGTGGCAGGAAGAGTCGTTTGATCACGTGTTGCGGTCGGAAGAGAGTTTTGCGGAGAAACTGGAATACATTCGGCAGAATCCGGTGCGGCGAGGGTTGGTGGCTCGGCCGGAGGACTATCGGTGGTTGTGGGTGGAATAGAACAGGAGCAAAAGCAACACCAACGGCAGCGGGCGGGGGCGCCCGCTCCACACGAGCAGAATAAAAAGGAAAAGGCCAATCTGATTTCTCAGACTGGCCTTTATTTTATGCCGGCAACTACCTACTCTCCCACACACTTTCGCGTGCAGTACCATCGGCCCAGCGGGGCTTAACTTCCGTGTTCGGGATGGGAACGGGTGGAACCCCCGCGGTAAGATCACCGACAAGTCGGAGCCGTCAGCTATCAGCCGTCAGCTTTCAGTAACTCGTACTGTGCTGACTCTTGTGGTTGATGCCCGGCAAACTTGATGGTCTCAGGCCAACTGCAGATCCCTCGCTTCGCTCGGGATGACAAACAGTTGAAATGAGAGCTATTTCTCAAAGAGCGTGAGGACGAAGCCTCACAACTGAATAGATTGGGTACTGCTTAAGATACTTGGCATATCGTTTTCGTCGGCGCGCAGTTATCAGTGATGCTTCTCAGTCATACAGGTTCTTACGACTTACTAACAACGTTGCTAATTCCAGTTCAGGTTCTAACTTAGAACTGGCAACTGAGAACTGACAACTGCTTTTCTGCACCGAGTAAATTTTATGGTCAAGCCGAACGGGCGATTAGTACAGGTAAGCTACACGCATTACTGCGCTTCAACATCCTGCCTATCAACCAGGTAGTCTACCTGGGCCCTTCATTACCCTTAAGGGTTGGGAGATCTCATCTTGAGGAGTGCTTCCCGCTTATATGCATTCAGCGGTTATCACAACCGAACTTCGCTACCCAGCGATGCCATTGGCATGACAGCTGGATCACAAGAGGTTCGTCCATCCCGGTCCTCTCGTACTAAGGACAGGCCCTCTCAAATCTCCTGCGCCCACAACAGATAGGGACCGAACTGTCTCGCGACGTTCTGAACCCAGCTCACGTACCGCTTTAATAGGCGAACAGCCTAACCCTTGGAACCTTCTACAGCTCCAGGATGCGATGAGCCGACATCGAGGTGCCAAACCGGAGCGTCGATATGAACTCTTGGCTCCGATCAGCCTGTTATCCCCGGCGTACCTTTTATCCGTTGAGCGATGGCCCTTCCATACAGAACCACCGGATCACTAACGCCTACTTTCGTACCTGCTCGACTTGTAGGTCTCGCAGTTAGCCACGCTTATGCGTTTGCACTCGTCGGCTGATTTCCAAACAGCCTGAGCGTAGCTTCGCGCGCCTCCGTTACAATTTAGGAGGCGACCGCCCCAGTCAAACTACCCGCCTTACTATGTCCATTTCCCGGATTACGGGAATATGTTAGAACCACAGAACTCGCAGGGTGGTATCTCACCGGTGGCTCCTCCAAGTCCGAGAACCTGAAATCAAAGCCTCCCACCTATCCTGCGCAGCAAGTGCCATAGTTCATAGTAAAGGTATAGTAAA
>Ga0209579_10000085_pt1 | contig 178072 bp, 154 predicted proteins | sample Coa_R1_2_FD_187152 | JGI IMG/M metagenome (GOLD analysis project Ga0209579, IMG submission 187152) | Surface soil microbial communities from Centralia Pennsylvania, which are recovering from an underground coalmine fire - Coalmine... | ecosystem: Environmental > Terrestrial > Soil >... | reverse complement strand
AAGAAGTCGACCATGGCATCTGGTTGGTCAGTTTTATGGATTACGATCTCGGCTATATTGATCTGGAGGAAAAAAGCTTGCAGCCCTTGCAGAACCCCTTCGGGCCAAAAGTGTAACCTATGTCTCCGGAACGTTCTGTTACCTATGTCTCCGGAACGGACAATGAAGAAGTTGGTTGCGGGGGGTGGATTTGAACCACCGACCTTTGGGTTATGAGCCCAACAGGACAACCGCAACTTCTAGTGAATCCACGGGGGTTTCTCCCCTCGAATCGCGAAAAAGCCACCTAAAAACCCTCGTTTTGGTCCCAAATTGGTCCCAACTCTCTTCAGCGCGCCGGTGTTCGCCAACACTCCGAGTCCCGCTCTTGAGATCCTCCCGATCGTGCGCTTCGAGCGCAATTTTTTCGACCTCCAGTCATGACGATCGCGCCACTCGCGCGCGCCTGATCGGAGCTGTGACTCGCGGAACGGCCGCGAGCGATCAGTTCGTCGGACCTGATCTGTGGTTACGATCGGCATCAGCGCGAGCAGCAGCGCGGCGCCGAGCTGGTGATAAATTGCTGTCAGCCATGCATCCCTTCGGGCCGGCGATCCGGACCCGCACTTTTCCCCGCAATTCAACATCGAGGCGGCCGCGCTGAAGCCGCACACTCGGGAAAAATCGGAGGATCTATGGCAACGGCAGCGGCAACACAAACACCGTCGGAGAAAAGACTGACCCCGCGATTCACGCTCACAGAGCGGGAGCTGGGGCAGTACAGCTTGGCGCGGGCGATCATGACGTCCGCCGAAAATCAGGAAGGGTCGGAACGAAGAGCCGAGAGAAATTGTTTTGAGTTCGAAGTCTCCCAGGAGATCGAGAAGCACGTCACGGGAAAACGGTACGGCGGAGTCTTCATCCCCTGGAATATTTCTGCGGGTACTTTCGCTCGCAAGATCTCGCGCATCGAGCAGCGCGCCGGTCTCGACTCGGGGACGACGAACAAAGGCGTCGAGCTCAAGTTCACCAAACCCGGCGATTTTCTGGAGTACCTATACAACCGGATGCGCGTGAAAGAACTCGGCGCGCAAACGATCAGCGGGCTCCGCGAGAACGTCGCGTTCCCGAAACAGACAGGCAAAGCGACAGGAACCTGGGTCGCTGAGAACCCCGGCTCTGACGTCGCGGACTCGAACCTCACCCTCGGACAAGTTCTGAGCTCACCGAAGACGTATCAGTCCTCGACGAGCTACTCCCGGCAACTGCTCGCCCAGGCTGTCATCGACGTCGACACGGCCGTCCGAACGGACCTCGCGCGCGACATGGCGCTCGCGATGGACTTCGCGGCGATCGCCGGACCGGGAACCAACTCCCCGACGGGCATCATGAACACGTCGGGCGTGCAATCGTTCATCGTCGAGGCCGACACCGGCAACGGCGGACAGGTCGACTACACGGACGTCGTCAAGATGCTCGAAGATCTTGAGGACGTGAACGCGGATCAGCTCGGCGATCCCGGCTGGCTCACGACTCCGGGAGTCAAGTCGCTCCTGAAACTCACGGCGCGGCTTGCGAACACGATCGCTCTTCCCGCCTGGGCAGACGATGACACGCTCGGCGGCTACGAAGCGCGGTCCTCGAACCAAGTACCGAAGACTTTGGTCCGCGGCTCGACCTCGAACAATCACGCTCTGATCCTCGGCGTCTTCTCGACGATGGTGATCGGAATGTGGGGCGATGGGTTCGAGCTCGTCGTCGATCCCTTCCGCCTGAAAAAGCAAGGCATGATCGAGCTCACGAGTTTCATGCTCGGGGACGTTGCGCTGAAGTATCCCCAGGCGTTCGTCGTCGCCGCTGTCCAAAAATAAAAGCACGACCGTATTCGAGCGGATGCTCGCGGCCGCGGGGCAAGAGTGAAAACCGGATCCCGCGGCCGCGCTTTCGGAAACGACTCTCTTCAGGGGGGCGCATGGCGTACGCAAACGGAACTCCGACCGATCCCGTCAACTTGCTCCAAACTCTCGTCACGTGGCTCGTCTCGATCGGCTGGACGAGCGACAAGAGCGTGTCGGACGGCTCGGGGTGGGAAGCTCATCTCCACAAGAGCGGCGTGTATGTACACTTTCGCGCGGCCGTCGGCGAGCGGAGCTGGAGCTCGAACAACGAAGGCGACGCCGGCGGGACCGCGCTCAATTTTTTCCTGTCGACGGCGTTCAGTGGATCCGGCGCGTGGGACGCTCAACCGGGAAATCCTCCGGTCGACAGCGGCGGATCGCACGTGATCGGGTGCGGGATGAATCTCTCCGCGGGTCCGTTCTCGAACTACTACTTTTTTTCCGACACGGCCGGCGACAACATCGTCGTCGTCGTCGAGAAAAGTCCCGGCGTGTACCTGCATCTCTTCTGGGGACCCTCGCTCGTCAAGAACGGGACCTGGACCGGCGGCATGTACTTCGGCGGGAGCTCGTCGGGCTACTACGCGTCGTACCGATTTTTCGGGGCGAACTCTCCCGGCTGGAACGAGACGGCGCCGTGTCCTGGAGCTCACGAAGACTTCAACGCGCTCGCGGCCGCGTACGTGCGCTGTGACTCCGACTCGTTCACCGGAAAATGGATCGGGATCTCCGACAACTTGTCGGCGACGACCGGCTTCACGGGACGAACCGGCGCGAGCTCGGTTTTCTCATCGGACGGCATTCACGGCGGCGCGGCGATCACGACGTCGATCCCCAGGTATGCGACGGCCGTCGACTCTCTTGCGGCGAACCCTCATCAGTTTCAGCACATGCAAACGAGCGTGATCGACGGCCGCGCGAATTTGCTTCCCGCGCTTTGGTGGGTCGGTCGCGATGGATCCAGCGGAAACTCCGGCGGGTTCTCTCCGATCGGAACGCTCCCGATGGTTTTCTTCACGAACGGAGTCGGCCACGGATTCGGTCCGGCCGAGGACTATACGATCGGGACCGACACCTACAAGCTCTTCCCGAACTTCGCAGTTCTAAAAGTTTGATGACCCGCCCCAGGTCCGCACCGAGCAGCCCGCTACAGCGGGAGCGATGAGGAAGAGCGCATCCGGACTCTGACCCTCGTGACTTCGCTTTCGTAGATCTCTTCGAGTGTCAGGGTAGTGCCGGCCGCTCGTGCGATCTCCGCGATCGCGATCGCCTTTTCAATCGGAGGATGATGATCGCCGCGGACCCATCGATAGACCTGGGAGAGATCTGCATCTAGCTCGCCGGCGAGACGGTCTGCTGTGAAGTCGTCGACGAAGGCGCCGAGTTTCCCGATCCAGTTCGTCGATCGTGGTCGACCGCGACGTCGTTCGATGGTCAATCTGAGAGTCCTCCCCGAAGAGTTTTTGCGGGAGATTTTGTGCGGGGAGAAAATCGGCTCAGTGTAACATCGGCGCGCAAACTTTCGGATGGCTCCGCAGGGCCATGACCCCTCGGGTTCGGCTGAGCGCGAAAATCCACTCGTCGCTCCGCGCTCAGCTCTGGTTTTAGATTCGGGTCATCCTCTCCGCGACAACGCCGGCTGATGACGTCGAGAGATGCTGGCGCGATGCGGCCGCGAACTCGGTTTCCGCGCCTCGATGAAAAGCTCGTGGCAGAATTGCGCTCCCTCGATCACTTCGGTCACGTGTTCGAGGAGCTCGCTGGATTGCAGATACGCTTTCTGCCACCCCTCTTCGTACGCGCGGGCGAGCTCGGAGCCCTCCGGGTAAGGATTCGATCTCGGTCTCAGTTTGCATGTCGCTTCGATTTGTTTTTCCATTTTCTTATCCTCCAGTATTTGTGATTCATCGAGCCTTCGGCGATCGTTTGAGCGGAAGTCCTGTCAGTTCTCGCGCACGTTCGAGTGCCTCGTCATCGTCGCCGCGCAACAAAGCGGCTTTCATCGCTTCGAGGATCTTCGCGCGCTCCTTCGAGACGGCGATCACGGCGTCGACCACCCCCGAGACGTTTTCTTTCGTGAGTGGCGTATCGAGATCGATCTCCGGCGCGGACTTCGTTTTCTTTTTCATAAATTGTGGGCTCCAGCGCGATCGAGCACTTCCTCGATCGTGAGCGGTGAGGATGCAGGGTCGTTTCCGATGAGTGCGGATTGCCGGAGCTGGATCGAGCTGCTCTTCTCGGCGTTGTCGACGATCGACATCAGATCCGCGATGAGAGTTCCCAGGCGAGTGAATTGAGGGAAGGACGATGAGACTGATACTTTAGAGCTAGCCATTTTGCCTCCAAACAGGCGATTTGGTCAGGGCTGGACGGGTGTTCAAGCACTCGGCCGGCCCGTTCTGTTTCACATGCAAGTATGGACGGAGAACGACGTCAGATCAAGGCACTAACGTTCAACTCGGGTTCTCACAGTGATCGCTTCGCGGATCTCGAAGTGGTCACTGTGATATCGGAAGAGCGCGAATCTCACTCTCGTTTTTCCCGACGATGAAAGCTCGCACGAAGGCCGCGCGCGGAACCGGACCGACGTGGATCGCTTCGATGTAGGGCATGAAGTTGTGCGCATACGCTTTGTCAGAGTTCCATCTTTTCACGACGTCGTCGCCTGAGATGAGGTTCGGAGCGACTCGCTCCCGATCGATCTCGATCCAGACCGCGGATCCCCACTCTTCCATGTACGGGACGAACGTGTACCAGGAGCTCATCGGGCATTTCGTGCCGTAGCTTTCGGGATCAAAACCGTCGAAGTCGAAGAGACTTACGCCGTTCAGCGTGTGGGCGTACGGGCGATAGGGCTCGCCGTCCATCGTTCTCCAGCCGTCAGGATTCGGATTCTCGGGGATCGGCAGGATCGCGCCGAGCTCCAGGATCCGCTCGAAGCGTTCCGGCCGCGTGGTGTGCCAAAGACCACCCTGTAACGTTTTCAGAACAAGATTCCTCGTTGCCGCGCAATCCATAGCCGCTATGGTAATCTAGAGCGCCATGAAACAGGCTGATCTCTCGAAGTACCTCGCAAGCATCGGCAGCAAGGGCGGGAAAGCAAGGGCTAAAGCGTTGACGAAAAAAGAGCAGCGCGCGATCGCTCTCAAAGCGTCGAAGGCGGCGGCGAGGGCCCGGAGAGCTGCAAGAAAGCCGTAGATCGGGAGCCTTCCACATGCCCATGAAGAAACAGGCGATCGCCGCGAGTCCCGCGCCTCCGAAGTACAGGATGAAAATATCGCGGCTCACCGTCGACAAGCTCGGCGTGAGGCTGTACGACCGCGTCTCGGCCGTGATTGCCGAGCTCGTCGCAAATAGCTACGACGCGGACGCAATGAAAGTCACCGTTTCAGCGCCGATGGGCGAGTATCTCGCGTCGCGCGTGAACGACGAGATCGTCGACCGCGGTTTTGTGATCGAGGTTGCCGACAACGGATGCGGCATGACGGCCGAAGAGGTCAATCGCTATTACCTTCGCGTCGGCGCGGAACGTCGAAAGGACGAGCGGGGAGACACGTCGAAAAAGTTCGGCCGGAAGGTGATGGGCAACAAAGGCGTCGGCAAGCTGGCTCCGTTCGGGATCTGCCAGAAGATCGAGCTGGTGACCGCCGGCGGCAAGCGAGTTCCGGGAAAAGACGAGTCGGGGAAATCGGCGACGGGCTATCAGGTCGCTCACCTCATCCTCGATCGCGACAGCATTCTTCAGGACGAGGAATTTGACTACGAGCCCACCATCGGGAGGCTCGACGGAACGGTCGCGAAGGCGTCCGGGACGACCATCACATTGCGCGGCTTCGCATATCGCCGCGTCCCGAGCATCGATGACTTTTCGAGGCAGCTCGCACAGCGTTTCGGAGTGAAGGCTGCGAACTGGAAGATCGAGCTCGTCGACGGGGTCACGACTCCTGGCGCTCCGAACCATAAGGCGATCGTCGGGGATTTCGACATCAAAACGATGGCGAACACGAAGATTACTTTTAAGCCTGGCAGAAAGGGCGAGATCGAGGAACGGGTTTTCGACACGAATGGAGATCCGATCGACGGCATGGAAGCGGGGTTCACTTCCGACGGCCGGAACTACCCGATTTCGGGCTGGGTCGCCTACGCGAAGGAACCTTACAAAGACGACCTGATGGCGGGCGTCCGGATCTATTGTCGCGGAAAAATCGCGGCGCAGACGAGCGTGTTCAACCGACGAGCTGGTTTCACCGGGGAGCATGACGTTCGGTCGTACCTCGTGGGGGAGCTGCACGCGAACTGGCTCGACGAGAAGGAAGACCTGATTCAAACCGATCGGCGCGACATCCTTTGGGCGCACGAGCTCGGGCAAAAGTTCGAAGAGTGGGGTCAGGCGATCGTCAGAAAAATCGGAGTGCGTTCTCGCGATCCGATGAAGAAAAAAACGTGGGACCGCTTCAAAGAGATCTCGAACCTCGAAGCGCGCGTGCAAAAGGCCTTCCCCCGCGAGGACCAACAATCTCTGCGAGAGAGGGCAATGACCGTCGCGCAAATGATCGGGCAGACCATCCGCGCCGACGAGGTCGAGGACAAGGAACACGTTGAGAGTTTCGTCCAGTTGAGCTTGATGCTCGCTCCTGTGATAACTCTCGACGAAAAGCTCAGAGCAGCGGCAGATTCTGGTGACTCGCCTTTGGATGTCGTGACGGACATTCTGAAAATCGCGCGCGTCGCCGAGCTCGCGTCGTTCGGCCGTATCGCCGAGGACCGGATCCGAGTAATCGAGACCGTCGAGACGCTCAAAGACGATCCGGCGACTCTGGAGTCTGCGTTCCAAACCCTCATCCAGACTTCGCCGTGGCTGATCGACCCACAGTGGTCTCCGATCACGGCGAATCAGGGGTTTTCCACGCTGCGAAAGGAGTTCGTGAAGTTCTTCAAAGAGCGGACCAAGGAAACGCTCAACCTTGAGGATTTCAGCGACCCGACGAAGCGCGCCGATTTCGTGATGAGCAACCAGGACACGACGATCCAGCTCATCGAAATCAAAAAGCCCAAACACAAGCTCACCGACATCGAGGTCGACCGGATCGTGAAGTACCGCGATCTGATGGACGAGTTTCTGAACCTGGAAGGGCACAAAGAGTTCAAGAAGTTCTTCCCCGATTTTCAGATCACGTTGGTTTGCGACGGCTTCAGCCTCGACGGAACGCACAAAGCCGCGTTCGAGGGAATGAAGAACGCCGGTCAACTGATCCACATCACGTGGCGGGCGTTCCTGCTGAAGACTCGGCAAATGCACAAGTCGTTTCTCGACGAGGCCGAGCGGCTCAAGAAGGAAGGCAATGCAAAGTAGGGAACCATCGACGCAACCAATCGCGGTTGACATCTTCTCCGGCGCCGGCGCACTCACGTGGGGACTGAAACGCGCGGGTTTTCGCGTTGCGGCCGCGGTCGAGATCGAGGGAAATGCCTTCGCCACCTACAAGACGAATCACCCCGAGGTCCATGCGATCAAGCAAGACGTTCGAACGGTTCGCGGCGCGGATCTGCGAAAGATCGTCGGCGCGAGGATCGATTTACTCGCCGGATGTCCGCCTTGTCAGGGGTTCTCCACTCTCACAAACACGTCGTCGAAGCGCGATCCCCGCAACAATCTGGTTTTGGAAATGGCGCGCCTCGTAAGAGAACTTCGCCCGCGCGCGGTGATGATGGAGAACGTCCCTGGTCTCGCCGATCGCGGGAAACGTCTGTTCAACAGCTTCCTCCGAACGCTCGAAGAGCTGGACTATCGCTTTTCGTGGGAAGTGCTCCAGGTCGCGAACTACGGCGTCCCTCAGAATCGGCGGCGTCTCGTCCTCGTTGCCGGACTCCGAAAACAGTTGACGTTGCCGGGGCCGACTCACCATCGGACTGGTGAGGGCGGTTTGCTGCAATGGAAAACCTTGCGCGATGTGCTCCTCCCCGGGCTCGGTCGAACGATGCTTTTCGAGAAAGCGCGCGAAGCCGGAGGCGCTCATCGGTTCAACTGGCACGTCACGAGACGCATGTCCCCGGAGAACGTCGCGCGGCTCCGGAAAGCGCGTCCAGGCGCAAGTCGCGCGGAGCTCCCGAAATCGCTTCGCCCCGATTGTCACAAAGAGCTGAACAGCGGCTACACGAGCGTCTACGGACGGATGGCGTGGAATCAGCTTCCCGTGACGATCACCGGAGGATGTACCACCCTCAGCAAGGGACGGTTCGGTCATCCGTCCGCTCTCCGGACGATCTCCGTTCGCGAAGCGGCGCGGATCCAAACCTTTCCGGACGACTACGTTTTCGACACGCCTTACATGGAATACGCGTGCGAGATGATCGGCAACGCCTTACCCTGCACCTTCGCCGAGGCGCTCGCTCGCTCCGTCAACTCGCAGCTTCGGACGACGAAGGCTCGTTAGTTCGCCGGCGGGTTCGTATGGACAACGTCTCACGGGCAACGCGATCGCGAATCATGGCGTCGGTGCGGCCGACCGGAAACCTGACGACCGAGCTCGCATTCGGAAAGTTGCTCAGCGCGGCCGGCGTGCGCGGCTACCGAAAACACTGGCCGATTCTCGGCAAACCTGACTTCGCTTGGCCTGGACGAAAGATCGCCGTCTTCGTCGACGGATGCTTCTGGCACGGATGCCCCAAGTGCAGGTCGATCCCGACATCGAACGTCGCGTTCTGGAGAGCGAAGATCGAAAACAATCGGCGCCGCGATCTTCGCGTGACGCGCACACTCCGTCGGCAAGGCTGGAGAGTCGTTCGCGTCTGGGAGTGCGCGGTCACGCGGGCCTCCTCGATCGAACGCATCGCTCGGATCCTCGACGATTGCGAATAGCAACGCGAGGCCCTTACCTCGAACGCCTCTCTCACCGGATGGTGACACGTCATCGCGAGTTCGAGCTGAGGGTCCTACCCCCCAACCCCCCGGCGCGCGGGTGACGGCGACCGCGAAAATTCTCCAGCAAGGGGTCCAGGATTTCACGTTTCGTTTCGCCAGCGTTTTTGCCTCTCCCACTTTTGACCACATGGGACGCGGGGTTTCGCGATCGTCGTGATGTGAAGGACCTCGCTAAAAGCGAAACGACTTCGTCGACGCGGTATAGTCGACGCGGAGGACAGCGATGAGCATGCAAACGATGAGACTTGAGTCGAAGGACGGGATCCTGATCGCCGAGGTCCAGCTCCCGGCAAACGGTGAGCCCGACGCGATTGTGCACGACGGCCGCGTTTTTGTCCGGCGCCCGATGCGGATCACTCAACCGCCGACGAAGAACGATCCCGAGACGTACTTCGAGGCGACGACTCATCACCTATCGGCGATCGAGCGCGAGGCTCCCCGAGTGAACACCGAAACCCCGACGCGAGCGCGCGCCTCATCCGGATCCCGTTGAGCCGATCCGATAGCCTCGAAAATCGCCTCGCGGGGCGCACAGAGTTGCTCCAGCGCGAGCGATGTCGTCGGTTTTGGGGATCGGGAGTCTCGGGAAAAGGCGTTCGTTAAATCGACTCTAATGAATAAAGGCAGGTACTGACACGCTCGGCGACTCGCGTGAACACCAAAACTCCAGATCAGATCTCGCCGCGCAGCCATGCCGCGGCGATTTTCTCTTTGTCTGCGATCGTCATGCTCGCGAAGACCCGATCGAGCCGGCTCGCGATGAGATCCCGCGGCCGATCGCCGGCCGTCGGTGCGTGTCCGTTGGCTCCGCTTCCCCTGGCCGGCGCATGCCCGTTGCCAGAGCTCGGGCGCGCCTTCGCAGTCTCGTTCCAATGAAAGTGCTTCGAGCACTTCCCGGATTTGTTCTTCATGCCGAGCTCCGTCGTGCATCCCGGCCGTTTGCAGATCCGCGCAGGACTTGAGCGCGGGACTTCCGTCGCGTTCTCCATCGTTGCCTCACTCTCCCGGCCGAGATCTCGATCAGCGGAGCTCGCGATCGGCGCCACGGATCCGGCCGGCATTCCGGTTTGTCGCCGTCGCTGTCGTTGCTGGATCGGACAAAGAACCCCGTCGACGCAGAAGACGCAAGCGGGTTTCCCGTCCGCGGTTTCGTGAGTGGCGGCGCATCCCGGTCCGTGGATCTCCAAGCATCGCTCGCACTGAAGCATCGGCTCGATTCGAAGTGTAAGCCGGCGTGCCAGCGATTGTGAAAAACCCGTGGAATACGGCTCAGGAGCGCACCTAAAAGATTACGTGCTCAGCGAGTTAGAATGCCCGTGATTCAACATCCTCGGGAGACTCTCCTCTCGCATCGGGCCTGATCCCCCGATTCCTTTGGCGAGTTCGAGGCGGGGTCTCGGCTCCCGCCTTCCCGAGGAGCATTGCGATAGCCGAGATCACGTCACGCCGAGGTGATCGAATCGATGCCGCTCGACGGCAGTAATCCAAAGTTCGAAGGCACAACCGAGATCGCGATCCGTGAGTCCCGCGAAGTGTTGCGCGCGATCGTTTTAGGAGCTCGTCGCGGATCCGCACGGCACAAGGGTTCAATCTTGGTCGCGCTGGACCTCTGGCCTTCACAATTGCACCAACCTCTAGACGACGAGATCGCCCAGCAGTTTCCGAAAGGGCGTCGTAGAACATCAGCATCGAACGAGAGCGTCGCGCTCGAATGTTTCTTGTCCGACTTTCTCACTGCCTGTCACGTAACACCGCTGGGCAGATTCGCGCAGCATGCGAGCGAACTGATGAATGGGTCGATCAGGAAGAAGCTGATCCGCGAAATTGTGCACGCGCTCGAACTCACTGAGAGTCAGCCGACGGGAGGACTGCGCTCCGAGATTCCAGGTATCGATCTCAGACAGGCCGCGGCGCTTATTCGGCTCGGAAGTGCAAAAAAAATCCCAGCTCTTCGCATCGCTCACTGGATCCAGCAGGAGCTTCCGATCGATGCGATCTTCACAGAGATCAAGCTCGGAGGGCTTCCACCAGGTTATTCGCTCGATCGCTCCGAGCACCGTTTCGGAGGTCACGGGGCTCAAATCGCAGAGCTGTTCCGCTTCGATCTCGATCGGGATCCCGAAGATCTGGACCGCATCGCTACCCGATTGGAGACATCTCCGTTCGCTCGCGGCGGCTTCGAGGAGCTGTTTTGGTTGTTCGGAAAGACTCGGGATCTGCCGAGCTGGATCGCGCAGCTCATGCGGCACGCGGATGAAACCCTTGAGATGCTGGCAGATCTTGCGATCATGGATCCGATCGAGTACGAGCTGAGTTCGGGAAGGCGGACGGCGGAAGAGGGGGCAGCCACGCGAACACAAGAACCGACCGGAGGTCCATCCGACTCCCCGAATCCCCCAAACGCGGGATCTCCGGTCGCAGATGCTGCAGTGGCAGGGTCCGGAGCTTCAGAACTAACCGCAAAGTGGAATTGGGCCGACTGGGAAAGGGCGCGAAAGGCCGCCTTGCTCTATGAAGAATTGCAGAGAATGCAGACCGTCGCCGCCGGCAACCCGACGGAGGAGGAGCTCAAAACCCTTTATCCGAAGGAGTTCACGATCTGGAAGGAGATCGAGTCCCTTCCGAAAGAGACCCGAGCGGATTTTTTCCCCAGGATCCGAAGTCAGAGCGCCGAGGATCTTTATGCGTTCGTCGGCAAATTTTTCGGCCTGGGAGCCGTGCGCACCAAGAAAATCGTGACTGCCTGGAGAACGCGGCGTGCAGATTTCCACCATGCATGTACGATGCCAAAACCGCTCGATGACCCTCACCGCGACCCTCACAAGACCCCAGAGTGACGTTTCGACCCTAAAACGACCCTCCTGACGACCCCAACATGACCCTCACCGCGACCCTCGCGGAGCGATGGACATCGGTTACTTTTCCGTTGCTCAACGAGGGAGGCCGCAATGATCGCTCAGCAGCAAACCCAGGCTCACATCGGGATCGCTTGGAAGTTGCGTCGAGTCGCCGCGGGGTACAGGCAACAAGACGTGTCGACCCATTGCGGCATCAGCATGACTCGTTACCGCGCGATCGAGCGAGGCGAAGCTGAGCCCACGGATCTCGATCGTCGAATGATTGAGAGTTTTCTCCCGCCCCTTCCGGCAGTTGAATCGCAGCCGGCGGAGCACGTCAGTTCGGAGACGGCGTCTCCATGAAAAAAGCCGCGCCCCGCAGCGCGGCCTTTCTGTTTTGAGCAACGACGAGGAGCAAACCCAACGGAGGATCGCTCAAGTGGACGATAACACGAAATCGGCTCGATCGAGCCCCTCAGCACGTCACCACATTCCCTCCAGGGTAACCGCGACTCCGTCGTCTTCGAGCGAAGAGATCCGCTCGGCTACGGTACATTGCGGGCAGTCGCGCCTTCTCTTGCTTCGAGCGACCGCTGACACGACTCTCCACCAGCGACAGGTGCGTGAGCTTCTCGATCTCGCCGGGATTCTCCATCACGTGATCTGCGCGATCGAGCGGCTCGCGACATCGAGCGGGACGGAGCTGGGGCGATGACGCGGACCGCTCCGGAATCTTCCTCGACTCAACGCGAGCGAATCTACAACCTACTCGTTTGCGCCCAGGGCGATTGGGTCGAGCTCCCGAAAATCGCGGCGTGTGCTGCTCAGTACAACGCGCGCGTCTTCGAGCTCCGACGACTCGGGTTCCGGATCGAGAACCGCACGAAGGAAATCGACGGAGTGAGGCAATCATGGTTCCGGCTGGTCTCCGCTTCCTCCGATCGGTCGCTGTCTCCGTCCGGATCCGCCGGCGTCGCTGTCGATCTGCAAACGAGTAGTTCCGCACGCTCGACGTCACCGATTCACGAGCAACGCGAAGAAACTCTTCCACTTTTCCCCTCAGGAGACCGATGACGCAAAAGCGGGCAATGAACGATGGCAGTCTTCAAACCTTTCCGGTGTCGGCCGGATTGCTGGATCCGAGGCACGTCCAGGCGATAGGCGGCGCCGTGTGGGTCTACCTCTGGTTTTTGAATCGTGTGACGAGGGATGAGCAGCGCGCATGCGGCGACTTCGTCGGGGTTGTCCTGCATGGGCGACCGCTGAGCATCGATGAAATCGCCGAGGAGCTGGGCGTCGACTATCACGCTTGCCGTCGACAGCTCGCGCGACTTGTGAACACGGGCTACGTCGAGCGAAAACGAACCGGCGCGGGCATGTTCAGTTACACCGTCACGAAGTCGAAGAGATGGGCCTGGAAGCGGCAAGCGGCCGGAGCGAGAAATCAGCGATCGAACTCGACCGAAAAACAGGCCGATTTATTCCCTCCGACTGAGGCACCCACAGAGCAAAAAATGCTCTCAGGCTCCTCAGACCCACAGAGCAAAATCTGCACGGAGGGTGCCGACCCACAGAGCAGAAAATGCAACTCCACAGAGCGAAATCTGCTCTGTGCAGAAAGTGGTTCGCGCGCGCGATCACAGTTAGTCACAAAAACCCTCACACACACCGTCGCGGAGAGCGAGTGTCCAGCTCTCGAAGATTGGGTCACGAAAATCGCGACGGAGCATCCGGCTCTCGCTCACGTGAAAGGCAGGCGACTCTCCCAGGTCCAGGAGTGTGCTATCGCGGAGGCGATCGTGAGGGACGGACACGAGCTCGTCATGTCGGGAACCTGCAATCTTCGAGACGCCGTCGCTCGATGGCCGAAGGAAGAGCGTCGCTTCATTCCGAACCCGGTTAGGTTCTACCAGCAGAGCGAGTACCTCAAAGACGCCGGCATGTGGGAGCGCGGATCGGGAAAACAGTCGCTCCCCGGCTATGTGCCACTTCCACGCGACTGCGTTTCCCCGAGTGAGCTCAACCGACGCGAAGCCGCGGCGGTCGGAGTCGGTCGATGAGTGCCCCAAATGATTACGCGATCAAGAGCTCCGTGCTGGCGAATGTCGAGGCCGAGCGCAGTGTCCTGGGCGCGATCTTTCTCGACCCGAACGCCTACGAAGAAGCGACAGCTCACGGCTTGACCGCTTCAGACTTTTCCCTCGATTCACATCGACGGATCTACGCGCGCATGGTCGACCTTGCGGAGTCGTCGCGGCCGATCGACACAATCACTCTCGTCGAAGAACTGGAGCGACATCGAGAGCTCGAAAGCGTGGGCGACGTCGGCTATGTATCGAGCCTCATCGATGGCGTCCCTGATCGGCCGAGCATCAAGCACTACGTGAAAATTGTCCGCGAGAAATCGGCACAGCGAAAAGTGATCCACGCTTGCAACGCGAGCGTCGCGGCGATCTCAGAAGGCTCATCGTCGCAAGAATGCATCGGGGATCTGAGCGAGAGGCTTCTCCAGATCCAAACCGGATCCGACGATGCCCCCGCGGAGCGCGTTCTGAAATTTTCGGACGCCGTGTACACCGAATGGGAGCGGCTTGCGAATGGGTCCCAAGATCTCGTCGGTCTCACGACTGGAATCGATTCAGTGGATCTCGCGACGACAGGGATCCGCGCCGGCGAGACCTGGGCGATCGGAGGAAGAACCGGCGACGGAAAATCTTCTCTCGCGTTGCAGATCGCGGCCGCGAATTGCCGGCGCGATGTTCCAGTCGGGTACTTCTCGATCGAGATGAGCAAGGACGAGATCCTGCATCGTCTCTGGTCACACGAAGGCAAGATCCCGTTTCACTACATACGCAACCCGCGGATCGCGAACAGCGATGTCCGCGCCCAGGCTCGACGAGCGATGGCAACTGTCGGGCTGTGGCCTTTATTCGTCGCCGTCGAAGGCTCGCTCACTGTGCAAAAGCTTGTCGCGAAGGCGCGCCTGTTGATCCGGCAGGAGAGGGTTCAACTTTTGATCGTCGACTACGTTCAGCAGATTTCCGCAAACGCACCGAACGAGCGAGAGCGGATCACGAAGATCTCGGGGCAGATCCGCGCGCTCGCGAAGGACACAGGCATTCCGATCATCGTCGTGAGTCAACTGAATCGACCGAAGGACCGAAATCAGAACGAGCGGCCGAACAAGTTCTCGATGAAGGAAAGCGGCAGCCTGGAGAACGACGCGAACACAATTTTGCTGATCTATCGGCCGATGGATGATCTCGGCCGGCCGAACGGTGACGACGAGATCGTGATCGCGAAACAGCGACACGGTCCCGTGGGAATCGAGAAAGTATTTTTCGAGTCGAGGACGATGACGTTTTTCGAGAGGCAAACGATTTGAACGAGTTCCCCTGGCGCGCTCGGCGCTCCGGCGCCGTCGGGGGTTGCCCGATCTCCCTTGGAGAAACCTCCGTGGATGAGGGAGATCGGTCGCGGGACGGCGGTTTTGAGATTCCGTCGTCCCGCTGAAAATTTTGTCGTGAGAGCGCGTTTGACGAAGCTATGAGATCGCCTGGACAAATCTCGGCGGACACGACTCGAATACTCGGGGATAAACCGTGTGATATCGTTCCGTCCCAGGCGAACACTGGCGGCGCTGTCGTATCTCGACGAGGAGACGACATGGCACGCCGGCGGTATCAGCGCGGGCATCTGTTTTTGCGCGGGAAGGATCGCAAGGTTTGGATCGGCAAGTGGCGAGAAGACGTAATCCAGCAGGACGGCTCAGTTCGTCGCGTTCGAAAGAGCGAGATCCTGGGCACGCTGAAGGAGTACAAAACTCGTCGCTTGGCCGAGCGCGCACTGGAACAGCGACTCGCGGAAGTCAACTCTCTCACCTACAAACCGCGTCCCACGGCTACCTTCGCGGAGTTCGCGAAGAAGTGGCAGACGGACGTCCTCTCTCAACACAAACGCTCAACTCAATCGGCCGACAAATCCCGCATCCGAAAGCACCTGATCCCGGACCTCGGGGTCATGTGCATGAAGGACATCTCCCGCGAACTTCTGCAAACGTTCGTCGCGCGCAAAGCCAAGATCCTCTCGGCGAAATCCGTGAGGAATCTCATCGCTCTGCTCGGGGAGATGTGGATCCAGGCGCGAACCGACGGCTACACACATCTCGATCCGTTCGTGGGCCTCAGGCTTCCGAATCCGGAGCTCATCAACGAGCGATGCCTCACGCTGGAGGAGATGCGACTTGTCATCGACAGCGAGGCGGAGCCCTACAAAACGTACTACTGGATCCTCGCCGAGACCGGGATCCGCTGTGGCGAGGTGTGCGGCTTGCCGACGCGAAACTTGCTGCTCGACATGAGAGCGATCAAAGTCGATCAGAAGGTTTGGCACGGGAAGATCGAAACGGTGAAGTCGCAGAAGGGCAATCGTCTCTGCGAGATCTCCCCGCAGCTCGCGGAGCATCTTCGCGGATTCCTTCGCACCTGGAGACCGAACGTCTTGGGTTTGCTCTTCGCGACGGGCAACGGAACTCCGTGGGACGCGGACGTCGTTCGGAAGCGCAAACTCCATCCTCTGCTGAAGAAGCTGGGGATCGAGCGTGCGGGCTTCCACGCGTTCCGGCACGGAAACGAGACGGTCATGGACGGAGAGAACGTGCCGATGGCAACACGCCAGAATCGGCTCGGTCACTCCGATCCTCGCACGACCATGAAGTACACACATGTGGTCACCCAAGACGGGCTGCAAATCGCATCACGTCTCGGAGAACTGTTGACGTCCTCGCCGATCGCGACGATGCCAGCGGGAAACGCTTAATTTTGGTCCCAATTGGTCCCAACTGAGGGGATGCGATGGCTGGAAGTGATAGAGGGGATTGGTTGCGGGGGGTGGATTTGAACCACCGACCTTTGGGTTATGAGCCCAACGAGCTACCAGACTGCTCCACCCCGCAGTTCGATCATAACAACCGCAGAGTGGGCCGTCAAACCGCGCCTTCCTCATCGAGGCTACGAGATCTTCGCGGATGGCTTTCGGATTCTTTCTGCTTGTTGTCAACGGCCGTAAGGGTTGCAGCGTCAGGTTGCGCCCGAGAGTCAGCATAGTTTTCTCGATTTTATTTCCTGACAACCGTGTCACTTGGAGTGGAAACTGCATCCTCTTTCTAGCGGCGGCATCCTAGCTTTCAGGCTATGCCCGGACGCATTATGTCGTCTGCGAGATTTCGAATCGAGATTAGCCGCACCAAGGAGATAATCCGAATGCCGAAAAAGGGTGTTTCAGCAAGCCGTCAGACCACGATCAGCGCGCAACCCAGGATTCATCAACATGCCCAAGAGTTGCAAGCCTATGGCACTGTTTCTCAGATGATGCCGCTCGAACTCGAAGAGCCGGTTCGTCTCGAGATGACCGAGCAGCTGAATCTGCTATTGGCCGACAGTATGACTCTGCGCGATCTATACAAGAAGTCGCATTGGCAGGTCGCCGGGCCTACGTTTTATCAGCTTCATTTGTTGTTCGACAAACACTTCGGTGAGCAGGTAGAAATCGTAGACACGATTGCCGAGAGGATTCAACTGCTGGGTGGAGTCTCCCTGGCCATGGCCGCGGATGTCGCCGAAACGACCCGGATCGAGCGGCCGCCGCGTGGCAGGGAAGAGGTGCCCGTCCAGATATCCCGGTTGCTCGACGCGCATCAGATCATCATCAGGCATTGTCGCGAGTTAGCGAAGCGGGCTGACGAACTTGGCGACGATGGCACAAACGATATGGTCATCAGCGATGTTCTGAGGACTAACGAACTTCAGACGTGGTTCCTCAGCGAGCACTTGGTCGAGGTTCCGCTCGTCCACGCACAAGATCCGGGCGTGCGAAAGGCTGGTTAGCCAGCCCTGCAGTCTCACGAAAATCAAAGATGGAAAGAAAACGGGCCCACGCCATCAGGGCCCGTTTATTACTCTGCGCTCACTACTTCGTGCTTCCAGCTTTCAAATTGTCATGATCGTAGTATTCGTACGCCGACATTGGTTTCTCGCCACCTTTTTTCCAGATGCGAGAATCCTCAGGCAGTTTATTGAGGACGCGCGCCATCTCGCGGGTATGCATGGCTACAGTTCCGCAGCATGCGCCGATGAAGTTGATTCCAATATCGCGAGCCTGCACTGCATAATCCCCCATTTCCTTGCGCGTTAGCTGCAGCGGGTCGAGCGCGTAAGGAAATTCGGGAAGACTCGTGAAGTCGGGTTTGTCTTTCGGCGTGCGATATGCGACGGGCTGGCAGGCAAGATAGCCTGACACCGCTTTGCGCATCTGTTCCATCGGACCGAGAATGTGCTCCGGCGGACGCAGGCAGTTCATGCCGACGATGTCAGCGCCGGCGTCAAAGAGTGCTTTCGCGGCATCGGCAGCGCTTTTGCCCTCGGCGGTTTCGTCTTTGTTTTCGAAGCAGATGGTGACCATCGCGGGCAGCCCGGTCTTCTTGGCGCGCTCAACGGCGATCAAGGCTTCTCCCAGCCAGGAAAAAGTTTCGCCGATGATGAAGTCCACGCCTTCGTCGATCTGCACCGCGAGTTGTTCGTCGAACGTTTTCCGCACACGGTCGGCGGCCGACGGGCTTCCAGGCTCGTACATCCAAGTCAGGCTCAGGTTGCCGGCGACCAGGCACTGATCTCCCGCGACCTCACGCGCCACGCGGACCGCGGAGCGGTTGAGTTCTTCCAGTCGATTCTCCAAGCCAACGGTCGCCAGTTTGTCACGGCTGGCGTAGAAGGTCAGCGCCTGCAGAACTTCGGCGCCGGCTTCGCGAAATTCAACGTGCAGTTCGCGCAACGCATTGGGGTAGAGCAGCGCGACTTCAGGAGTGAATGGACCCGCGCGCACCCACCCGCGTTTTTCCAGTTCCAGCAGGTAGCCGCCATCACCAAGAACGGGGCCATCTTTCAAGCGTTCGAGAATGCCTTTCTTTTTCATGCCTTCTCCTGACAGTCGTTAGTCGTCCACATATTCGTACTCGGCCTTGATTGGCCGGTTGTCTGCAAAACGATTCGGGCCAAATTGGCTGATGTCTACTGCTCGCGCTTTTCCGTCTAGCACAAGCTCACTCAGCACCAATCCAATCGCGGGAGAGATTTTGAAACCCATGCCAGAAAATCCGGCGCAGACGTAGAGGCCGCCGATGCCAGGAATCTCGCCCAGCAGCGGACGCGAGTCGGGCGTCATGTCGTAGACGCCGGTAACGCCGCGCATCACTTCGGCGCCTTCGAGCTTGGGGATTCTCCGGCACGCCCGTTCGATGATTTCCTCAAGAGACTCGTCGGAGGCACGCTGAGGAAAATCGTCGGGATCGATGGGCCGCTTACCGTAGAAATCGCCGACCAGAAATTTGTCGTGCGCATCCGAACGAAAATAGGTTGCTGTGACGGAATCGATGCAAGCCGCCCCGCCGCCCTTCATTCCCGGGGCATTTCGCAGAATCGCGACTTGATGATATTCGCACTCGATCGGGAGTTCGCAGCCTGCCCGCTCAAACAGAGGACGCGTCCACGGGCCCGTCGTGGAAATGACCACAGGCGACGAGATGGTTCCTTGCTCGGTCACGACGCCCCGCACTCGGCCAGACTCAACAATGAATTCCGTCGCGTGCGTGCGCGGCAGATAAGTCACGCCCATATCGCGCGCCGCGCCGAGAAGATCTCCGGCGACTCCAGCGCCATCGCCGTATCCGGAATCCGGTTCGTAGGCCGCTAGCTGCACCTCGTCGACATTCCAGTCCGGCTCGATCTCGTGAAGCTGGCGCCGGTCGACCAGTTCAACCTTGGCGCCGAGCGCGCGTTGCATTTCAACGTTCTGCCTGAGTCGCTCGGTTTCATTGGGATGAACAATGCGTACGAATCCAGTCTTCCGGAAGTCGCCGGGTTGTCCCACAATCTCCTGCCAGTTCTCGAACATATGCAGGCTGATCAGAGCCAGCTGAACCTCTGGTGGAAAGCTGTAGTGCATGCGGACCAGCGCAGACGAGCGTCCACTGCCACCGCGTCCCACGTGATCTTTATCGACGACGACAATCTTCCCGGCTTCGCGCTTTGCGAGGTGGAACGCGATCGACGCGCCCATAACGCCCGCACCGAGAATCACGATGTCGGCAGTCTTCGGACGAGAAGAAGACCCGTTCGAGGAGTTCACGCGGCGGCCTCCTGCAATCGGCCTTTCTTCCAGTCGCGTAGCGCCTGATGCGCGGCGTTGCGCCCTGGCGCTCCTGTCACGCCACCTCCGGGATGCGCACCCGCGCCGCACAGATAAAGCCCCGCGATCGGTGTGCGGTACTGGGCCCATCCCGGCACGGGCCGCATGAAGAAGAGCTGTTCCAGGCGCAGGTCGCCGTGAAAAATATTACCTTCCGTTAGGCCGTACGTCCGCTCCAGGTCGAGCGGGGTCAAAACTTGACGTGCCAAAATCGCGCCCGGAACATTCGGCGCATACTCCGCGATCTTTTTCACGACGCGATCGCCGAGCAGTTCTCGCTTCTCATCCCAATTGCCTTCGCGCAAGTGATAAGGGACGTACTGAACAAAGCAAGTCAGAATATGCTTGCCCGGCGGAGCCAGTGAATCGTCGGCGTTGGATGAAACGACACAATCCACCCAGAGTTCTTCGGGGATTTCTCCGAACTTGGCGATGTCGTAGCAACGTTCGGCGAACGCGAGCGAAGGAACCAGAGTATAGAAGGTCCGCTCCAGAGGCGTGGCTTGCGGCGAAGTTCCGGTGAAGCGCGGTTCCTCATCAAGAACCATGTTGACTTTCGCACATGGTCCGGCCATCTTGATGCCACGCACGGCAAACAGGAAGTCTTCAGGCAGGTCTCTCTTGTCGAGGAGTCCGAGGAATGTCCGCTTGGGATCGGCATTCGAGAGCACCATCCGGGCGCGAAGCTGGGTTCCGTCTTCGAGCACGACGGTGCGCGCGCGGCCGTTGCGCACTTCGATGCTTGCGACTGACGCAGAGGTTCGAATCTCGACTCCGAGTTTTCTTCCTGCGGCAGCGAGAGCCTGCGTGATTGACCCCATGCCGCCCATCACGTGTCCATAAAAGCCTTGCAGTTCATGCTCGCCGCCACTGAGGAGATGAAAAAGCAGCCCAATCGCGGTTCCCGGTTGATACGGTCCACCATGCTTGCCGTAAACGTTGTTCGCCAGAAACAACGTCTTCATCTTCTCGGATTCGTAATTGTTGTCGAGAAATTCTCCGAGACTCCCCGTTAGAAACGATATAAGCTGCGAAATCTCAGCGTTGGAAATTCCGCGAAATCTCTTTCCCACTCGAAACAGATCGGTCCACCCCTTCATCGTCGACGTATCGACTTCCGGCGGCGGTTCCATGAAAAATGGTTGCAAATAACGTGCCAGCTTTTTCAGCTGATCATCGACATGCACAAAGCGCGCTGCATCTTTTGCGGAAATCCTGGAAAATTCTTGCCGGGCGCGCTCGCGGTCGACCCACCAGGGAACCACATGACCATCGGGGAAGGGCACTTGAATCGCCGGATCGCACGGAACCATGCGCAGGCCGTGATCCGCGAGGCGCAACTCCGCAATCACCTCCGGTCTGAGCATGCTGGCGATGTAAGACGTGGTCGACACTCGGCAGCCCGGCGCGATTTCTTCAGTCACGCAACAGCCGCCGACGATTTCCCTGCGCTCGAGGACGAGGGTCGACAATCCCGCCTTCGCCAGATATGCAGCGGCGGTGAGTCCGTTGTGCCCGGCGCCGATCACGATGGCGTCGTACACAGTCTTTGCTGTTTGTTTGGTCTGACTAACGGTCACGTGCTATCTCTCGAAGCCGTACAACACTACCGCACATAGCAGTAAAAATGAAGTTGAAATCAACGTGAGCCTCTTGTATGCTTCCGTGACTTGCAGTCATTAATTTGGACTTATGCCTGGAATCGCCAGCAATCGTGTAATGCCTCCGCTGTATCAGCGGCAGGTCCCGCCGCGCCCTCGTTCGGAAGCGAAGCGCACTCGCATCATCGAGGTTGCCACGCAGCATTTCGCCGAGCATGGATATCATGCCGCTCGAGTCGGCGACATCGCCGTAACGCTCGGCATCGCGAAAGGGTCAATCTTCCAACACTTCGGCAGCAAGGACGGCTTGTTCTTCGAAGTGTACAAACGGGCGGTGCGATGCTTCCCAAAATATCTGGACGCTCCTGCCGATGTCCGCGGCGCTGGCTTCTTCGAAGTGTTGCGCTACTGGCTGGTGCGCACTGAGCATCTGCTTCACGAGGATTGGATTCCTTATCGCATTTCCCTACTTGGCAACTATGGCACCGACCTGACTCTGAAGCGCGAGATCAATCGATTTCTCATGAGCGAAGATCCCTACGGGACGGTGAGCTTTGTCCGCTTCGGTCTGGAGCGTCGAGAGCTGCGCAAGGATATGGACATCGAGATGATTGTTTCGATACTCGACTGGATGATGGAGCGCTTCCAGGACGCGTTACTCACCGCCGAACTCGACCCCGGTCTCTTCCGCCGCCAGGGCGAACTGGCAGAGAAAAAGGAAGCGAGAATCCAGCAATTCCTGGGCGTGCTGCAGCGTGCGATTGGATCTGTGCCGGTTTTGGTTCCCGGCGGGCGTCCACAACAGCGGGCGGATCATCGCCGGTAGAGTGCAATCGCTGGTCGGCTTGCGATAGCATTGGCTTCTGATTTTGTGAATGCGAAGGCTAGGGTGCACATTCGAGAAATGAACATGCAATCGTCCATCGATCAGATTCTCTCCAGTTATAACGACCGGGCTCCGCTGTCGGAGGCATCGACCATTCCTGCTCCGTGGTATATCGATCCGCGCATTGCGGACCTTGAGCGCGTCAGCGTGTTCGGCAGGACTTGGCAACTTGTGGCTCGAACCGAGCAGGTGCAGGACCCCGGCGAGTTCGTAGCTACGCGGCTGGCGGGGGAGCCGATCGTTGTAGTTCGCGGAGGCGATGGCGAGTTGCGCGCTTTTTACAATGTGTGCCGCCACCACGCCGCGGCGGTTGTGACGCAACCGTGTGGTCAGGCAGCGATGTTGCAGTGTCCGTATCACGGCTGGAAATACGGTCTCGATGGATCGCTTAAAGGCATGCCTGAATTCGAGGGAGTGCAGAATTTCGATCGCGCGCAGAACGGCCTGCTTCCCGTCCGCGTGGAAACCTGGGAATGCTTTGTGTTCGTGAATCTCGACCCGGAAGCCGTGCCTTTGCGGGAGTTCCTGGGCGGATTGGTGAAACGGGTTACGCCTCTCGGAGTCAGCAAGCTGCACTACTTCGATCGGAGAACATACGACATCAACTGCAACTGGAAAGTCTACGTCGATAACTATCTCGACGGCGGCTACCACGTGCCGCACCTGCACAAAGGACTGAGTTCTGTGCTCGACTACAAGCAGTACACGATCGAGAATGAAGATCGCTATTGCCTGCAGTCGAGCCCGATGGTTTCTTCTGACGAAGACGCCGCTACGGGCGCGACGCGCAAGGGCGACCGCGCCTGGTATTTCTGGCAATACCCAAATCTCATGATCAATTGTTACGAGGGATACATGGACACTAACTATGTCATCCCGGTCGACGCCGACCACTGTACGGTAATCTTCGATTTTTACTTCAGCGACGTGAGCGAGGCGCGCCGGGATTACAACACCGAGTCCGTGAACGTCGGCAACCGCGTGCAAGACGAAGACCTTGGCATTTGCGAAGACGTTCAGCGTGGACTGAAGTCGCGAGCGTACGGTGCCGGCCGCCTCTCGGTACGCCGTGAAGCAGGTGAACAATTGTTCCATCGCCTGCTGGCCGCCGACTTGAAGGGAATTCCAGCGCCAGTCATGGCCGCTGCTGACTGAACGGAATCTCCGAACGAAAGGTCATCGTGAAAAGCATCCTGTCTTTGTTGGCGGCGTGCTGTGTTCTCGCCTGCGCTGCACAAGCTCAATTCACCGCCATTCGCGCAGGAAAGCTCATCGATCCGGATTCCGGCACGGTGCTCTCGGACCAGATCATCCTCATCCACGACAATAAGATCGAAAGAGTCGGGAAGGGAATCGAAATCCCTTCGAACGCGAAGGTTATTGACCTTAGCCACATGACCGTCCTGCCCGGCCTCATCGACTGTCATACTCATCTCGCCGACGGCGCGCACGATCCCGAACCAATAAGCCGTGCACGAAAGTTGCCTGCGCAAGTCGCGCTTGAGTCTGTGCCTAACGCGCGCCTCATGCTCGAGTCTGGATTTACCACCGTGCGCGACGTAGGCGCCTACCGTGCGCTGACCGATGTCGCTCTGCGCGATGCTATCAATCGCGGCGACATTCCGGGCCCGCGCATGTTTGTTGCGGGGGCGTATGTCACAATTTCCGGTGGCGCGGGCGCTATGACTGGACTTGCCCCCGATGTCACTCTACCTTGGGACCTGCGCTATGGAATCGCCGACAGTCCTTGGGATGTGCGTCGGATCGTGCGCCAACTCGCACACGACGGCGCGGATCACATCAAGATTCTTTCCAGCGGCGCCGTTCTCACACATAACAGCAATCCAAACTCGCGCGAGTTCACTCCCGAAGAGCTGAAGGCCGCCGTCGACGAGGCCAGTTCTTTCGGGCTACGTGTAGCGGCGCACGCGCATTCGCCGGAGGGCATCAAGAACGCGATTCGCGCGGGCGTCGCGTCGGTAGAGCATGCGACCCTCATCGACGACGAAGGCATTGCGTTGGCCAAGCAGCACGGTACCTACCTCGACATGGATATTTACGACGACGAGTGCATCCAGGAGGAGGGCAAGAACGGAAGCATGCCAAAGGAGTTTCTCGAACACGACGCCGAACTGGGCCGAATCCAGAGAGACAATTTCCGCATGGCGGTGGCGGCTGGTGTAAAGATGTCGTTCGGCACCGACGCCGGAGTTTGTGAGTACGGCACAAGCGGGAAACAATTCGCCTTCATGGTGAAATACGGGATGACGTCGATGCAGGCCATTCAGGCCGCGACTAGCAACGCAGCGGATCTGCTCGGCCACTCGAACGAAATCGGCTCAATCAAGCCCGGGAAATACGCCGACATCATCGCCGTGTCCGGCGACCCACTAGTAAACATCCGCCTGCTCGAAAATGTTCCGTTCGTAATGAAAGCCGGAAAGATCTATAAGCAACAATAATGCGCCATGGCTAGAGACGTAGCTTGCTAGGTCTTGCGTTACCACGCCTGGAGAAGACGTTGAGCGCCACGCTCACTGGTGATCCCGCGGAATTGTCTCCTTCCAAGTCTTCGACTTGATCATCGCCCCATCCTTCAGAAGTTCGCGTTTATAGCTGTAATAAAAATTCTTCTCGTCGGTTGTGACCAGGAGATGCCCACGCCAAGTCAGTGTGCGGCCCTTCAACGCGAACACGCTCTCAGCCTCGCCGCGCACCAAGCAAGTTTCCGGATGTGCGTCATCGCCCTCATAGGTCAGGTTCTCTGAATCTTTTTCCGTGCCCCATGGATATTCATATCCATCCTTGCCCTTCCAGTGCACCGTAGTTTTTTGATGTGCCTCGTCACGTTCCACCGTCCACTCGCCCGGCCACGGGAATCCCTCATTTTTAATATCTGTGCGCTCCTCGGAAGGTTGCGGAGGAGAAAATACCGGCGCGGCCTCTCCGTGCACCGGCACCACGGGCAGAATCACTCGCGATCCATCTGCTCCACCCAACTCGAGTGACGTCGTCATCGCAAACGGTGTCGGCAACATCATCGGCCACAAAGCATTTGAAATCGCTACACGGATGCGATGGCCCTTCGGAAATACCCACGAAGTCAAATGCATTTGAATATCGAGCGGATAAACTCTGCCCGGTTCCAGATCACGCGGCTCGCTCATCGATTCGCGTTGCGCACCATTGATGCCTGCGCCGGTAATCTGCGTGACCGTACCGTCGGGAGCCACATCCGACAAGCGCGTGAACCAATCAGCCAGCGGCGCCGTTGCCGAAGCCTGCAGCCGGACGCGCGGGCGGCCAAGTATCGCAACTTCATTCTCGAGCGGCGCAGAATCGTAAACCAGGCTAAACGCGTCGACTGGCCGCGGATCGCTCAACAACTCTCCCCACCAGAAGCCCGCTTCCACGCCGACCGTCGGAATATATTTCAACTGATGAGTGTTTTCAGAGGCGACGGATTCGGACAACGTGTGATTCCCCTGAAAAAAGAGAGTGGTATTGTTCGCATCCTTCGGTGGCCATACATCTTCGCGACGCCATTCTCCGGGCACACTCTGTAGATTTGGATCCGGCGGATGCCAATGCTGCATGTACACGACGAGCCGCGGATCACTCTCGACACCAGTGTCGCGTTCCTTGAGCCAGTAGTCGAACCATCGCACCGCCTGATCTCGCCACTCGACGCGCGGCCCAAAATCCGCGTCATTGGGGTATGAATGATTCCATGGGCCGATGATCGCCTTGATCGGTGCCTTCGACTTCATCAGCATGTCGGGCACGTTGTCGCGGTAACCGTCCTGCAATCCACCAATCAGGAAACTCGGCGTTGTGATTTCACTCAGCGGCCGCACACGATCGCGCCAGAACGGACCGTCATGTTGATGCTTCAGATAGAGTAGCGACCACGGTGGAGAATCGAAACGCGGTCCCAGTACCTTCTCGTCGAGCGAATAATCCGGCGCGCCCACCCAGCCTTCGGCCATGTCCATGTTCAATTCAAATTCGTCAACGTGGGCGATGCCGTCGACGTAGTGAACATCGTCATGAAACAACTCCGCCGTCGCATGCATGGCGAGAATTGCTTTTAGCGCTGGCGGGTGCCGCATTGCCATTTGCATTGCGGTGAATCCGCCCCAGGAAATACCGAACATTCCTACGTTCCCGTTCGACCAGGGCTGGTGCGCGAGCCACGCGATGACCTGTTCGCCGTCGACTTGCTCTTGCTCGGAATACTCACGCTCCGGCGGGACACCTTCGCTCGCGCCGAATCCGCGAATGTCGACGCGCACGCTCACGTAACCGCGCCGCGCAAAATAAGAATGCTTCGGATAGTCGCCCGCTGCTGTGCCATCATCTTTTCTGTATGGCAGATATTCGAGCAGGGCAGGAAACTTCTCTCCCGGCTTTGCGCCGTCGGGCATATATAAGGTTGCGGCTAGGCGTACGCCATCTTTCATCGGAATCCACGCCTGCTCCATTCGGACACCGTAGGTTGGCGGCGAGGGCAACTCAGTCGCATGAGCTGGAATGAAGAGAAGGAAGATGAAACAGACAAGCCAGAATATTCTCGCCAAGGGCGGTCTCCGAGGTCGTTTCCGAGCGATGACCCAGGGTCAGTCTTGCGTACCGTGCTCGCGGCGCATGGCGCGCAAGTCGATCCCCAGTTGCTCCGCCTTCTTATACAGGTGACTGCGCTCCAGGCCAAGCGCTTTTGCAGCGAGGCTCATATTGTGATGGCTGCGCTTCAGCTCTGCCAGAATGACTTCGCGCTCGAACGACTGCACACGATCGGCGAGAGGACCAGACGAGACGGTCGTAGACCCAATGGCTACGCCTGAAGAAGTCTTAGGCAGAGCCATCTGTACAGTGGGGAGCTCAACCTGACCCTCGGTCGCAAGCAGCATGAGGCGCTCCACCATGTTGCGCAGTTCGCGAACGTTGCCCGGCCAGGGATGCGATTGTAGCGCCGTCATGGCTTCTGCCGTGAAAGGAACTGGCTTCCATCCATTTTGTGAACACACCTGCGCAGCGAAATGTTCGACCAGTGTGGGAATGTCCTCGCGCCTCTCTCGCAACGGAGGTAACACCAACGGAAAGACGTATACGCGGTGAAATAAATCCTGGCGGAATTTCTCTTCGCGTACGCGCGCCTCAAGATCGCGATGCGTTGCCACCACTACGCGCACATTGACGTTAACTGGCTTGTCGCCGCCGATACGCTCGACTTCTCCTTCTTCCAGCACGCGCAGCAGTTTGGCCTGCATGTTCAGAGGCATGTCGCCGATTTCGTCGAGAAAAATCGTGCCCTGATTGGCCTGCTCAAATTTTCCGATGTGGCGTCCCGAGGCTCCGGTGAACGATCCTTTCTCATGTCCGAACAGTTCTGACTCGATCAATTCAGCCGGCACGGCCGCACAATTCAGCGTCACGAAAGGTCCGTTTGCGCGCGGACTCCGGTCGTGAATTGTTCTCGCAATCAGTTCCTTGCCCGTACCAGTTTCGCCCAGAATGCAGACGCGCGATTCGCTGGCCGCAACGCGCTCCAGCTGCGCCATCACGCGCCGCATCGCGTCGCCCTTCCAAACGATCTCATGTTTGCCGAGACGCTGCCGCAGTTGCCGGTTTTCACTTTCCAGTCGCTGCAGCTTGAGAGCATTGTCGACAGTGAGCAAGAGTTTGTCGGTAGAGATCGGCTTCTCCAGGAAATCGAGGGCGCCCAATCGCGTTGCGCGCACCGCCATTTCAATGTGCGCTTGTCCGGACATCATGACCACAGGAGCTGTTACTCCTTGGCTCTTCAACTCTTCGAGCAGCGTCAGGCCGTCTTTCCCGGGCATCACAACGTCAGACAAGATCAAATCAAAGTGTTGCGCCTTCGCCAATTCCAGGCCCTTCGCCGCGTTGTCACAAACTGTGGCTTCGTGCCCAGCCAGCCGAAATGCGCGCGACAGCGACGCCAACGTGTTCGCTTCATCATCGACGATCAGCAAATGCGCTTTGATTGGCACCCGGCCTCCGTAATCGTTCTTTGCTTCGTGTCTTTACCTTGCGTTAGCGCTCCTCGATATTCTCTAGCCGGCGACCTGAGCGTCGGACCGCACATCGCGCTCCTTCGGCAACTCGATCACGAACGCCGTCCCCTGCCCCGGTTCGCTCCGCACGCTGATTCGACCGCCGTGGTCGCTCACCACCGACTGCACGATTGCCAGCCCCAGTCCCGTGCCATGTTGTTTGCTCGTGTAATAAGGAGTGAAGATGCGCTCACACTCTTCGCGCGTCAAGCCCGATCCGGTGTCGGCGACCTCCATGATCACCTTGCCATCATCAGCCTTCGTGCGCAGTGTGAGCGTGCCACCCTTCGGCATGGCATCCATCGCATTGAGCACCAGGTTCGAGAGGGCTCGGTGCAGCAGTTCCGGGTCAGCCGGGATCGTAGGAATCCGCTCGTCAAGTTCGAGCTTGCATGTGATCGGTGCTCGTCCGGGCGCCTGCAGCTGCGCCTGAAAAAGCTGGGCCACACCGCGCATGAGTTCGTTTACCGAAATCTGCTGCAACTGCGGATGCGGCATCTTCGAGAATTCGCTGAAGCGTCCGATGATCGCCTTAAGATTCGAAATTTCCGCCAGCAACGTTCGCGAACTTTCGCGAAACACCTCATCGAACTGCTCCGGACTCTGCATGCGCGCCCGTACCAGGTTCTCCACCGTTAGCTGAAGAGGGAAGAGCGGATTCTTCAACTCATGCGCTAGCCGCCGCGCCAACTCTCGCCAAGCGGCGACCCGTTCGGTTTGTACCAGACGTTCCTTCTGAGTAAGCAACTCCGTGGTCATGAGATTGAAAGAGTTTGCAAGCTGTGAGACCTCATCGTCGCCTGGCACGTCGACTCGCGTATCCCAGTTTCCGGCCGCGACGTTCTGTGCTGCCCGAGCCAACTGCTCCACGGGTCGCGTCACACGGGCCGCAGCCCAGCTGCTCAGCAGGATCGCAAGGACAATTCCTCCTCCGCCCACGAGCAGAGCCGACGCGCGAATGTGCCGCTTCAGTTCCACATACGGCCGCCTCGAGGTTCCAATCATCAGGATTGCCAGCAGCGGACGCTCCTTGCCCGCCCCCCGCAAAGGAATGGCGTGAAACACCTCGTCATCCGCTTGATCCGACGACCAGTGCACAACTCCCGTCATCTCCACGTTGTACTGTCGCACCGCGTCAATCAGAGTCGCGAACTTCTCGGGTCGCGCCGGATCGGGAGTGTTGCCCCCATTCGGATCAATCAGGAAGTCCGGCGAGAAGTGATCCCCGCGATTCTGGTATAGAAGTGCCCGCATGTCGGCCGGCAAGTCCAGCGCCGAGAGAAAACTCTTGTCCAGCCGCCGTCCGCCGATCACGTAAATCGGATGGTCCCCCACACGCGTCGTCCGCACAGCGAACAGTCCGAGCGCGGTGGAGTCCTGCATTTCTTCCTGCTTCAAGAATGCGCTTTGCTCACTCGACCCAGAAAGCGTCTCAAACGCAGCCTCGGGATAGCCGAACTTTGCCGGCCACTGCGCGGAAGAAATAATGTTCCCGTGCGAATCCACGAGTTCCAGGAAATCGAGCTGCCGGCTTTCGGCCATGGACTTCGCAAGATCGAAGTACTCCGCCGAGTCGGCGGGTGTGCCGCTGAGTGTCGTGGCCATCCGCGTAAGTGCTTCCGACCCGGCAATCGCTTCCACGCGGCGCGCCACCTCTTCGCCCTGGCGCGTAAATTCTCGTTGAAACTCGGTGATGAGCGCCGCCGTCCGCTGGCCTTCGGTTTTCTCGAAAGCACTCTTCGTCACTACGAGCACAAGTCCCGCAACGGCGGCCACTGACAGGAAAACCGTCAGCGCAAAGACCGTCAGCAATTTGCGGCGAAAGCTCATGGCTTACCGCTCCCGAGCCATGCGTCAGCTACATTCCATGTTCCATCCGGCCGCAGCGCCCAATTCTTCAGCGCAGGTGTCGCCGCATACGATACTGGCAGATGAAAGAGTGGGATCATCCGCTGCGTTGCGAGTTCTGCTTGCTCAGCCGCGCAGAGATCTTCGACCGAACGGCCGGTGTTTTTCGGCGCAGACATCCCGGTGAGTGCGGCTACGTTGGCCAGTGAAATCCAGGGATCGGGCGGCGCCAGCGGAATGTGCACCAGTCGTATGTCCGCACTCGCACTGGTCGTCGGTTGCAGCGAGAGTCCCGCATCGCGAGCATTCAGAGCGATGCGTTCCGCGAGCAAGCGCGCCACCGGATCGCCGCCATCGTATCCCAGAGACCATTTCGGAATGGTGTGTGCTTGTTCTCGAGCGTGGCGCGCGCGCGTCAGGTCCGCGTCCGTCGGAAAGACGAATCCATATCCGCTCATCCAATTCGGAAGAATGCTTGCAGCCGGCTGTCCCGCGCCCTGCAACAATACGCTGCGGATCGATCCCCGCTCTACGCTGAACGCGAGCGCCTCACGTACAAGCTTGTCTTCCGGCGATGCCGCATCGCGCGCGAAGATAAGCGCCAGCATCTCGATCGGAGCCGAACTCGTCAAAGGATGCCCCCCCGCCGCGACTCGGTGCGACTGCTCGGCCGCCACCTCCACCAGATCGGCCTTTCCGAGTTCCAGATCGATCAATTGATCCCGGGGACTCTTGCCCATTTCAACTTCAATGCCGTCAAGAAATGGACGCCCGCGCCAGCCGTTCTCCTCCGCGCCGAGTGTCAATCTCTTTCCCGGCTGCCAGTCGACAATATGAAAAGCTCCAGTGCCGCTCGGCTTACTGTCGGAGTTTTTCTTCTCGATCGCATTCCGCGCCAATGCAAGCTCGGCGAGTAAGTCGGGATCAGCGCTGTCCTCCACGATGACCACCGAATCTCCATCTGCGGAAACATTCCATGATGGATTCGCTCCGCGAAGAGAAGCCGCCGCAGCCTCCGCCGTCAGCGGCGATCCGTCATGAAACTTCACCCCAGTGCGCAAGTGAAACTGCCAGCGCCGGTTGTTCTGCGACGTCTGCCATGACGTCGCCAGCGACGCTTGCACACGTCCGCTCTCGTCGTCAGTCACCAGCGTGTCGAAGATCAGCAACGTCAGGCTGCGCTGCGCGAAAGAATCCGGTTGCGAACCATCTGCCGGATCAAGCGACATCGGTGCAGCCCGCATGCTCACATGCAGAGTGCCGCCGTATTGCGGCCGCGTCTCCGCATGACCCGCAAACGCGCCGGCCAGCAAGCTACTGACCGCAAGCCAATGCCAACCGAAAAGCTTCATAGCTTCCTGTCTCTCGATTTCTCGTTACGACAACCGCCGTGTCGCCTCGCGCTTCGGTCCACATCGCGGTGATCGACCCCACGGAATCGACCGCTGCACTCACCGCGACTGGATCACGATCAGGAAATTCATACGCCCGCACAGAATCTCCGCTCGCATCTCCCGCACTTGTGGCCAGCACTTGCCATCCGGCTCCGCACGATGTTTTCACAGTGGCCAAGTCGCTGCCCCACCCGAGTTTCGCGATCAGGTCGCTCGCGCCGTCGACCATGTGGACTTGACCATCGGTCGCGGCGAAGAGCCACAACGCGTGTCTGTCGCGTGGCAGTACGGCTGCGGAGTAAAACTTGGGCACTGTCGTGAACTTGCCCACACCGGGCGTAAGCGCGCCGGTGAAGAAATTGCGCGTGGAAGCGAAGAACGCTCCCAGTTCTGGGAACAATGTGGCCGCTCCATTTGCCACGCCGGCACTCGGAAAAACCGACAGGGCCCCTCCGTTCGCGCCCGGCACCAGAGGTCCAGCCATCAACGGCCAGGGATCATCACTTTCACGACAATTTAGAGCCAGCGACGATCCAGCCCCGCTCCGGCAAATCACACCCGGAAGATAAACATCCAGCAAATGATCTTTCGCCGCGATCAGCCGTCCGCGCAAATCCCGCGGCCACGGCTTCGAGTGGACAATGGTCGACGTCTGCTCCAGTTGCCACTTCGCACCTTGCCACCGGTAGAGAGAGAGTTTTTCAGGATTGAGCACCGCAATCTCGGTCGGCGTCGCGCTCTCTTCCAGCACCGCAACGTCGAGAATGGGATCCTCCGCCGTCCATAGTGAAATCTTGCGCAGCGTCAGGGGCACGGTCTCATGAAGTCCAGCCGCGCCGTCGGGACGGGGCGCCGACACGAGGACTACCGTCGCTTCGCCCGTGCTCGTGCGAATCTCCGCCACCCAAACGTACGACGTGGGATTCTCCGAAAGGGAAATCGTAATCGTGGCCGCTGACTGTTCGGGTTGCTTCGCGAAGCGGATGCCGACCGTCTCGAGCGTGCTCCGCAGTCCATTGCGAATCGCCTCATAGTCGCGTCGTCCGAGCGACGAGCGGTTTACCACAGTAATGCCGAGGGCGCCCGGTCCGGTCACGGCAACAATTTTCCGCGACAGCTGTTGCTCCGGAACGCTCCAGTCCACCGCGTGTGCGGTAATGACCAGCCCGAGCATTACTGTAGAGAGTTGCGCTGCAAAGCGAAGTACGCGCGCAGAGCGTGAAACGCGAGTCACAGATTTCGAGATGACGTTTGGAATGCCCAGATTATAAACCGCTCCGCACATCCTTCATCTCCTCTTCCCTGTACTGTTTCGACACCGCAAGGCCGCATACTAATCGCAGTTTCGGAGAACCCGTGTTGTGACGGTCAAGGCGACTCCAAGCCAAGGCGAAGCCCGGCGCCCACTCGCAGAGGCTTACTGCTTCTGTCCTGCTTTCACCGCGATCGCCTCTCGCGCCATTTTCACCGGCGCAAAGAACAGCCGGAAGATTTGCCCGAAGATCAGCTCCTCCGCCAGCAAAGCCACAGCCAACGAAAAAATCAACCCCGCGATCACTGCCATGAGTGTGATTACCATCTGCATAACGTCCTCCTGAGAAGCCAGAAATTCAACGCAAACGAAACCTTAAGACTTTGGATCGCTTCGCTACTGCCCCGACGCCTCATCCGAAGTCGCCGACGCCACCTGCTCGAACTCGCCGAAGGCCCGCGCGATTTCCTCATCGCGCTCGCCTCGAATCTCAACCGTGTCACCTACGCGCAACATCGTGAACAAACGCTCCATATCCCGGTTACGTAACCGGATGCACCCATGCGAAACCGCATGTCCGACCGATCGCGGCGCATTCGTGCCATGGATTCCGTAGCCTTTTTGGCTGAGTCCCATCCACCGCGTTCCCACTGGATTGTCTTTGCCGCTGGGGATGACGGTTCCGGGGTGGTAGTAGGTCGGATTAACAACGCGACTCACGATTTGAAACTGGCCGGTCGGGCTAGGGCTCGCTGACGCACCGACTGCAACGGGGAAGGTCGCTATCACACTTCCGTCTTCAAGCACGGCAAGCTTGCGATCCGGGATGCTGACCAATACGACGCGCTTCTTGCGGTCCAGTCCGCTCGGATTCGGCGCCTGCGCGAGGCACTGTGTTCCCGCGGCAACGCTAAGTGCGGCCAGCAGCATTCCGATAGATCGTCTCGTAGCAACCTTGTGGTTCGGTCGTCCCATATCTGCCCTCCCTGGATTCTTGCTGGACGCCGATATAGAGGGCAGGACACCCGCCAAAATGTATCTAATTGAAAACGCAGTGGTTGAATACGATCGCAGGGGCCGGTTTAGTGTGCACAAGTCCACGATGTGTCTGGCCAGACACACGCGATTGGGGCAGAGCTCAGACTATTGGAGGTGCATTGCGGGATGACTGCAAAAAGGCGGGTAGGGAGGGCCGATTCTGAGCCTTCAAGCGCCCGGCTCCCGCCGTCTGGGGTAACGGCTTGTGGGGTTCTGTGGGTGGAGCCGGGCGATCTTTTTAACTAGAAGGCCTAGTTCAATTGTGCCTATTTAAGACCTATCGCCTATGCATTTCTGTGACTGTCGTCACGGTTGCACGTGATCGTCATCATCCGAGGAATCGTCACTTCACCGCCCGATCTCGAACTAGTTTTAGCTCCTTTCTCGACGCACATCCGACCGTGATCGAAATCACCGCTGTACTCCGCACGCTCTCCTTACACTCATGTTCGAGCGAGCCGGAGTGCTCACACCAATTCTGGAGACCGATTCATCATGGCCTACGTAATTACTGATTCATGCATAAAAGACTCTCTCTGCGTCGAGGTCTGCCCGACCGACTGCATACACCCGAAGCAGGACGAGCCCGGCTTCGAGGCTTCGACTCAGATGTACGTCGATCCCGAGGGCTGCATCGACTGTGGCGCCTGCGTCCCGGCCTGCGGTTCCGATTCTATTCACGCCCTCGAAGATGTCCCCGACGACAAGAAAGCATTCATCGAGACTAACGCCGCCTATTTCAAGCATTGATTCCGGCGTGACTTGGGCGTTGGACGTATGGCAAACCAGCCGCACACCAACGCCCGGTGATTGTCTTACGTCGCACCCGCTATTGCTCTTCATCTATTGCCCTTCATCACGTTGACTTCGTTCCAGTAGTCGCTTATTGTTGCCCCGCTATGAACGTAGTCAAGGCGACCCGCCACTTTGAAGAGTGGCTCGGTCGACGCACCGACCTCGTCAAGAAGGACGTTCGCCTCAAGCACGCCAGCATGAAGGCCGCCGTCTTTCCTTTTCTGCGCGCAACTTACTATCGATGGGCGCAAATATGGCCGGCGGTTTGTCCCGATCTTGCGAAGGCGCCACACGTCCTCGCCGTCGGCGACCTGCACGTGGAAAACTTCGGGACATGGCGCGACATTGAGGGCCGCCTCATATGGGGCGTGAACGATTTCGACGAAGCTCATCCGATGTCCTATGCCAATGACTTGGTGCGGCTCGCCGTAAGCGCTCACCTCGCCTCTGAGGCCGGGCACGTCCCGCTCCGGCGCAAAGACATTTGCGATTCGATTCTCGACGGATATCGCGAAAGCATGCGCGCTCAGGGTCTCCCTTTCGTGCTTGGCGAGAACAATCAATGGCTGCGCCAGATCGCAGAAAGCGAACTGCGGGATCCCGTGCACTTTTGGGCAAAGATGGATGCCCTCCCGACGCTAAGGGAAGAAATCCCCATCAGCGCCGTTGACGCCCTGGAGCACCTGATGCCCGGTCGTGACCTCGACTACCGCCTCGCACGCCGGGTGGCCGGCCTTGGCAGTCTCGGGCACGCGCGCTATGTCGCCATCGCCCTGTGGCACGGCGGCAGAATCGCCCGCGAAGCCAAAGCCATGGTCTCGTCTGCCTGCTACTGGGCGAAGGATCACGAAGGGCCCGCCGAGATTCTGTATCAGGCGATCATCAATCGTGCCGTTCGGTGCCCAGATCCTTTTGTCCAACTGCGGGGACGCTGGATCGTGCGGCGGCTCGGCCCTCATTGCTCTCGCATCGAACTCGCCACCCTCAAAGCTCAAGGCGCAGAGATGCGGTTGCTTCGTGCCATGGGATGGGAAACAGCGAACATTCATCTGGGAACAAGGACTGCGCGAAAGCCCATTCTCGCGCACATGCAAAAGCAAAAAGGGAGGTGGCTGCACGCCGCCACGGAAGAAATGCTGAAGGCCGTGCGTGAGGATTGGAAAACTTGGAAGAAAAGTGGATACGACTAGGACGATCCTCTCAGTTGGAAACCCTTCCTGACGCTACGCCGCCGCGCGTCGCGCCCGCCGCGACCGCACTGGCTACGGGTCGTCGCAGGGGAGCAAGGGCGACCCCATGCTCCCGGTCATAGACCAGGGTCCATTTTGCGCCGCACTCATCGCACAGCCAGTAGTGCTCCACTTGCCGTTGTTGCTGCCGCGCCCGGACAAAGGGAGGCGCAGCCGATTCTCCGGGCTTGGTCAATCGCTCTGTCTCGACCAGAAACAGTTTTCCTTCCCTCAGCTTAAGGAATGGTCGACCACACTGTGGATTGGCGCATTGACTGAGCATGTCTTTACTGCCTCCAGCATTTGTCAGGAACGAACTTCACCGGCTGCTTGATTCAAGTTCCTATGCACTTGTGATGCCAGGAGTCTCCCGAAGGAACTGCAGGGACTGGGAAAATTCCACGCTACTTGGCGGCGGCTTTTTCTTCCGGTTTTTGCCGACTAATCGGCACGATCTGCCGATGCACCGTCATTTTCGGGTTGGCTGCGGCGTCTTGGGCCAGCTACCATCATTCCATGCCTAGGGTGCTGCTTTGTCCACCTGATTATTTCGATGTCGTCGATCAGAAAAATCCCTACATGTCGCGAGAGTCGGCGGTGGACCGCGCAAAAGCGCGCACTCAATGGGAGAATCTCCGTGACGTTTTGCAACAGAACGGATGCGAAATCGAAACAGTCTCTCCCATTCCGGGACTCGAAGACATGGTATTTGCCGCAAACCAGGTCTTCGTCGGAGCGAAGGAGGGTTACGGAAAGTTCGTTGTGCCCAGTCGCATGGTTTATGAGTCACGTCAGCACGAGGTGCAATTCTTCGCGGAGTGGTGTCGCCAGCATGACTATCAAGTCATTGATCTCGATTTCGGTGGCGACTATCTCGAGGGTCACGGCGATCTTCTCTGGCACCCGAACGGCTCCTGCATCTTCGCCGGATACGGTTTTCGTAGCACGCGAGGCGGTGTCGAGAAATTCGCGGCTGCGATGTCGAAAATGGGAATCGCGGTTGAGCCTCTGCGACTCGTCGATCCTTACTGCTATCACCTCGACACTTGCCTCTGCCCTCTGAACGACGAAGCTGCGCTGATCTTCCCGGGCGCATACTCAGGCGAGGCTCTCGCGGTTCTTCACAAAATTTGGACGCGCGTTCACCTGCTCACCGCCGATGAGGCCCACCGCTTCATGGGGAACGGCATCGTGATCAATGGTCGCTACATCACACCCTATGTAACGCCTCAACTGGAAAAGACCCTTCGCGACGAGGGGCTTACGCCAATAGTGGTCGACACCTCCGAGTTCGAGAAAGCGGGAGGGAGTTGCTTCTGCATGAAGATGTTTCTGCCGTAGATTATTCATGAAAGCGGAACCTATTTCCCAACTTCAGAATCAGCCGGCGAATTGGACTCTGGTCCGCGCTGCCCGTTTTCCCCGCATGCGCGCGCTCGCGTGGTCTGGCGAAGATTTCTACGCTGCCTGCGGCTACCGGCTGATGCGCGCCAGAATTCAGAATCCTCAGAGCGCGACCTGGGAGGCAGTTGCACAGTTTCAACCGGCCTGGCGTCGTCGCCTCTCTGTCACGAACCGCCTCACGTCGCGTTTCTTTCGCGACGGCTTCCACGCACTGGCTGTGTTGCCGTCTGGACTCGTTGCGGCGGTCCCCGGAGCGATCATCGCCTGTCGCCCGAGCGAAACAGAATTCCGCGTAACGCACACCATCACTCGCGGCACGCGTCCGCTGCACATCAACGCCGTTCCGGGCGGCGCAGTTTACTGGGGAGAATACTTCGACAATCCTGCCCGCGACGAAGTCCACATCTACGCCTCGAATGACGGCGGCACAACCTGGAATGTCGCCTATACCTTCCCCAAAGGCGCAATTCGCCACGTGCACAACATCGTTCACGATCCCTGGGGAGACTGCCTGTGGGTTCTAACAGGTGACTACGGCGACGAATGCCGCGTGCTTCGCGCCTCTTGCAACTTTAGTCGCGTCGAATCCGTGCTGCAAGGCAACCAGCAGGCTCGCGCCGTCGCGCTGGTTCCTGCCGAAGATGGTCTCTATTTCTCTTCCGACACGCCGCTGGAACAGAACTACATTTACCGCCTCGACCGCGAAGGCCGCTTGTCGCAGCTTGCCCCGATCAATAGTTCTTCCATCTACGGATGCCGCGTCGAGGATCGCGTCTTCTTCTCGACGATGATTGAACCAAGCGAAATCAACCGCGATCGCCAAGTCCGAATCTACGGTGGCAATCTTTCCCGCGGATGGCACTCCTTGCTCGGCTGGAAAAAAGACCTGTGGCCTATGGGCCTCTTCCAGTATGGCAACGCCTTCCTGCCCAACGGCGCAAACAACACGCCGTATCTGGCCGTAAGCACGATCTCAGTCGAAGAAGACGACATGGCAATGTCGCTCTACTCAATCAAGAAATTGCCGGACTGAACGAAGCGCAGTCGACCGGCTCTTCTCGATAGGATGTTCTTCGCGTTCTTCGCGGATCTTCTTAGCGTCTTTCGCGTCTAAGCTCTTCGTTTTCGATGGAAGTGCACTGGTCGGTCCCGTCCCTTAATATGGACAGCGAACCTGTGCCCAGTCTCCGCTACTACCGCCGGATCTTCAGCGCCTACGTTCTCGGCGGAAAGAGCCATCTCACGTTCTGGCACGAGACTCCAGCCGAGAACCCGAATGCCACCGCGCACGAACTCGGCGAGTACTACATGCTCTTCGCGGAGAAGGCCGACTACCACGGCGCCTACGATTCCTCGGGCGTTCCGCAACTCGACTATCACGGTCACATCGGTCTGCAATACAACCCAATCGCCATCGCGCAGTATGGCCTGGGCAATTACAACTTGTTGTGTCGCACCTCCGACCCTGAGCGTCGCCGAAAATTCTTCGTCGCCGCCGACTGGCTCTGCTCGCACCTGGAACAAAACGCCCAGGGACTCGCCGTCTGGAATCATCACTTCGACTGGGAATACCGCGATACGCTCAAAGCTCCGTGGTACTCGGCTTTGGCACAAGGGCAGGGAATCTCCCTGCTGGTGCGCGCGCACAAGGAATCAGGCGATCAGTGCTATCTCGACACCGCCCTCCGCGCCCTCGCTTGCTTCTACAAGTCCACGAACGAAGGTGGCGTAGCCTTCACCGACAACTCTGGAGACCTGTGGTTCGAGGAATACATCGTCTCCCCGCCCACACACATTCTCAACGGATTCATCTGGGCGACATGGGGTGTCCACGACTACTATCTGGCGACCAAAGACAACTTCGCGCACGAACTTTTTTCTCGCGCCGTCCAGACTCTGCTGCACAATCTCGACCACTACGATTTAGGATTCTGGTCGCTCTACGAACAATCCGGTACGCGCCTGCCCATGGTCGCAAGCGCTTTCTATCATCGCCTGCACATTGTGCAATTGCGCATCATGCATCGCCTTACCGGAGAAGAAAAGTTCTCCCAAGTCGCCGACCGCTGGGAGAGTTACGCCCTCAGCCGTATCAACCGCACTCGCGCCCTTTGCTACAAAAGCGCGTTCAAACTCTGCTACTACTAGGCGCTTTTCGCGCGGCGTAACCCCCGCAGCCGCGGCATATTTACTAGCGTCGATAGTTGCCAATGGCACTTCTGTGCCATTTGATACTTTATAACTCCGGACTAACCTCATCTCCCCCCGTTTGGCACGCCCGCGTTGACCAGCAACGGCAACCCGCGCCTGCCACCCAGCAACAGATTTCTTGCAATCGACTTCATCGGAGGTGTATTTACATGCAGGTTTCCCGGCCAGGCCCGTTCGCCTCACTCGCCGAGGCGCTACGCGCTCTCCTGCTGACCGCGATTTTCTGTGTCTTTGTCTTTGCGTTGCCATCGTACTCGCAAACCTTTCCCCAGGACGTGCTGACTTACCACAACAACAACTCGCGCACCGGGCTCGATCCTGTCGAGACGATTCTCACTCCTTCGAACGTCAGCACGGGCACCTTCGGCAAGATTCTCAACCTTCCTGTCGACGGTCACGTCGATGCCCAGCCGCTCTACCTCACGTCCGTTACGGCAGGCGGAGTCAATCGCAATCTCCTGATCGTCGCCACCGAAGCCGACTCTCTATACGCTTTCGATGCCGATACCGGAGTCAAGGTCTGGCGCGTCAGCATGCTTCGCGCGGGCGAGACCGCCGCCGACAATCGCGGCTGCGGCTCAAAAGCTCCGAGCATCGGAATACAGTCCACCCCCGTCATTTTCCGGCCCAAAACCGGGGACCCAATGATCTATGTCGAGTCCATGTCGAAGGACGCCGCGGGCAACTACCATCAGCGGTTGCACGCCGTAGACGCCACCAATGGCAGCCAGGCCGGCCACACTGCAGTTGATATTGCGGCTTCGTTCCCCGGCACGGGGGACAATAGTTTCAACGGAAAGGTGATCTTCGATCCCGGTCAATATCGGGAACGCGCCGGTCTCACCCTCATCGGTCACACTGTCTATCTTGCCTTTGGCTCGCTATGCGACGTTCGTCCTTATACCGGATGGATCATGGGGTACAACACCACGACTCTGGCGCAGACATCAGTGCTCAATGTCACTCCCAACGGTGACGAAGGCGGCATCTGGGGGTCGGGTGCGGGCCTGGCGGCGGACGGCGACGGCAATATCTTCTTGGCAGACGGCAACGGCTATTTCGACACGACGCTGAATTCCTCCGGCTTTCCCGCGAATGGCGATTACGGCAACGCATTGCTCAAACTCACGACGGCTGGCGGACTTGCTGTCGCCGACTATTTCGAGATGTACAACCAGGTATCGGAGAACGGTCAGGATCTCGACCTTGGCTCTGGTGGAATCGTTCTGATCAGTCCGAAAGACTCCAGCGGCACGGTGTGGCAACTCGCCATCGCCGCGGGCAAAGACTACAACATTTACGTAGTTGACCGCACCAACATGGGGAAATTCAATTCCACCACCAACAAGATTCGTCAGCAGCTCACTGGAGCCCTGCCGGGTGGAATTTGGTCCATGCCCGCCGTCTACAACGGCCGCATCTACTATGGTCCGGTGACTTCGTCGATTCTCGCGTTCCAGATCCAGAATGCAAAGCTGGTCGCTCAGCCGGTGGCGAGAAGTCAACCCACGTTCGTGTATCCCGGAACCACTCCCAGCATTTCCGCGAATGTAAATCAGAACGGTATTGTCTGGGCCGTGGAGAATTCGAATCCAGCGGTACTCCACGCCTTCGACGCCAATCTGAACGAACTCTACAACTCCGCTCAGGCCCCGAACAGCCGCGACCAATTCGGCCCCGGTAATCGGTTTATCACCCCTACTATCGCCAACGGCAAGGTTTACGTCGGCACACCCAATAGCGTCGCAGTCTTTGGACTGCTCACCGATAAGTAGGGAAATGAACCATCACGGCCAGAGTCCCCAGTGTCACGACCTCTGTGAGGCTGGGGGCTTTTGATTTCGGCGCCCGCCAACCTTCTTCAGCCACTAGATCACACGGATAGGGAGACGATTCCAGGCTATCTCCAAAGCCCGCGGATGCGGTACCTTCTACATTCGCGTGAAAATCCTTTACGTCTCGCAATACTTTCCACCGGAGATGGGCGCGCCCGCCGCTCGCGCCGCCGAACTCGCGCACCATTGGGCGAACGCAGGCCACGATGTCTCCGTGCTTACAGGATTCCCCAATCACCCCACCGGCGTCGTTCCTGACGAATGGCGTCCCCGCCTGCGCCGCGTTATGCACAATGAGAGCGTCGGCAACGTGAATGTCTACCGCACATGGCTCTGGCCGCTGCCCAACCGCAAGTCACATGAGCGTATGCGCAACTACGCGTCGTTCTGCATCTCCGCCGCGTTGCGCGGCATGACCATTCCACGCCCAGACGTGATCATTGCCACGTCTCCCCAACTCCTCGTTGGACTCTCCGGATGGTGGCTCGCTTTCGTCCGCCAGATTCCGTTCGTCTTCGAAGTTCGCGATCTTTGGCCTGAATCGTTGGTCGCGGTCGGTGCAGGCAAGGACGATTCCTGGCTCTACCACGTGCTCGGCGGGATCGCGCGATTTCTCTACCAGCGCGCCAACCGCATCGTCGTCGTGAGTCCGGCCTTCAAAGACCAACTACTGGAGCGCTGGCACGTTCCCACAGAAAAGATCGCAGTCGTCGAAAACGGCGTTGAGACCGATCTCTTCGCGCCCCAGTCCTGTGCCGTGAATGATGCTCTTCGCCGCCAACTCGGAGCCGACGCTAAGTTCCTTGTCAGCTACATCGGCACCATGGGCAACGCCCACCGGCTCGAAACCCTGCTCGATGCTGCCGCCCAACTCCAATACCGGAATCCCGAAGTGCAATTCCTCCTGGTCGGCGAAGGCGCGGAAAAAGAGCGGATCAAGTCTCTGGCCCAATCGCGTGCACTCACCAATGTTCTCTTCCTCGATCAGCAACCGCGCGAAAAAATCCCCGCCTTTATTTCCGCTTCCGACGCATGCCTCGTCCTCCTGAAGCGCACTGACGTCTTCAAGACCGTAATCCCAACCAAGATGCTTGAATTCATGTCCTGCGCCCGCCCTGTGATTCTCGGGATCGAAGGACAAGCGCAACAAATTATCGAAGACTCCGGAGCCGGAATCGCAATCGAGCCTGAGAATGCCGAAGCGTTGTCAGCCGCGATCCATCAACTGGCAGCCGATCGTGAATTGGCAAAACGTCTGGGACAAAAGGGGAGGGAATACATGCTGCAGCACTTGTCGCGTGAGCGGACCGCGCAGAAATATATCGGGATCCTTGAAGCAGTTGTGAGAAATCCATAAGGCAGCGAACCAGTCTGAACTTCGCAAACGTCTCAACCCAGCGCTGGCTAGCGCACCGAGTACACTGTCACCGCCGTCGCCAGCGAGACCGCCGCTTCGGCGGACCTCGCGGCGATCACTTTGCCCGCACTGACTGGTACGAACAGGATATCGTCCGCCTGCAATGTCACATCCGGAGACTTGGCTTCCAGCATCTTCTTGAGGTGAAGTGGAGTTTCCGTCATGCCCGTGGGCCCTTTGCGAATGATGCGTGCCGCTCCCATCTTCGCCGTGTGATTCGTGCCGCCCGCCAGAGCCAGTGCCTGTAAGACAGTTAGCGATCCGTTGTCCACCAGGAAGCCGCTGGGTCGCCCCACGTCTCCGACCACGTAAATGATGGGCGCTCTCGGCACCGTGATGGTGTCGCCGGGCATGATGTCGACATTTCCGCTGACATCGTCCGCCAGATTCCGCGGAAGCGAAATTCGAATCGGGTCCGCCTCGTTCCGGCGAATGATCGCAATCTTCCGCGACGAACTGTTCGTGAAGCCTCCGGCCTCCGAAATTACATCGTAAAGTTTGTGATCAGGGGGGTCTGCGTAGATGCCTGGTCTGGCCACTTCTCCCAGAACCGATACCCCCTGGGATGTCGCCTCATCTACAAAAATGGTGACGTGCGGGCTGCGAACGAATCCGCCCGCGTCCAATCGCTTTTCGATCACGCTCTGAGCTTCCTCCTGCGTCAGGCCTGCGACGTGGACATAGTCGATCAGCGGAAGATATACGTCCCCCGAATTACCGATGCGGGCCTTCGTCGACAGCTCCGGAACGTTGTACACATTCAATTCGATCAAGTCCCCAGGGCCCAGCTTCACCACCTGGGATTGATCAGGGATGTCTTTCGCGGGTTCGTTCGCCGGTGTACCCCCGTTTGCCTCAGATACCTTTGTCTCTGAGCTGGATGCCGCTCCCGATACGGGCGTCGCTGCGCTCGGAAACGGCTCAGCCGCTGGAGGATTTGAGGGCGGACTGGTCTGGCTGCCTCCGACGGGCTGTTGGGCAGTAAGATCCCCGGCTATGAAGAGTGAAGTTACAAGGACAACCAGTAGAACGTGGCCGCGGAGGATGAACTTCGATGTGCCCGACGCCATCAACAGACCCCTGAAGTAGCGAATGAGAATTTGACCAGCAGTTTAGCACAGCAGAGCGGGTTGCGATCCCGCTATCCTTGCACCTTTACATTAGTTTTCCACAGCTTTTTCGATGCGGGAGATTGAAAGTTCCGTTCTGGTACTGCTAGAGTCTCTTCACCTTTAACTCCAATAGGAATCTGTTCACTAACTATTAACCAAGGGTCCCAGCTGCGATACTTCCTTAAGAGTTTGTGAAAGTGCGGAGTTTCGTATGCTGTGCTGTAAAGGGTGCAAGCCGGGGTGGCCTAGTTGACGCTAATTTTCCTCGGAACCTTTATTCTGGCGCTGTTTTCCGCGTTTGTCCTGACCCGCTACGTTCGTGATTTTGCGAACGCCCGCGGTTGGGTTGCTATCCCCACACAAGAGCGCCACCTGCACTCGAGCCCCCTGCCGCGCCTCGGCGGCGTCGCGATTTTCGTTTCCTTTTCGTGCTCCATGGGTGTGGCTGCTCTCTGGGTTCTGCGCCATCCCCTTATGCAGTCGGCCGTCTCCCTAAAGACTCTGGCAACCATCCTCGTTCCCGCCTCTCTCGTCTTCCTGTTGGGCGTTTACGACGATATCCGCGGCGTCGGCCCTTACTTTAAGTTTTCTGTGCAAGGTCTTGCTGCCACCATGCTCTTCATGGGTGGTCTGAAGATCGTTAACATCCCGGTCATCTTCGGCGATCGCGGCCTGCCTTGGTATGTTGGACTGCCCTTTACCGTTCTGTGGGTACTGGCCATCACCAACGCGTTTAATCTGATCGATGGCCTCGACGGCTTGGCCGCCGGATCTGCGCTGTTCTCGACTCTGGTGGCATTCGTAGTCGCTCTGCTCAACGGCCAGTCGTTGATCACCGTTATGACGATTGCTCTGGCGGGAGCGATCCTCGGCTTTCTGCGCTACAACTTCAATCCCGCTACGATCTTCCTCGGCGACTCCGGCAGTCTCTTCATCGGTTTTATCTTGAGTGCTTTGGCCTTGGCTGGCGCTCAAAAAGCACCGACCATCGTTGCCGTCGCGATTCCGGTTGTTTCTTTCGGCCTGCCGATTCTGGAAACGTCGCTCTCGATCGTTCGCCGCCTCATCAGCGGACGTCCCGTCTTCACCGCCGACCGCGAACACATCCACCACAAACTGCTGCAGCATGGCATGACGCATCGCCAGGTCGTGATCCTCCTTTACGGAGTCTCCGCCATCTTCGCCATGTTGAGCTTGTTCCTGCTGTGGCCGACGGGTAGTTCGCTTGGCTTGGTACTCGCTGTGTTGGGTATTGGCATCTGGATCGGAGTGCAGCATCTCGGCTATCTCGAATTTGGTGAATTGGCGCGCGTCGCGCACCGCACCTTCGACCAACCTCAGATCTTCGTCAACAATCTGGCCATCCGCCGCGCCACGGAGGAACTCAAGGTCGCGCGCGATTACGACCAGGTTCGCCGGATCCTTGTCGCCGCCTTCGGCAGCAACGATTTTGATAGCTTTGAACTGAAGCTGGAATTACTTATGGGAGAGGCGGTCCCGGTGGGGCCAGCAGAAGCGGCTCAAGCTCGCCGCGGCGGACCTGTCTTCCGCTGGCACAAAGCCGGTGTTCCGAAGGCGCTCGACGGTGCAGCCGTTTGGACTATTGCTCTGCACCTGCTCAGTTCAGGCAACCGTCACCGGGGCACCCTGCTGGTCCACCGCCTGTATTCTCCGCGGAACCTGCAAGTCGACATCAATCTTCTGACCACCGCATTCCCAACCGCGCTCGCCGACGCGCTCGATCGCACTCTGGCTCACTCCGCGCAAGTGATCGCGCTTCCCGAGCAGGACACGGCGCTGATCACCGCCCAAGCCGGGTAGGCGTACCAATATTCTCTTTGAAGATTAGGATGCCGGCGTTTCCAAGCGGTCGCAGGCTTGATCGAATCCCGGACGGGATGCTTGAAACGTGTCTCTATCCACGCACATCAGTGCGTTCGAGCACGCGAGGCTCAACCGGCAACAGAACAGAAAGGTGAAGGGGGGAGCGTTTTTCTTACAGCTTGGCGCTGGCGTAAGAGTTGATTTCGCAGTTCAGGCAAACTTCTTCAAAAGCAGGTGCGGTCCATTGCATTGTAATAACCCCCAGTAATCGTTACGGCGGATGAGCCAGCAACGTCTTGCAAGGATAGCCCACCCTGCCGCTGAAATCAAGACTTCCGGCGAAATTAAAAACCCGCCAAAACCCTTGTCCCAAACGCCATTTGAGATGCCTCGCCGCGCAAGCGGGTTGCAATAATCTGCACACGAAGATTTCTTTCGGAACTCCTTAGTCTCCTTAGTGGTTGGAGGTTTTCAGCTCTTAGCGCTGCGCAGTAATTATTAACGACTTTTCCACACGTGGAACCAGCGCCGACACTTTCTCCTCTTTCGCTATCTGTTTACCTTCATCACCACCGCGATGGAAGCGAGGAATCAGCACTCATGTTTGGTAAGACACTATATGGGTCGACTTTCAAGGACGTTAATTTTGTCCCTCTGCAATCCGCCACATTTTGTGTCCAGTGCGAGCTGATTAGCACCAACAGCAAGCCATATTGCCTCGCGTGCGGCAGCCATGCCCTGATCGGACTTTCTCGCGTGCTGGGCGGCTCGCTACGGCACCAGCAGACCGCGCACCTCATCACCGACACCGAGCTCGACAGTCTCGTCCGCGACCTGCTGCGCTCCGTGCCCGACCCTGCTGTTCACAGCATCGACGACCAATTCATCCACGATCATTCTCGCATGCCGTCGCTCGCCATGCGCAGCCAACTCCGCGTGGCCAATGCAGTGCATCCCGCATCCGGCTTTCGCGCCGTGTCTGTGAGCGACGCAGATACGGAAATCCATGCTGCCGAACTCGATCTCGAGCCCGCGATCAGCGCCATCACCGAACGCGCCCAGCACCTGACCGGCGCCACCGGAGCAGCTATCGCCTTGCGCGCCGGGGACGAAATTGTCTGCCGCGCCCGCACTGGACGCACGGCTCCCGATCTTGGGGTCCGCCTGCAAACTGAATCTGGTATCTCCGCCGAAGCGGTCCGCTCCGGCGAAGTCATGCTCTGCCACGATGCCGAGCGCAATCCGCGTGTCGATTTGGCGAGCTGCCGCCGGCTAGGCGTCCGCTCGATTCTTGTATCGCCGCTGCGCCACTACCGCCGCACGCTTGGGATCTTTGAGGTTTTGTCGTCGTCTCCTGGAGCCTTCGACGAGCGCGATGTCGCGACCATGCAACTGCTCTCCAGCATGATGGTCGCAGCCATCTCCCGTATCTCCAGCATCAAGCAGGCCGACTTGCTCCGCCGCGCCGGTTGATCAGATAACCCCAATCAATACGCCCAATAAGGCCCCGACCCGCCCGGCGTGCTCTTGCCCTCGATTGCCGTATACACATTCCGCCCGTAAAAGAACGGCAGTCCCCAATCAAAATCCTGCCCCGGCCCTCCCAGCGTGCCAAACACGAAATCAGCCTGGTTCGCGAAAAGCGTTTCGGCATTACCCACGCTGAAATTCACCGTGCCGCTGGCACCGTTCGCGCCTTGGTTGGTCGCAGACAGATTCTGCGTGCCGCTCGGGCAATAGAATCCACTCGCCGACCCGCAGTCAGGAATCCCTGTCGTACTGCTGTCGAGAAAGAAGTATCCATTCGAACCACTGTCGATGAAGCTGCTCGAGTACGCCTGTCCTTTGTAGCTCGTCGTGAAGTTTCCGAAATCATCCACCGTGTAAACCGTAGCTGCGTTCAACGCATTGTTCGCCTGCGTTCCGATGCCGAACACAAGCGATCCGCTGAGGCTGGCCGCCGGTGCGCTACTCGCCGGCAGTTCAATGATGACTCCATTGTTGTCGTTCGCGAACATCGCCACCGGATTCTGCACTTGCTGCGTCAGCGGTTCCGCCGTTACCTGGCACACCGACGAGGGACATTGGTAATAAAGCCCCGGGTTCGACGATCCGCTCAACGCACACGCTGGCCCGCAATCCTGCGCGAACAGCCCAACTCCGAGCAATCCGTTCGCTCCCAATGCCTGCAAACTGTCCATCGACGGCACGCCGAAATTCGTACAGCCACTCGGCACTGGAAACGTCGTCTCGTTGATCGCTTGAATCGGCACCGAACTCGCGCTCTCCCCGCCGACCTGAATGTCCGCAGTTTGTACCGGACCCCACGTGAATCCGCTAAGGAAGGGAAGACACTCCGCCACCGGCCCGTTCGTCCCGTTCTGCTGCGGCAGCGAAACCGTCATAACGGACGAGAGCAATCGAAGTCCCGACGAGCCCGTGTCCACCAAAACATTCGGAATCGTCTGGCACGTCGAAGTTCCAGGAGCGCAGACCGTGACGCTAACAAACAGTCCGTTGGCGTAATCTCCATCCGGACCGCCATTCACCGAAATCGCGACGACATTCTGCCCCGTCGACGCGATCGTATTTATTCTTGGCGAACTGCTTCCGCCGCATCCGACCGCCACCATCGCAGACGCGGACACAACAACGGTCAGCCAACCCCGCAGCTTCGTCATCGGATTTCCTCCGCCTTCGCCCCTTCTGGCAGCATGTCGGGCACATAAGCGTGACCTTTGAACGAACGAGGATGACCCGATACACTTACAACGAGCCCAGGTAGCGCCACATGAATCGGCCGCCGTCCCGCACGCCCGTTGTTCTGCGTCTGCACAGCCTGTTGATACTGTTCGAAGTAACTGCCCAGCAGTTGATGCAGATCCGGCACCCACGGCCCTTGCCAGGCCACGCCAAACACCGTGCCAGCCGCCGAGACATACTCCCTGACGACGACTCCGGTCGGCGACTGCAGTTCGTGTACCGTATAGTTCGCAGCGCGAATGCTTCGCAGGCTCGCCTGCATGTGACCTTGATCCGCCTGCACGGAAGCCGCATTCCCGCCGAGAGCCGCAAACACGGAGCCCGGGAGTGCGACCACTACCAATGCAAATGCAACGCCGCCGACACACCGCCCCGCATGTCCGGCGAGCACGGACAGAATTCTCTTCACGACCCCTCCTCGTGGCGCGCGGGGTTGCGTAGGGTATGAGTGGGACAGAGTTCCGCAGGGTTGCCACGGGACGGCTCAGGTGTTTACCCGATGGAAACGCCCAGACAACGCGGGCCGCCGCGGGGATGCACCACCCATTTCCTGCGTTTTTTGCCGGGCAAAGACTTCTTGCTTACTTTTCCACTATCCCGCGCTAATATGGTGCAGCACGACTACGGGCCCTGCCCATGGCTGTTATGACTTCGCCGCTGAGAACCGCCGTCCCGAACCGTCGCCGGCGTGTCCGCCACAAAATCCAGACTCCCGCATACGTCACTTTCACCACGGAATCCAAGGACACCACGCTCGATCTTCACGAGATTGTCGACATCAGTGAAGAAGGCGTCGCCATTCAATGCATCACGGCGCTCGAGGCGAACCAGACGCTCAGTCTCTGCCTCGATCTCGCCGAATGCGACGAACACATCTACACCACGGGTCGCGTGATTTGGACGAATCCTTCGGGACGCGCCGGCCTTCGTTTCTCCGAAGTGCCCGCAACATCTCTATCTCACTTGCGCGAGTGGCTCTTTATGAATGCGATGGCGGGCGTCGCTAACTCGGAGGCTGCTCTTACCACCGCTGCGAATCTCGCTCCGCGTCCCGACTACACCGACACTCTTTCCGCCGTCACCGCGGTCCAGCGCGAAGTGGAAGCTCTCGGCGGCGACTTGGCCGCAGCTCTGCAATTGATCGCTGGTCGGGCGCAGACTCTGGTTCGCGCCTCCGGAGCCGCTATAGCTCTCGGCACCGCCAACCCCGAAATCATGGACTGTCACGCCAGCGCCGGCCCGGGCGCTCCGCCCGTTGGTGCGCGTTTGCAAGTGGGATCGGGTTTCTCCGGCGAGTGCGTGAAAACCGGCCGATTGCTCCGGTGCGACGACACAGAACTCGACTCTCGCGTCGATCGCGAAAGTTGTCAGGCTCTAGGAATTCGCTCTATCCTTGCTGTTCCTGTGCGCGTCGGCGAAAAAGCGATCGGGATTCTCGAAGTGTTCTCCGATCAACCGAACGCCTTTTCCGAAGGAGACAGCCGCGCGCTGCAGCGCCTCGCCGAGACTGTTCTCGCGGCGGTGAATCGCGCCGCCCGGGCAGAAAACCTGCCCACGCTCGATCCTCCGGCGCCAGCCGAGCGTTTTGCGCCCACGCCGGGCAGTGTTCTCTTCGCTTCTACGCCGGGGGAAGAAAACAAATCGGAGAATTCGAAACAGAAGAGCACGGGCGGCATCAGCCTGCCGCGTTCTCATCTGATTATTCTCGTCATCGCGGCCATCGTGATTTTCTTTGTACTCGGCTACAGCACCGCCCCGCTCATCCAGAGCAAGCTTCGCCAGGAGCGCGGACAGAGCCACCTGCAAACCGTACTGGCATCGTCTCAAGCTCCGAAGTCAGACAGTCTTCTCCGCGCAACTCCGACGTTCGAGACCGCTACCATCGACCAGCTCCGCCAGATGGCGGAAAAGGGCAACCCCGTCGCCGAGAATGCGCTGGGCCTTCGCTACTTCGAGGGCGACGAGAAAAACGGAATCCCGCAAGACGAGAACGAAGCCTTCCGTTGGTTCAATAGCGCAGCCGAGCATGGAAATCTCGCGGCGCAATCCAAACTCGGTTTCCTCTACTGGAGCGGCCGGGGTGTTCCCAAAGATTTGAACAAAGCCTACTTCTGGACTGTCCTGGCACGGGCCCGTGGTGACGCAAAAAACCGAGACCTGGCCGCCCTCCTGGCCTCCGGCATGACCCGTGCCCAAGCCGCCGCAATCCAGGAACAAGCCAGCCTCTGGCTCCAGCGCCAGCCCTCCACCGACAAACCGGTCCCCGGCCACTGAAACCAATTTCAGATTTGCGATTTCCAGATTTCAGATTGTTTTCCCAAACCCACTGTTGCTTGCACCCAGTCCGAATTGCACGGGATCAAGGATCTCCGATGTGCAATCGAAATTCTGCAATCTAACTTCTGCAATCTGAAATCTGCAATTGAAAATCCCTCCTGTCCCCTCAACCCAGCGCTAAAATGAGCTGAGACCGCAAACTGAGAACTGACAACCGAGAACTGAGGACTGCCCCAAGTGCCAACGCTCCGCACCATCCTCGACGAACGAGTTCGCGAAGCGGACGCCTCTCTCTACGAGAAACTCGGCGACGGCCGCGTGCGCTGTTTTTCCTGCGGCCACTGCTGCCCCATTCCCGAAGGTCAGCCTGGCGTCTGCAAAGTCCGTTACAACCGCGGCGGCACGCTCTACGTTCCCTGGGGATACACCGCCGGAATGCAATGCGACCCCATCGAGAAGAAGCCTTTCTTCCACGCGCACCCCGGCGCGCTCGCCTACAGCTTCGGGATGCTCGGATGCGATCTGCACTGCGGCTATTGCCAGAACTGGGTCACGTCGCAGGCGCTGCGGGATCCCAAAGCCGTCTCGCCCCCGCTCGACGTTTCGCCCGAAATGCTGGTGCGCGATGCCATCGATCAAGGCGCGAAAGTTCTGGTCAGTACTTACAACGAGCCGCTGATCACCAGCGAATGGGCCGTCGCCGTTTTCAAAGAAGCCCGGTCCGCTGGACTGCTCACCGGATTCGTCTCCAACGGCAATGGCACGCCGCAGGTTCTCGAATACCTGCGACCTCATCTCGATCTCTATAAAGTTGATCTCAAGAGCTTCGACGACCGTCATTACCACGAACTCGGCGGTCGCATCGGTCCCATACTCGACAGCATCCGTCGCATTCATCAAATGGGACTCTGGCTCGAGATCGTTACGCTCCTCATCCCCGGCTTTAACGACTCTCCCGACGAACTCCGCCGCCTCACAGAATTCGTCGCCGGCGTCTCTCCCGACATCCCGTGGCACGTCACCGCCTTCCACACCGACTACAAAATGCAAGGAAATGGTCAGCGCGATACGACGGTCGAAGACCTCCTGCAAGCCGCCGCGATCGGCCGCGAATCTGGTCTGCGCTACATCTACGCTGGCAATCTTCCCGGCATGGTTGGCCCTTGGGAAGACACGCGCTGCCCGCAGTGCAGCGAGACTCTGATCCGCCGCTACGGCTACCACATCGAAGAGTATCGCCTTACGCCCGACGGCCGTTGCCTCCGCTGTGCTCACGAAATCCCCGGCCGCTGGTCCCCAAAATTCGACGGCCAAATCGCCTCCCTCCCTTTCCTGCCGCACAAACGCTCCCGTTTATTTACAATCACAAGTCGTTGATTTGCGAAAACGTAACTGGGATGCCCCATGTCTCGCCGTTTTTGCGAGACATGGGAATCGGTGCTCGCGGTCGAAGCGCCAATCGAAGCATGAAGAAAGCGTTCCTAATTCTGCCGCTCCTTCTCACCGCTTGCTCTCCACGCGATTTTCTAACTCGCCGTCTCGCCTCTGACCTCATCTCCACTTCTTCGGCCCTGAAAACGCAGCAGCGATATGTCCTGCAAACAGGAGTCATCTCCAATCAAACGTATCTCACGCCCGAATATCCAGTGCTGCAACATCACGGTTGGATCACGGTAACCTCCACCAAGTGCCCGCCCACGCTCATTCCCCCGCCTTGCTGGGACATTCTCCTCACTCCTTCCGGCGTCGATACGATTCACACGTTCGTCTCCGCCGAAGAAGCGAGCAAGCCGTCGATCACGATTCCGGTCGCCAAAAGGGAATTCGTCGCCGTCACCGGCATCAGCAAGCAAGGCAGCGTCGCCGATGTCGAATTCACGTGGAAATGGGTTCCGCTGAATGAGATCGGCGCTGCGCTCTACCCGGGCGAACTGCGCTACAAGTCCACCGTCGGCTTTCGCGAATACGACGACGGATGGCGCATCGTCCAAACCGCGTTTCGCCCCGGACAGACCATCGACGAAGCGCTCAAAAACGCCGAGCCCGCGCCGTGATCTGCAAAGCCAAAAGCGCAACTGGATGCCCCACGTCTCGCCGATTTTGCGAGACGCGGGACCTGTTGCAGCATGGGCGCAGGCAAGCTCTCGAGATTCAACCTGTATGACCGCCCGGCTTGTTGCTTCCGCCGCGGCCTGGCTCACGCTGCGCCGTCTTCGCGCGCAAGCAATCGTTCTTGCTCTCTGCCTCTGGGGAGTTTGCGCCGTTGACTTCGCGACTCCGGGTCTCTTCGACCGCGCCGGCAATATCAAGTTTCAGGATTTCCTTCAATTCCCAATCACCGCACGTCTGATCTCTCAAGGCCAGACCCGCGACCTATACAGTGACCAAATCCTCAACGACCAGATCCGCGCAACCGTCGGCCGCGACACCAGAGTGTATCTACGCTATTTTTATGGCCCGCAAGTCGCGCTCGCGTTCGTCCCCCTGGTGAGCCTTCGGTTCCTCGTGCAAGCCGTGATCTGGATGACCCTCAGCCTGCTGATTTATTTCGTCTCCATCTATCTGCTCTGGAAGTCATGTGCCGCACTGAGCCCATATCGAGGATTCGTGGCACTCTGCTCCCTCGCCTATCCTCCGCTGTTCCATTTCTTCGTGCGAGGGCAACTCTCCGCCGCAGTCCTGCTCTGCTTCGTCCTCGCGTACTTCGCATTCCTGGCACGCCGCGAATGGCTTGCAGGCATCGCGCTCGGTTTCCTAGTGTTCAAGCCGCAGTTCTTGGTGGCGATCCCGCTCGTGCTGCTCCTGGCTCAAGCATGGAAGGTCTTCGCCGGACTCGCAATCTCTGCCGCTGCGCAACTTGCACTTACGTCTCTCTACTTCGGAACATCAGTGATGCGCGCGTACTTCAACATGCTGCTACAAAGTGCCGCCAGTCCGCGTACGACTGAACTCATCCTGTCACCGATTCAAATGCACTCGTTGCGCGCCTTCTGGGTGCTGCTAATCCCGTGGCCGCATGCTGTGCTGGTGCTTTACACGCTCAGCGCGCTAGCAGTCATCGGGATCGCCGCAGCCGTATGGCATTCGTCATCTTCCTTGTCGCTCCGTTTTTCCGCGCTCATTCTCGCTGCAGTGCTGGTCAGTCCTCACCTATATATTTACGATCTGCTGCCCTTGGCGGTCGCCTTGCTGCTCTTGGCCAACTGGATCTTGAACAATCCTGACAACGCAACCACGCCCGCCGTGAAATTGTTGTCCTATCTGGCATTCGTTCTGCCGCTCTTCGGTCCGGTAGCACGCTGGACGCACCTTCAACTCTCAGTCCCAGTTTTCGCCGCGCTGCTTTGGGTGCTATGGAAGACACAACAACGGAAGACACAACAACGGAAGACACAACAACGGAAGACACAACAGATAACCAGTACCTCGCTAGTTTGAAAGAAGAACGAGGGTTCCTTCGTGAACCTTAGTGTCCTTAGTGGTTAAAGCCGTTGCCTTTCTTCCTGGTGGTGAAAGAATTCTGATCTTGCGCGCCAAACTTGATTCACCCCGACACCGCGTTGTATAAACCTTCTTCCCACCGGGAACCCTATGCCAATCCGAAAATTTGCCTTCCTAGCGATGATTGTGATGAGTTCTGCCCTGGCTGTTCTAGCCCAGACCGAAGCCAAGCCCAAGCTCACGCTCGATGATTTCTTCAACTCCGTCGATTTCACCGCGCTCGAACTTTCCCCCGACGGCAACTCCATCGTCATCGGCGCCGAGCGCGCCGACTGGGACCAGCAAATCTTCCGCAGCGATCTCTGGTTCTATCGTGATGACGCGAAGTCGCTCATCCAACTCACGCAGTCTGGTCACGACTCCGAACCGCAGTGGTCGCCCGATGGCCGCTGGATCGCCTTCGTCTCCGAACGCAAAACCTCCGCCGACAAGACTGCAGACTCCGACGACTCCGACTCCGCATCTGACGCGAAAGACGAAGGTGCGAGTCAGATCTATCTCATCTCGCCCGCCGGTGGTGAAGCCTTCCCCGTGACCGAAGGAGCCGAAGATGTTCACGCCTTCTCCTGGTCCCCTGATTCACAAACGATTTACTTCGCTACGCGCCAGCCCTGGACCAAGGCGCAAAAGGACGACTACAAGAAAGCATGGAAAGACGTCGTGCAATATCGCACAGCCGAGCGCGGTGATTCGATCTTCGCGCTCGATGTGCAAGCCGCCATCGCTCGCCACGCCGCTGCTCCAGCGAAAGTCGAGAGCGACTCCGACAAGGAACCCGACCTCACTCCGGGCGCGCACGCCATCGCAACCACGCCCCTGCGTGTCGATCATCTCGCCACGTCGCCCGACGGCCGCAAACTAGCTTTTGTCAGCAACGCCATCAACCAGCGCCAGGAAAAAATCGAAGATGTAGAAATCTACGTAGTGGATTTGCCAGATGTGGCGCGGGCGCCCTCGCCCGCGACTGCCGGCAACACAGAAAATGCGAACTCGGGCTCAGCACTCATGCAGCCGCGCCGCATCACCAATAACCAAGCCATCGAAACCCGCCCGCGCTGGGCTAACGACAGCCGTCACATCTTTTTCGGGGTCGAAGTAGGAGACGTCACCGGACCTTATCGCGACCTGCAACCACACCTCTATTGGGTCGACGTAGACTCCGGCGCCGTCCAGCAGTGGTCCAAGGATTTTATCGGCCCTGTCGAACATTATGTCGTTACTCCTGACAATGTGCTCGCCAGCGCGCGCCTCGGCACTGAGGTTCAGGCCTACTCCGCCGCGAAGCCGGCTGACTCGCTCCACCGCATCTCGCAATGGCCCGGCACATACGCGCAAATTGCCGTCGCGCAGCACTCCCCAAAGATCGCTTTCGTCTATTCGAGCCTTGGCAAGCCCGCGGAAATCTATCTCGCCGACAGCGCCGACAAACTCGACCAGGCCCGCGCCATCTCAACCTTCAACAAGAAACTTGCCGACGCAGATCTTCCTCAGGGCAAGCCTTACCAGTGGAAAGCCGACGACGGCACGAGCGTCGAAGGCATGCTGATTTATCCTCCGGGAAAATTTGAAGCGAAGCATCTGCCCATGTTCACGCTCATTCACGGAGGTCCCGCGGACGCCGATGGCAATCACTTCGAAGCCGACTGGTATCAGTGGGCCGCACTCGCCGCCACCAATGGATGGCTTGTCTTCGAGCCCAACTATCGCGGTTCCACCGGATACGGCGACAAGTTCCTCATGCAGATCGTTCCCGTCATCGTCTCGCGTCCCGGCAAAGACATTCTCGAAGGCGTCGACGCCCTCGTGAAAGACGGCATCGCCGATCCCGACCACCTCACCATTGGCGGCTACAGCTACGGCGGATACATGACCAACTGGCTCATCACCCAGACCACGCGTTTCAAAGCCGCCGTCACCGGCGCTGGCGCAGTCGAACACATCGGCAACTGGGGCAATGATGACACTACCATGGACGATGCCTACTTCTTAGGCGGGCGTCCCTGGGAAGCCCCGCAGCGCTATCACGACGAAGCAGCAATTTTCCAGATTAACAAAGTGAAAACGCCCACGCACATGGTCGCGGGAGCCGACGATATCAGAGTCGCCGTGCTCGAAGATTATCTGCTCGAGCACGCACTCTACGCGCTAGGCGTCCCGAACGCGCTGCTGGTCTTTCCCGGCGAAGGCCATTCGTTATCCAAGAATCCCTGGCACGGAAAAATCAAAGTGCGGGAAGAGTTGAAGTGGTTGCAGAAATATGGTGGCATCTCAGCAGGAAACTAGCTAGCTCGTGTGGCGGCGGACGCATTCGTCCGTCGCGAAGGCGAAGCCGAGCATGCATGCGGCCGCGAGCCTTGAGCCGCGAGATATAAGAGCAGAACCGGGGAGGGCACGACTTAGTCGTGACGATTCGGCGTCTTCAAGCAAGTCCCGCTTCAGCATCTAGCGGGCGCTCTGCCGCGGCGCACAATGACTGTGGATTTTTTCTGAGATAAATTCTGCGGGACGCGTTCCCAGAATGGCACTGCCTACACTCTGACGGGGTACCCCCCTCCCCCTCGGTCTATTTGAATCATAGCGTTAGCGGAAAATCGCAAGGTAATCTATGGGGCACAATCACTTGCGGGCAAAATCTTGGCGCCAAAGAACTTAGCCGTCCCGATCTTCAAATCGCGGATCCAAAATGGGACGAACCGAACTCCGACCACCGTCCCGGACTCGCCCATGATCGCTCGATTGGAGTTGTGGAGGCAAGGTCAGATGTCACAAGGTCGCTGTGGAAAAACGAACATCCGCGGGAACTCGCAGTGCATAGCGTTTGCGGGTGTGATCTATGTTGCGGCTGCGAGACGGTTGCGCGGCGAGGCGCAAATTCAAGCGCGAACGACGGCCTCTATGCGAGAACGTTCAGACCGCCATTGCTTCCGTATACACTCTGCAACACAGAATTCATGGCGTCGGAGGTGCTGGAAGAGTTGTCGCTCGAATCCAGCGTGCTCAATACACTCTGCACCATTTGCAGCGACTGCGATGCCGTATTGATCTCCGCGGTGATAGATGGCGAGGAGTAGCTTTTCAGATCCTTCTGAACCGTGGCGAAGGCCGACTGCGCAGTTGTAAGATCGCCTGAGTTCAAAGCGGTTCCGAGTGCAGCCAGGTCGGTCGAGAATTGAGAATTGCTCGATGAAGTGCTGCCGCTGGCTGTCTCCAGTTGTTGCGAGAGTTGCTGCAAGTCTTGAAACGCCGACTGCGCTCCGCTCAGATCCCCTGAGGACAGAGCCTTCTGCAAAGTCTGCATCGTCTGCTGGAGCTGGTTAGAGTCGCTTGACGAAAGAATTTCCTGGCTGAGGCCGCTGGCTGAAATCGGTCCAATCGACATAGGTCCACCTTGCCTGGGAGACTGAGCCTACGCTCCCTTGTCTTGACCATCGGCGGTTAGGCTGGAAAACTTTAGACCGTATTTCTGGTTAGGGAACGAAATCGGGCGGACATTAAGAATTACTTAGACGCGACCCTCACGCCCTTGGAACTGGCCGCATACCGCGCAATCCCTTTATACAGCGCCTCGGCGATCTGCTCGCGGTATCCGTCGCTGCGCAGTTTCTGTTCGTCGGTGGGACTCGATACGAACGAAACTTCGGCCAGAATTCCCGGCATCGCGCTCTCGGTGAGCACCACGAATCCTGCTTCTTTGATTCCACGATCGCGGAGGCCCGGATTCTGCGCGGAAAGAGTTCCATAGAGAGACCGCTGCACGCTCGCCGCCAGGTGCCGAGATTGTTCGATGCGCTCATGCAAGTCGGCCGCCGAAAGCTGGGCCGGAGCGGCAATCCTGGAGTTGCCCGAACTCGGCCGTGTGTCGACATCTTTCGCGCCCGCTTCTTTCGAACCGGGGGCCGAAAACATGTTCGTGTAGTACGTCTCCACGCCACGCGCCGACGGCAGATCGCTGTAGTTGGCGTGCACCGAGACAAACAGGTCAGCCTGCGCCTGATTCGCAATCTCCGCGCGCTGGTCGAGTGGGATGTAGTTGTCGTCCTGCCGCGTGTAGATCACTTCCATTCCGAGGCGACTTTCGAGCAGCTTGCCCAGGCGCTGCGCGATTTCGAGCACAAGATCTTTTTCGAGCAAGCCGCGGCGGCCGACGGTGCCCAAGTCCCATCCGCCATGGCCCGCATCAACCACGATGCGCAGCTTGGGCACACGCGCCCGCAGTTGCAAATCTTCTTTCGTCGGTGGAGGCACGACGATCGCCATCAGCTTCTTCTCCGCGTCGGCGTTCGGGAAAAGATTCACCGCTCCTTTGGGAGTCGCACCGATCTTGCGCACTTCAACAAGCAGCCGGTATGGATTTGGTTCCAGGCTGACCGAGAAATTTGAGTTACCCTTCGTCTCCAGCACGATTCGCGTCATGCCCGCGACGGGCTGCGCCACGCGGATGCGGTTGATCAGCGCGTCGCCCACGTCGATCGATTTCCCGGCAAGATCCGCGGCGAGTTGAGTGTCATGGAGATCGAAGTAGATGCGATCCGGGCCAGCGAGCCGATGTGCCTCGTATTGCACCTGATCTTCCAGGTCGAGCACGACGGTGCTGGAATCGGCCGACGACCAATGCCGCACTCCGGTAACCTTGGGAAACTTCGCTAACTCCTGCGGCGTGGCCGGCGAACTCGTGTCTTCATTGCTGTCGGGTATCGCGTCGGACGAAGCTGTTGCTTGATTTTCGGGTGGAGTCGTAACTGGCGTAGGCGCCGCAGCGCTGGTGGCGGCTTTGGGCGCGATCTTCTCCGTCCGCATCGTCACGCTGCCGAGTTGTGTTTTCAGCTTCCACCACATTCCGCCGGCGAATGCCGCGGCGACGACAAGGCAGAACACCAGGACGAGCATGCCCGTCCGCTTTTTCGCGAGTTCCGTTTCCTCTATGACGATTTCGGGCTCAACAGCAGTCTCGGCGATGACGGACGTTTCGACTTCCGAAGATTTCTCGAGTGCGGGCGTGTCCAGAACCGCAGTCGGAGGAGCGGACGCGATCTTCTTCGAGGGTGCAACATCAGCGACAAAAGTCGCCGTGGCTGCTACCACCCCCGCCTTCGGCGTGGTGATTGACGGCGCGCTCTTGGACGGAACGACGGTCGTGGGGGAAACAGTCGGCGGAGCAACAACTGGTGCGGCGATGGTCGCCGCAGCAGCTACTGCAGGAGCCACGACCCGTGGACTGACAGCCGGCCCAGCAGCGCTCACAGGTGGAGCGGTCTTTGGGGCGACGACCTGCGGTGCGTTGACCTGCGGAGTGCCGCCCTGTGGAGCGATGACCTTCGGAACGACGATCTGAGGAGCAGCGATCTGCGGAGGAATCACTGGCGCTGCCGCCGCCGTTTCAATGGCGTGCGGAGCCGCCTCGAGCTTCGTCGCGGCGACTTGCGCCGACTGCGCGAAGCGATCTTCATCCTCAGGCTTCAGAGCCCCGAGCACAAGTTCTGCCAGCAAACTCAGATTGCGGACGTCGCTCTCGTTAAACGCGAAAGGCCACGCCGAAAACGCTTCGAGCAGCCCAATCACGCGACGCCTTCCGCACAGCGGCACCGCGACCATAGACCGCGCGCCCAGTCTGCGGCATGCCTGCAAGTTCACTCGGGAATCGGTCTCGGTGTCGTCGCACGTGACAATTTCGGCCATGCGGAAACACGCGCCAGAAAAAGCCGAGTCGCGGTCGATGCGCTGGCCCACGTCAGGACGCACCGTGCCCGCCGAAGCCCGCAATACAATTTCCTCATTTTCGGCTAGCGCTATTGCCAGGCCGTCCGCACCCGTGATCGCCAGCGCGCGTTCCGCGACCAGTTGCAGCACTTCGTCGAGAACGAACTGTTCGTCCGCTTCAAACTCCACAAATGGAGCGCCCGCGTCGAACCCGGCCAGCCGCGCCGCGAGCGCTTTTCTTCGCCGCACCTGATCATGCAGCGCGGAAAATGCCAGCAATGCTTGCAGCGCATTGCGCTGCGACGGTTTTTCGCCGAAAAGATTCTGCTCAGAAATGTTCTGGGGAACATCTGCGGGGAGGCCCAACTCCGGATTCTGCCCGCGCGGCCATGCGGGTGCACTCACTCCGGTGAACGAAGTGCTCACTGCGATGTCCGGTTTCGTGGGAGTCGTTGCCATCAAGACCCAGTTCTTCTTTAAGTTAACGGGCTTTGCGGCTGGTTGCAATTACTCAAGGATTACTTTGGTAAGAACCCATCCAGCTGAGGTTCCGCCCTTCCGTACATCTCGCGAAATATCGACCTGGCATTCGGCCGCGGGAGTACAATCTTGCGAATCGACGGGCGGGAGAGAAGCATTTCAGGATCCGTGAAAATCACTTTGTTCCAGGAGTCTCAATGAGGCGACCCCGAGTCGTCTGTGCCTTCGCGATCATAGCGGGGCTCGTAATGGTATTCGCCGGGAAAGACTTGGTGGAGCCGGCAAGCGGTGCTAGCAACGTCGCCGTTGCGCGCGGCAGGATGCTGGAAGTGTTGACGGATGTGGCGGCACTCGTCAAAGACAACTACTACGACCCGACTTTGAAGGGTTTGGATTGGAAGGCTTCGGTCGAGGTTGCGCGTCAGAGAATTCGAAAAGCTGATCACCAGGGCGAAATGGTGGCAGCCATTTCGGGTCTTCTGACACGGCTTGGCGATTCGCATACGTATTTTTTGCCTCCCGGTCGACTCCAGCCCGTCATTTTTGGATTTCAGGCAAAGGCATTTGGAGAAGACGTTCGCGTTTACCAAGTTATGCGGGACGGACCCGCCGAAGCTGCGGGATTGCAGGTTGGCGACCGAATTGTTGGCATCGAGGACTTCGTGGCGACGAGGAAGCTGATCGACGAAGAGATTCGATATTTCGTATACCTCGATCCTCAGCTTACGTTGAATCTACAGATCGCAAGGGGTGGGGAGCCGCCTCGGCAAATTGTTATCAAGGGAAAGCAGCCCGAGACTTCGTCGAAAGATTTTCGCAAGGAATACGACGAGTACGAGAAGGGCGAGGAGAAGGAGTCCGTCGAGGGGAATCTGGTCCTGTACGACAACGGGCAACTTGCATACGTGCGTTTTCCAACCTTCATGGTCCCAGGATACGAAGCAGACTCGTTCCTGAAGAAAGCCAAAGACGCTAGAGCGGTGGTCTTGGACCTTCGGAACGACGGTGGGGGACGCGAAGACACCATGAAGGAAATGGCAGGCCACTTCCTGCCGGAACCTACTCAGATCGGTGTGGCGATTTCGCGTCGCAAGAAGGAAGATATCATCGCCAAACCCAAAAAGCCGAACCTGAGCGCCCCTTTGTTCGTGTTGATGGATAGCCGGTCGGCGAGCGCTTCAGAAATTGTTGGTCGCATTCTGCAACTCAAGCATCGCGCGACCCTGGTAGGTGATCGAACCGCCGGAAAGGTGAATCGAGCAGAGTTTTTCGGGGGATTAGGCGGCGCAATCTGGGCCGTGCCGTACGGTGTCGCCATTACCATATCGAAAGACGTTATGCCGGATGGCCAGGAACTGGAAAACCAGGGCGTCGATCCCGACGTTCCCTGCGTACCCACCGAGGCCGACCTCCGCAGCGGTCAAGACCCTTGCCTGGCAAAGGCGTTGGCTCTTGCAAGGCGGGCAATTTCCGCGACGGCACCGGCACAGCAAAGCCAGCAAGACGCTCAGCGATAGTCCGAACCATCGCAGTTACTAATTCGCTACATGAAGCCCGCGATAAGATTCGTGATACAGAGGGCCAGGCCAAGCTGATTTCCTTCCCGGCGGTGGGTGTATGCAAGCAGGAGTATCTGCAGCGCGACAAGCGCGAGCGCGGTATCGGCATGAAATCCGCGCACTGACTTACGTCATGCTCGACCAGGCGAACGGCGGCATCGTTCGCAATCTGACTCACAACGGCATGGGAGTGAAGGCCGTAGCGGGCGTTCAGCCGCGCCAGCAGGTGCGCGTACGCTTCGAGTTGCGCCACCCGCGCCTGCGCCTTGAAACTGCCGGAGAAGTCGAATGGGTGAGTCCGTCCGGGCAATGTGGAATCCGTTTTCTCGGTCTGCCTCCGCGGATGATCCGTCAAATTGACGAGTGGATTTTCGGCAACCTGCTTGAGAGCGGAGTTCCGTACACCGAGTGGACTAGGCCGTTCTTTGGTGACTCAAATCCGGGTGAATCCAATCTGTCGTTTTCGTCGATGTGGGCGATGCCAAACGTGGCCGAAGTGGAAGATGGGCTCGTAATTTCCCCCGCACCCAGCAACGTGATTGCATTGCCCGGGCGTCCGGGGTTTGTCGAACCGGCGGAGGCCGCCGAGCAGGCCGCTAGAGCGCCGAACCGGATCGAGCTTGACTGGCTCTCGCGGCCGCTTTCCGGCCGCAGCCTGGCGTGGACGATCAACACACTCGTGATCGTCGCGGCAACGATGTTGGGCGTTCTAGTCTTTCTTTCCGTAACGGGCGAGCCGCCAAAGTGGCCGTTGACCCTGGCATTCGGCGCCGCAGTTTTCGTGACAGGATTCTACTGGGGATTCTTTCGGCTATTTGGAGGCGCAACTCTCGGCTCAAGACTAGCCCGCCTGGCCGCACATGATTCTGAAGAAGATGAGGAAGAACGAGACGCGCGCTTCCGCTGAGAGTCCTGCCCCCGACTGAGACCTGAACGATGAGAACTGAGAACGCTGAGAACCGAGAACTGAGAACTGAGAACCGAGAACTGGTTCTTCCTAGTTCGCAAAATATTGCTGCGCCAGCCACAGTTGCAGTGTGCGTTGCTGCTGCGGCGCAAGCTTCACGAACCGAATACCGAGATTCCCTCGCTTATCCTGCCATGCAACTTCAGCGCGAGCTTTCAGCGCCGATCTCGCACCTGGCAGTTCGAACGACACGTGCAGCGGTTTGCTGGCCTCGACGTGGTCTCCGGTGTGAATCTGCATTCCACCTTGGCTGACGTTGACGAGGTAAGCGTCCGCTTGTTTGGGGGCTTTGCCGGTTCCCTTGCTGGTCACCGACACCGGCACTTCCAGGCCCGCGCGATGGTAGCGCAACCGTCCGTCAAGAATCATGCTGCGCGCGGCTGAGAGTGTGCGCACGGCCTGCTCCACCGAAATCGGTTTCTCAAAGGCAAACAGCGCGCCCGTGTCGTCGAGGCTGTTGTTGGATTGCGGCCCGCCCATGATCACCAGCGGCACCGTGTTGGCTGGCTTCTCCTGATGCTGCAGTTCGCGCAGGAACTGGCTGCTTCCGTTGAGATCGCAATCGACGATGAGCGCGTCGACCTTCGACTTGTTCAGCCGGGCCAGCGCCCGCTGCGGTTCGCCTTCGACGGCCACATCCATGTGAAGGCCGCCGAGGATGCACTCCAGAACACTAACTTCCTGCCAGTCGCGCGAAACCACCATCGAGGAAAGTGTCATGCGTTCACTCTAGCGGTGCCAGTAACGCTGCCGTAGATAACTAACGTAACGAGGTGCAATGTAGGATGTTCTGAAAGCCCGATGGTCGAGCCCCGCGCACCTCGCCGAACCTATTGCCCGGCCCCCTAAGTCTGAGATCCGCCGCCGCTCTTCCGATACCACTCAACCGTGCGTCGCAATCCCTCTTCGAAATCGACGGTCGGTGTGTATCCGAGGGCGGCCTGCGCTTTGGAGATGTCTGCCAGGGAATGCTTGATGTCGCCGCCGCGGGCCGCTTCGTACCTAGGTTGTCCGGAATAGGAAGTCAGGCCCTGCAATGCTTTGAACGTTTCGTTCAGAGTGACTCTGCGGCCCGTGGCGACGTTGAAAACTTTCCCGGCAACCTGCGATGCGGGAGCCTGGCAGGCCAGCAGATTCGCGTCGACTGTGTTGTCGATGTAGGTGAAGTCGCGACTCTGTTCTCCGTCGCCGAAAATCGTCGGCTGTTCGCCGCGCAGCATCTGCGTGATGAACTTCGCCAGCACTCCGGAATACGGTGACGATGGATCCTGCCGCGGTCCGAAAACGTTGAAGTAGCGCAACGCCACGGTCTCAAGTCCATAGCAGCGGTAGAACGAAACCATGTAGTGCTCGCTCGCGAGCTTGGCTACAGCATAAGGCGAGATCGGATCGGGGCTCATGGTCTCGTGTTTCGGGAGCGTAGGCGTGTCGCCGTAGGCGGACGACGACGCGGCATAGACCACGCGCTTCACCTTGGCATCGCGCGCAGCGACCAGCACGTTCACCGTCCCGTCAACATTCGCGCGGTTGCTACTCAGCGGATCGAGCACCGACTTCGGCACCGAGGGAATGGCCGCCTGATGAAGAACGAAATCTACTCCCGCGCATGCCTTGTGCATGGCGTCGAGATCGGTAATGTCGGCCTCGCGAAAGTCGATCTGATCGAGGATCTCCGCGATATTTTCGCGTTTGCCCGTGGAAAAATTGTCGACTCCACGCACTTGTTCACCGCGAGCGACCAACGCGCGCGCCAGCGACGACCCAATGAATCCACCAATGCCAGTGATGAGATAGAGAGACATGCTCCCTCATCATACCGAACGCCGAAGACACATCCGGTAGAGAAAACAAACAAAAGGGAGAGCCTCTCAGAAGTGGGAAGCGAAACATGACGCAACGATGGATAACGAGGGAAGAACTGAGAACTGAGAACCGGCTCCTACCCTTGACTCTTACGAAGGATCCTCAAGAAGTCATCACGCGTAAGCATGTGGTGATCTTCGAAGAACGAGATCAGCGCCTGCAGCGCCACCTTCGGATCGGAAATCAGCGGCACAGCCTCCATCGGCCCGCTGGAGGGGAGTGCCGATGCAATCCCCGGCCCCATAATCATCGATGGTCGCGAGACCGTGCCCAGCAGCTCTCGCAGGCGTGTCCTGTTTTCCTCCGACATCTCTTCGAATGCGATGCCCATCCCGAGGTACGGATACGTCACGCGCACGTTGCCCTTGGTCTCGACTCGAATGCCGTTGGCGTCCAGTTTCATGTGTAACAGGGTGCCAGCGGGATAGGTCGCCTGCGCCTCGACATAGCAGCCGTGCTGGCTGATGTCGGTGAAGGTGGCCCAGGTGCGCACGTCGCATCCCTCGGCGCGCATCTCCGCGCTGCCTTCACATTTGTATCGCGCACTGCGGCGTTTCTCCGTCCCCTGATACTGGTCCTGTGTGCTCGGCGCTTCGAAGGATGCGTTTACGTTTGGCTGCGCCTCGGGAGCGCGCTCGGGTTCACGAGCCGGAGCCACTGCAGCGCCGGTCGCGGCCTCCGTAGTCATCCGCCTCAATGCCAACAAATATGAAACGCCCTCGTTTGTGTCCTGTGCCATATCTCGACTCCGACGAAGCTGGCTGCGCGTGTTGCGCGGAACTCCGATATCTCCATCGGAAGAAAGACGGGCCGAGATTAGTGAGCACAGATTACAGATTAGCGATGCGAAGTATTAGCGATGCGAGGATGATTAACTGGCCGGAACGAGACCGTAAGAAGAATCTAATGCGAGGGCGCAGTCGGCGAAGTTTCCGCGGGCATTCCCTGAGCGACTTGCCGGATCTGCTTCCACAGTTCCTCGCGCCCGGCGCCAGTCTTGGCCGAGTACGGAAGCAGCCTTGCCGCGGGATATTCCTCAGCCAGCATTCGCAGAGCACCGTGCAGTTGATTGTTCGACATGCGGTCGGCCTTGGTTGCGACCAGCAGGAACTCGCGGCCCGAGGCGCTCAGAAATCGCAAGAGCTGCTGGTCGCTTTCCTGAGGCGGAATGTTGGCGTCGATCAGCGCAATACACAAAGCAAGCGTCGAGCGCTCATTCAGATACGGTTCAATAAATTTCGGCCACTCCTGCGAAATCTCGCGCGAAATCTTCGCGTAGCCGTAACCTGGGAGGTCGGCGAAAATCAGCTCTGGATACGGTTTCCCAGGCCAGCGAATCTCAAAGAAATTAATGCTGCGCGTTCGTCCGGGTGTGGAACTGGTGCGCGCCAGCTTGGTGCCGACCAGAGAATTAATCACGCTCGACTTACCAACATTGGACCGCCCGAGGAAGGCAATCTCTGGCAGCGTAGGGGCAGGGAAGTGTGCGGCATCAGTCGCCGCCGCCAGAAATCGCGACAGAATTCTCATGCTCAAGTTTGCAATGACAGAAGAGCAATTGGCAAGCCCAAGGAAAACGAATCACTCTTTACGATTCATTCTGCGACGAACGGCGGTTTGGCCGATTCCAACGATCACAAGTCCCAAACCGAGGATCAGCCAACAAAGGGACCAGATTCCCGCCGGCCCGACGCTAGGATTGGCTTTCCCCAATTCACTTGCGATATAGACAACAGTCCAGGCTGCGATAACGAAAAGAACGATTCCCGCACCAATGCGAAGCGGCCACGAGTCGCGTAATCGCGCTGGCATTGAACTGTCTTCCTTCACATCAACCCTAACGGGCGCTTGTTCTCAACGTCTTCCTCACGCACTGGACGCACTCGCCGCCACAGATAAAGGATCCCCGCGACCACCAATCCAATGCCAAGGCTGATCGCAAGAAACAGCCGATAGGCTGGCAACCAGATCAAAGTTACGGCGACAATCGCGAGCGCCGTCAATAGCGCAGCAGTGCCTCGAATTGGAATCTTCACCATACCGGGACCTCGTCACTTGAAGTTTGCAATTACCACCAGGGCGTTGGCAAGTAATCGCCGACCTCTCTCCGCCAAGACTTCAGTCCCCAGCCGAACGGAAGTAACCTTGCGCACCGCGCCGGTGCTGTCCGCACAGTGAACTTTCGGACGTGGCCGCCGATTGTGTGTATAACGGCGGCGCAGGGCAACTCGAAGGGGCGCCGCATCCAAGAAAATATCCAGCCAGGCCTGTGACAGGCAGGAAGACTCTTATGAACAATATGCGGAAAACCACGCTCGAAATGCACACGCTGCTGCTTTGCGCAGACGTTCAGTTTCTGGGAACCACGCGAGGCGTGTTGAACCAACTCCACGTGACACCCCAGATCGTAGGCGCCCGTGATGCTGCCGTGGCAGCGATTCAAACTCAGGAATTTGACGTGATCGTGCTGGACTGGCGCGAGATTGACAACCTCGCCGACTTCCTGTGCGCGGTCCATCGCTCTAAGCTGAATCACGACTGCATTCTCGTGGCGATTGTCCGTGACCTGCTCGACTTGCACCAGGCATTCGCGGCCGGCGTGCACTTCCTGATTCACAAGCCCGCATCGGTGGTGCAGATCGAGCGCTGCCTGCGCGCGGCGTATTGCGCGACGGTGGTGCGGCGGCGCAAGCTGCACCGCGAGCCGGTGAACATCGTCGCATCGGTCAGCACACGCACACAGCCGTTCGCCGAGGCCAGGATCGTGAATCTGAGCGAAGGCGGATTAGGCCTCCAAACCTCGGACGGCGACAGGATCGGTCCACCCCTGAGCGTCGCCGAAGAGGTCGACCTGCGCTTCGTCCTGCCCGGGACAGAAGATATGGTTCAGATCTCGGGCACAGTCGTTTGGTCAACCTCCGCGCATTGTGGAATCAAGTTCGGTTATGTTCCCGAGCCCGAGCGCCTGGCGCTCGAAGCCTGGCTCACCGTCTGTGTCGAGCGCTCTCTGGCCGTGCTCTGCAGCCGCGTACGCGCCGTCTGCGCGTGATTCGTAGAGACGTTGCTGGCAACGTCTCTACTGGTGACGCCTGAAACTTACGCTGTCTTCGATCCGCCCGTACCCACAAAAGGTGAAAGGCCCGCGCAAACGGGCCTTTTGCAAGTGGGAACTGAAGATGCCTTACTGGTGAGCGGTTGGACTTTCCCCGGTGCCGGAGGTAAGAGGCGGCGCGATTGGTTGCGTCCCTTCTTCCTCGATCGTTGGCAACGGCGACTCGAGCGCAATCTGCAGCACCTGGTCCATCGTTTCCACAAAATGCAGCTTCATCGCCTTGCGCAGGTTCTCCGGGACTTCAGCAACATCCTTCTCGTTGTCCTTCGGCAGGATTACCTCAAAGAGCCCAGCGCGATGCGCGGCCAGCAGTTTTTCCTTCAGCCCGCCGATTGGGAGAACCTTGCCGCGCAGCGTGATCTCACCAGTCATTGCCAAGTCGCGGCGGACCGGAATCTTGCTCAGCGCACTTGAGATGGCCGTGGCAATCGTGATGCCCGCTGACGGTCCGTCTTTCGGAATGGCGCCTTCAGGCACGTGCACGTGCAAGTCAAGGTTGCGGTAGAAGTCGCGACTGAGCCCAAGGCGCTGTGCGCGCGAACGCACATAAGACATGGCCGCTTGGGCCGATTCCTGCATCACGTCGCCCAGTTTGCCGGTCAGCGTGAGCTTGCCCTTGCCGTCGACGACGCTGGCTTCGGTGCTCAAGATCGACCCGCCAACTTCGGTCCAAGCGAGACCGGTGACGAGGCCGATTTCAGATTTCTCATGTGCCAGCGTGTCGCGGAACTTGATCACGCCCAGGAAATCGTTGACGTTTTCGCCGGTGATGGTGACGTTGTAATTCTCGCCTTCCTTCACCACCTTGCGCGCGACCTTGCGGCAGACGTTGCCGATTTCGCGCTCCAAGTTGCGGACGCCTGCTTCCCGCGTATAAGAGCGGATGAGCCCCGTGATGGCCTCGTCGGTAAACTTGATGTTCTTCTCCGACAGGCCCGCGGCCAGCATCTGCTTCTTCACGAGAAACTGCTTTGCGATTTCAACTTTTTCCTGCTCAGTGTAGCCGTGCAGCCGCAGCACTTCCATGCGGTCCTGCAGCGCCGCCGGGATGGTGTGCATCACGTTGGCGGTCGCTACAAAGAAGACTTGCGATAGGTCGTATTCGACGTCGAGGTAGTGATCGACGAACATGAAATTCTGTTCGGGATCGAGTACTTCAAGCAGCGCCGCTGACGGATCGCCGCGGAAGTCCATCGACATCTTGTCGACTTCATCGAGCATGAAGACCGGGTTCTTCGTGCCCGCCTTCTTCATCATCTGAATAATCTGGCCGGGAAGGGCACCGATATAGGTGCGCCGATGTCCGCGAATTTCAGCCTCGTCGCGCACGCCGCCGAGCGACATGCGGACAAATTTGCGGCCCGTCGCCTTGGCGATCGACATTCCCAGCGAAGTCTTGCCCACGCCCGGAGGCCCGACGAAACAAAGAATCGAGCCCTTGGGATTCTTCACCAACTGCCGCACGGCGAGAAATTCAAGGATCCGCTCCTTGATCTTCTCCAGCCCGTAGTGATCTTCGTTCAGAACTTTCTCGGCGCGAGAAATATTCCGGATTTCCTTTGAGCGCTTCTTCCACGGCACGGCCAGCAGCCAGTCGAGATAGTTTCGCGACACAGTCGACTCAGCCGACATCGGCGGCATGGCTTCGAGCTTCTTCAGTTCCTGCAGCGCCTTGTCTTTGACGTCTTTCGGCATGCCGGCGGATTCAATCTTCTTCTTCAGTTCGTCGAATTCGCTCTTCTCGCCGCGGCCCAGTTCCTTCTGGATGGCTTTGATCTTTTCGTTGAGGTAGTACTCTTTCTGCGCCTTCTCCATCTGGCGCTTTACGCGCGACTGGATGGTCCGATCGACATTCAGCTTTTCGATTTCGATGTCGAGTACATCGGCGATGCGGGTGAGCCGTTCGGAAGGGTCGAAAATCTCGAGCAGTTCCTGTTTTTCTTCAATCGAAAGTTGAAGGTTCGCGGAGATGACGTCGGTCAACTTGGCCGGATCTTCCATCCGCACGGCCGAAATCATGGTCTCGTAGTTCAGGGCCTGACACAACTTCACGTACTGCTCGAACAGCGAAGTAACGCGCTGCATGCCGGCTTCGAGCGACTGGTTCGGCTCTGTGCCGTAGCGCGCGACGCGCACCGTGGCCTGCATGAAGCCCTCGGTGTCGACCACCTGCAGAATCTTGCCGCGCTCAATGCCTTCCACCAGAACTTTAATGTTGCCGTCGGGCAGCTTCAGGCTCTGCACGATGTTGACGATCGTGCCCACCTGGTAGATCTCGTTGGACTTGGGTTCATCAATGGAGGCATCGTGCTGCGTGGCCAGGAAAATCTTCTTGTCCGCCGCCAGCGCCTCTTCGAGGGCGCGCACACTCGATTCGCGGCCCACCACGAACGGCGTCATCATGAATGGAAAGATGACCACGTCCCGGATGGGCATCATGGGCAGCTTCCTGGTTTCGAACTTTTCCTTCGATGTGGTCACTGAGTCTCCCTGGGATGTAACACCAAACTCAATTTTACTCTGCCCGACCGCCCGCGCGCACTCGGAAAAGGTACAGGCTGGCGTTGCCCGTTAGTCGCTGGTACCTGCCAGTTCCCGCGAAAGCTAACGATAAACGATGGCTGTCCTACCCAGCCTTCTCCATCACCGTGGCAAACGTCGCGCTGCGCTTTTCCACCATCTCCCGAGTCACTTCGAATTCTTTTAACTTTTTCTGACTTGGGAGGTTAAACATCAAGTCGAGCATGAGCTCTTCGAGAATCATGCGCAGGCCGCGGGCCCCTACCTTGCGCGCCATGGCTTGCCGCGCGATTGCCCGCAAAGCGTCATCGGAGAACTTCAGCCGCACATTCTCGAACTCAAATAACCGCTGGTATTGCTTGACGATCGCGTTCTTAGGACGGGTCAGGATCTCGATCAGGGCATACTCATCGAGATCTTCGAGCATTCCGACCACCGGCAGCCGGCCGACAAATTCTGGGATCAGCCCGAACTTGATCAGGTCTTCTGGCTGGATCTCGGTCAATAACTCCTGCGTGCGCTTCTTCGAAGTGATCGCGTCTTCTTTGTCGGCATCCTCGCCCGTGCGGAAACCCAGCGACTTCTTCCCGATTCTGCGGGAGATGATCTTGTCGAGGCCAACAAACGCACCACCGCAAATGAACAGGATGTTCGTCGTATCGACCGGCGTGAATTCCTGGTGCGGATGCTTGCGTCCACCCTGCGGCGGAACGTTGGCAATCGTGCCTTCCAGAATCTTCAATAGCGCCTGTTGCACGCCCTCGCCCGATACGTCGCGCGTAATCGACGGATTCTCGTCTTTACGCCCGATCTTATCGACTTCATCAATGTAGATGATGCCGGTCTGAGTCCGGCTCACATCGCCGTCGGCTGCCTGCAGGAGCTTCAGGATAATGTTCTCGACGTCCTCGCCAACGTATCCCGCTTCGGTCAGCGTGGTCGCGTCGACGATCGCGAAGGGCACATCGAGCATGCGAGCCAGCGTCTGGGCGAGCAGCGTCTTGCCCGTGCCGGTCGGACCGATCAGCATGATGTTCGACTTCGTCAGTTCGATGCCGTCGCCGGTTTTCTGGCGATTCATGAAGATGCGTTTGTAGTGGTTGTAAACGGCGACCGCCAGCTTCTTCTTGGTCTGCTCCTGCCCGATGACATATTCGTCGAGGAACGTTTTCACTTCCTGCGGCTTGGGTAGTTGGTTAGGAGTGCTGGCCTGAGGAGTTGCCGTGCGGTCGTCTTCCAGAATGGAATTGCAGACGGCTACGCATTCGTCGCAGATATAGGCGCGGGGATAATCACTCGGCGACGAGATCAGTTTGGCGACGGCGTCCTGCGACTTATGACAGAACGAACAACGGAGAATCTCGTCGGTGCCCGATTTATTTTTCACTCGGTTCTACTCCTTAACCGGTCTGAGGGCATAATCGGGATCCCAGCGTCCTTCGGCCCGTTCCGCCGCTCCGCTTTTTCGCGCCCTATTTCGGTCAGGCGCGAAGGCCGATCATACCGCTTTTGCCGTCTTATAGATGATATCGTCTATGATTCCATATTCCTTAGCCTGCTGCGCGTTCATGATGAAATCGCGCTCGACATCTTTCTCCACTTTGTCCAGTTTCTGTCCACTGTGCTTGGAAAGTAACTGGTTGGTAATCTCGCGCATGCGTAAAATCTCACGCGCGTGGATATCAATGTCAGTAGCTTGGCCCGACAATCCACCCATAGAAGGCTGATGTATTAGAATCCGCGAATTCGGCAGTGCCAATCTCTTTTTGGGTTCGCCTGATGCCAAAAGTAACGCAGCCATCGACGCAGCCTGCCCCACACACAGCGTCATGACATCGTTCTTCACATACTGCATGGTGTCGTAAATCGCCATGCCCGCCGTGATCGAGCCACCGGGAGAGTTGATGTAAAGCTGGATGTCTTTCTCCGGATCTTCCTGAGCCAGAAACAACATTTGGGCAATGACCAGGTTGGCGATGTTGTCGTCAATCGGTGTGCCGATAAAGATAATGTTGTCGCGCAGCAGCCGGGAATAAATGTCGTAGGCGCGTTCGCCCCGCCCGGTCTGCTCAATGACCATCGGTACCAGCATCATTTGTGGATCGTTTTTCACGTTCACTCCACACTCCGCCCCGACGCAACGCTTATCTTGCATGGGGAGGATTCGAAAGTGGTCCGCGCGTTTGCGACTACGCGGACTGGTGATACAGAAAGTCGAGGGTCTTTTCGCTGCGGATTCTGTTCCGGATTCTATCGAGGCCCCCATCCTGTGTCAAACGAGCGCGGACCGCTTCCGAAGTCTGTTTTGTCTGCTGAGCCAGCGATTCAATCTCGCGATTTACTTCATCTTCGCCGGTCTCGATTTTCTCCAGCTCCGCAATGCGTTCCAGTAACAACGACGACTTCACATCCTGCAAGGCCTGATCGCGCTGGCCCGCCCGCAAGCGCGGCAGGTCCATCTTTTTCAGGTCTTCCATCTTCATGCCCTGCGCCGCCAGCGCGCGTAACCCGCGCTCGATTCGCAGATCGATCTGCCGGTCGACAAGCGACTCGGGCACCTCGAAATCATTTCGCTTCACCAGTTCCGCCACCAGCTTGTCTTTAGCTTCGTGCTCGGCGGTGTGCTTGCGTTCCGCGGTCATATTTTCGCGAATCTGTTTGCGCACCTGGTCGAGGCTCGTGAACTCGCCCAGTTCCTTGGCAAACTCGTCATTCAGCTCCGGCAGACTCTTCTGCTTGATGGCTTGAATCTTTACCGTATAGACGAACGTCTTGCCTGCAAGCCGTTTGTCGTTCGTGTCCTCGGAATAAACCACCTCGAACTCGCGCTCGTCTCCCGCATTCGCTCCGCGCAGGTTCGCGGTGAACTCGGGCACGGTATTCTTGCCGCCAATCTCGATCAACACTTCATCCATATGCACGGGCTGAGCCTTGTCGTCGCCATCGTCATTCCCGTCCTTCGGCTTGCCGTCCATCGAGGCTTGGGCAAAATCGCCGTCGGCCAACGGACGTCCCTCAACCGATGTGAATGTCGCATGTTGTTCGCGGACGTTGTTCAGCGCCTCTTCTACCTCTTCATCTTTTACAGAGATCTCCGGATGCTCCGCGCGCAATTCCTTGTAGCCCTCGACCGGAATCTCAGGCATCACCTCAAAACTTGCCTTGAAGCGCAGCGGTTCACCCTCGTGGATATGCAGGTCGGTTACGCGCGGTTGCGACACCGGAATCATGCCCAGCTTTTCCGTCTCTTTGCGGAAATAGCGCGGCACCAGTGCCTCGACGACGTCGCTCTTCAGATCTTCCTTGAAGCGCTGCCGGATGATAGATGCAGGCACATGGCCGGATCGGAAGCCCGGCAGGCGCGCCACCTTCTGATATTTCAGGATGATTGTTTCCGTCTCGCGGGTGACTTCTTCGGCTGGGATTTCGACCGAAATCTCGCGTTTGACGCCATCCTGTTTCGCGTCGTTCTTGTCGACGGCGGTTTCTGTGGGAGTCACGTTTTCCCTTTCGGCGTACTCTTCAACGTCTGGCTGGACCAAGGCCTTCGAGCAACAGCCCTCGGCTCGATTCACACTGCGTTAACGTTGAGTGTAAAGACAGAAGGAGAGCACCGTCAAACGGAGAGAGCGTATGTTAAACGCGGTTGGCCCAGAACCGGAATCCATTCGTAGAGATGTTGCTCGCGACGTCTCAGCCGGTAGCGCCCGAATGCCACGGTTCTTCGGCGCTGCCGGCAGAGACTCTACGGCAACTATGGCGTGACCGTAAAGACCGCACTTGACGCGGCGCTGCCACCGGGCGTCTTGACCGCGATCTTGCCGCTGACCGCGCCCGCCGGAACCTTGGTCGTGAGTGTGGAATCGGAGTTTACCGTGTACTGAGTGACCTTCACCCCTCCAAATGTAATGGTGATGGTCTGAATCAGGCCCGTGCCGGTGATGGTAATGGTGTCACCCGCTTTCCCACTCTCCGGAGAAAACCCGGTAAACTGCGGCGTAACGTAAAACGGCACGCTGCTCGTCAGATTTCCGGCACCGGTCGCAATCGTGAGGAAGCCCGTTTCTCCCGACGGAACTGTGGCGGTCAGAAATGTATTGGAGATGACATGGAATGATGCAGGAGTTCCGTTGAATTCGACCGAAGATGCGGACGAAAATCCGCGGCCAACAATTCCGACCGTTCCGCCAACCAGGCCGCGGCCATTGACCAGTTCGATGTATGTGGGAAGGGCATGGCCGTAGCTGTAGACCACTCCTGTTCCAGCGGCGCCACCGCGCGTTGTCATGCCATAAATCTTCCCGTTCGTGTGCTGAATGGGCGTGGAGTAGGCGCCGACGCCGCTCGGAACGGCAAAGCTGTAGAGCAGGCTGTATGCGCCGGCGGTGGTGAGCTTGAAAATTACTCCATTGCCGTTTTGTCCGCCCCAGACTGTCGCGCCGTACATATTCCCGTCGGAGCCCGCGACGAGTCCGGAGTTCGACTGATACCCGTAAGCCGTATGGACCGAATCGAAGTTGTACACGACCGAATAGGCGCCCGCCGGAGTGATCCGGTAGATGACACCGCCATTGCCGGAGCCGCCGGCGGTGGTTGTTCCGTAGAGGTTGCCGTCCCACGCCTGCACGACTCCTCCCACCGGATAGGAGCCGGTAGGCTCGTCGAAGCTGTGGAGTGTAGTGATGGTCGTGCCCGTAATCCGATAGATCGCGCCGGCATTGTTCGTTCCGCCATATAGCGTTACGCCATAGAAAGAACCGTTCGTCGCCTGCACGAGCGAACTATCGGTCGTGCCCGGAATTCTCCCGATCAAGTGGAAGACGCCGGCGGGCGAGATCTTATATGCGTAGTACGGATAAGACGTGCCGTAAAAGAAGCCATCCCCCGCGAGAGTCAGAGGCGATATTGGATAGCCGCCCCCTGTCGTGGAAGTGAAGTCATAGAGCACCGTGAGAACGCCGGCCGGAGTGACTCTGAAGACATTGCCGTAACCATTGGCGCCCCCAAATTCGGTCGTGCCATAGAGATTGCCGTCAGGACCGAGCGTGAGTCCGCCTACCGGAGTGGCGCCGTGGGGTCCATCGAAACTGTAAGTCGACGTGAAACCGCCGGTGGGACCGATCTTGAAGATCTGGCCTTTGCTGTGAAGGCCTCCCGTAGCGGTCACGCCGTAGATATTATTGTCGCGGCCCTCTGCCAGCAGCGAGGGGGAAGATCCGCCCGTCGAGTTGGCGAAATCGTAGAGATTTGCGTATTGCGCGCTGAGCGGCTGTGCGGCCAGGGCCGAGAGCAACAGAAGAAGCAATAGTCCGAATGTAGTTCGACTCGCCAGAGGGATGCGAGAGGAGAGAACAGTGTGCAGATTCTTGCGACCTAAAAAGCAGGTCATCGAGAGTGTGGATCGGACCTTCATTATGCTTCTCCTTGTTGTTGACGCACGAAGTGGCCGCCGGCTGTGACGGCAAAAACCTTGCTATACATACATGCGTGAAATCGCTGGGAATAGGCTCAAACAAAGGGGAGGACGGGAAATCAGCTCGCAGTAAACTACGTGGCAAACGGTCGCTTGTCAACGAATATCCGCGCCAAATCAGCCCGGCAGAGACATAACAAGTTACGTCGCTATGAAAAGCATGTGATCTAATTCGTGTCGTGAACTGGCTGACCGTCCTGAACCGCGAAGTCGTTGCGTGCACCCGCTGCCCGCGCCTGGTGGAATACCGTGAGCGCATCGCTCGCGAAAAGCGCCGTGCCTATCTCAGTTGGGACTACTGGGGTAAACCCGTGCCCGGCTTTGGCGACCCTCAGGCCCGCGTGCTCATCATGGGCCTCGCTCCCGGCGCGCACGGCTCGAACCGCACTGGACGGCCCTTCACCGGTGATGCCAGCGGAAACTTCATGTATCCCGTTTTGTACGAAACCGGATTCGCCAGCCAGCCCACCGCGACCGACCGCAACGACGGAATGAAGTTGAAGGATCTCTACATTACAGCTGCTGTGCGCTGCGCCCCGCCCGACAATAAGCCGCTTCCGCAGGAACTTGCCGAATGCGCGTACTTCCTCGATCGCGAGCTTGCAGGATTAGAAAAGGTTAAGGTCGTCGTCGCGCTGGGCAAGATTGGATTCGATGCCTACCTGAACTATCTTAAGCGTGGCGGTCTGCTCACGACGCGCGCGCCGTACCTTTTCAAACACGGGGCACATTATCCTCTGTCCAACGGTAAGGTGTTGCTCGCGTCATACCATCCATCGAACCAGAACACGCAAACCGGCAAGCTCACGCGAAAAATGTTTGTGGAGATCTTTCAAGAAGCGGCAAGACTTGCCGATAGATGATCTGAGGCGCCGCCTGCGCCGGTTCGTCCGACCGTCCCCTCGATGGGGTCACAGCCGACAAAGCAAGGTCACGATCCGGGGCGGCGCCGATTTATTTTGGGAAGTGATTGGTGATCAGTGGCCAGTGCTCAGTGGCTCTTGCTCAGGCGAATTTGTTTCGTCGTAGAAGAGCCCACTCACGATTGATCACTATCCACTGATCACTATCCACTAATCACTAATCGCCGACCACTGACCTCTGCCTACCTCAACTTCGTCACCGTCACTTCCAGCTGAAACTGCCTCTTCGAGTTCGGATCGTCCACGCTGCCAATCATGATCGGCTTGCCCACAACCAGCAAGGTGTCGCCATTGATCTTGATCTGCCGAACCACCGGCGGTAAAAATGCTCCACTGTGCTCTCCGGTTTCCAGATCGAGGTTGCTGACTTCACCTCTCACCACTAATATCAACTCATCCCCGTGCTCCCTCAGTTGGGCAAAGATATTGGTTCCGACGTCCAAGTATTGATACTGCGTGGGCGCATTATTCGAGCTTGAGTTGGTGGCAACAGGAACGCGCGTGCCGATTTTTATCTCGTCTGAGTTTCCGGCGGTCAGATTCATGGAGTAGTGCCGGGTGTTCACATTCTTTCCGTCTGCCAGCTCATTGAAGGAAAAATCCAGACGGTAGGGTAGCAGTGGTTGTATCTTTGCTGGTCCCGCATGGTCTTCTCTGGATACCTCTTGTGCTTGCGCAGGCCTCGCGCCGAACCACAGGCCTACCGTGAATACAGTGATCAATAGCGCAATGTGTTTTCGCATGGATTGTGCCTCACCTTTCTTGTCGGTTCGAGTCGTAACCTTCAGTTTCCGAGCGTGTGTCTTTCATCTTCTGCTGGATCTCTTTCTCGTTCTCCACTTGCGCTGTTGCGATCAGGTTCGCTTCTTGCGGGAACTCGCGAACATATCTTGCTAACGCCAGTTCCTGCTCTGTCAGCGGCTGCGGCGACGGAAACTGATCGAGCTTGGGCGGGACCGCCGCAACGACCGGCGAAGCACGCCGGGTTCTCTTTCGCGCTGGACTCAACGGTTGAATGTGAACGCCGCTCTCGACGCCATTCGATACGAACTGCTTTCGCTGTTGCGAGGCCTGCGTCGGGTTCGCCGGACGGACCGCCACAACCGGGTGCGATGGCCTTTCCCATCTCCACAACAGGGCCACCGCTACGATAAGGACCGCGCCGGCTACGCTCCATCTCCACCACGCGCCAACTGGAACGCCCGATTGTTCGGCCCGCAGGTTGGCCAGCACTCGCTCTTCGAGTCCCGCACGTGGTTCGACGTTGGAGTACTTTGCCAAGGCCGCGTCGAGTTCGTGATCGAGAACGTTCTTAGTCGCGTCGTCTTTCTGTCGCGCCTGCATTCGCTTCTGATCCCAGTCCGTCATCCTCGCACCTATCTCCTGCCCGCCTGTCCTGCCAACTTTTCCTTTAAAATCTGCCGCGCCCGGAAGACGCGCGAGCGCACGGCCGCTTCGTTGATCCCCAGCGTTGCCGCTACCTCCCAGGGCGACATTTCTTCGATCGTCGACAAGATCAGCGGCTCGCGCAGTTTGCCCGGCAGCGCCGCAATCAGCTTTTCCAGGGCCGCGCTCAACTGCGCGCCGCGTATCTCGTCGTCCACGGTGGCATCCGAAGACGCTATTTCCGGCAACGGCTTCTCGGGATCCTCGAGCGCAATCTCGCGCTGCCGTCCATACTTTTTGCTGCGATCGACGGAGACGCGCCACGCAATCCGCGCCAGCCACGTCTTCGGGTCCTCGACCTCCGCGAGCTTCGAGCTATAGCGCACCACCCGTAAAAATGTTTCCTGCGTTGCATCTTCGGCGTCATGGTGTCGGCGGAGCACCGCGTAGGCGATGCGATAAACGAGCCGCGAATGCTCCCGAACCAAAGCCTCGATCGCTTCCTCTCGGCTGCAATCGTCTGCGCTGCGCTCGGCCGTCGCCACTCCGCTCAGGATCGCCTCTCCCGCCAACACGCGTTCGCCCTCACTCATGAAGACCGCCCCGACCCCAATTGTGTTCAGGAATTTCTGGAAAGAGAACGCGCGGGGTGGGTCGGCTTGCGGCTAGGAGAGGTTCGTCACGCGGGAGCCGTCATAAAGAAACGGTTGTCAGAAGGGGAGGGGTGGTCACAAAGGAACGGGTGTTAGAAGGAAAGGGTTGTCACCAAAAAATGGGTTGTCATTCCGAGCGCCTTGTTTTTGGCGCGAGGAACCTGCTGTTCGGCAGGCAAAAAGCAGGTTCCTCGCTCCGCTTCGGAATGACAAGCCTTGAGAGGCGTACTGACAACTAGCAACTGTGTGCTGCAACTGATCACCGATCACTGACCACTGATCACTGACTACTGCCCACTGCCCTACATTCCCACGAACACCGGCTCCGGCTCCAACCGCACGCCCCAGATTTCTTCCACGCGCTGCTGAATTTGATCTTTCAATGCGAGCACTTCCGAGGCCGTTGCGCCACCGCGATTCACAATTGCCAGCGCATGTTTGCTCGAAATGCCAACGTGCCTCGATCCGTATCCGCGTGCGAATCCGGATTTTTCCACCAGCCACGCCGCCGAAACTTTTCTGCTCTGCTCCAACGCCGGATAACTCGGTAAATGCAATCCCTTCGCGGCCGCCCGCTTCTGCAAATCGTCATGCTGCGCGGCCGACAGCACCGGATTCTTGAAGAACGATCCCGCACTCTGGCAATCGGGATCGCCCGCCACAATCAGCATTCCCTTGAGCGCGCGAATGTGCCGCACGGCCTCGCGAACTTCGGCAAGATTCGGTGCCGTCTCGCGTCCTTCGAAGTGCCGCTTCAAGTCGGCGTATCCTAGGTACGGCTCGCCTCCCGGCGTGACCGCGTACACCACGCGTAGAATGATGAAACGTTCGCGCTCCGTGGTATTGAAAATACTCGCGCGATATGTGAAGCCACAGGCCTGATTGCAAAGTTCGCGTACGTGACCGTCTTTCAAGTCGAAGACCTCGACTGACTCGATCGTCTCCGAAACCTCCTGCCCGTAAGCGCCGACGTTCTGCACGGGAGTGCCGCCCACGCTGCCCGGAATCCCGCTCAGGCACTCCACGCCCGCACAATGCGCCACGACCGCATGCGACACGAAGCGATCCCAGGATTCTCCCGCGCCCACGTCGAACAGAACCTTACCCTCATCGTTGAACCCGGGCCGCTGCTCGATGCCGGGGATCGCGATTTTCAAGACGAGCCCTGGCCAGCCGGAATCTGCCACGACCAGGTTACTCCCACCACCCAGCACAAACAGCGGCAAGTTCCGAGCTCGCGCCAGCGCAACCGCCTCTTGGACCTCATCAACGGACTTCGCATCAACGAAGAACCGCGCGGGTCCTCCCACTTTGAAGGTCGTCAGCGGCGCCAGCGGAATATTTTCCTGAAGCAGCATCGCTTTGACTATACAACCGCCTTCGTAGAGACGTTGCTCGCAACGCCTCCGCCGGCACAACCGGGATCTCCGTTACAATAAGAAACAGGGGAACAATAAAACATGCCAATGTATCCGGAAATTATGGTCATCCCTATGCGCGAAGAACTCACGCGCCTGGGAATTGAAGAACTGCGCACCGCCGAAGAAGTCGACCGGGCGCTGAAGAACCGTCCCGGCACGACGATGGTCGTCGTCAACTCGATTTGCGGATGCGCCGCTGGACGCATGCGCCCCGCAGTCCGCATGGCGTTGCAGAACGCTATCCGGCCCGATCAGTCGTATTCAGTCTTTGCGGGACAAGAGAAGGAAGCCACCGACCGCGCTCGCGAATATTTCACGGGATATCCGCCGTCCTCGCCCTCGATTGGGATTCTACGCGACGGACAACTCGTTTACCTCATGCCCCGCAGCGACATTGAGCGCCGCGAAGCACCGGCGATTGCGGCGGACCTCAAGGCCGTATTCGACCGCGTCTGCGCGAAGCCGGCGGCAGTGTAGCCTTTTCCGGTTTGTTCATTCCAATCTGAAAATCTTGTCATTCCGAGGAGCGAAGCGACGAGGAACCTGCTTTCTGCCGGTGCCGGCGGACAGCAGGTTTCTCGCTGCGCTCGGAATGACAAAGTTTTAGGTCGAGATGATAAGTTTTAGGCGGGAATGGCAAATTTTGAGAATGACCGCGGCCCGTCACTTCTTCTTGCTCATCATGAACGTCTTTACCACGATGGCGTTCGGCTGCACACCCACCGGAATCAGCGTCAATAGCGAATACTCCGTCGGCTCCAGCTTCCGCGCTTTGCGCTTCTGGATTACCGTCACGTCCCCCGACTCCGTGTCGAGCACGAGCAGGTAATTCTGATCCGGCGTGAGGGCCAGGCCATCCGGGCGGCTGCCCACTGTCAACGTCGCAATACGCCGCCCCATATCGATGTCATATACCGCGACGCTGTTCGATCCGAAGTTCGATACGTAGAGCCGCGAGTTATCAAGCGTTACCACGCCGCGTGACGGATGCTGCCCAATCTCGAGGCTGCTGCCGACTTCGTCATTTCCAGTTTCGATCATCGAGATGCTGTCGGCATCGAAGTCGCACACGACCAACTCGCCGCCGTCGGGCTTCAGCGCCAGGCTCACTGGGGTGCGGCCCACGTCGAGCAGCGCCAGCACTCGGTCGTCTTTCTTGACTCCGCTCTTGTCGTTGTTCTTGTCCGGATCGCCTCTCAGCGCAATCGACGCCACCTGCGACGATCCGGAACAAGCCACGAAGGCCTTGCTCGAGTCAGGCAGGATCGCAATGTCCTCTGGCTGCTGGCATACGGGTAGCGTCGCCCGAACACGCAGCGCCTTGGCGTCGATCACCGACACCGTGTTGTCCCCGCGATTCGAAACCACCACCGTCGACCCATCCGGCGAAACGCGCGCCAGTCCCGGCGAAGCGCCCACGTGCACGTTGCCAATCACTATGCGCTTCTCGATATCGATCACACTGACGTTCGCCGAGCCGGAGTTCGCCACATACGCGCGCTTGCCATCTTCGGTCACATCGATGAAATACGGCCGTCCGTGCACTCCGATCGTCGCGACCACGGAATTCGTCTCCGCGTCGATCACGCTGACGGAACTCGACCCTGCATTGACGACGTAAATCTCATTTTTTTTGCTGTTCGCGGCAATGCCGGTAGGCTCGCTGCCCACATTAATCGTCTTCGCCAGCGCAAACGTGCGCAGGTCGATCACGCTGACCGTGTTGCTCTTCCCATTGGTGACGTAGGCGTACTCGCGGTAGAGTGGCCCATAGTCAGGCAGCGCCGACTCGCGGAAATACCACCAGCCCAGTCCGCCAAAAATCGGAATCAATACCGCGATGAACAGGAGTTTTCGCAAAGTTGCGCGCCGTAGGAAGAGTGAAGAGTCAAGAGTATCAGAGCGGAGTCAGGTCAGGAGTCCTATCCCGCAGAGAGCGCAAGACGCGCCGTCACTTGTACAAATGGAAGCTGACTTCCACGGAGACGGTCTGCGCGACCGGGTTGCCGTCTTTCATGGCCGGGTGGAATCTCCACTGCTGCACCGCCTCAACCGCTTTTTCATCCAGTCCGCTTCCGAGAGGACGGGTCACCTTTATGTCTGTCGGTATCCCGTCGGTGTTCACAAGCAGTGACAGCAGAACGGTTCCTTCCACGTGATTCCGCCGAGCTTTGTCACTGAATTCGGCCTCGGCGTGGGGATTGATGAGTTGCGGAGGCGTGATGCCATTCGCATAGAAGGGGAAAAACGCGTCCATGATGCATCGCAGCCTGATCGAGTCGCCCTTGAATTCCGCCGGTAACGCGTCAAAGGGGGCCGAGTTCGTAATTGCGTCCAGCGCCGCTTGATCGGTTTCCGGATCGTCGGAGCCTTCCGCCAATTTCAAGCCGTCGATGGTGCCGTTCTTGAGAATCGTGAACTCGACTACGATTTTGCGAGGGTGGGGCGGTGCGATGCCCTTCTCCCGGACCACCGAATGCCAATTTCTCCGGAGCGATGGAAGCAGACTCTCATGGAAATAAGGTGCGAAATCCACACCCATCGAGTCGCTCACAATGTCAGGCAAGTGAACGGTCGTCAGCGGGAACTTCATGGACCTGTGGAGCCCACCCTGACCGGTATCAGGGGTGCCTTGCGATTGCGCCATCGCCGCGACCCCAGCGAGTAGGAATACCGCCAAAACTCCGCGCAGCGAGAACCTGGCCAAAGACATTCGTCTCATGTCATCCTCCACGAGCAGGAGAGATTCCGTCGCGATCCTAGTATGAACGTCGTTCCCCACAAAAAGTTGCACGGGAACGTCAGGGTATTCCGTTGTAGTAAAAGCGGTAACGGAGTTTTAGATTGCCGCCGGTGAAGGCCGTCGGCAATGCTGGAAATGGGGCGGAGCCTCGGATCGCTCTCCAGGCGAGTCGATCGAGCAATGCGTCGTCGGAGGAGGTGACCAGTTTCATGGTGCTGAGCCTGCCATCCGGCAACACCTCAAACTCAATCGTAAGCATGCCCGTTCGGACGCGCGCCTCTTGTGGTAGCGACAGGTACCAGGTGTTGCGTACTGCCGTTGAAAGTTTCTGCACGTAGGATTTGAAGTCCACGCCTTGAGTGGCACTCAGGATTTCGACCGCGCCGTCCTTCGGACGACCATGAGCCAGATCATCCGCCGCCGCGTGGGTGGCATCGTTAACACTCTTGCCCGCGCTGGCAGGGGGCGGAAGAGGCTTCGAGTCCTGCGCGGCGAGCGCTGTGCAGGCGAGCAAAAGAAGAATTCGAAATGCGTCCCGGCGCTGGATCATTTCGGTTCAGGTGAAACGGGGCCTACTTGCTAACCGCGACTGGTTCAGGCACTCCGATCGCCGGCACGGTCCTTCCCACAACCGCCGCGATCTGTCGCACTTGCGTCATCAACTCGTCGAACTGATCGGGGAAGAGCGATTGCGGGCCATCGGACAACGCCTCGTCCGGTTTGTGATGCACTTCAACCATCAGCCCGTCGGCGCCTACCGCGACTGCCGCACGTGACAGCGGAGTGACCTTATTTCGCTTGCCGGTGCCGTGACTGGGATCGACCAGGATCGGCAGGTGGCTCAGCCTCTGCACCGCGGGAACCAGGCTCAGGTCAAGCGTATTGCGCGTGTGGTCGGCAAAGGTGCGCACGCCGCGTTCGCAGAGCGCAACGTTATAGTTGCCCTCGCTCAAAATGTATTCCGCCGCCATCAGGAATTCTTCAAGGGTCGCCGACATGCCGCGCTTGAGCAGAACCGGCTTGCGGGCGCGTCCGGCACGCTTCAGCAGAGAAAAATTCTGCATGTTGCGAGCCCCAATCTGGATTACGTCGGCCCACTCTTCGACCAGGTCGAGCGATTCGTGGTCGATGGCTTCGGTGATGATCTTCATCCCAAACTGCTGGCGGATCTCCGCCATAATGCGCAGACCCTCTTCACCGAGTCCCTGAAACGAATACGGCGACGTGCGCGGCTTGTAGGCGCCGCCGCGAAAGAACTGCGCTCCCGCGCGATGCACACGCTCGGCGACCGTAAATGCCTGGTCACGATTCTCGATGGCGCACGGCCCGGCAACAATGGCCAGCCCGGGCCCGCCAATCGTGGCGTTGGTCCCCGAAAAGCGGATGACCGTGTTGTCTTCCTTCACGTCGCGGCTGACGAGTTTGTACGGTTTCGAAACCGCAATCACTTCCTGCACGCCCGGCATCTCTTCCAGAGTGCCCTGTTCGACTTCACCCTTATTTCCTGTGATGCCGATGGCGGTCCGCGTCGCTCCTGGCATGGAGTGTGCCCGGTATCCGAGTTTTTCGATTTTTTGGCAAACGGCGCGCACCTGTTCTTCGCTGGCGTGCGCCTTCATGACGACAAGCATAATTTCACCCTGGTTGGTTCGTAGAGACGGACGCCTCGTCCGTCCATCGAGCGAAGCCCGATGCTACTCATGCGGCTGCAGGAGTAGCCGCATCTTTAGTGTACTGTTGCGTCCCCGGCTCCGCAATCGTAGAGACGCAACCCGTTACTCCTCCAGTCGGTCGCAGCAGTAAACCACGCTCTTACGGACTGGTCCAGCGCAACGATGTCGAACGACTCTACCAAGAATTTCCCTGATCCTTCCGCCGCTCCGCTGTCATCTAACACAGCCAGCCGCAATAAAATCCGCGAAAAGAGTATTCTTTTCTGCGCCAAACCGCTGTGTCTTATAACGCTCGATTTCTTCAGGAGGTCTCATGAACGCTCAATTGCAAAACCTATCGGCAAATCTTGGCGGCACACTTTCTCTTCTCGGTGAAGTAACGGTCAATCGTCTGGGCTTCGGCGCGATGCGTATTACCGGAGACGGCATCTGGGGTCCACCGAAGAACCGCGCCGGCGCGCTGGCCGTGCTGCGCCGCGCCGTCGAGCTCGGCGTGAACTTCATCGACACTGCCGACTCCTATGGCCCCAACGTCAGCGAAGAATTGATCGCCGAGGCACTTTATCCGTATCCGAAAGATTTGGTCATCGCAACAAAAGGGGGATGGAATCGCCCCGGGCCGAATCAATGGACGCACGATGCGAGCTCTGAACACCTGCGCAAAGCAATCGAAGGGAGCTTGAAGCGACTGCGTCTCGAGCGCATTCACCTCTACCAGTTGCACGCTCCCGATCCGGTCACTTCGTTTGACGAGTCCGTCGAGACTCTGGCGGAACTGCGTGCCCAGGGCAAAATCCACATGGTCGGACTATCGAATGTCACACGCGAACATATCGAGCGCGCACAGAAGATTGTTCCGATTGCGTCTGTGCAGAATCGCTACAGCGTTGCCGACCGCGAGTGGGATTCGGTGATCGACTATTGTCAGCAGCAGGGAATCGCATTCATCCCGTGGTTCCCGCTCGGTGGCGGCAAGGCCGTGAGCGATGCTCTGGCGAAGGCTGCGAAGGCCCATCACGCGAATCCACATCAAGTCGCGTTGGCATGGCTTCTGCAACGCTCGCCCATCATGCTGCCTATACCCGGTACATCGTCGGTCGCGCACCTGGAAGAAAATCTGGGCGCCGGCAACGTGCACCTGACCAGCGAAGAGTATCGCCAGCTGGCCGCATTGAAAAAGTAAGTTTTCAAAAGGCGCCGTGGAGAGGGTGCGAACGCCATATCCACGGCGCCTTTATACTTCCACCATGCCCCATTCGATGGCGCGGGAACAGGACATCCTGAGGCGATCTGCGCCGAAACGCCCGCCCCGCCTGACTTCCCGCCGCATCGGTATCCACACGTCGTCTGCTGGCGGCGTGCAAAACGCAGCCGAGCGTGCCTATCGCCTGGGATGCAACACGCTTCAGATTTTTTCATCGAGCCCACGCCAATGGGCACCGTATGAACTTGGAACTCCGCAATGCACAGAGATGAATCGTCTGCGCGCCCGTTATGACCTCAAGCCTCTCGTGATTCACACCAACTATCTCGTGAATCTTGCCAGCTCCAACGAATTGTTTCTGCAGAAATCGATGAAAGCATTCCGTGGCGAGGTCGAGCGCGCGCTCTCACTCTGTGCCGAGTATCTTGTCCTGCATCCCGGATCGTTTCGTGGCGCGGACCGCGAGCAGGGATTGCTGCGTACTGCGGTTGCCATCGCCGCCTCCACCGAAGGGCTCGACCTCGCCGCCGGCGGCCTCACCATCTTGATCGAAAACACCGCAGGCGCCGAGTTCTCCCTCGGCGGAAGCTTCGAGCAAGTCGCCGAAGTTATCGATCGGTTGCGCGGTATCGTTCCGGTCGGCGCCTGCATCGACACCTGCCACACCCATGTCGCCGGATATGACGTCGTCAGCGAAGACGGCCTCCACCAGACTCTGCAGCATCTCGATGCGACCATCGGCCTCAACAACGTGAAAGTCTGGCACTGCAACGACGCGAAGGCCGCGCGTGGCTCGAAGCTCGATCGCCACCAGCAAATCGGGAAGGGAATGATCGGACTGCCGACATTTCGCGTATTGCTGAACGATTTGCGACTCGCCCATGCCGCCTTTATCGCCGAAACACCAATCGACAAACCTGGCGACGACCGCCGCAACGTCGCAGCCCTAAAAAAGCTAGTAGTAGAGACGTAAACTCGTCCGTCTCTACCGGCACAATCAACGCCGCTCGTTGTGAAAGAAACCTTGCTAGCACGTCTCTACGGCAACCTTCGGCATGTGCGGTGTATCTTACCCACCCCATGTCGTCCAGAATCCTGTACTCGCTGTTTGTGTTGATATTCGCTGCCGGTGTCGACAGCACGCCAAAGCCCAAGGCATCTGCGCCGTCGGGAGAGGTTCAGGTTGCGATGAAGAACGTGATATACCACTTCACCGCACCGATCGCGGTTCACATCCTTCGCCTGCAAGGCTCGCTCACGCCGACAAAAGCAGGCAGCATCGTCGTCTTCGACGACAGGAATTCCTTCACTTTGAATCTCGCGTCAGCCGAGATCGCGATCAGTTGCAACTCCCTCGCGCAGGTGATGAACGAAGACGTTTTCTCCGCGTCCAACGCGCCCATCAAGAAGATAACGATCTCCAATAAGAACAACCAGCTTGACATAAAAGGCCAACTGCACAGCAAGGGTGACGTGCCCTTCGAGGCGACGGGCACGCTCTCCGCGAACGGCGACGGGAGAATTCGCTTTCACGCTGAGCACGTCAAGGCGGTACATTTGCCAGTCAAGGGATTGCTCGATCTCGTCGGACTCGATCTCGCAAAGTTGATTAGCACCAAAGGAATTCCCGGCGTCTCCATCGACAAGAACGATCTCATTCTCAATCCGCAGGAGATTCTGCCGCCGCCCCACATCCACGGAGCCGTTACCGCCGTGCGGTTGCAGGGCGACGAGATTGTGCAAGTCTTTGGGACGCCACAGGGCTCAAGTTTTGCCGCCAGCCAACCGGGCAACTACATGGCGTATCGCGACAGTGATCTGCGTTTCGGCAAGCTCACCATGAATCAGGCCGACCTCATCCTGCTCGACATGGATCCGCAGGATCCGTTCGATTTCTATCTCGATCACTATAAGGACCAACTCGTCGCAGGCTATACAAAGACCACTCCCGAATTCGGCCTCCGCGTCTACACTCGCGACTACAACAAGCTACACAAGAAGGCAGCGACGAATCGCACGGGCGAGTAACGTTTCGCGAACCTGCGCGAATAAGGCTCGTGGCGTAGAATCGACAATCCGCGGACGGAGTCTTTACCACCATGCCCGTCCGCTCGGAGGGTCGCCGCTTCATGAAGCTCTATCGTTTACGTCACGGAATCGTCGCAGAGCAAACAGAGCGTTTCTATCCGATCAATGGGTATTCCTGGGATGATCTGGTTTCGCGCGAAGACTTGTCCGATCATCTTGGTCAGTTAATTCGAGGCGCGCAACCGGAGGAAGGTCCGCTAAAGGATCTACTCGCACCCATCGGCAGTCAGGAAGTGTGGGCGGCGGGTGTGACCTACTACCGCAGCCGCGACGCGCGCATGGAAGAATCGAAGAGCGCGGGCGGCGGAGATTTCTACGATCGCGTCTATCACGCTAAACGTCCAGAGCTGTTCTTCAAGGCAACGCCACATCGCGTGGTCGGACCCAACTCGAAAGTCGCCATTCGTGCCGACGCTGCCTGGTCGGTGCCTGAACCCGAGTTGACTCTCTTTGTTTCGCCGGGCGGGAAAATTACCGGCTACACCATCGGCAACGACATGAGTTCACGCGACATCGAAGGCGAAAATCCTCTCTATCTGCCGCAGGCCAAGGTCTACGACCGGAGCTGCGCGCTCGGCCCGTGCCTTCTGGTCGCCGACGAGCCGTTGCCCCTTACGACTGAAATCGCAATCGAGATTAGCCGCAGCGGTCGGCCAATATTCTCTGGTGCGACTTCGCTGAAGGAAATGAAGCGTAAGCCCGAGGAACTGGTCGAATATCTCTACCGCAGCAGCACCTTTCCGCGTGGATGTTTTCTACTGACAGGCACTGGCGTCGTGCCCCCGGATTCGTTTACGCTGCAGCACGGCGACGAGATTCGCATCACTATCTCACCGATCGGAACATTGGCGAACGTGGTTGGATAGTGCGCTTCGACTGACCAGAAAGCGAAGATCATAAAAGTGTGTTTTTCTTCGTGGTCCTTCGTGTCCTCTGTGGTTAAGGGTCGTGGTTGGCACACTTCGACCTGCCAACGCTGCACTTTGTAATTCTACGTGTAAAATAAGGAACTATTCATCGTGGTGTACCGGAACTATGGCGATCGGCGAAAAAACGGTCAACGCTGTGACGAACGGCTCTGAAGCGGGCACACCTCGTCCTAACGACGAGCGCTACGACGCGCAGCGCGTCGAGACAAAGTGGTTTGAGCGCTGGCAGCAGGACGCCGCTCTCTACGCCGCCGACCCAATCTCAGGCGACGCTCACTCGACAAAAAAGAAGTTTTACGTCCTCGAGATGTTGCCCTACCCTTCCGGCGCGCTCCACATGGGGCACGTGCGTAACTATTCCATCGGCGACGCGCTCGCCCGTTACATGTGGATGAACGGCTACAACGTTCTTCATCCCATGGGCTGGGACTCGTTCGGATTGCCCGCGGAAAACGCGGCGATTCAAAACAACACTCCGCCGCGCGAGTGGACCTTGCGCAACATCGCCAATATGAAGGCGCAGATGAAGCGCCTCGGCTTCGCCTACGACTGGTCGCGCGAAGTCACAACTTGCTTTCCGGAATACTACCGTTGGAACCAGTGGTTCTTCCTCAAGCTCTTTGAACAGGGATTGGCCTATCGCAAGAAGAGCAAAGTGAACTGGTGCCCGAAGTGTGCGACCGTACTCGCCAACGAGCAGGTGCTCCCTAATGGATGTTGCTGGCGTCACGAAGATACGCTCGTCGAGCAGCGCGAACTCGAGCAGTGGTTCGTACGCACAACGAAATATGCCGACGAATTGCTCAAGGGCCTCGACACGCTCAATGGCTGGCCCGAAAAAGTCCGCACCATGCAGCGCAACTGGATCGGCCGCAGCGAAGGCACGCTCGTCGATTTCAAACTCGCTGATCAAAAGAGTGACGGCGTGACCGGGCCCGCAGGATCGACCATCACCGTCTTCACCACGCGCATTGACACCATCTATGGTGCGACGTCGTTGCAGCTCGCGCCTGAGCATCCGCTCGTGGCCGATTTCACGCGCCACAACCAGATGTTGGGCGCGGCCGTGCAGGAGTTGATTGCCGAACAGCGCAAGGCAAAAGAAACCGGCGACATCGGCGAGATCGAAAAGCATGGCGTGAATACGCATCGCTACGCCATCAATCCGTACAACGGCGAGAAGATTCCCATCTGGGTGGCGAACTACATCCTCATGGATTACGGCACCGGCGCCATCATGAGCGTCCCGGCGCACGACGACCGCGACTACGAGTTCGCAAAAAAGTACAAACTCGAAATCCGTCTCGTTGTTCTTCCCATCTCGAACGATCCGGAAGAAACCATGACCGAGCCGGTGTTGCCGTTCGTCGCGCACGATGGCATGACGATTAACTCCGGCCCCTATAGCGGGATTAGTTGCGCGGATGCCATCAAGAAGATGTCGGCCTACGCCGAGGAAAAAGGCTTCGGCAAAGCCACGGTCACCTATCGCCTGAAAGATTGGGGCATCTCGCGCCAGCGTTACTGGGGCACGCCAATCCCCATGTTGTATTGCGAAAAGGATGGCATAGTCGCGGTGCCGGAAAGAGATTTGCCGGTCATCCTGCCTGAGAACGTGGACATCACACTCACCGGCGGATCGCCGCTCAGCCGCGTGCCGGAGTTCGTCAACGCAACGTGTCCCAAGTGCGGCGGTCCCGCTCGTCGCGAGACCGACACCATGGACACGTTCGTCGACTCGTCCTGGTATTTCTATCGATACACTGACGCCCACAACGATCGCGCGCCATTCGACGGAAAGATCGCGCAATACTGGTTTCCCATCGACCAATATATTGGCGGCGTTGAGCACGCCATCCTGCACCTCATTTACTCGCGCTTCTGGACCCGCTTCATGCGCGACCTCGGCATGATTACCAATGACGAGCCCGCCGAACGCTTGTTCACGCAGGGCATGGTCATCAAAGACGGTGCGAAAATGTCGAAGAGCCTCGGGAATGTGGTCTCGCCCGACGAGATGGTCGCGCGCTACGGCGCAGATGCCGCGCGCCTCTACAGTTTGTTTGCCGCGCCTCCCGATCGCGACCTTGACTGGCAGGACTCCGGCATCGAGGGTATTCAGCGCTTCTTGGGACGCGTGTACCGGTTTGTGGTGCGCCATTCTGTAGAGATGTCGCTTGCAACGTCTCCCGCGCCGTCATCTGCGACATCTTTATCGCCCGAGGCGCGCGCCATCCAGCGCAAGTTGCACCAGACGATCAAGCGCGTGAGCGACGACTTCCAGGGACGTTGGCACTTCAACACCTGCATCTCCGCGATCATGGAGCTCGTGAATGCGCTCTACGCTGCGGAAGACGCGATCGCGCAAGGCGCGGTGCCGAAGCCCTTCCTCATGGAAGTGCAGCGCAATCTCGTCCTCTTGCTCGCGCCCTTTGCTCCCTATCTCGCGCACGAACTCTGGGAGATGCTCGATGAGAAGGGAAACCTACTCAAAGCGCCGTGGCCGAAGTATGACGCGGACTTAGCGAAGGAAGAGGAGGTCGTAATCCCGGTGCAGATCAATGGCAAGTTGCGCAGCAAGATTGTTGTGCCCGCCGACGCGACAGAAGATTTTGTGATCGAGCACGCCCTCGCTGATGAAAAAGTGAAGGCAGCGATTGCGGGAAAGCAGTTGATCAAGAAGATTTATGTTCCCGGAAAGTTGTTGAATCTTGTGGTGAAGTGAGCCTGAGAAATGCGGCGCAAAACATCGGCGGACCGCAACGCGGTCCGCCTTTTCCATTCGTGAGATTTCTGTCAGATAGCTTTACATCCCGCCTAGCACCAACGCCTCCGAGCGATGATTAAAGTCGATCTCATCCACTTGCTTGCTGTTGTTGTCGAGGGTCTTCAACACGATCGAGTCGTAGGAAGCAGCCTGCGGCAGTTCCTTGAATTTCCCCGGAACTGTAGCGACAGTCTTGCCATCCTTCTCGATGGAAACCTGCAGAGCATCTTTCGGGCCCGTCCATTCGGCCTTATAGTGGCCTGGTTGCAGTACTGTGGAGCCCACGGTGGCCCGTTCGGCCAGATCAAACTTTGCGGAGTTCGAATCCTTGGCGAATGCACCCAGCGACAAAGCCAACACGGCCGCCAGGGATAACGTCAAATATTTTATCGAGCGCATATTAATCTCCTTGAAGATCCTTAAAGAATCGACGACGACAACACAGCTCCGCCATAACTCAGAACGAGATCGCTTGCGCCGCATGCCTTCGTTCTTGCTTGTCTAAAAGGTCCTGTAGCTATGGATGCCCTGCGAGTGAGGCCGGTTGCATAATCTATCGCTGGGACAAACTGTAAAACGCTGCGTCTTTACTGGGCTTTACACATTTTGACGAAGGCGCGTGTGTAGGCCGCAGATTATCGAAATCGCGAAGCTGGGGAATCGCGATCCGATTGCGTTATCCTTTACTGCATGCCACGGATCTCGCCTACGCTCGAAGGTTTCCGCGTCGCGTTCCGGCGCCCCTCGTTCACATTGGCGGAAATCGCGTGGCGCTGGACCGCCGGAGCCACCACTATCGCGCTGCTCTTCTTCGGTCTCGTTGAATACCTCGACACGCTTCCAGTGACCGATCGCGAGCTGTTCCTCCTCCGGACGCGTCAGCCTTATTTCGTGAGCCAGGCACTCGCGCACATCCTGCGCGGCAGCATGAGCCGCGCCGTTATTTCGCTCATGCTCGCGGTGCTCCTGCTAACTGTGTTGTGGATCGTGGCCGCGTCTTTAGGACGATACGTCACCGTTAGCGCGTTGCTGGATTATTTTCGAGATGCAGCTAGCAATGCGAATCAAGGCGAGGGAGACGTTGCAAGCGACGTTACGGTCGGTACGCGCGAGACTTCTCCAGTCCGCGTGCTTGCGCGGCTTAACTTTTTGCGTGCTGCCGTCACGCTGGCCGCACTGGCAAGTTTTGCTGGCGCAGCAATTCTTGCAGGCTTCGTATCGGCGGATGCCCGTCCGCGGCCCGGGCTTGCGCTTCTCGTGTTTGTGCCACTGGCCGTATTGATCTGTATGGCCTGGAATTCGCTGAATTGGATGTTGTCGCTGGCCAGCATCTTTGCTGTTCGCGATGGCGGGGACGCGCTCAGTGCGATCTCCGCCTCCGTCTCCTTCAGTCGCGAGCGCTCAGGAGCGATCTTCTCGGTGAGCACATGGACCGGGGTAGTCCACTTGGCAGTTTTCATTGGCGCCACCGCGGTTGTCTCTATCCCGCTGGGATTTGTTGCATTCGTGCAGTGGCGGTTGGTAGTCGCGCTCACGCTGATTCTCACGCTCGCCTATTTCGCAGTTGCCGACTGGATCTACATGGCACGTCTAGCCGGATACGTCTGCATCGCCGAGATGCCAGAGGCCATGCTCGCGCCCGAACCGCCAAGTTCTCAGCCCATACCTCCGCCGCTGCAGACGACAATCGACCTCGACGAGCCGATCCTCAGCGATCTTCCAAATCTACTCGCAGAGACGTAGCTTGTTATGTTTCTGCCGGCAGAATCGTAAAGGCCAAGTTTCAGGCTGACGCCGGGCGCCCGACGTCGCAAGGGTTTCTACAAATCGCTTTGCACTTTGCAAACGAATTTGAGAAACTCATTCGTGGAATCCAAATCCCCGCACAAACCATTGTCATCAGCCCAGTCATCGCCGGGCCAATCGGCCATCGGCCAATCCATCGTCATCCTCGATTTCGGCGCGCAGTACACGCAGCTCATTGCGCGCCGTATTCGCGAGCAGAATGTTTTTTCTGTTGTGCTGCCGTGCACCGCGAAGCTCGATGAAGTGAAGAGCTATGCGCCCGCCGGAATCATCCTTTCGGGAGCACCGTGGTCGGTCTACGACAAAGATGCGCCGCCCGCCGACGCTCGAGTCTTCGAACTGGGCATCCCCGTGCTCGGCATCTGTTACGGATTGCAATTCATGGTGCACACGCTCGGCGGCAAGGTGCGCCCCGCCGACAAGCGCGAATACGGCCGCGCGGAAATCGACGTCGTCTCGTCGTCAGTTCTGTTTCAGGGAATGGCCAAGAAACTCGCCGTCTGGATGTCGCACGGCGACGAAGCGCTCGAACTACCTCCGGGCTTCGAATTGATGGCGAAGACGCACTACGCCGTTGCCGGCATTCAGAATGTCGCCAAGCGGTGGTACGCGGTGCAGTTCCATCCCGAAGTGCATCACACGCCGCAGGGCACGCAGATTCTGAAGAACTTCGTTTTCGAGATCTGTGGCGCCAAGCCTACGTGGACTGCGCAGCACTTCATCGACTCGACCGTCGAACAGGTCAAACAGCAAGTCGGTACCGGGCGCGCCATCTGCGCGCTCTCGGGCGGAGTCGATTCGTCGGTGGCCGCGGTGCTGGTCGACCGCGCCCTGCGCGATGCGAAAGGGAAGTCGCGCCTGACTTGCGTCTTCGTCAACAACGGAGTCCTCCGCAAGAACGAATTTGAAAAAGTGCAAAAGACGCTGCGCGACAAACTCGGCCTGCACCTCGACGCCGTCGACGCAACTGCCCGCTTCCTCGGAAAGCTGAAAGGTGTGACCGAGCCCGAGAAGAAGCGCAAGATCATCGGCAATGAATTCATCAAGGTCTTCGAGAAAGAAGCGCTCCGCATCGAGAAGACCGAAGGCAAAGTGAAGTGGCTGGTGCAGGGGACGCTTTATCCCGACGTGATCGAGTCGCGCTCGGTGCGTGGACCGTCGCAGGTCATCAAGTCGCACCACAACGTCGGCGGCCTGCCTGAGAAAATGAAGCTCAAGCTGATCGAGCCGCTGAAGGATCTATTCAAGGACGAAGTACGCAAGATCGGCCGCGACCTCGACATGCCCGACGAAATCCTACACCGCCAGCCGTTCCCCGGTCCCGGCCTCGCCGTGCGCCTGCTGGGAGAAGTCACGCCCGAGCGCCTGGCCGTGCTGCGCGAGTGCGACGACATCGTGGTCAGCGAAATCAAAGAGGCCGGCCTCTACACGAAAATCTGGCAGTCGTTCGCCGTGCTGCTGCCGGTCATGACGGTTGGCGTAATGGGCGACGCGCGCACCTACGCCTACACCTGCGCCATCCGTGCCGTGAGTTCCGAAGACGGCATGACCGCCGACTGGGTCGCGCTTCCGCACGAAGTACTGAAAATCATCTCCACGCGCATCGTTAACGAAGTGAAAGGCGTGAACCGCGTAGTCTACGACATCACTTCGAAACCACCAGGAACGATCGAGTGGGAGTAGGAAGCTAATAGCTCCTGGCTCCTAGCCAAAACAGAAGCCATGTGGAGACAGCCGCCTTCGGCTGTCCGGGTTTTTGAGCGGTGTCACCTGCCGTCGCGTTCTTCCTCTTTCCCACTTCGGAGTTACTTCCGTTTCTTTTCTGAATGGTCTTTCCTTGCTCGTCTACTAGATTCGTCCTACAACCACACTCACGGCGAGAGCAACAAACGGGCCGAAATGCTTTTGCTGCACTCAGCATTGCACGATTGAACGTTGGACGGTGCCAGTCATGTCCCCGAAGCAAGCAAGCTCCTGCCTCGCAGTCCTCTCTGTTCTTGCCTTCATGTTCGCAACCGCAGGGGTAGTCGCCCAGACCAGTCTCGACGATGTTCACGTCACTCCCCGGGAGCCGCCTACCGTCGTGGCGTCGGCCGCCTACCCATCGTCGAACACCGGTCCCTACGGGGGAGCCGGGCTGATTCGTACCAGCGCCAACCTCGTCCTCGTGCCCGTAAACATTACCGACGATCTGCATCGCCCCATCGTCGGCCTCTACCAGGACAACTTCCAGCTGTTTGAGGGCAAGAAACCGCAGCAGATCACCAACTTCTCGAACGAAGACGCGCCAGTATCGATCGGCATTCTCGTCGATACCAGCGGCAGCATGTCATACAAGCTCGACCGCGCACGCGATGCGATCGTGCAGTTCTGCGAAACTGCCAATCCGCAGGATGAGTTCTTCCTGATCACGTTCTCCGACACGCCCCGTCTCACAACCGATTTCACAACCGACACGGCGCATATTGAAAACGACTTGATCACCGAGCGCTCGAAGGGGCAGACCTCTCTTCTTGACGCCATTTACATGGGCATCGTGAAGATGCGTGACGCCCGCTACGGACGCAGGGCGCTGCTGATCCTCTCCGATGGTGGCGACAATCACAGCCGCTACAGCGAGCGCGACGTGAAGGCCGCGATCCGCGAGGCCGACGTCATGATTTATGCCGTGGGAACTTACGATCGCTACGTCTCGACACAGGAAGAACTACTTGGCCCGGAATTGCTGGAGAGTATCGCCAAGTTGACTGGAGGGCAAGCGTTCGCGCTGAACAATCCAAACGATATGCCCGGGGTGACGCAGCGCATCGGAACTCAGCTTCGTCATCAATATGTGCTGGCCTACCAGCCGCAGGCAGCCACACATGATGGCAAATGGCACAAGATCAGCGTGAAGCTGCGGCTGCCGAAGAAGTTCCCCTTCTTCCACGTCGACGCGCGTCCCGGATACTACGCTGGCGGAGGATAGGCCGCCGCCCAGATCGATATACTCCGCCTGTCTCCTCACGTTTCTGGGATAATGGGCGACACCATGTCAGGATCGACGGAATCGCCAATAACCTTTCTTTCCCGCCGCCGCTTCTTTCGCTGGGCCAGTTCGCTGGCTGCGATCGTGGGCGGGGCGCCGCTGGTTTCTTCCGCCAAGACGCTCTCATCGCCGATGGACTCGCCCGATGGTGAGGACTACTACGCGAAGCTGGGTGTCCCGACGATTATCAACGCTGCCGGCACCTATACTACGCTCACCGCTGCCTGCATGCCGCCGGAAGTTCTGGCCGCAGTGCAGAAGTCCGCGCTTCATCCGGTGCGTCTGCATGAGCTGCAACGGAAGGCGGGCGAGTACATTGCGCAGCGCTTGAAATGCGAAGGAGCCGTGGTGACTTCGGGTGCCGCTGGGGCCATTAGCCTCGCTACTGCCGCATGTCTGCAATACGCCAACAACATCACTCCCCTCGACATACCGCAGGCGATGGACGGCATGAAGAATCAGGTCATTGTGCAGCGTGCGCATCGATATGAGTATGACCGCGCCATGTATCTCTGCGGGGCGCGCGTGACCGAGGTGGTCACGCTCGACGACTATAAGCGCGCGTGCGGCGCGGGCAACGCGGTGATGACGAACTTCTTCAATGCTGCCGAAGACGAGGATGGAATCGCCGGCAGTGCGCAGATCGGCCGGGAAGAGTGGCTGCGTGTGGCGCACGAACACAAGATCCCGTGTCACCTCGACGCAGCCGCCGACATGCCTCCCATCTCGAATCTGTGGAAGTACACGAGTATGGGTTTCGACCTCGTAGCTTTCTCCGGGGGTAAGGGAATCCGCGGTCCACAGAATGCCGGCCTGCTTCTAGGCCGAAAGATTCTGACGGACCTCGCGCATCAGAACAACAATCCGGAAGACGGGATCGGCCGTGGCATGAAGGTGGCAAAGGAACAGATTGTGGGCATGGTGGCTGCGGTCGACTGGGTTCTGTCGCACACGGAAGAGTCGATGCAGGGCGACTACCAGAAGCGCGCCGATCTCATCGCCAACGCGATGAAGGGCATCCCTTCGGTGAGGACGGAGATCGTGGTTCCGAAAATTGCCAACCACGTTCCGCATCTACTAATACGCTTCGATCCGGCAGTTACGGGGATCACCACTGCCCAGATCGTCGATACTTTGCGCAAAGGGACGCCTTCGATTGAACTGAATCCGAACACCGGTCAAAAGCCGAACCAGGGCATCCCGGCGGATGCGAACACGCTCGTGGTTGGCGTATGGATGTTGCAGCCCGGCGAGGATGCGATCGTGGCCCAGCGAATTCGCGCGGTGCTCACGAAAAAGGGGTGACACACGGGCCCGGTGATCGTCTCTATGTGAGCGAAATTTGGATTTTTCTCCGACTGCGATTCTTCAAGCGTTGTTTCCCGCCCTCGCGTAGTGACCGTCGTAATTATGAGCGCTCCCTCTTCGCCAGTTACCGTTAGGCAAGCGCGATGGACTCACGCAGCCTTCCTTCGACTAGGTTCGCGAGTCCGCCGTTGCTCAAGGAGATGGTTGTGCAGAAATACTCAGACCTCGCCACAATTGCAGTATCAATCGGGCTCGCGGCCGCGTTGCTTTCTTCACTGAGTTGTGGCACCAGTCAAGGCCATGACCCGCAGAGCGCCGGCAAAACTTACGTATACGTGGCGGAGTGGTCTATGGTGGGGATGCCGCCAGACGGCGGCTCGGTGGCCCAGTTTCAATTGGCGAGTGACGGGACGCTGATTCCGCTCAATCCGGCCACAGTCATTACAAATGAAACGCCGGTCGCCCTGACGATCGATCCTTTAAACAGATACCTTTTTGCTCCCGGACCTCTGCCTGCAGGATCGGGATCGAGCGACGAATTTACCATTGGCGGCAATGGAACGCTGACAGCCAGTACGCTTTCCGGCGTAGACACCGGCAACCCGAGTATGCGAGTCGCATTTACACCCAATGGGCAGTTTGCGATTGTTGCGTCCGGGTCTGATACGGTGAGTTCCTATAGCGTCGGGCCCTCTGGTGCTTTCACTCCAATCAACTCGGTGCCGTCGGGGTTCTTTCCCCAATCGGTGGTCATTGATCCGTCAGGAAAGTTCGTGTACGTTGCCAATTTCAGCGACAGTACCATCTCGGAATACACTCTTTCTGCAAACGGAATGCTTCATGCGAATGGTTTTGTCCCGACCGGGGGTTCTACACCGCAGTACATTACGATCTCCCCGAAAAATTTTCTTTATTGCGCAAATGGCAATTCACAAACCGTCTCGGAGTTCTCCATCAACCAGACGACAGGGAGTCTCGCCTTCCTAAGAAGCTTCCCCACCGGCAACGTCCCGGAGTCGATTGGTTTCGATCCGAGTGGACGTTATGCCTACGTGACTAACGAAGGCGGCGACTCAGTTTCGCAATTTACCGTCGCTGCGACTACGGGGGCGCTAACCAAAAACGGTGCTGACGTACCAATGAGCAATTTAGGGCCGATACAAATTGTTGTCGATCCGTCTGGAAAGTTCGCCTTTACGGCGAACGCAAATGGATCCGTTTCCCAGTTCACAATTGGCAAGACCGGAATGCTAATCCCAAACGGCACGGTTGCGCTGGGGACGGTCACAGCGCCCGTCGCGGCCGAGGGTATCGCAATTGGAAAGCGGTGAGCAATCGTCTGGGTTGCGAATTGCGGGACGGCGAGAATTGCAGAGACAGACAGGTGTACTCCACTCTCGTCTCCGCACGTTTCGGGTCTTTGATCATCCAGCACTGACCGGTACTACGGCTTCAGTTTTGGAATATTCTCTTCCTTCTCGCGTACGAACTGCGCCGAAATATGGCCGTTGAAATCGATCACAAGCGCTGAACCGGATTGATCAAAGTCTACTTCCAGTTCCTGATCAACGACATAGAAGTCCGATTTCGATTCGGCTCGCAGTTGCGAGGCCGTACCGCCAGAGCCATTGAACTGAAGCAAGAGATGATTTCCACTCAAGCGGATCTCGAATGACACCGGATTATGAGGATCGGTCGCCTTGTATCGACCAATGTAGCGACGCAGGGATTTATCTGGAACCAACAACTCTTTTCCTTCGGATGGCAATATCGAATGCTTGTCGAGCACGGACTCCATCAGCTCGGCCTCCATGGCGAAGGAGCCTGGTGATCGTTGATTGCCATCTGCATTTACATTTGAGAAAACCGCGACAATTGTCTTCGTCTTCGGTAAGTAGTCAACGCCCACATAGAAGCCATCCGTCACTCCGTCGTGACTGATCCGCCTATGATCTTCGACTTCCAGTCCGTAGGCATATCCATCCAAGAAAGGGGTGGTCATCTCCTTCAACGATGATTGACTGAGCACTCTACCGCCATACAATGCCGAGGTCCATCGAATCAGATCGCCCGCCGTGGAATAGAGGCTTCCTGCTCCTGCGATGCTCGTCAGATCGTCGTTCTCCGCAGCTGCAAAACCTGTCGGAGAGGGACGATAGCCGGTAGCGCCATGCGGTATGGCCCCTGAGATCCATATGCAACCGGTCTGCATCAATCGCAGCGGTTCGAAGATTCGTTCCTGGAGAAACCGGCAATACGGTTCACCGCTCGCACGCTCGATCACCATCGCCAGTAACACATAGTTTGTATTGGAATAGTCGAAAGCCGTGCCCGGCTCAAATTTCAGCGGCTGAGACACTACGGTCTCGATGTTCTTCTGCGGCAGGCGCGGTCCTTGCCTGACAGCGTCGGAAAAGTCGAAATCGGGAATCCCAGAGGTCTGCGTCAGAAGATTACGCAGAGTGATCCGCGCCCAGGCTGCCGGCGTATCTTTGTAGAACTGCCGGAGAGAATCGGTTGTCTTGAGTTTTCCATCCTGTTGCAGCAGAAGGATGGCAGCGGCGGTGAACTGCTTGGATAACGATCCGATAGGAAAGCGGGTGTCCTGCGCGAATGGCGATTGCTTCTCCACGTTCGCGTAGCCATAGCTTTTCTGAAAAACAGTCCGCCCTTTCCTCGTAACCACAACGGTTCCCATGAATCCATCCCGCTGGCGATAGAACTCCGCAATGTATTCCATACGGGAAGACGTCTGTGCGTCGATTCGAAGTGTACAGAGCAATACTGCCAGAAGCGCCGTGAGCCGAGTCGCGTTCAAGAGATAGGACATACATTTCCCGTCATCGGGCCAAGCGCCGCTAGAGGACACGTCATTCTTACATTATTAGGAGTCCGTGGAACTCTTCCTGACTCGCGGCCCTAGTGGTCGCGATGAACGGTTTCCATGGAGAAGGCGGGCAGACAGACGGCGATGTATTCGGCGCCACCTTCGTTGGGCGTGGAGTAGCGGACCCATTCGCCGGCGTGCGCGATGACGGCTTGGCCGGCGGCGACGTCGAGTTCTCCGCCTTTGTGCGTCACACGAAGCGTGCCTTTCAGCACAATGGTGAATTCGTCGAACTCCGGAGTCTGGCCGGGCTCGAGCCATCCTTGCGGACTGCGCATGTGCGCGACGCTGGCCGCGGAGGTCTTCGTGTTGACGCGTCCGACGTATTCGTCGATGAGTTTGGGCTTGTTGCCGGCGGCTTGAATGCGAGTGGCTTGCGGGATGAGTGTGGGCATGATTTGAGTGGACGTTTTTCTCGTGGCTTCTGCAAGAGTACAACAAAATCCTAAAACGCAAAGATCGCGAAGAACGCCGCGAAGGACCCTGAGGAAGGAGGGTGCGAGGGAATGCTTTTGTGCAGCAGAATCCACGAACTGTGAATTACGTCATGGTGAGAATGCCCGGACTCGCGATCAAGTGCGCTCAGTCAAGGATCCTTCAACTACGTGGCTGCTTCGCGTTTCGCGAAGCAGCCACTCGCTCAGGAAGACGAACGAACTACGGGCATGGATATGGAGTGCCAGGTGTCGGTGGCGTGCCGGGGATGACGGTCGGCGGTCCCGGGATGCCGTCTGGGCCTGGCGCGCCTGGTATCACTTGCGGTGGCGTCCCCGGCGTGTCGGGCGTGTAACACGTCCCATGATCAGTATTGGGCGAGGTGTCTAGCGGCGGCGGCACCGGACGCGGGGCGACCGGTTGTGGCGGCATTGGGTGTTCCGCATATTCCCGTACCGCGTCGTCAACGCGCGCCTGCTCCAGTCGAAGCGGTTGTTGCAGCGTCATATCGACGGGCGTTCCCGCATCGAGATAAAAATTGTGCGAGCGCGAGAGCATCACCAGCATTGCGGCCAAGCCAATCCCGCTGCCGACGGCCGTTCCGATCATCGTGGCCTTTCCTTTCTCGGGAGGCACACTCAGACTCGACGAGAGACATCCGGGCGGCGGTCCAGTGCAGCCGGGCGGAAGCGAGCTCGTGATGGTGCTGCTTTGCGAACTGGCAACGGAGTGGCCGATCAAGGCGCCGATCCCTGCGCCCGCCAGCGGCATCATAACCGCCCCGATCGCCTTCCCCTGCCCAGGATCTTTCAGAGCATAGCCCTCATTGCTCTCAAGGATCGCGGGTCCAGTGACCTGAGCGACATAGCCGTCGGGAAACGTGATCGACATCGATTGCAAACGAAGCTCGGCCCGGCCTCCTCGCATATCGAGTTTGTCGACCCGGCCTTGAACAAAGGTGCCGGGCGGCATGAGCACCTCGTTCTCGGAGTCCACGGGAGATGTGATCTGCGCATAAATGTCATCTCCGCGATGCACGTAGCGACTCTGAACTGGATGCGTGAGTACTAGAGCAAGCTGGGTGCCGGCAGGCAGTGTGACCATGCTGACTTTCGGTTCGGGTTGTGGTTGAGCTTGAGGTGGATCCTGCGCTCGCGCAGGTGTTGAGAAAGCGGCCAATGTTAGCGCGACGGTGGCCACAAGAGCAGCGGACGTTTTCATGGTTGGAGTAGGAGAATCTGAAAGTGATGCGCTTGTAAAACAGGAGCGAAGGTACGTCATGAGCACCTCCCCTCGAAAGCTTTTGAGTGGCGGCTTTCGATTTGTGCGAGTTATCGAAGAGAACCCGCGATCACTGCAATAGACTCGCGATTGCCCATGAACGATATCCATTCCATGAGTAAAGGTTTGCAAAGAGATGGTCGGGAATTGTAAAGCCGCGCTGGGCGCGGGGTTTGATGAGAAACGCCACATCGTGTTGACAAGGATGGTCAGTGTTTTGATTGTTCAGCGCGGAAGTAATCACGGTTGGAAAGTGTGAAGTTGAAACGGCATCTCGTAGAGACGTTGCTTGACGACTAGGCCTCGAGGAGGTCGGCGTAGAGGAATCCATCGCGTGTAACGACTTCGCCATTCTTGATCGGAATCGGGTGAGCGAACATCGGGCCAGCGTAGGCGAAGGTATGGAACTCGCCGTTCTCGGCGCACGGATCGACTCCGGCGGGAATGCGGCGCACGAGTTCGTGGTCGAGATCGCGGCCGGCGAAATCAGCGGGCAACTTCTTCGGGTCGACGCAGACGATGCGGGCGCGCAGTCCACCATCCAGCATTTCTGAAATCAGTTCGTGCGTGTTGCGTCCCCAGAGCGGAAACATCGGTTCGAGTCCGGTGCCGTGCAGGCGGTCTTCGCGATAGCGGCGAACATCTTCGAGAAAGAGATCGCCGAACGCGATGGCGGAAATTCCTTTTGCAACGGCTGAGCCGCACGCGGCGGACATCGCTTGCTCGTAGACTTCGTTGCTGCAGGGCCATGGCAGGGGAACTTCCCACAGCGGCAAACGGGCGGCGTCAGCTTGCGCCCTGAGCAGCGCGAGACGCGTGCCATGCATGGCGACGCGCTGGAAGTGCGCGTTGACGGTGGTGAGCAAGCCAACGACCTCGACTTCGTCGCTCTGATGGAGCAGGCGCTGGCGGAGTACGTGGAGAGTCCACGCGCTGTCCTTACCGCTGCTCCAGGAGAGAAGAATTTTCTTCACGATGACCAACTCGCGAATGCGTCGAGGCGGAAAAGAAAAGCGCGGGCGAGACCGCCCGCGCCACATTTTCAAAGGCAGTTGTTTACGCGTGAACCAGTTCTACTCCATAGATTGAGTGCCAACTGGTGGCGGCTTTCAGTTTGTCGTTGACGTTGTGGATGTTCTTTACGCCTTCGGTTTCGAGCCACTTGCGGAAGGCATCGGCGCCTTGCTTGGCGTAGATGGGAATGCCATCTTTCCACGTTGCGCGCCCGCAGAGAACACCGTTGAACTTCACTCCGGATTCTCCGGCGAGTTCGAGCGTCTCCGAAAACTCCGCATTGCTGACGCCCGCCGACAGGTAAATGAACGGCTTGGTGGCGACATTCGCGGCTGTGTGGAACAGGTCGATAGCTTCCTTCTTGGTGTAGGCCTTCGTCCCGCCAAAGCACTTCACGCCTTCGACGAACTTCATGTTCACCGGCACTTCGACCTTCAGCACGTCGACGCCATACCGATCTTTCGAGAACTCGCGCATGCTCTCGGTGACGATGTGCGGTTTCTTCTTGGCGTACTCAAGACCCTTCTCGTCCGCTCCCTCTTCGTAGCCGACGAACTCAAGGAAGTACGGGATGTCGTTGGCGCGGCATTCGTCGCCGATACGCTCCACCCATGCGTGCTTAATCTCGTTAACGTGCTTGGGATCGTCCGGGGTGTAGTAGAGAAGAATCTTCACGCAATCTGCGCCCGCTTCTTTCAGGCGGCGTGCGGACCAGACGTCGAGCAGATCGGGCAGGCGGCCGGGGCCAGTCTTGTCGTATCCCGTTTTTTCATACGCGAGCAGCAGGCCGGCGTTCTTGGCGCGCTTTTTCGAGGCGGGCAGTCCCCACTCGGGGTCCAGCAGGATGGCGGTCGCGTGCGGCGTGAGAACCTCTGTGACCAGCGTCTTGAACTCTTCCATCATGGCGTCTGTGACTTCGCCGCCCTTTTCCTTCGCAAGCGATTTTTGCAGGGAGCCGCGCTGGTCCATGGCTGCTGCAGCGATGACGCCGCGTTCGTTGGAGACTTTTTTGAGGCCGGCGAGTTTCCCGGGGGTAAGCTTCATGAGAAATCCTCCTATAGCGGATGGGATGAATGCGTGTGACCCCTCATTGTAAACCAACGACGCAGCTGGAACGTGATTGGAATCACACACGTGGGGCGGGAATTCCGGGTTAGGGACAGCGTTAGGTTGTCCAGTTCTGTACCTTAAGCCCACGCACGCGACGAAACTCCTTTTCATCATTCGTGATGAGCGTCAATCCCGAGGCCAGGGCGTGGGCGGCGATCCACAGGTCGTTGGCGCCGATCATTTCGCCTCTGGTCTCCAGATGAGCGCGGATGAACCCGTACACTTCGCCCGCCTTTTCCGGCAACGGCAGTGGCGGAATCAAGCGGAAGAATTCGCTGAGGATTTTCAGGGATGCTTCTCGCTGTGCGCTCTTGTTGGCCCCATATAGCAACTCCCCATAGGTGATGACAGAGATTGCGGCTTCACCCGGAGTGAGTTGGTCAAATCGCCGGAATACTTTTTCTGGCCTTTGCCGCCGAATGTAGATGCAGATGTTAGTGTCGAGCAGGTAGTGGGCTTCCACGGCTAAAGGCCTTTGCGCTTCTCTGGCAACTCCTTGTCGCGGTTGGGCAGGTTGAAGTCGTCGGGAAGGGAAGCGAGCAATTCGAAGGCGCGGGCCAAGGACTTTTCCTTCTCGCGGAGAATGACCTCGTCGCCGCGGCGAAAGATTTCGACTTCCTTGCTCTTGAACCGGAATTGCTTGGGCAGCCGTACGGCTTGGCTGTTGCCTGAACGGAATACGCGAGCCGTCCCCATGGATGGGCCTCCTTCAATGTATATACAAGAAGTATATACTTCCGTTGGAGCGAGCACAATGCGCGATCATACCAATGGTATAGTGGTATGACCGCTGCGCACGACTACCGATCGGCGCCATACGGGCTAAATTAACTATCCAAGTGGGGAGTTGCCTCGACCAACCGAACGTCGGGAGCAGGGCCAACATCCATACTTCTCATGCAAAGAGTGCGAGAAGTGAGGCACCCAGTTTACCCTATCCGGTACCTTATGTTGCTGTCGCGGTTTTCATAACGAAACGAGGACTCATCATCATGGCGATTGCAACGATCAATCCTGCTACGGGCGAAGTGATCAAAGCCTTCGAGTCGCTTTCAGACGCCCAGATCGAGAAGAAGCTGCAGCTGGCAGTGAGCGTGTTCAGGGCTGGGCGCAAGACGCCGATTGCCGAGCGCGCCAAGAGAATGCTCAAGGCGGCGGAGATTCTCGAACGTGACAAGGACAAGTTCGCCCATCTGATGACGCTCGAGATGGGGAAGACCTACAAGTCGGCAGTGGCCGAGGCGGTGAAGTGCACGACCGCATGCCGGTACTACGCCGAAAATACGGAGCGCATTCTGGCGGACGAAGTGGTTGAGACGGGCGCGAAGAAGAGTTTCATCCGCTATCTTCCGATCGGGCCGATTCTGGCGGTGATGCCATGGAATTTTCCCTTCTGGCAAGTCTTTCGCTTTGCAGCGCCGGCATTGATGGCGGGCAACGTTGGCCTGCTCAAGCATGCGTCGAATGTGCCGCAGTGTGCGCTGGCAATTGAAAGCATTTTTCTCGAGGCGGGATTTCCCGAGGGCTCGTTTCAGACGCTGCTGATCGGATCGGGTGCGGTCGACGCGCTGTTGAATGATCCGCGCGTCGTCGCTGCGACGCTGACGGGAAGTGAGCAGGCGGGAATTCAGGTGGGCATGGGCGCGGCCAAACGCATCAAAAAGGTTGTGCTGGAGTTGGGCGGGAGCGATCCATTTATCGTGATGCCCAGCGCCGATCTCAACGCCGCGGTCGAAACCGCGGTGACCGCGCGCGTGCAGAACAATGGACAGTCCTGCATCGCAGCCAAGCGCTTCATTGTGGCTGAGCCGATTGCGGCGGAGTTTGAAAAGAAGTTTGTTGCGCGCATGAAGAGCCTGCAGGTAGGTGATCCGTTTGACGAAAAGACGGAGCTTGGTCCGCTGGCCACGCCTTCCGGCGTCACCGATCTCGACGCTGACGTGCAGAAGTCGGTCAAGGCCGGGGCGAAGGTGCTGACCGGGGGACATCCGCTGAAACGTCCGGGGAACTACTATGCGCCGACGGTGCTCACCAATGTTCCGAAGGATTCGCCGGCGTATGGAGAAGAATTTTTCGGCCCGGTAGCGTCGATCTTCCGCGTGAAAGATGTGGATGAGGCGATCAGGTTGGCGAATGACGTGCGCTTCGGCTTGGGTTCCAGCGTGTGGACGAACGACGAGAAAGAGCGCGAGCGCTTCATCAACGAACTAGAGGCCGGAATGGTGTTCGTGAACAAGATGGTCGCCTCCGATCCTCGGATTCCGTTTGGAGGAGTGAAAGCTTCCGGGCACGGGCGCGAGTTGGGACTGGTCGGGATTCGCGAGTTCGTGAATGCAAAGACGGTGTGGATCGCTTAGAGCAGTATTCAGTACTTGGTTCGTGGTTAGTGCCCTTCGCTCGTCTCAGGGGCCTGCGTAGTGATTCCTGGCTGAGTTGTGCCGGGCTCTTCGGACAACAGGGCGAGCCAGGGGCATTCGTCGGCATCGAAGCGATGAACGGCGGCCTGCATTTTTTCTCCGGCATGATCGTAGCGGATCCAGACCACGCGGAATCGTGCTTTCTTGCCGGCAAAGAGAATCCCGATCACATCGCCGGACGCGAGTTCGGCATCGAGCCCTGACAGAAGTGCTCCGCTCAGGCTGACGTCGCGCGCGCGGGCAGTTTGCAGAAAGCGTTCGCCCCGGGTATCGACTCCCCAAACCTGCAGAGGCAGGTCGACTTCGGAGCGATGTTCTCGCCGGCGGTCTTTTATTTGTGTCGGCATTTGCATTTGAATGATCCGCATACCGATCGTTCCGCCTCAGACAGTCGTTCTCGACGGCATTGTGAACATCCAGGCTAGTGGTGGAAGGCGGCCATCAGGGCCAGCTTTGGGTTCGATACCTGGAGCCAAAATGCCAATCGATGTGCCCAACGGTATCGTTGATATCTACAGGAGTAAAGATACCCTGCAAGGATGTTAGAAAAAATTTAGAGACGGGGCGTTTCGTTTTGGGACGGACTGGAACAGGAAATAGATCTAGCGTCGCGGGACGAAGCCGTTCTGCTCCGACTCGCTTCGCTCGGGGAGGACCCTTCGACCTCGCTCAGGCCAAGCTGCGTCCGTCCCTCCACATCTTATTGCCTTAGCGTCAGGGCGTTTAGCACGGCTTGCTGTTTGGCGATCAGGTGCTGCACTCCTTGCTTCGCGAAGGCGATCATCTTCGCCAGTTGCTGGTCGTCGAAGACCTGGTGTTCGGCGGTGGCCTGGACTTCCACCATCTTGTGGCCGGCCGTCATGACGAAGTTCATGTCGACGTCGGCGCGCGAGTCTTCTTCGTAGGCGAGGTCGAGCAGAACTTCTCCGTCGACGATTCCCACGCTCACCGCGGCGACGAAATCCTTCAGCGGGACCGCCGTCAGAGTTCCGGCATCCACCAATTTTTCCAGAGCGAGGCCTAGCGCGACGAAGGCGCCGGTGATCGACGCCGTGCGCGTGCCGCCGTCGGCCTGGATCACGTCACAGTCGATCCAGATGGTGCGCTCGCCAAGGCGTGTGAGATCGGTGACGGCGCGCAGGCTGCGTCCGATGAGGCGCTGGATCTCGTGAGTGCGTCCGCTTTGGCGTCCCTTGGAAACCTCGCGCGGAGTGCGGGTCAGCGTGGAGCGCGGCAGCATGCTGTATTCGCTGGAGATCCACCCTTTGCCGGTGTTGCGCATGAATTGCGGGACGCTCTCTTCGATCGACGCGGTGCAGATGACACGCGTGTTGCCGACCTCAATGAGGACGGAGCCTTCGGCAGTGGTGATGAAATCCGGGGTTAGGAGTACGGGGCGGAGTTGGTCCTGGGAACGATTATCCGAGCGATAGAACATGATAGGGCGATTGTAAATGATTGAGGAAAAAGGAACTGCCATTGTTGACAGTAGATATATCTAACGATATAGTTAACGACATGAATTGGATTTTCAGGTTTTGAAATGTCGGGAATACGACGCCTTTGGAACTTGAAGCTCCGAAAACTTGAAACTGTGACAAAGGAGTTTGTTTATGTACGGAAGATGTGGAAGTTGGTGGCGTGGCGGGATGGGATCGTCGTTCATGGGAGGTGGCTTTCCCTGGGGACGTGGCGGTCGATGGGGGCGATTCTTTGGGCCGGGAGAAATCCGGCTGGCATTGTTGTCGATGCTGGAGAGCGGTCCGAAGCACGGCTATGAGTTGATGAAGGAACTCGAGACGAAATCCGGCGGCATCTATAAGGCGAGCGCAGGGGCGATTTATCCGGCGCTGCAGCAGTTGGAGGATGAAGGCATGGTGACATCGGACACGGCCGCAGGGAAGCGCACCTACTCGCTTACCGATGCTGGCAAGGCCGAATTGCAGCGCGAGGCCGAGACGGTGAGGAAGATATGGCAACGCGCCGAACAGGCGGGCGACTGGGCTCCGTGGATCGGAATGGAAGGCGCGGAGGTGATGCGTCCGGCGGCGGAAGTGATGAAGGCGGCGCTCAAGTCGGCGACTCGCGGATCGCACGACTCGGCGAAGATCGCAAAGATTCGGGAAATTCTGGAGCGGACGAAGACGGAGATCGAAGGGCTGGAGAAGCAGAGCTAGCGGTCTGATTTCCGCACGCAATTCTTCTCGCTTCGCGCTTCGCAACGGCGACGATCATCGTGACAATTCCCCGGCCTCACGTGTTGTTCTAGCCGTGAAGGTCTCTCGAAAAGCAACGGCTCCACTTTGTGGAGCCGTTGCTGCGTCTGAGGGCGTTACGCTTGACCAAAATTTTCTTACGGGGACTGGAGTTGGGTGGCTACTTGATTTACCGCGGTTACATCGTAGAAAGACGAGAGATCCGCGTGGCCCGCCAGCGTTTGGCGTTCTTTGCCGTCGACCAGGATTTTTACCTTCAGAATGCCGGGCGTGTTGGCGGAGATAGTGTGAATCAGGGATGCGACCGTGAGTTCCTCGACGAGGACTCCGGAGCGATGCGTGTCGGCGAAGGCGGAGTTCAGGTCGATGACGGCTTCGCCGGGATCAACCAGGTAGACGCTACGCACTTCAGAACCAGGTCCGAGAACGTGCGGCGAAGACTTATCGAGATAGAGCGAGACGAGCGCGCGAAGCAGTTCCTCGGCGCGCTGTTGGCGTCCGGAGGGCAGAGGAATCTGGGCTGACGTCGCTTGGAGGGTGCCATCGTCGTCGTGTGCGACGAAGAGGGTGACGCGCTCGGTGGGTCCGGCCACTGGAGGCGCAAGTGGGCGCGTGTCGGTGGAGGCGACCGGCGCCGCGGTCACCGTCTTGCGCATGTGCCAGGCGTAGCTGCCCAGACCCAAAGCGGCGACCAGCAGAACGACCATCGCGATGATGAAGTGGCGAGGGATCATGGGCGATCGCTCCGCTGGGTGTCGGCCACACAGATGCTGTCACGACATGACCTCAAACGAACGTTCCTACTTCTCGCGCAAAGTGCGCGCGAGAAATGAGGCACCCGTCGTTCTTCTTGTACCGGGTTCATTGGGCGGCTCCAAGTTGGTCATGTGTTGCCGCGATGGCAGTCGCTACGGCGCTGGTGACTAGTTGTTGATAGTCGGGCGCGGTGAGTTGGGTGACGTCGGAACCTTGGGGCGCGACTTCGATAGCGATGGCCGGTCCGGTCACGTTGTTCAGCGGACGCAAAGGCGCGCCTAAGGCGCGAACAGGAATCTGGCGCTTCTGCAGTTCGGCCGCGATCGCGGTGGCCGCGCTACGGCTTAGAGGCAGGGCAGCATGCTGAGCTACGCTCCAGGCGCGGAATGGACCGCGGTCGTCCGCTCCTTGTCCTTGTGCGTCGTCTCCGTAGGGAAGCAGCGCGGTGTAGACGCGCACGCCGTGGCCGCTGGATGCCGCGTGTACGGCGATGTAAATGGCGGCACGATCGGCGTTGGCGAAGACGGCGCGCTGGTCGAGCGAGAGGTTGGCGTCGGAGTCGCGGAGCACAAGCGTGGTGATTCCACGGCTCTCGAGTTCCTGCCGCAGGCTCCGGGCGAGCGCGACCGTGACGTCTTTCTCGAGAAGCGAACTGCTCAGAGTTTCTCCATAATCGTCGCCGCCGTGGCTGGCATCGACAACCGCGAAGTACCGTCGGAAGACCTGCGGTGCAGGAGTCGCGGTCGTGCTGGGAGGGGCGGTGGACGCGACTCCCGCCGCGGGTTGCGTTGCATTCTGCGCGACCGAAGCCGCGACGGACGATGGAGTGATCGTGACGGTGCGTCCGTCATTGCTGAAACTGGCAATCAGCGGGATTGACGAATTCACTGTGACCACGGCCGTTCCGTTCCCCTCGCTATAACTGGCCGAGGGAATGACTTTGCTGCCGAAGGTGAGCGTCGGCGATGCTGGAGCAACCACCGGCTCGCGCGAGAAAGTCATGCGTAGCTTGCCCGGCTCGGTCGCAATCATGGGATTGACCGGCGCAGTGAAGTTGAAGACCAGGCGCGTGGGACTCTGACTGGAAAGCGATGCGGTGAAGTGCGTCGCCACGCTGCCGATGAAGAGGCGTCCGGCGTCCTCATGCAGGTTGACCGGCCCTCCCAGAAAACGTGGCAGCACGGCGGGCAGCGAGGAGACGGGGATGAGTCCGCGATTATTTTCGACGACGAATTTTGCGCCGAGATCAGCATCGCGACCTTGAATGCGGGCGCGAGTCTTGCCGACCTGGAAGTCTCCTTCCACGTTGTTGTAGCGCAGGCGCCACCGCGCGCCGTCGGCTTTGGCGGTCACCTTGCCGAGAGGCTCGAGCACTTCGAGCAGGCCGACATAGTCGCGCCCGTCGCGCTGGACGAGTGGGAGAGAGTAGTTGGCGGCGACGGAGTAGACAGACAGATGTTTCTCGGGCGCGGCGCCGGAGAGCAGCAGAGTCGAGAGCAAGACGAGTGACGCAGTTACAGTTAGAGCGGAGTATTTTCGTAGTCCCCGCTTCTCGCGCAAAATGCGCGCTAGAAACGGGGCACCCGGATTCTTCCGATTTCCTTCAATCCAGCGCATATGCGGCGAGCCCGCTCAGGAGTTTGGGATAGAAATCGGTGGACTTCTGGGGCATGACTTCGCCGGCGAAGGCTACGTCGCGCACCTGGTGGACGGGGCAAGGATTCATGAGAAACGCGATGTTGGCCGTGCTTTTGCCCGACCCTTCTCCTCGGGTTCTTTCTCCTCTAACCATCGCCAGCGCTTCCGAGGCCTCGCGAATGTAGGAAAGGTTCTGCTGGTTGCGAATCGATTCTTCCGACAGATTCAGCACGCCTTCGAGCAGGCACTTGTGCAGTTGCACGACATCGAGTGATTGCTGGCGCGGGGAGAGTCCCGCCAGCCGCGGCGATCCACCCTTGGGCGAATGCAGGACGAACGCTCGGTTTGCCGTGACGGCAAGCAGCGCGGTTCCGCCGCGTCCCCGCTCGCGGAGAATCGCGGTGGCGCGGGCAGCATCGAGAGTCGGGTCGACCTCTTCCACTTCAAAGTAGGCGCGGCTGGCGTTGCAGAAGTCGTCCACGGAGAAAGATGCGAGCGAGTGGACGACACGATGCGTCGGCAGAACCAACAAGCCGGGATTGTTCATGTTGACGAAGGTCATCATCACGAATTCGTAGGGGGCGTCAGTCTTGGAAGTCGCACCCGCTGCAGCGCGGCATTGATTCCGGAAGTTAAGCGCAGTTTCGTAGCGGTGATGACCGTCGGCGATGACGAGTTTCTTGTCCCGCATCTTCTCCTGAACGGACGCAACCAAGGCGGGGTCCGAGACCTGCCAGACTCGGTGGATGACACCATATTCGTCCTTCACTTCGATTGCCGGGGTGCTGTTCGGGGTTGGCGTGAGCACGGAATCGATCTCCCCGGCGTCCTCGTAAAGCAGGAAGAGCTGTTCATAGTGGACACGCGTGGCACGGAGCAGGTCGAGGCGGTCGGCCTTGGGCTTCGCCAGCGTCTGCTCGTGGCGGAAGACGACTTTAGCGGAGTAGTCCTCGACTCGGCCGAGTGCGATGAATCCGCGGCGCTCGAATGTAGCTCCCGAGGGCGCCGTGAAAGTCTGCGAAGAGGCGTAAATCGAAGGCGCCGAGTCCTGCCGCAGGATTCCCTGCGCCCGCCAGTCCCGCGAATACGCCGCGGCCCGCGAATATACATTGTCTGCCTGATTGTCGGGCTCGCGGTGACCGAGGATGATTCGTACCAGGTTATATGGGCTGGCAGCGTAGTAGCCTTCCTGCATCGCAGGGGTGATTTTGTCGTAGGGTTGGGTCACCACCTGCGAGGCGGAGACACGTTGCAGATCGTAGCGGAGTGCGCGAAAAGGAAGTATGTCAGCCATATCTTGTTGGAAACCTTTGATTGTAACAAGTTAGGTCCGGAGGCCGGGAACGCGCGCCGGTCGGGCAATTTCGCCGATCGCCCACGAGCCGGTGGCATTTGGGGATATGTCTCTGATTTTTGACAAAATCCCTGCGTCGCCCGGTGAAAGCTGTGATAACATCCGCGGCATTGAGGTATTTATGGCCCGCCTAAGAAGTGCAGGGCGCCGGTCATCTCGCCCGAAGGCCCTAGTCCGAAGTGGCTCTCCGGCTCTCTCCTGGGACCCGACCGATATCGGGCTGCGCAAAAATCTTTCACGGGTGATCGTCATGCGGTTGTCGGCGGGGCTTGTTCTAACTCTGTTTGTATTCGTGTGCCTGGGCGCTCCCGCGTTCGGGCAGACCGACGTGAATGACGTTCACGTTCAGCCGCGCGAGCTGGAGAAAGCAAAAGAGGCTCCCAAGCCGGATCTGCTTGCCTCCAGTGGGCTAACCGCGCATGTCCGGCCGCTCAAAGTCGACGTCGACCTGGTGCTGGTTCCAGTCACGATTACCGATCCGCTGAACCGATTGGTCACGGGACTGGAGAAGCCGAACTTCCAGCTTTTCGAGGGCAACGCCCCACAGGAAATTCGGAGTTTCTCGAGTGAAGATGCGCCGGTATCGCTGGGCGTGATCTTTGATTCGAGCGGCAGCATGAGCAGCAAGATGGACCGGGCAAAAGACGCCGTCATTGAGTTCTTCAAAACGGCCAATCCGCAGGACGAGTTTTTCATGATCACCTTTTCGGATGAGCCCGAAGAGGTGACCGACTTCACCAGTTCAGTGGACGAGATTCAGAACAAGCTGGTATTTGCGGTACCGCGGCGCCGTACCGCGCTGCTCGACGCCATTTACATGGGCGTGAGCAAAATGCGCGAGGCCAAGTATCCCAAGAAGGCGCTGCTCATCATCTCCGATGGCGGCGACAATCACAGCCGTTACACCGAAGGCGAGATCAAGGCGCTCGTGAAGGAAGCCGATGTGATGATCTATGCGATCGGCATCTACGACCGCTACGCGTCGGCGCAGGAAGAGCGACTCGGTCCGCAGTTGCTCAGCGAGATCACCGAACTCACCGGCGGCCGCGCGTTCACCATCGATAACCCGAATGACCTGGGCGACGTGGCGACCAAGATTGGCGTGGAACTGAGGAATCAGTATGTCCTGGGCTACCGTCCGAGCAAAGTCGTACGCGACGGCAAATGGCGTAAGATAAAAGTCAAGTTGCTGCCACCGAAAGGATTGCCGCCTCTACGGGTGTATGCCAGGACGGGATATTACGCGCCTGTTGAATAGGGCCGCGAAGGTACTGTTTCTTCTTGCGTTTGTGATCTGGGCCGGGCCGCAGGTGGGCACGTCGGCCTGGTCGCAGTCTGCCGCGCCTCAAAGCGGCAAACCCGCCGATCCTCCTCCCGCAACAACTCCTTCTGGTACTCCTTCCACCGATACACCGCCTGCTCAGGAATCCCAGCAGAAACCGGAGAGTCAGAACAAGAAGCTGGAGGATCAGGGAGTCTTCGTCTTCAAGAAGGACGTGGACGAAGTCCTGCTGCACGCCACCGTGCAGGACGACAAGAACCACATCGTGACCAACCTCGACCGCGGGGCCTTCACCGTTTTTGAAGATGGCAAGGCACAGAACATCATTTCGTTTCATCACGAAGACATTCCGGTCGCGATGGGAATCGTGATCGATAACTCCGGGTCGATGCGCGAGAAGCGGAGCAAGGTGAACCAGGCGGCGTTGAATCTGGTGCGGTCGAGCAATCCAAAGGATGAAGTTTTCGTCGTGAACTTCAATGACGAATATTATCTCGACCAGGATTTCACCAACGATCTGCTGAAGCTGAAAGAGGCGCTGGAGAAAATCGATGCTCGTGGCGGCACAGCGCTCTACGATGCCGTCGTGGCGTCGGCGGAGCATCTGAAGCGCAACGCGCGGCTCGATAAGAAAGTGTTATTCGTGGTCACGGACGGCGAGGACAACGCCAGCAACGAAACGCTGGAGCAGGCCGTGAAGCAGTTGCAGGAAGAAAACGGGCCGTCGGTGTATGCGATCGGAATTCTCGGAGACGAAGAACATCCCAAGCGGGCGAAGAAGGCGCTCGACATCATTGCCGAGCGAACCGGCGGTATCGCATTTTTTCCGAAGACCCTCGATGAAGTTGACGAAATCAGCAAGACGGTCGCGCGCGACATCCGGAATCAATATACGATCGGCTACAAGCCGACGAAGCCGCGAGGAGAAGGCGGCTTCCGCATGGTGCGCGTTGAGGCCAAGGCCAAGGGCCACGGGAAGATGACCGTGCGCACCCGCAGCGGATACTATGCCGGTCCCCAGCCGGCAGGCGCTGCGGGCCGATGATGTTCCGAATCCGGGTTCTGCGGTCCTGAGGGCGCCCGGCCACATTCGTTTCGAGCGTCCTCTAGCCCTCAGCGGTTCGGGTCAAAGGGGATCGTTACTTCATTGACGGTCTTCGACGGAGCTGGCGCGTAGACCCATCTTCGGATAGCAGCGGCTGCCGCGTCTCCGAGAACGGGATTTCCTCCCATCAACTCTACGGCCTCCACGCCTCCGTTCGGCGCAATCGTTACTTTCAGACGCACCGTGCCGCCGATGTGATTGGTGCGAAGCGTAGACGGGTAGACAGGCTCGACGCGCGTGATCAGTTTTCTGGAGCCATCGTTTTCCATCCCGAGGATCGCCAGCGTTTTTACTCCTTCGGCGCTCATTTCGGAGCTGACATATCCGATCGCTCCTCGCGTTTTTGCGACATACGCCGCAATCTCTTCATCGGAACTGAGCGTTTTCGGCATCGCCCCTTTGCCGGTGAAGACCAGCGTCCGATAGTAATTCTGGAGATCGGAGTCAGTCTTTCCCAGATAGTCCCGAACGAAGGCTGAGTGTGCGCCGCCACCCTTGCTGACGACCGGCTCCACATGGGAGCCGTCGCGGAGTGAACTGCTCTCCTCGAGGAACACGCTCCTGAGTTCAGCCGACGAAATCGAATCGGCCTTAACGCTGGGATTGGCAATAATCTTGACGTTCCCCGCATTTGCCGCTCCCACCATTAGCGGCACCAGGCTGGCAGTCGCGATAAAGATCTTGAGATACTTCGTCGCATTCTTCATGGATGATTCCTTGTCTAGAAGTTGAATCCACCCTTGACCACCAGGGCATTCGTGTTTGGCTTCAGGCCTTGCGGGTTATTGATCATGTAGAAGCCGATGGGCGAGACCGCCGGATAGCCGTATCCGTCGATGAAGTGACCCTCGATCTTGAGGTTGAAATACCGGTTAATGTCGATTCGCCCGGTTACAACCTTGTCATAGTCGTGGCCTGTTCCCGCCGGAACGAGGTTGGGGATCGGGAACGAAACCCAATAGCTCGAGTAGTAGGAACCGACCTGCATCCGCTTGATAATCCGATAGGCGCCCGCTACGTACCACGCGTGAACGTTGATCTGGCTTTCGTTGACGCCGGGTGTTCCCGTGTCATCCCACGAGCGGCGGAATTCGGCGTCGACCAATAGCTTCTTCCATGTGTACTCGCCATAGAACTGGTTGATCCAGTCCGCATTATCGGAGGAGTTGATCGGAATCGGACCACCAGGCGAGTTGTAGACGTAAGAATTCGTGTTGAGTTGATTCAGACGCGATGCGCCAATCAGCAAGCCTTTGAGAGGCGTCTGCCAGCGCAGGTCGCCGCCATATTGCAATCCGGCGAGACTCTTGAAAACCAACCCGTCGCTGTTGATGAGGTAAGCAACGCCGCCATGAGGGCTGTTGCTGCGGTGACCGGCATAAGCCGTGTAGGAGAGCGAACCATATTTCGAGCCGAGGCGGATGTCGCCGAAGAGGTCGCCACCATCGTGGGCGATGGTCGAATCCCGCACATCGATCGAGTACATGCTCTGCGGCAACAGTGCGAACGGATGCAGAAAGTCGAGGTCTTGCGTGTCGTTATAAAGCCCTACCACCGTCTTAACCCTGCCTCCGCGGATGCCGAACCAGGGTTTGAACTTGTACTGGGCGAAGGCCCAATCCAGACTCGGATACCATCTTCCAATTCCGCCGAGGTTACGGTCGTAGAGTTGCGCGCCGATCCGGAATTTGTCGGTGATTTGTGTGGACGCGTTCGCTCCAAAGTCCGAAAACTCGCCGCTGCCGAAGTTGCTGGTGTACATCGTCAGCCAGTTGTTGTCGTTGGTGTGGACGAATCCCTGGGTAGCGAACCCGTGAATCTGAATATTGCGATCAAAAAGTTTGAAATCTTGCGCTAGTAATGGGATTTGGAACACACAAAGGCACACGAACATCACGCCAATCATTCGGCGATGCATAGGGCTTCCTCGAAGTACCTAGATTTTGAGAACCTGTACAGCAAAAGGCCCGCACTTATTGGGTATGGTTCCTTTTACTAATCTTCGGCGCGAGCGCCAAGATGACCGAAGTATTGTCGTTTCGGTGAACGATCGAGTGAGAGGACACGTTGAAAACAGATCCGGGTTCTAGAGGCGGGTCCTGGGATGAAGAGAGGGAGGCGCGGGTTGACTTCCTATTGTAGAGACGTAACTTGTTATGTCTTTCCGCCCCGGGTCATAAACGGCGAGCGATGGCACCCCGTCCATGACCCGTTTCGGCCGCTCGCGTAGACGCTGCAACCAACGTCTCTACGATTACTTTTCGAGCATTTGCGCGGCTGATTCGATCAGTGCCGCTTCATCGTTCAGGGCTTTCGCCACGCGCACGATTTCCTGGTCGGCCTCTGCATACCTTTTCTGCTCGATTCCTTCCCGCACAGTCGGAACCGTCTTCACGTCGTATCCGCTGTAAACGCCTGGAGCATAAATAAGATGCTTGTACCACGGGCGCCGCGGAAGGCCGTCATCGTTGGTCAGTTTGCGCTCACTCTCGATGAGGCTCTGGTTCAATGTGTGCAGCGATTCCGCTTGATCACCACGCAACGTCGCCTGCTTCTTCGACCAGGCCTTCTGGTAGTGCTCGGCGCTGCGCGTGAGTGATTCGACGGCATTCTCCATGGGCGCGAAATTCAGGTGCGGCGGAACTTCTTCCCTTGGCGGCGCAACCGTAGGCCGCCTCGGATCGAGCGTCGCCTTGAAGACGCCTTCGTCCAATTCCTTGTTGCGCTCGCTGATTTCCTCCTGCTTGTCGGCCAGCAACTTCTTCAGATCCTTCGTGTATTTCTGAATGGTGTCAGCAAAATCGACGAAGTCGAATGGCAGAACGTCAGCATCGGCAAGCCGCATCACAGATGTACCGGCGGTCTGCGACAGGGCGCGGCCGTAAACGAAGTCGTAGTCAGAAAAATGCGTGTACCAGTAAAAATCGTCATAGATGGAATGGTAGATGCCTTGCTCGTCCTCGCCTCCATAACCCAGGTCCAGCGTGGCGATGCCGAGATGATCGAGGAACGCGGTGAAGTCAGTTCCCGATCCGAGCGCGTTGATGCGCAGATCGGCGCGCTCGCGAAACTCCTTGCGCTCGTCGGCAGACTTGGCCTGCGCAATGTCGGCCAACTGCAGCCGCTGCCAAACCGACAACTTCGTCTCGGGGTCTTCGATGTCGTGCGCGACTCCGTTGATGAAGTGTTCCAGGGAATGCGATCCTCCCATCGAGAGAAGGCCGCGATCGTTGCCGTCGCTGTTGATGTAGACGGCGGCGTGCTGTCGTAGTTCGTCGGCGTGTGCCTCGGCCCATTCCGTCGAACCGAGCAGCATGGGCTCTTCGCCGTCCCACGCCGCGTAGATGATGGTTCGGCCTGGCTTCCAGCCCTGCTTGAGCAAGAGTCCGAGCGCGCGAGCTTCTTCGAGCAGCGGGGCCGTGCCTGAGAGCGGATCTTCGGCGCCGTTGACCCAGGCATCGTGGTGATTGCCCCGCACGATCCACTCATCGGGCGCGACGCTGCCGGGAATTTTCGCGATGACATCGTTGACCGGCTTGAGATCCCAGTTGAACTCAAGCTTCAGATGAACGGTCGCGGGCCCGGGGCCAACGTGATAGGGAATCGGCAGGCTCCCGCGCCACTCGTCCGGCGCCATCGGCCCCTTCAGTGCGGCGAGCAGAGGCTGCGCGTCGCCGTAGGAAATCGGGAGCACGGGAATCTTCGTGATGCTCTTCGCTTCGCTGCGCGAAAGTCGTGGATGTTCTGGCGACGCGACATAGCCGGGCGTGAGCGGGTCTCCGGGATTCGATGACGCGAAATCCATAACGCTGCCGCGCTGCACGCCATCGGGATTGCGCATCGGGCCTTGGGGAAAAACGTTGTCGCGCGTGTAGCCGTCATCCTGCGGCTCGGAGTAAATGAGGCATCCGACCGCCCCATGTTCAGCGGCAACTTTCGGTTTCACTCCGCGCCACGAATGGAGGTACTTCGCGATCACAATCTTTCCCTTCACTGAAATCCCCAGCCGGTCGAGCTTTTCGTAGTCCTCGGGCAGTCCGTAGTTGACGAAGACTAGCGGCGCGGTCACGTCGCCGTCGATCGAATATGCGTTGTACGTGGGAAGCTGCTCGGATTTCTGATTCGATGTCGGATCGACCGCCAGCGCCGGCTCTTCCAGCTTCGCCGTGAACTTCGTCGGCGCGGTCATTTCCAGCACGCGAACTTTGGGCGTTGGAAAGAGCACGTCGAAGGTCTCAATGTGCGCATCGAGTCCCCATTCCTTGAAGCGGGCGAGAATCCACTCGGCATTCTCTTTATCGTAGGGCGATCCGACGTGATGCGGACGCGCGCTGAGATGTTTCATGTACTCGCGAAGATTGGCGGGTTCGGGGATGCCGCGAAATTTCGTCTCCCACTCGCGCTCGGTCTGGCTGGAGCGTGTCGAGTAGCCGGAGAGGGGAGTATCGTCGCCTGCAAACATCGTCGACGGAAGAATGAGCGTGAAGACCAACAGCACTGCGGCCAGACGTCGCATGCGTTTCCTTTCGTGTCTTCTTAACTGTAACGGCGGTGGGGGGAATTATAGCCGCACGCGAGGATTGCTGTGCGTAAACAGCTGTCTACCTGGAGGTCGATACACATTCGACGACACTGCGGGTCACGGGTTGGCTGCGCACGATTGACGAGTTCCGCTCCACCTCGTAACCTGTAACGTGTGCTTAAAAAGCTCTGAAATGTCCCGCCTGCGCGTCGCCGACGACATCACCCAACTGGTCGGCGAAACTCCCATGTTGCAGTTGAAGCGCTTGGTACCAGCCGGCTCTGCCGATGTGTTCGCCAAGTTGGAGTATCTGAATCCGGGTGGCAGCGTAAAAGACCGCGCTGCAATCGGGATCATTCGCCGCGCCGAGAAGGAAGGGAAGCTCTCGCCGGGCGGCACGATCGTCGAAGCGACCGCAGGTAACACCGGCATCGGGCTGGCGCTGATCGGCGTGAATCGCGGATACAAAGTTCGCCTATTCGTGCCGGAGAATTTTTCGCAGGAAAAAGTGATCATCATGCGCGCCCTCGGTGCAGAGGTGACGCGCACTCCCGACGCCGATGGAATGATGGGTGCGATTCGCGCGGCAAAGGAAGTGGTCGCGGGCGATCCGCGCGCATTCATGGCGGGTCAGTTCGAAAACCTCGCCAACCCTGACTATCACTACGAAACCACGGCACCAGAAATCTTCGAGCAGATGAGCGGCAATGTCGATGCGGTCGTGATTGGCTGCGGTACGTGCGGAACTTTTTCTGGAGTCGCGCGCTATCTGAAGGAGAAACTACCTCATGTGCAAGCGTTCGCCGTCGAAACGCAAGGATCGGTTCTAGGAGGCGGGCAGCCCGGGCCGCACAAGGTAGAAGGAATTGGAGCGAGCTTCATCCCGAAGACGTTCGACCGGTCGGTTTGCAACGAAGTGATCGCAGTGTCGGATGAGGATGCATTCCGCACGGTGAAGGTGCTCGCCGCGAAAGAAGGAGTGCTGGCGGGATCGAGTGGCGGCGCCGCCGTCTTCGCATCGCTGAGCGTCGCGAAGAAACTCGGAGCAGGAAAGCGCGTCGTCACGATCATTCCTGATTCGGCCGAGCGCTATTTGTCCAAGAAAATTTTCGAAGGCGGCATGTAGTCGCAGATCTCTGATTCACAATCATGAAAAACAATAAAAAGTTCGGTTTCGCAACACGTGCGATTCATGCCGGGCAGGAGCCCGATCCCCTCACTGGCGCGGTCACCGTGCCGATTTATCCGACGTCAACCTATGTGCAGCAAGGCATCGGCGAGAACAAGGGATACGAGTACTCGCGCGTGTCGAATCCCACGCGCGCGCGGCTCGAAGAAAATCTGGCGGCGCTCGAGGGCGGAGTCGCCGCGCGCGTCTTCGGCAGCGGCATGGCCGCAATCAATGCAATCGTGACCATGCTGAAGTCCGGCGACCATGTGGTCTGCGGCAATGACCTCTACGGCGGTACTCCGCGCCTGTTCAACAACGTCATGACCGGCTTCGGCCTGGAGTTCACTTACGTCGATAGTTCCGAGGCCGAGAACGTGGAGCGTGCGATCCGCAAGAACACGCGCATGGTTTACGTGGAGACGCCGACGAACCCGCTGATGCGGCTTACGGATCTGGCCGCTGTCAGTTCCATTTGTCGACGCAAGAAAGTTGCGCTCGTGGTTGACAACACGTTCATGTCTCCATACTTTCAGCAGCCGCTTGCGCTGGGTGCGGACATGGTCGTGCACTCGACGACGAAATTTCTCAACGGCCACAGCGATGGCTTGGGTGGAGTCGTGGTGTGCGCCCATGAAAAGGACGCGGAAAAGCTGGCTTTCCTCCAGAAAGCGGCCGGAGCGATTCTGTCTCCCTTCGAATGCTGGCTCGTGCTGCGCGGTGTGAAGACGCTGGCCGCACGCATGGAAATTCACGACCGCAGCGGCCGAATCGTCGCCGATTTCCTAGCCAAGCATAAGAAGGTGAAGACGGTTCTCTATCCTGGATTGGCCGATCATCCGCATCATCTGCTTGCCAAGCGCCAGATGAGTGGCTTTGGAGCGATGATCACCTTCGAGACTGGTTCGCTCAAGAACGCGAACAAGATGCTCAAGAAGGTGCGTGTGTGCTCGCTGGGCGAATCGCTGGGCGGCGTCGAGACCCTGATCTCGCATCCTGCGACCATGACTCACGCCGGTCTTGGCGCGAAGGGACGCAAGGCCATCGGCATCACTGACGGCATGGTTCGGATTTCCGTGGGCATCGAAGATGTGGACGACATTCTCGACGACTTGGATCAGGCGTTGAGCGCGATTTAGAACCCTTTGCCGCGGATTTACGCGGATGCCACGGATAAACCCTTAAGCTGGAAGACCTCTTTGCTCTAACTTTATGATGAGCGACAAACTTCAACCCAGCTCGCGCGAGTGGAATTCTGGCGTGTACCACCGGCTTTCGGGTCCGCAAGTCAGCTGGGGCAAGAAAGTTTTGTCGCGGCTTCGGCTACGCGGCGATGAAGTCGTGCTCGACGCCGGATGCGGCACCGGACGTCTCACCGCAGACCTGCTTGAGGCCCTGCCGCACGGGCGCGTGGTCGGAGTGGACCTCTCGCAAAACATGCTGGCTTCGGCGCGCGAGCATCTCGCGCAATTTGGAGATCGCGTCAGTTTGCTGTTGTGTGACCTTCAGCATCTTCCCTTCGAGCAGGCGTTTGACGGAATCGTGAGCACCGCGGCATTTCATTGGGTGCTCGATCATGATCGCTTGTTTGCAAACCTGCGCCGGGCACTCGTTCCCGGAGGATGGCTCGAAGCTCAGTGTGGCGGCGGTCCTAACCTGGTGCGATTGCGCGGACGCGCCGATGTGCTCGCGGCCACTCCAAAGTTTGCAGAATTCTTTGCGGGCTTCCGTGAACCATGGCTCTATCAAAACGCGGAAGATGCGGCCGACTGCCTGCGCCGTGCGGGGTTTGTTGAGGTCGAAACCTCTATCGAGCCTGCGCCCACGGTCCTTGACGGCGCTGAACACTACAAAGAGTTCGTCCGCAACATTATTTTGCGGAGGCATTTGGAAAATCTCCCCGCCCCCGATCTTCGCGACGAGTTCATGGCGAAGCTGACCGAACAAGCCGCGAGTGATGATCCGCCATTCTCGCTGGATTACTGGCGATTGAATCTGCGAGGAAGAATCGCGTAACGAGAGTTTCTACAGCGACGGCAGTGACTCTCCCAGCCACTGCAAATATTCTGCACTTCCGTCGGTAATTTCGATCGCGACGCACTCGGGCAGTTCATAAGAGTGCATGGCACGAATCGCATCGCGGGCCGCCGGAAATCGCTCGGCGCTCGTCTTGATGAGCAGCAGCCACTCCCGGTCCGACCCAACTTTCCCCTTCCATCGGTACACCGACTCAACATGCGGAACGATTTGCACACAGGCGGCCAACTGGGTTTCGACCAGACGGTGGGCAATCTTGCGCGCTTCCTCTTCAGAGCTTGTAGTGGTAAGGACGATTCGTTTATCAGTCATATAAGTCGGTCGTCATCCTTCAGGCATTTGGCGTCAGCCTGTCGAGGAGAGCGTACCATTTCGCGAAGCGATCGCGCCCGACGCAAGTCCTTGACCGAAGAGTTGAAACGGTATGTAACCAAGTTGGTTCCTGCTGTCGGAGACCGGCGAACTTCCGATTGACGCCCGAGTGAAGGGCAAGTTTACTGAGAGGTTACGGCAACGTCGGCGGGAGTTCTGCGGCCATTCGGCGCCAAAGATGGCGCAGGGGAGCCGCGGCCAAGAATTGGATGTTTTGAGTGAAGGACCTTCATTGAAACGGTTGGCAAGAATCGCGAAGTTTACGCGGCCCGAAGACGGCCTGCGCGCCATGGCCGAGCATGCGCCGCAGGCGGAGGCCTTCGCCGCTTCGTGGATCGAGCGCGCGCGGCCGCTGGCCATGAAGATTTACGCCTTGCGCCGCCGCATCGCAACCATCGCGGTCGCTTTGTTGACACTCTCGTTGTTCGTTCACGTGATGTTTGGCGCAAATGGAATGGTCGTCTATCGCCAAAAACGCGCGGAGTACGATACTTTGCGGAAACAGATTGTCCAGGTACAGCAGGAGAACGATCTTTATACACAGCAGATTCAGGGATTGAAAAGCGACCAGAAGTCCATTGAGAAAGAGGCGCGCGAACAACTTGGATATGCCAAGCCGGGCGAGTATGTCTACGTGGCGCCGGCTCCGGCGAAACCCGCGCCACCCGCGAATCACACCGCGAAAAAATAAGCTCTAGGTTTTTCCTCCTCTGCAACTTTCGAATGAAGTTTTACAAGTGTGCTGACAACCGCTTTGCAACCCTGTGGTATATTTCCGGTGCCTCATCTCACAATCGGGCGGGGATTGGTTGGTTCCTGTGGGGACTCCATCTTCGGCTTGGCTTTTGCGGTGTGGGGCCGCATCTGAATTTCGAAAAGGAGAAAACCGGCCATGAGAAAGATTGTGTTGATTTGTCTTGCGGTATTTTTCGTGCTCGCTCTGTCGATGATGGCATTCGATGACATGGGGAAGAGCACATCCGTCAACGGGTGGATCGTCGATGCCAAGTGCGGGGCCAAGGGCGCCAACGCCGGGGCTGAGGCGTGCACCAAGAAATGCGTGGCCGCCGGCGAGAAGATGGTCATCGTCACCGATGGCGATTCGAAGGTTCTCGCGGTCGACAACCAGGACGCGCTGAAGGGTCACGAAGGACACCACGTCACCGTGACCGGAACCATGGAGAAAGATTCCATGCACGTGGCCAGCGTCAAGATGATGTGATTTTGTTCGCGATCAGAAAGTCAGGGGCGGCTTACGAGCCGCCCTTAGTCTTTGGAAATTGAGTCATTGAGCGATTGGAACCGAAGAGCGAATGATTCAATCACTCAATGACAAAATGACTCAATTCATCTCACCACTCCTTCGAGCGGCGAACTTGCCGTGGCGTACAACTTCTTCGGCATGCGGCCGGAAAGATACGCTTGGCGCCCGGCGATTACGGCATGGTGCATCGCCTCCGCCATGAGCACCGGATCCTGCGCGTTCGCGATGCCAGTGTTCATCAATACCGCGTCGGCGCCGAGTTCCATTGCGATCGCTGCGTCCGAGGCAGTTCCCACACCCGCATCGACAACTAGCGGCACGCCGCTGATCATCTCGCGCAGAATGCGGATGTGCGCTTCGTTTTGAATACCCATACCGCTGCCGATCGGAGCGCCCAGCGGCATAATCGTCGCCGCTCCGGCATCGATCAGGCGCTTCGCAAATACGATGTCGTCCGAAGTGTAGGGCAGCACGGTGAAGCCGTCTTTCACGAGCACGCGCGTGGCCTCAAGCGTGGCCTGCACATCCGGATAAAGTGTGGCCTGATCGCCGATCACTTCGAGCTTCACCCAATCCGACAGTCCCACTTCGCGACCGAGGCGGGCGGCGCGAATGGCCTCGTCCGCGGTGTAGCAGCCGGCGGTATTTGGCAACAGGAAATATTTCTTCGAATCGATGTAGTCGAGCAGCGATTCCTTGCTGCGATCAAGATTGACGCGCCGCACCGCGACCGTGACCATCTCCGCACCGCTGGCTTCGAGTGCGCGCGCCGTTTCCTGGAAGGATTTATATTTTCCCGTGCCGACAATCAGGCGCGAGCGGAAGGAACGTCCAGCAATGATCAATGAGTCCGACATGCGACTATTGTAGTGGTCCGGGAAGACACTGTCATGCGCGCGGTTCGTTCATCTTCTTTTCCAAAGCTCGTTGCTGCTCTTTGGCTTCTTCGTTCTGTTCCTGCCATTCGATGTCTTCAACCTTATACTTGCCGATCGCTCCAAGGATGAGGCACAGGAATGCGACGCCTATTCCGATCATCTCGGCGAGTGTTCGGTCGACGCCGCCGAAGTCGTGAATGGCTCGTCCGCCGAAGAAGAAAGACAAGCCGGCGATCACGGGGAACACCGGCCACACGCCTTCCAGGAAATCTTTCAGCGTCGACCTGATCGCGTGTCGAGGCATCGCTGGGATTATCTAGAGCACCGTCGCCGCTTCCGCTTGCGCGTACAGCTCATCAATCTGTCGCCGGTAGCGCTCTTCCGCTACGCGCCGCCGCAGCTTGAGCGTCGGCGTGAGGACTCCGTTGTCGGCCGAAAATTCGTCGGGCACCAGCAGCACTCGCTTCAGCTTTTCAAACCGCGCCAGATTCTGATTGATCTCCTCGACGATCCCCTCATAAAGCGCCTGTACCTTTGGATTCGCAATCAACTCCGCACGCGAAGAAAATGTCACGCCATTCTCGCGAGCCCAATCCTCCAGCCGCGCGAAGTTTGGGGAGACGAGCACTGCGGGAAACTTGCGCTTATCGCCCAGAATCGCCGCGACTCCGATCAGCGAATGCAACTTCAGCGCATTCTCAATCGGCTGCGGTGCAATGAATTTCCCGCCAGAAGTTTTGATCAGATCTTTCTTCCTGTCGGTAACCGACAAATATCCATCGGCATCGATATTCCCGATGTCCCCGGTCTTGAACCAACCCTCAACCAGCGCTGCCTTCGTTTCCTCAGGCCGATTCCAATAGCCTTTGAATACCGATGGACCGCGCACGAGAATTTCTCCGTCTTCTGCAATCCGCACTTCAAGGTTTGGCAGAATCTTGCCTACCGTGCCAATGCGATGATGGATCGGCGTATTCACAGCGATCACGGGCGAGGTTTCGGTCAGGCCGTAACCTTCGTGAATGCGAATCCCTACGGTCGCATACCACTCGGCGAGTTCGCGGCCAAGCGGCGCGCCCCCGGAAATGAAGGTCTCGACCTTGCCGCCCATGCCTTCCCGAATCTTGGAGAAGACAAGCTTATTCGCCAGTTTCCAGCTCATCGACGTCGGAGTCTTGCCCGCAAGAATTTCCGGTTTGTGCTTTCGTCCCACGGAAACAGCCCAATTAAAAATGGAGCGCTTGGGCTGGCCCGTGGACTTCTGCTGCGCCTGCGCATAAATTTTCTCGTAAACGCGAGGTACTGCGACGAACAGCGACGGCTTCACTTCCAATAAGCTCGCCGGCAGACGATCCATGAATGGACAGTAGGCGAGCGTGACTCCGTGGTAGAGCATGGCGAAGTCCACGTGCCGCGCCGTGATGTGGCAAAGCGGCAAAAACGAAATGCTGACCAGGCCGGGCCGCATATTGAATCCGAGCAGGGAACACGTCAGGTTCGACGTGATGTTTCCATGCGTCAGCATCGCGCCCTTGGATGTGCCCGTCGTACCCGACGTGTAGACGATCGTCGCCAGGTCGTCAGGAGCGATGGACCGCGCCCGCTGCTCGATCTCGGTGTCGAGGATGTCGGAACCGGCGGCCATGATCTGATTCATGGTCACGCACCTCGCAGCAAACGGCGCAAGATCGCCCGTGAACTCCACCGGGTCCATCACCACAATTTTTTCCAGCTGCGTCTGGGGAAGAATGGAGAGTACTTTGTGCAGTTGGTGATCCGAAGAAAGAAAAATCACGCGACAGCCCGCGTCATTCAGGACGAAGGCAGTCTGTTCCGGCGTGAGCGTGGTGTAGAGCGGCACCGTCACCGCGCCGAGCAGCAGGCTTGCGATGTCGGCTGTGGGCCACTCGGGTCGATTCTCGCTCAGGATCGCAACGCGATCGCCCGCTCGAATGCCGCACTCGTGCAGTAGTCGCGCGGTCCGCGCCACGCTGCTCCCGAACTCGCGCGCCGCGATGGGCTTCCACTTTCCCGCCTCGCGGTACAACATGATTCGATCGAGATTCCGTTCGACCGCAGCGAAGAAAATATCGTTCAGGGTGGCAATGCTCATTGCGTCTTAGGGCCGACTGTCTCGGAGTCGCGGCCCGATCAGTGCGTCAAGCGGCGTGATCGGGACCGTCTCCGAACTGAAATGTACCGTTTTGCGCGTAGTTTGAGCAATGTGAAAAGACGCACACCCCAGGTTGAACGAAGCGCCGCTTTTTCGAAAGGATCACGCTTTCTTCAGCAAGCGGGTAAGCGCCACTAGAATTACGGCGCCGACGAATGCCACGATGATCGAGCCGATCATGCCTCCGCCGGGCCAGATTCCCAGAATCCCGAAAACCCAGCCGCCTACGAGGCCGCCGAGAATGCCGAGAATGATGTCCACGAGAACGCCGTAGCCACCGCCCTTCATCACTTGTCCAGCCAGCCAACCTGCGATCAATCCAACTACGATCCATGCGAGAAAACTCATAAGGATTCTCCTTGGGGCCGCCGAGCGAACTGTACACGGAACGCTCGCAATGCTCAAGGGACGTTTAGTCCAGTAGAGGATTCAGTGGAGGTCTAGTCTGATGGCAGCGAAGGCGGCTACGTTTCTTTCTCTCCTTCATCCGCAATGCCGATTTTCGACAGCCGATAGCGCAGCGCATTTCGAGACAGACCGAGCAGCCGTGCGGCCTGGCTCTTGTTACCGTTGGCGCGGCGCAGGGCTTCCTGCACCATTTCGTCTTCCCACTGTTCGAGGGTCATGCCGTCAGGCAGAAATCCTGGGTGACTATTGGCGGCTTTCGCGGGTCGTTGGTCGAGATGGATATCGGCAGCTTCGAGCACGTTTTCCTTTGCCAGCGCGCAGGCCCGTTCGACAATGTTTTGTAGTTCGCGCACATTGCCCGGCCAGTGATAGCTCACCAGAATCTGCATGGCCTGCGGCGTGATGCCTTCGATCGTTTTGCGCGATTCGTCGTCAAAGCGCGAGATGAAGAGATTCACCAGATCAGGAATATCCTCCTTGCGCTCACGCAGCGGGGCAATATCGATGGGGACGACGTTCAGGCGATAGTAAAGATCTTCGCGGAATGTGCCCTGCTCAAGCGCCTCGCGCAGATCGCGGTTCGTGGCGGCGATGAGGCGCACATCAACTTTGACAGTCCGCGTGCCGCCGAGGCGTTCGAATTCGCGCTCCTGCAAAACGCGCAGCAATTTCACCTGAGTTGCAGGCGGGACGTCGCCGATCTCATCGAGGAAAAGCGTGCCCTTGTCGGCGAGTTCGAATTTGCCAGGCTTGCTGGCGACCGCACCGGTGAAAGCTCCTTTTTCGAAGCCGAAGAGCTCGCTTTCCAGAAGATTTTCAGGGATCGCGGTGCTGTTGATCTTGATGAACGGCCCGGAGGCGCGGCGTGATTTCTCGTGAATCGCACGGGCGATCAGGTCTTTCCCAACTCCGCTCTCTCCGCCCAGCAACACCGTGGAGTTTGTGAGAGCGACGCGCTCGACCGTGGCCAATACTTCCTGCATCTTCGGACTGCGCGCCACAACGTTGGGATGTGCGTAACGCTTCCCCAACGCCTCGCGCAAAGAAATGTTTTCTTCACGCAGCTTGCGGACGTCCAACTCCTTGTGGATGACCATCCGCATTTCCGTCAGCGAAAACGGTTTCAGCACGTAGTCGCTGGCGCCGGCTTTCATGGCTTCAACAGCAGTTTCGACACTGCCGAATGCAGTCATGACTACGACGGGCAACGCTGCATTCTGATGCTTAATGCTCTGCAGAAACTCCAGGCCGTTTATGCCGGGAAGCTTCAGGTCGGTGAGCACAAGATCGATGGAATTTTCGCTCAGCAACTTGAGGCCGGTCTCGGCGTCTCCAGCAGAGAGCGTAGTGAAGCCGTCTTCGCCGAGATTCAACTCGAGCAGGCGCCGCATCTTCGCCTCGTCCTCAACGATCAGAATGGAGGGCATAGCCCCGGTTGCCTCGTTCCGCCTTTACTCACGAAATCACCAAATGCGCGCTTTGTCCTGCCGCAGCGCCTTCGTTCACCGCTGGAAAAAATATCACGAACACGGTGCCTGTGCCGTTTCCGGCACCCTCAATGCGGATCGACCCGTGATGCCCATCCATGATCTTCGAAACGATCGACAAACCCAGGCCTACTCCAGTCTTCTTCGTCGTCACAAATGGATTAAAAATCTGCTCCCTCAGTTCGAATGGAATACCCGGCCCCGTGTCTTCAATGCGAACCTCGACTCCGCCGGAATTGCCGCCGTTTGCCGCAGACTCCATCACCTTCACGCGCAGCACTCCCCCGCTCGCGCTCATCGCGTCATACGCATTCTGCACGATGTTCACGAAGGCCTGCTCGCACAAGCTCTCATCCAACGGCATCTGAGGCAGATCAGCCTCGTAGTGCTTCTCCACTTGAATCGGTGCGCCCTTCCATAACTTCGCCACGTCATTTAGAGCACGATCGAGTACAACGGTGACGTCGTGCGGAGAGAGGTCGGCGTGCAGCGGTCGTGCAAAATCCAGAAAGCGCGTGACCAGCGCGCTCAGGCGGTTGGTCTCGCTCGAAATATATCCCGCGAGTTCCGCGGCCAGCGGATTGGATTCGCCAAGCTTCTGGTTCAACATCTCGGCCGATCCTTTGATCACGCCCAGCGGATTCCGAATCTCATGCGCGAGGCCGGCAGAGAGTTGACCAAGAGCGGCGAGGCGTTCCGAACGCCGGGCCTCGGCCTGCGCCTGTTCGAGGCGCCGGTTGGTTTCGGCGAGGGTCTCGGCCAGCGCCTGATACCGGGCCGTCTGCCGCCGGCTCTCGACCACGAATCGGTTGACGACCATCGCGGCAAGAAAGAAAAAGACGATGCGGATCGCGAGTCGCCCATAGTCCTCCGGAGTAATGTCGTACTCCTGCACCGCGGGATAGAGATACGAACAATACGCAGCTGACGCGAGCGACGTCCACAACAACGTAGCCCAAGGTCCAAAGTACTCCGCCGCCGTTACAGCTGGCAGATAGTAGATGGGATAGTAGTAGCTGTTGATGGGAATTTCGCCGGTGTGCAGGATCAGCAACGTCGCGAGCGCGATCTTAAGCAGAACAATATAGGCGGGGGCGCGGCGAGGCATCTGCGCAATCAGCCATCCCTCGCTGACTTGCAGAATGCCGAATCCGAGAAGGATCAGTTGCTTGTGGTATTCCGCCACTGGCGGCAGCACGGCCAGCGAGGCGAGCAATACCAGCCACAGGACATCCATCCAGTTGATCTTGGGACGCTCGATTTCGCTCATCGTTCTGGCCGCTTTGCCGTCACCTGGCTAACAATCAACGTACTCCGCACAAAAAGGTTACGCCGGGAGACGTGTGGCTCCCGGCGTAGCTGTTATGAATTCTCGGGTCCGCAAGCGCATCTCATGCGAACCCTATCACACCGCAAAGAACAGGCAAGCGTCAACGACCCTTCTTCGCGGGACTGCTGGGCTTCGGCGGCTCCGAACGCGGCGGCGGAGCTTGATGCTGCTGTGGCGGAGGCGCGGCAGGCCGCTGCTGCTGCCACTTGTTGAACTTCTCCTCCTGCTGCTGTTCTTGTTGCTGGTTGCGCTCCTGCACCGGAGGCGCTGGCCGTACCAGCGGATGCGGCTCTTGCTGCGGAGCCCTCATATTTTCCCGCGGAGGCTGGAACGCCCGCGGATTCTCCGGTTGTGAATTCCGATTCTCCGGCTGCTGCATATTCCGACCGTCTTGCGTCCGGGTCTGCGGAGGTTGCACATTCCGATTCTCCGGTTCCGAACTTCCTTGCTGCTCGTAGACGCGCGGTTGCGCCTGGGGAACCGTCCTTACCTGCGGATTCCCGCCGTTCGGCGGACCAAACGGTTTGAATCCCTCCTGCGGCGGCTGCTGACGCCCGCCCTGATTGGCGCCTTGGCCGGAGCCTTGATTGACGCGTTGATTGATAGGAGCGGGCCGCGCCGGTCCGACCGGACGAACCAGCGCCTGCTCGTTCAGGTGTCCACCAGCCTGTTGCTGCCGCTGTTCGATCGGACGCGGCGGTGCCGGCGGCGTTCTCACCGCAACCACAGGACGGCTGATGATGGCCACCGGCGGCCTTACGGTCACAGGACGGCCCGCTCCGATCACGCTGGCGCGGATAGGTTCCTCGCGCACCATATGCGATATCGGCGCGGCTGCGATCTCACGCGGTTCAACCCGCATAATATTTCCCGCCACCGGACGCGCGTTCACAAACGTGTCGTGCGAAACCACCGTTACGCCATTGTTCACTCGCTGGTTCACATAAGTAATGTTGTTCACGGTCGTGCGATTGACGATCACCGTGTTGTACACGTTCGTCACCCGCGTGACATTCACCGATGTGTTGGTGATGTTCACGTTCGTCACATACCGGCGGCTCACGCGATATCCCGGAACGTAGACTTCTCCCGGAGCCAGCGGGAACCATCCCACGCCCACGCCTGCGGAGAAGCGGAAGCCCGCTCCGCCACCCACGAACGCCACCAATGCTGGAGCCCACACCGGACGCACCACGACAGGTCCCGGCACCCAGAACCATCCGCCGTTCACATTCGCCCAGCGACCATAGTGGAAGGGAGCAAATCCCCAGGGCTCGTCTCCCACCCACGTCCAGCCCCACGGGCCAACCCAGACCCAGTGACCGAAACGATAGGGAGCCCATCCGGCAACGACGACACGCGGCCGCCAGCACGGACCATAGCCGGCAACATAGCTCCAGCTGCCGTATTCGTCGAGATCTTCGTAGCCGGTCATTTCGCGCGACACGTAGTTCGCGGAGTCGGCTTGATCTTCGCGCGCGTCACGATCAAACGCCCAGCCGTCAAGATCATCTTGCGCGGGAAGTTGCTCAAGGTTGTAATCGAGATGCTGCTCATCGCCAGTGAAGGTCGCCGACTGATTCGCGACGACGGTGTAACTGAATCCACCGCCGGTCACGCGGCCGCGCCCATGCCACACGGTCGTGACGGTCTGAGTCCCATCCTGATTCACATCGAGCCGGTAAACGCCGAGCTGTAGCAGCGTGAATGCGATGTTCGGTGTGTCGATCTCGTAGGTATCATCGTCGTCGACATGACGGACGTTGAGAATCAACGAGCCTTGCGCGAGCCGAATCTGCGTAGTGTGGTCATCGAGCGTCAGGAAAGTAATGCCGGTCTTCGCGCCCAGCCGGATGGCGGCCGAGCCCACATGGACTTCAGCACGCGAATCTTCGTCAGCCCACAGGTCGTCGCCAGTCACCATCGGGCGGTTGGGCACGCCCGTGACCCAGTCATCTTCGCCTGCAGGTCGAAATGAAATGTTGCCCTGCGAATAATTCAGCCGCGCAACGCGGCTCGGAGGATCCTGGCTCTGGTCTTGGTCTTGATCCTGATCTTGTGCCTGACCCTGGTCTTGTCCTTGATACTGCGCGTTGTCTTGATCTTGTGCTTTAGCTATGGTCGAAAACTGCAGGACGAGCGCGGCGCTCGCCAGTAGCATCCACGTGTACAGCGTTCTCGTTTTCATATCATCGCCCCGTCGGAGTAGAAATTGCATTACCCCGATCTTACTCACATCCGTGTAAACACAATAGAGCCGCTTTAGTTTCCGGGGCGCGTAAAGTGCTTGGCGCGAATGGAGTTGGGACGCGTTAACGGTAACAAAGTCGCGATCTGTTGCCGTTTAGAATCGTGCGCGTGGCAACCGCCGGCAGAGACGAATTCAAACTTTCTCCGCCGGCGATTTTCCAGCGCTCAATTCTTCATCTTCGGGCGTTGGCAGGCGTCCACGATCTTCGTGGGATCGATGGCGTCTTTGTCGATCTGCTCTTCCATGATCTTTCCATCTTTTCCGATCAGGAAGTTCACTCGACGCGGAGCCTGATATTCGTTTTTGTAGATTCCGTACTCGCGTGTGACTGTGCCGCCCCAATCGCTCAACAGCGGGAAGGTAACGCCAATTTGGTCGGCGAAAGCTTTATTCGAAAACCAGCTATCCATGCTCACACCCAGGACCTGGGTGTCGGCCGCCTCCAGGGTTTTTAAGTTCGCCTGGAAGTTTTTCATTTGTTGCGTTCAACCACCGGTAAACGCGAAGACGAAGAAGGCCAGGACAACGTTCTTCTTTCCCCGGTAGTCACTCAACTTCACGTCTTTGCGATCCGTGCCATCAAAATATTTCAGAGTGAAATCGGGAGCCATATCCCCAACTTTGGGCATGCTCGACGCCTCCTTACTCTGTGCGAATAACGCGGAAGACATGGTCAGCAGCAGAGCTGCCGCCAGAATCCCTGAGCGTTTGTTTTGCATTCGAACCCTCCCACTTAGAGTTGATGACCCAGCATACCGCGCGCTCCGTGCGCGGTAAACCCGTAACTACCCGAGGGGGATGAAATGATTTCATAGCGACGTCAGCTTCCGCGCCCGAGCGGACTTTGGAGGCGCAAACCAACCAAAGGGTATCCATGGATACAGAAACAGGTTGGTTCGGGGACCGGCCGTTGAGTCGCTGATTCAGATCCTGACTCGAAGCCTCATCGTGCTGGGTCATGAGTGTTTCTGCGATTTTTTCGTAAGATGTATATGTTTCGTCTGTAGGAGCAGATAATGTCGCGCGTTCCTAAATTCACACCTCACCCAAAATCAGCGCCTGGGGATTTTTACGTAGAGAATGCACAATGCCTAGCCTGTGGAGTTCCGCACGTCGTAGCGCCCGACTTGGTCGGCTGGACCGATGAGAAGAAGTCGCATTGCTTCTGGAAGAAACAGCCTGAAACGCCAGCAGAGCTCGAACGGGCGATTGCTGTTCTGGAAGCACAGGAATTGGAGTGCCATCGGTATGCAGGAACCGATCCTGCAATTCTTAGTCGGGTATTGTCCACATGCTGCGACTATCCGATGCAGTTGCCGAACACACCCCATCAAGCCGAGCTTCCCACAGTTCACTTTTCACTCCTCGATGATCGCCCCACTTTGCTCGCCAGACTGTGGAGGGCAATCGCACGGCATCGCTAGTCCAGTCAAACCTCCGCGCTCGATTGAAGTGCTGTGGCGATTTTGCAGGCAGTCACTCGACGACATGTAGCATCCAAGGTGGGTCTCACTCAGCAACCAAACTATGGATCATTTGGCGCCACATGACTTGATGGTTGTCTTTCTCGCACTCGCAGCTCTGCTGGCGAGCGCAAAACTTGCCGGGGAACTGGTCAAGAAATTCAATCAACCCTCTGTGCTCGGCGAAATCATCGCTGGCATTCTTCTGGGACCGACGGTTCTCGGCCACTTCCAACCCGCCGTTTATGCCCTGCTATTTCCGCGCACTAGCCCCGTCGCCCTGGTTTTGGAGGGAATCACTGCCATCAGCGTGGTCTTCTTCCTTCTCACTGCTGGCATTGAGATTGATTTGGCCAGCATTTTTCGACAGGGGAAAAGCGCATTGCTGGTGAGTTCTTTCGGCATGGTCATCCCCTTTGCCGTCGGATTCCTTTCGGCTCGAATGTTCCCGCGATTTCTCAGCGCTGGTGAAGGCACCGATCCCATTGTCTTCGCTCTCTTCATTGGCACTGCTCTCTCCATCTCCGCTCTCCCCGTGGTAGCCCGCGTCCTCATGGATCTCGGACTGCTCAGGAGCGAGATGGGCACGATTGTCATGTCTTCCGCCATGTTCGACGACTTGGTCGGTTGGATTCTATTTGGCTTGGTTCTGGGGATGATGACCCCCCAGAGTAACGCCGGACACGGTATTCGGCACACCATCATTCTGGTGCTGAGCTTTGCGGCGCTGATGCTAACCGTCGGCCGCTGGCTGATTCACAGGATTCTCCCTTTTATACAAGCTCACACCACGTGGCCCGGAGGGGTTCTCGGCTTCATCTTTTCTTTGACTCTCGCTGCGGCGGCTTTTGCGGAGTACGCCGGCATCCATGCGGTGTTCGGCGCATTTATCACGGGTGCGGCAGTCGGCGAATCCGGTCATTTGCGGCAGCGCACCTCCGAGCACATTTACCAGATCGTCACCAACGTCTTCGCGCCTTTATTTTTCGCCAGCATCGGTCTGCACACCAATTTCGTGACTAACTTTCATCCGGCAGTTACCGCTTTCATCATCGGCATCGCGTGCCTGGGAAAGATTCTGGGTGCAGGTTGCGGAGCGCGATTGGGCGGTATGGATTTGCGTACCTCTTTCGGTGTGGGCCTCGCGATGAACGCCCGAGGCGCAATGGAAATGATTCTCGGCATTCTCGCGCTGCAAGCCCGGCTCATCCGCGAACCCATGTTTGTGGCGCTGGTTGTCATGGCTCTGGTGACGTCTCTCATCTCCGCACCGGCCATCCGGATCCTGATCACTCGCAAAAAATCGGTCAATCTCAAGGACGTCGTTTCCAGTGAGCTGTTTCTAACGAATCTTGCAAGCGACACGAAGAATGGCGTGTTGCAGGAAATGTGTGACGCGGCCGCGCCCATTGTGGGCAATGCTCCCGAGCGCTTCTTTCGGCTGGTCAGTGAGCGCGAGCGCGTTTCCAGCAGCGGCTGGCGTTTCGGAATCGCTGTCCCCTATGCCCGCGTGGATGGCCTGAGCCGACCAGTCGTGGTGATCGGGAGGACTGAAAAAGGCATTGACTTCGATTCGCGCGACGGCCGCCCCGCAAAGCTGATTGTGCTCATTCTCACTCCCGACAACCAGTCTCAGCACGATTTGCTGGCCGACGCTGGTCAACTTTTCAGCCACAAAGAAATGATCGACCGCGCGCTTGCCGCGAGTAGTTTCGTAGAGCTATTGGCAGCATTGAACGCTCCAGTGAAGTAGGTAGAAGAGACCGACCGCCGCCACAAGACCAGATTCCCCGATCCGGCGAAGTTTTGTTCCCGTTGTCACTTCCGGCCCTTGTGGCTGAAAACCACCACTGTTGGCCGTGGTCGGCCAATCTGATCCCAATCTCTCTTTTTCACGCCCCGGTCGAGATTCTTTCTCGCTGAAAACAAACGAGTTGCCGGCGCCCCCTTCTCGCCTCTTTGGCATGGCAGTTGCCATTCCCTCTTGCTGAGAGATTTCTGGAGACACGGGTTTATATGGGTAGGTTCGGTTGGAAGAGGTGGGTTATGAAAACGAGATTCATCCCGAGTATTGCAATCCTAACTTTGGCGCTGGCGAGTGTGTTTTCGATCAGCGCGGTCGCGCAGACCACTGAGGAAACGCCGGCTCCGTCGGATCAGCCCAGCGCCCCCATGGAGATGGGAAAGCCTCAAGCGGGCCAAGGTCCCATAGGACCCAGTCAGGCTGGTCCGCAATCGCAGCCGCCCTATGCTCAGCCGGGCGATGAGCAGTCGGACGATGCTGAGCCTGCCCAGGCGCAGCCCGGAGGACCCGAAGGCGAAGGGCCAGCCAAGACCGATCAGGGTGTGGCGCGCGTCAGCATGATTCACGGGGATGTCTCGACGCAACGTGGTGACTCCGGCGACTGGTCAGCGGCGACTTTGAATCAGCCCGTGATGACCGGCGACAAGGTTTCAACCGGCGACGGCGCCCGCACCGAGCTGCAGCTCGACTACGCCAACATCGTTCGCCTCGGCGCGAACTCGAAGGCGAACATCGCGAACCTCACGCAGAAGAATATTCAGATTCAACTGGCCCAGGGCCTGCTGAACTATTCGGTCTCCAAAGACAGCGAGGCCGAGCCTGAGATCGATACTCCAAACGTCTCTGTGCATCCAGCGCATCACGATGGCGTGTTCCGCATCGAGATTCTGCCCAATGGCGATACCACTGTCATCGTGCGCCAGGGCGAGGCACAGATTGCCACGCCGCAGGGCAGCACCGAAGTTCAGGCTGGAGAAATGGCGACCATCCGCGGAGACACCAACTCCGCGCAGTACAAGATTTCTCAAGCTCCTAACCGCGACGACTGGGATCAATGGAATAGCGAACGCGATCACATGATCCGCAACGCGCAGTCGTGGCGTCATACGAACAAGTACTACACCGGCACGCAGGATCTCGACGCCTACGGCCAATGGAAGAACGTCCCCGACTACGGCGACGTGTGGGTTCCGAATGAGTCCGATGATTGGGCTCCGTATCGCAACGGCAATTGGACCTACGAGCCTTATTACGGTTGGACCTGGGTTGGCTACGAGCCTTGGGGATGGGCGCCGTATCACTACGGTCGCTGGTTCTGGTACGGAAATTCTTGGGCCTGGTGGCCGGGTCCTGTCGGCGGCTTCTACCGTCCGTTCTGGGCGCCTGCGTACGTCTCGTTCTGGGGATGGGGCGGTGGCTTTGGTTTCGGATTTGGCTTTGGCGGTTGGGGAGGTTTTGGCTGGCTCCCGATTGGACCGTGTGACTATTTCCATCCGTGGTGGGGCGGATATCGCGGCCGCTTCGGCTGGGTCGGACGCGGAGGCTGGTACGGCGGTCGTTATGGCGGATTCCGTCCGTTGCATGCCGGCAACCGCTTCTCGAACATCGCCAACATTCATAACGAGCACATCGGGCGTGGTCTTTCGACGGTCGGTGCAGGGCGCTTCGGTGCGGGCCGCGTCTCGGCAGTGGCTGCGACGCGTCAGCAGATCGGCGGAGCGCGCATGATGGCGGGCAACTTGCCAGTCGTGCCTTCGCGCGCGAGCCTGTCGGCAAGCGGACGCGCGGCGTCTCCATCAACCGTGCGCAATGGCGGTTCCGAGCGCTTCTTCGGCACGCACAACAATCTGGCTCACCCGGCGTCGTTCCATCAGGAGACTGCCGGTCTGCGGCAGACGATGCAGCAGAATCACGTGAGCGGCATCCCTGCGGGTGGACGCATGAGTGGAGAATCCACTGCGCGTGGAACGAACACGATGAGCAACATGCAGCGCTCGAGCGCCGGAGCATTCTCGAATCGCGAGACGAATAATCTCGGCGCAAGGAGTGCGGGCAATCCGTCGTCGTCCATGCAAAATGGAAACCGCGGCGAATCCCGGCCGTTTACTCCGCCGAGCGGCACAGCTCGCTCGGCAGCGCCGGTGAACTCGGAGCGCAACAATATGGGTTCCCCGGCTGCTAGCCGCGACGGATTCCGTCCCTTCACCCCGCCGCCCTCGCATAGCGATATGTCACGCGGGGCATCGGGTATTTCGCAGGGTCGTGCATCCGAGGGAAGATCGGAGGGAAGCTACTGGAACCGCACCGCGCCCAGTTCGCAGATGCACACGAACGGGCCCGCCTATGGCGGATCGGAGAGAGGCGGCTCGCGTCCGCAACTGGATATGCGGCAGCCGATCGCGCGCTCACCTTACGGCGGATATCCCGGCGGCTCGCGCGCACCCAGCTATGGCGGCTCGCGTGGCGTTCCCAGCTACGGTGGTTCGCGTGGGGTGCCCAGTTACGGCGGTTCGCACGGTGCGCCCGGCGGTGGCCATGTGAGCGCGCCGAGCGGTGGACACTCTTTTGGCGGAGGTGGTGGTAGTCATCCCTCTGGCGGTAGCGGAGGGCACTCGAGTGGCGGCGGCCACTCCGGTGGTGGCCATCACTAAAACCTGAGAGCAGAGACGTGGCAAGCAACGTCTCTTGCCAAGTTGTTGTAAACGAGTTGCTGTAAACGAAGTGAAGACAGAGGCGGAAAGGGCGTGCTCAACGGCACGTCCTTTCTTTATTAGAGGAAGCTCCCAGTTCAGGCCCAGACCCAAAACCTAAACCCAAGACCCTAAGACCCCAGACCCAAGACCTCAAGACCCGACCCTCACGGCCTCGCATACGCTGGACTATCCGGCTCCGGCCGGTCATAGTCCCGTCCATATTTGTTCTTATGAGCTACCGTCAGATCGGATTCCGCTAACGCAAATGTTCCCAGGAAAGTATCCCCCGGAGACACAGTAATTTCGCGGCTCAGTGCGCGCAGCGCATCGGGCGCCACCGACGAGTGAAAGACCTGTACCGCATAACGTCCCGGCGGAACATTCGGAATTTCGAGTTCGCCGCGCGCATTAGAGATCGCATAGTACGGCGTCGCAACCGCGATCACCACCGCGCTCATTTGCGAATGAATATTGCAGAAGATGAACGAGATGCCCGGCTTGTCAAATGTAACGAATCGAGTGGTCCCGCTCTCGTAAAGCCCCAGATCGAAGCGCTTGCCTTCGAACATCGAAAACACGTTGTGAAAGAACGGATCTTCGTTGGGGAACTCCACCTTGCCGCCTACCGGAACCACCAGCAGCGAAGGTTGAAAGCTCTTGTTCCTCTGCACCAGTTGCGGAATCTCGGACGGCTTCTGCTGTGGAGGTTCGCTCGTCCCACCCACCGGAGTCAGCCAGATTACCGCTTTCGACGCATCCTTCAGGCGATGACCGCTCCTGGTCAACTCCACTCGCGCCTTCAGCGTTTCCTGCGCGCACGCCAAGCCGACTCCAATGAGAATCAGGGCGACCGCGAATCGGCGGGGGATCGATCGCAATTTCAAAACAGAATCCCCACCGCTAGATTTACTTGATTGGTCATGCTGCTGTCGCTGTAAACAGGGTACGTGCGCAGCCTCCTGAATTCAGCCGAGAATAACAGGTCTGACCGCGGCCGGTAAACGATGTTGCCCAGCGCGCCGCGATTTCGCCCCAGGATCGGGCCGTAATTATTCGCATCGATCGCAAAGCCGCGCACGTCGCTGGCAAATGCATTGTCCTCCGCGAACACTCCATTCACGTCGATCTTCGGCGTGATTTGCAGCGTCAACTGGCTCCATCCTCCCGCGGAATCAAGGCCTCGGATAGGAGTCGACCCAGAGAACGGAGGACCGCCAAACACAACCGGTCGGTTAATGCCCGCGCCGAATGTTCCTGCTCCCCGCCCGCGGTAGAATTCGCCCGACAACGTGAGACGCGGAACAATCGGAATCTGCCAGTCCGTCATGCCGGCCCATCCGTCGACGTAACGTTCCCACGACCAATCCTGCCGCCCGTAGTAGCCCGCGACGCCGAAGCTGAGGGGACGTCCAAACACCTGACGCGCCCACGCCGTGCGAACGCCGTAGGCAGGTTGGCCCGACTGCTCTCCCGCTTGCGCCGTGCGGAAATACGGATCAGACGGAGGCTGCCAGTTCAGATTGTCGAAGATTCCCGCCTGCACGGTGAACGATTGCTGATCCGAGATGTCAAAGCGGTGTTCGACGCGGATCTGCGGCGTCCAACCCCACAGATTCCCCGCCGCAGCAAATGCAGGCGTGGCCAGCGATGCGAACGAAGTCGGCGACAACGGCGAAATGAATAGAGCGTCCTGTCCCGCGATCACCGATGTATGCTGCCAATCCAGCCGCACGCTCGCCGTCTGCACACGTGCGATACCGTAGTTCACGCCATCGCCCACCGACGGGAATCCTCCCGTGAAATCCAGTTGCACATTCGCCGACGTCTTCGCACCCGCGACATTCGGCCCGAAAACTTCCAGTCCAATCTCCGACTGGCGCAGAGTCGCTCCAAAGCTGGTCTGCGGCTGGCCCGGAGCCGCCGGTTGCGCATATCCCGGTAGGTCGAGGTTATTGGAGATGCCTACATTGCGAAACGCATTCATCAGGATGATGCCGTGAAGCCGGGCCCGGTACTTCGAAGCCGTCTCAACTTTCGTCTGATATTGTTCGTCGACTTTCTCGCCCAGCAGGGAAGTGGACTCTTCAAGTTTCTGCACTCGATCTTCAAGAGGCGCTGTACTTTGCGGCGCGGCTGCAACCGAGGGCGTGGCGTTCGGAGCCGGCTCGGCTGCAGGCGCACCATACGCATTTCCAGCAGTTGCCTCGGTCGTGGAGGTTCCCGGTCGAGTAAGCAGCGCGCGAGTGGCCTGCAGGTCCTGCCGAAGTTGCCGCATTTCGACGCGCGACTCGGCATTCTCCGTGCGCATCTCTTCCACGAGCGACCGCAGTTGGCGGACTTGATCCTGCAGGTCGTGCACAGCAGCGGTCGTGTCGTTGGATGCCGCCGCGCTGGGCCGTGTCTCCTGTGCCCATCCAAATGCGTTGAACAAGACGACAGTGGCAACCGCGGTTGCGGCCCCATGAACTGCGTACGCTCTAAGGCTCTTCACAACGCCCTCCTGCACTTCACCGGGTGTAGGTTCGAGACGATGAGATGGGCCAGCGCCTACATCTCCGGATGTGAAATTGGATGCGAAACTGAGTCTGAATTCGGGTCCGAACTTGGAGTAGAACTAGAAAGATCGCGAGAATTATGCCTGCTTGGAGCGGATACGAGCGGAACGTTCAAGTGGATTTCGCTGGCGCTGCGGAAAGTCTCCATCGCACGTCCGGGCAGCACAATCCGGAAAACGGTCTTGCCCTGCCCCGTTCGTTCGACGAAGATCTCGCCGCCATGATCTTGAACAATCTTCTGCACGACCGCCAATCCCAGGCCCGTGCCATTTTCCTTGCCGTGACTCACGAACGGATGAAACAGCCGGTCGCGAATGGAGTCGGCGATGCCCGGACCATTATCGGCCACCGAGATCGTGATCGATCCTGCATTTTCCGCCGCTGCGATTTCCACGTGGCCTCCGTCGACCGGCGCGGCCTCGCAAGCATTCAATAGCAGATTGTAGAGCGCCCGCTCAAGTTTGCGCGGATCGAACCATCCCGAGACCTGCCCACCGCACTGTACATCGATCAAGCGGTCGTGATGCCGCGGATGCAGTCGCACCGCCTGCACCACCCGCAGAATCGTTTCCGACACGTTGCTGTTCGTCGGGTTCAACGACTCCCTCGTGCGCGCAAACTCCAGCAGGGAATCGATCAGGTCCGTCATCAGATTCACACCCGTCCGCACTTCCTGGTACAACTCCTCGCGCTGGGCCGGCGACAGGTGGCTGTCACAGAGAAACTCGGAATTAGCGACAATCGCCGCGAGCGAATGGCGCAGATCGTGCGAAATCGAACTTGCCATGCGCCCGATCGTGGCCAACTGCTCCGACTCCAACAGATCGCGCTGGCTCTTGAGCAGGCTGGTACGCATGCGGTCGAAGGCGCGCGTGAGTTCCGCGACTTCGTCTCCCCCGCGCGAATCCAGCGGATGATGAAAGTCTCCGCCTTCAAGAGCACGAACGCCCGCCACTAGATTGCCCAGCGGCCGTGTGAATGTATGCGAGAGAAAGAAAACCAAGCCGCTGCCCACAAGGATCGCCGCCAGTCCAAGCAGCAAAAGATAGCGATTCAACTGATTGATGAACCGGGTCGCCTGATCATACGAGCCCAGAACGCTCAGCCGCACTGGCGAGCTTCCCGAACCCGAAAGCACAAGAGAGGTCGCCAGAAAATCTTCTTTTCCGATGTCGATGTCGCGCGGGTCGCTCTGCACCGACCCCGCAATTAGATTCTGGATGCTTCCACTCTGCGCCTGTTGCGATGTCAACGTCGACGCGACAACTTCATTTCCGTACGAGAAAGCGACCTGCCCGCCCGCAACTTTGCTGACCTCCGCGGCGAGCCGGGCATTGATCTCATATCCGATCACCAGAAACCCGAGCAGCGTACCTTCCGTGCGCGACCCGCGGTAAATAGGCTGCACAAAAACCTGGTAGAGATGATGCGCGCCGAACCACCAGTGGCTCGAGTCGCCCTCGTCCTCGTTGAGCGATTGCTGGAAATATTGCTCGGCCGCTTCCGGTGTGAATCCCGGAGTCTTCGTGTGCAGCGCAACCACTTTCCCCGTGCGGTTGACCAGCACGAACAGATCGCTGCTGCTGCGCGCGTGCTGCCAGACGTCCTGCGATGCATCCTGAATCGTGACCGGATCTGTGCTGGTCATGATGGCGCGGGTCAACGGGATGTCGGCCAGCAGCGCAACGTCGCTGGTCAGCATGGTCTCGCGCTCGTGGCGGAAATCCTGAAAAGCGCTGACAGAATTGCGCAGGTTGACGGCAATGCTCTGCCGCACATTGCTGCGAATGCTTCGCTGCACCAGCAGCAAGCTGGTCGTCGTCAGCCCCGTGGTGATGAGGAGCATCGAAAGCAGGAAGCGCGTGCGCAGGCGCAGCCGGGGTAGAAAATCCCTACCAGACGCAGTCTGTTGGGATTCAGGCACGGGCTCCAAAGATCGGTTCACGTGGATTAGCGAACGAACTTGTATCCCATGCCGTGTACCGTGCGGAAGTGAACCGGGCTGGATGGGTCTCTTTCTAGCTTTTGGCGCAACTTAAGGATGTGATTGTCCACGGTGCGAGTCGAGGGATAGTTCTGGTATCCCCACACCTCGTTCAGCAATTCGTCGCGGCTAATCACGCGGTCGGCATTTTGTACGAGAAATTGAAACGTCTTGAACTCCTGCGCGGTCAAAACCACGGGCTTGCCATCGCGCTTGACTTCCATCTTCTTGAAATCCGCCGAGATGCCGTCAAAGTTCACGACTTGTACGTCGGGCGTGCGCGCCGTATGACGCAGCGCGGCTCGCACACGCGCCAGCAATTCCCGCGGACTGAATGGCTTGGTCACATAGTCGTCGGCGCCTAGCTCGAGCAGCAGAACCTTGTCGGAAACATCGCTGGCAGCGCTCAGCACGACGATGGGCAACGTCGGCGCGGCGGCCTTGATCTCTTTGCAGACATCGCGCCCAGAAACCTTCGGCAGGCGCAGGTCGAGAACGACTGCAGCCGGCGCGGACGTTTGGAAGCTGTCGAGCGCCGACCTGCCATCAGACTGCGTCTCAACAACGTATCCCTCGGTCTCAAACAGTCGCCGCAGCGCTTTCTGCACTGCCGGGTCGTCTTCGACCACAAGTATGCGCCCGGCCGGTTTCGTCGTAGTGGGTGGATTCACGGTTCTCGCCGCACTAAATGGCGTTGCAAGGTTACCCATAAAAAAACAATTCCTAATCTGGGGGGACGGCCTCCGGTTCACATTGCCCCACTCCGGAAGCGGCTCAACTAGTGCAGCTTAAACGATTTTGCGGCAAAACCACTGGTAAACGCTGTAGTTTTGACATTTATTTTACAATTTCACCACGATGTCAAAACATGCTTCGGAAGGCCACTTGCTCAGGCAGTCGCGACGCGTGAAACCCAGCGCAAGGGCGCCGCAGGCTGTCGTAAAATTGTGCGCTTGCCCGCTCACTCGGAACCCGCTTCCTCGGAACTAGACGGTCTCGTCGTCGTGATGGTGCGCCCGCGCAATCCATTGAACATCGGCGCGGCTGCTCGTGCCATGAGCAATTTTGGGGCGCACCGTCTTCGTCTCGTGAATGCTTACGCGCCAGGCTTTCGCGAAGCTCGCTCTGCCGTGGGCGCCTCCGATTTGCTGACCAGCGCCGAGGAATATAAGACGGTCGCCGAAGCCGTCGCAGACTGCTCTCTCGTGGTTGGAACCACCGCCGTGCGCAATCGCGTCTTACAGCAACCGGTGCGCCGCCTCGACGAGAATTCCGGTGCCACCATTCGCCAGCGCCTTCTGACCGAGCGCGTGGCCCTGCTCTTCGGCTCCGAAAAAATTGGCCTGACGAATAAAGATTTCAGCCATTGTCAATGGCTGTTGAACATTCCGGCGAAGGAAAAGAACATCTCGATGAACCTTGGGCAGTCGGTCGCCGTCTGCCTCTACGAATTGGCGCGCAGCACGCCGCCCCCGTCCGCGCCTCAGGAGGTCGAACGCGCGACCGCCGGCCGGTGCGAGCAGATCATCGAGGCGTTGCTCGATTCACTGCGCATCAGCGGCTACGTCAAGCCCGGCACCGACGCCATGTTCGAGAAAAAAGCACGCTGGCTCGTGATGCGCTTCAACCTCGAAGCCTACGACGCCAAACTTCTCCTGGGCATGATGCGCCAGATTGTCTGGAAGTTGAAACACTAGTCCAAGGCGCCAAATAGATCGACATGTATGATCGCCGGTCTCCCCTGTGATCCTCAGTGTCCCCTGTGGTGAACGCCTTTGACCTCATGTCGCCCGTACTCATCTATCGCGCGGCGCGCTCCGGAGAAACCTGCACTCCCGATCGCTTCAACCGAAAGCGAAGCACCCACGCACTGGTCGTCGGCTGCCCATTCACCACCGGAGCCGAAAATTCCCACCGCCGCGCCGCCTGCACGACTTGACCCGCAAAATACTTGCTCGGTCCGGCAGATGTAAGTTTTGTGCCCGTGACCTTGCCCGACGCATCAACGTCCACGCGAACCGCGATCTTGATCGTCCCGTTAATCGTATTCATCGCGCTCCGCGGAATATCAGGCAGCACCTGGTGCGCGACCCCACCCTTGCCAGAAGCCGCGGCCGTCGCCGCAGTCGGCGCCGGTTTCGGCGGAGTTGTCGGCGCCGGCTTAGCCGGAGTTGTCGGCGCTGGATTCGCAGCCGGAGTCGGTTCCGCGGGCACGACGATGTTAACCGGCTTGTCTTCCGTCGGCTCGCTTGGACTCTTGTGAAAGATCTTCCATCCGAACCCGGCCACGACCAACACCGCGATCGGAATCAGCATTCGCCAGCTGTAGCGATACGGCGATGGGCTTCCGGATTTCCTCGCGGGCGCCGGCTCCGGTCCTGCCGGAACCGATCGTCCGGCCCCAGGATGCAGCCTCGCCTGAATTTCCGCAATCGAACCGCGCCGCTTCGGATCAAGCCGCAGACATTCACGCGCGATCCCGCGAAACGGTTCCGCAATCGTCGCCGGAATTCGCGGATCATTTTCCGACCCGGCTTCCACGACTGGAGGACTCTGCGTCAGCGCCGTGACCAGCGTCGCGCCCAGCGACCACGAATCGCCCGCCGCCGATACGTTTCCGCTAGCCGTCTCTGGCGCGTCGTAGGCGTCGCGTTCTCTCCTGGGCCCGCCGGAATCTCCCGGCGCGGCAATCTGATCCGATGAAAGCTTCAGCAGTTCTCCGACCGCCAGAATATTCGACGGCTTGATTCGCCGGTGTACGAAGCCCGCACCGTGCAGGTATGCCAGCGTCTCCAGCAACGGCGGCAGCATGTCCGCCACTTCCGCCGGTGCGAGCGCGCGTTGCGGAAGAATCTGCGAGAGATCCTCGTCCGCAAACTCCATCACTACATAAAGAAGCGTGAGCCCGCATCGCCCCGTTTCAAAAATCCGAATCAGGTGAGGATTAGAAAGTTGCGCCGCCGCGCGCCACCGAATCAGTTGACGGTCCGCATCGCCAGCGTCGGCCGGAATCAGCTTCAGTGCGGCCTTCTGCGAAGGTTCGCCGGGTTGTCCCGAGATGCGCTCAGTGAGGAACACCGCGCCATGGTCTGACCCGCCCAGCCATTGCCGGAGCGGAAATTTCCCATCGACTACGCGGCCTTCCCAGGTTTTCCACGTCTCTGCGCTGCTCATGAACGGCGACCCGCGAAGGACATTCTATGCCATCGCTCGAAAACGCGTGGCACGCGAAGGTTCTTTCGCGGGTGCGCCGCCCTTTGCCAGCGCCTTTACCGGCTCTTATAGCTGAAAGTCACTTTCGTTTCCTCATCCAGCACCAGCGGCCGGACAAAGCTGAACGAGGTACCCGCGCGCGGCACATCGATCGCCACCGGCAGCACTCCGGCCACGCGCTTTTGCAGGTTCATCACATTGGCCGAAGCGGTGCTCGGACTAGCCGCGCCTGGCTGTATTAGGGCTAAGCCGGCGACGCTGTTCCTGCTTAAGCGCCCGTTCACGGGCCCGCCAATCATCGCAGCGTTCACGTTGCCATGAAACACATTCGCCCCGGTTTCAATTTGAGGTGCCTCCGCCGTTACTTCCACCGTTTCCGCCATGCTGGCAACGTCCAGCCGAAAGCTATACATAGACGGACGATTGGCATCGTAATCGAGGTTATAAACGCTGGTCTTGAACCCAGGCATCTCAATCTGGGACTTGTAATTCCCCGATCCCAAGCCCCCAATCAGCCATCGCCCTTCCCCGTTTGTGACCGCCGTCCTCGTCACGCCGTTTTCCTTCAACGTAACCGTCACCCGCGCGTTCGGAACCATGGCCCCCGACGGATCGACAACGTATCCGCCCATCTGTCCAGGGAGTGCCTCCATTCGCGTGACGCTGACTTTGTCAGCATCGCGCCTTTCCTCCGTGTCGTAGGCATACTCCTCGCGGAACGCTGCCGGCACCAGATTTGCCGCAATCACGTCGCCGCCGAAATCCTTCACCTTATATTGCTCGGGCAAAAATACTTCCCAAGTCATCAGGCTGATAGGAATATCCATGCTCGGAAGACTCAGGTCCGCGCCGCCCTTCTTCGCAAATGGAGCGCCCGAGTGCATGAACACGAACGACACCGTGTACGAATCCGTCGGACGAAATCCCGGCCGCAACAGCGGCACGCGATTTCCATCCGGACCCTGTACCGGCTTCACGTGCTCTCCGGCCACGTCCGCCGAAAGAATGGTCGCTCCAGCGGGCAGCGCAACTTTCAAAAATGGCTGCGCCTGATTCTTAATCGTGAGTTTCACCTCAGTCAGCGATTTGCCCTCCGACGTGACCAGCGTCGTAACCTCGGCTCTCTCGGCCACGGCTGCCAGTACGCTTCCGTCCGGGAAGCGCACCCACTGCAGCGCCAGCGACGGCGTTTCGCTCGCCTGCTTGTGATAGCGGAACGCTGCTTGTGGCGGGAAGTGTGCCAGCGATCGCAGGTACGGATTCACTTCCTTCACATCCATGCGCTTGAGCCCGCCGCCTTCCGTCGCGGTGATCTCCATCGTCCCTGCGCCCTCCACCAGCACCTCGCCGGTTTCGCGCTGTGCCTTCTTGAAGCTGAGGAACGGAGCATCCGCCTTCGAGTCATTGATCGGCCTCTCCATCGAGATCAGGAATTGATGGCTGCGTTGCCCCGGGGCATTCACCTTCAAGGTCAGCACTCCGTTGTTGGTTTCGGTCGAATCCAGCGTCGCTCCGGTCACGCCTGTGACTTCGAATCCCGCGGGCAGTTCCACGTGGAATTGCGCGGGCTCGCCTTGCACCACCGTGACATCGGCCAGCACGGCTACGCGCATCTCCGATTCGCTCACCGAGACGAGCGTCTTCTCGTCCGCCAGGAACCGCACTTCGCGTGCCACCACTGGCGTAACCGTTTCGCGCGTCGTCCACCAGATGGTCGCTGGCTGTCCCGGAACCAGCGTGGCCTCAATCGCGGTGTGTCCGTTCTCCGATTTCCGGTTCGTGATGAGTCCCGGGCTGATATTCGCGAACGTGTGGTCGCCCGGAATCAGCAGCGCGAGTTGCACGCTGCCCGCCGCCGGCACGGGCAGGCTGAACGATGCGCGCCCCGCTTCGATTCGCAGCGGCAATCCAGTGTCGAGATCGACCGTGAATTCTCCCGGTCCGGTCAGCAACGCCGTGTGCGTGCCATTTTCCTGTTCGAGCGGAAGTCCCTTCCCGCTCTGGTGCGCGTCGAGAATCGTCATTCCAGTCGTGAGCGGAACTTTGCTCACGCCCTTGTGAAAGACTTCTCCTTCAAGCTGCACCGTCCCCAGCACGCCGTTGTCCTCAACGTGCAACTTCAGGTTGGCATGCTTGATCGAGTAGGGAAGCGGCGGCGCATCCGATTTCTTTGGAGGTTTCCCAGCGAGTTCCACCAACCGGTTGTACTCGTCCAGCGTCAGTGTGACGTTGCCGGAATCGGGCAGCGGCAGAATGGAATTCTGCTGCGCAACTCTGACCTGTCCCCAGCACACGCTGCAAAGCACCACCATGGAAAATAGTCTGCCCTTCATCGCACACCTCCCTTTTTCTCGCGCTGGAAGCTGAATTCTGCGGCCGGAAACTGGTTCTCACTCGTGAGTTCCGAAACAAGGTAGATCGACGGACCGAACGCCGGGAACGGAACGCTGATCGGCACAATACCCGTCACCCTCCCCGCCGATGATTTCGCGCGGAAAGAATCGAGCAGCGCCTGCGTCGCGTCTTTCTTATCTTTTTCTCCGGGAGGCGCCTGTAGTTTCGCGAATTGTTCGAGACGATCCGACTGCTTGAGTTCGACCGGTGAGGCCGAGCCCATGTCGACGACTCCGCCATTCGGCGCAAGCACTGCCGAAATCGGATTCGCATACTCCTGCGGCCGGAACGTTCCCGGCTCAGCGTTGACGTGAAACAGCGGCGGATAGTACACGAGCAAACCCGTGCGCGAGATGGGAAGATCGAGCGCCGGAAGCATTACCTTCTCGTGCCCTTTCTCGTCCCAAGCCGTCGCCTTGGTCAGGTAGAGAACTTCCACCGCGAACGCGGGAGCATCCTCTCCGCCGCGCGACTTCTCCAGCGGCAACAGTAGGCTGCCGTCCGGCGATTGCCCCGGACGCACCGGCCTCCCCGCCAGCGACGCGCTCCACACCGTCGCTCCCGGCGGCAGCGTTACCTTCACAAAATTCCGCTGGTTGTTCCGCACCGCATACCGCGCCTGCACCAGTTCCTTTCCGTCGGTGCTCATCAGAACCTGATAGCGCGCCTCCTCGACGTTCGCCATCAACACGGCCTGCTGGTCATATCGCGCAATGTTTACGCTCAACGATCGCGTCGCGCCCGCCTCGCCCGATCGCGCGCGAAATGCGACTAGCGCCGGAGACTGCCGGCTCGCCACCATCTCGCCAAGATCGCTGGCGTCCGCATCTTCGAGCCCCGCGGTCTTCTCGCCCTTGATCTCACCCGCGCCTAAGACCTCCACCGCGACTCCTCCCTCATCGCGCTCCGTGTTCTCAAGCCGCAACAAGGGGATGTCGATAATTCCATCGCGCGGCAGCCGCGTCTCTCCCATGATCGCGAAGCGCGCGCTGTGCTCGACCGGTTCGAGAAACGTCACGGCCAGTTCGCCGTTCTTCATCTCCCAATCGGCGACCATCGCCCCGGAAACCTGGTTGATCGTCACTTTTTCCGGCAACTGGATTTTCACTTCGCGAGCCGCGCCCTGCACGATGTCGAGACTCGCCTCGGCGTACACCGTCGTCGAATCTTCAGCAAGACTCGTCAACTGCGTCAGCGATCCCCGCATCCGCAGCGGCAATTCGACGTGATGATCTTCCGTTTTTCTCCGCCACGTGAACATCAGCGCCTCGTTGCCGCGCCCGTACGCCAGCCACTTGGTCTCATTCGGCGTCTCGTATTTCTGCGAAAGCAATCCACCGGCAACTCGCAGATCAATGCCGAGCCGTGGAAGCGCGATCGCAGCCCGCGTCACGCCCGAGTCCGTCGAAGGCAGCGACATGCTCTCGTCGCCGGCGGAAAATGTGACTGGAACATCCACGTCAAGCTGCAGAACCGATCGCCCCGCGTGCGACAGCAGTGCTGCGAGATGCCCCGTCTTCCCCTGTGCACCCGGCACCAGCGAAACGAGCTGGCCATCGAGGTGAGCCTCGCGCACCAGCAATCCCGCCGGCACAGGCACTCGCACCCAGCCGTCTTTCAGCACATCGACGGTCAGGCTCGCTCGCCCCGCGGCCAGGTCGCCATTCACTTGCAGGTCGTAGTCCACGCGCGTCAGCGTCGCGTCGATCGGAGGCGGCTCAGGATCGTGTTCAACCGGATAAGCCTTCGCGCGCAGCACGCGATATTCCTCAACCGGAATCACCACCCATCCTGCGCCATGGGACGAGTCGGATGCCTTCTCCTGCGCGCGAACTCCAGTCGCGCACGCAAGCAACGCAATTACACAGCAGGAGAGAAACTTGCTCAGAGCGAATCGTCTCAGTCGCGATCGTCTGTGTTGCGGATAGTGTGTAAAAACATCGAGAGGGAGATCAGAAACATCGATTAGAAGCGGCTTGTTCATAGTTCACTCCTCTTCACACGCAGTTGGTCACGCGAATCAGTTCGGTGCTCACAACAGTTCTCCGGATGCGTATCGGTCTCTGGGGGATGTTCCGGCAGTGTTCGGGATAGCTTTCGAGCGTAGCGGCCATTCCACCTAAGAATGCTGGGGGAAGAGAAAATTGCACACGATTTCGGCCATGTTACCCATGGTGACGATCGGGCCAGGAGCGCTCCCGCCGCCCTATCTGCTGTACCATTGCAGGTTCAAACGTAGCGCCGCCGTCCCGGCGGCTGTCGTGGCGGCGTCTCGCCGCCACCGCTGGGCAATCGGCGCCGCGGAAGAAAAGAAGAGAAGAAGAAAAGAAGAGAACAAGAGAAGCAAGAGAAGCAAGAGTTGACCCGGGCCCAGCTCGGAGGTTCGTTTGCCTTTCAGCACCGAAAAATCACGCCAGCTCTACGAGCGCACGCTGGGCGTGCTGATCGAGGCCAGCAGTTCCTCGTCGCGCGGCCCCGCCAATTTCGGCAAGTATCCCATCTTCATGGACCGCGCCCGCGGTTCCCGCATCTACGACGTCGACGGCAACGAATACATCGACTGGATGATGGCCTTCGGCGCCCTGCCGCTCGGCCACGCGCATCCTGAGATCGTCGAAGCAATCACCGAAGCCGCCACCACCGGAGCGCACTTCGCCACCGCGACGCCCGTCGAACTCGAAGTCGCGGAAATGATTCAGAAGATCGTTCCCAACGCCGAGCGCGTCCGCTTCGCGAACACGGGAACCGAAGCGATGATGGCCGCCATTCGCCTCGCGCGCGGCGTCACCGGACGCCCCAAGCTTCTCAAGTTCGAAGGCCACTACCACGGATGGCACGACGATCTGCTGGTTAGTTCCAATGTCCTGCCCGCGACCGCTCTCGGATTGCGCACCGATCCCGTGAAGATTCCCGACAGCTCCGGCCTGAATCGCACCGCGCTCGACGACACCATCGTTGTTCCGTGGAATGATCTGCCGCTGCTCGAACGCGCCATCGAAAACAATCCCGGTCAAATTGCCGCCATCATCACCGAAGGCATCATGGCCAACATGGGCGTGATTCCTCCGGCCGAGGGATTTCTGCAACGTCTGCAAAAACTCGCCCGCGCCCACGGCATTCTTTTCATCCTCGACGAAACCGTCACCGGATTCCGCATCGCTCCCGGCGGCTGCCAGGAACACTACCAACTTTCTCCCGACCTCGTGACCTTCGGCAAAGCGCTCGGTTGCGGCCTCCCAGTCGCTGCGCTGGTCGGCCGCGCCGAAGTGATGGACGCGCTGCAGTGGGGAGGCGTCCTCCACTACGGCACGCACAACGGATCCCGCATCGGAATGCACGCCGCCCGCGCCAACCTTCGCGTGCTCACCCGCGACAACAACGCCAGCTTCCGCCATACCTGGCGCATCGCCGAGCGCCTGTGCGCCGGCTATCGCGAATTGTTCAATAAAAATGGACGCGCCGTCGTCGTGCAGAATGTCGGCCCCATGTTTCAGCTGATGTTCACCGACCGCCCCGCCATCCGCGACTACCGCGACTTCTGCACACACGTCGACCGCGGACCTTTTCAGAAGTTCGTCCTATCGCTGTTTCCATTCGGCGTCTACGCCTCGCCATCAGCCGCGCTACATTCAATCGTCACGCTGGCGCACACCGAAGAAGATGTCGACCGCACGTTGGAAGCCGCAGGGAAGGCGCTGGAAAAGAATAATGCGTGATTCGAGACCAGCGGTCGCTCATTCAGGGCGGGAAAGGTGCGCCGATTTTCTTTGCGTTCTTTGCGGCCGTTCTTAGCGAACTTAGCGTTGAAAGCTTTTGGGATCACAAGCTAATCGCTCTAGAAAGCCAAGTATGCAAAAGTGCCGCAAAGATCGCAAAGAAGTGCTCATAGAACGATGAAGATGTTATCGATGAAGATCGAGCAACGCGCCGCCGCCCTCCTCTCCCTCCAGGGCAGGGTTGCCATCGTCACCGGCGCTGCATCCGGCATTGGACGCGGCATTGCGCTTCGCTTGTCTGAAGTGGGAGCCCGCGTCGCCGTCCTCGACATCGACGAAATCAAAGCCGCCGAAACTGCTATCGAGATTCAAAAACAGGGCGGGGAAGCGGTCGCGCTCAAATGTGATGTCCGCAGCGCCGCCGATTGTCGCGCCGCGACGGAAAGTGTTCTCGAACTGTGGGGCAAGATCGACATCCTCTGCAACTGCGCTGGCATCGCCATTCGCAAAGATGTCGTCGAACTCACCGAGAGCGAATGGGACCTCGCCCTCGACGTGACCCTCAAGAGCATCTACCTGCTCTCCCACGAAGTCATGCCGCACATGATCCGCAACGGCGGAGGCAGCATCATCAACATCGGCTCCGGATGGTCGCTCAAAGCGGGCCCTCGCGCGGCCGCCTACTGCGCCGCGAAAGGCGGTGCCATGAACCTGACCCGCGCCATGGCCATCGACCACGGCAAGCACAACATCCGCGTGAACTGCGTATGCCCCGGCGACATCGATACGCCCATGCTGCGCAGCGAGTGCGTCCAACTCGGAGAAGACACCGAGAAGTTCATGCAAGAGGCCGCCAATCGCCCTCTAGCCCGAGTCGGCACGCCCGACGACGTAGCGAATGCCGTCCTGTTTCTTGCAAGCCCGATGTCGAATTGGATCACCGGCGCCGCGCTCGTCGTTGATGGCGGCGGATTGGCGTGAGAATGGCTAGCCGTCCTGGCTATGCGGGTGAAAAAGATTCGCGCCTGCGGACTAGATTTTCGTCGCCGTGAGTATGCAGTAAACCATAGGCCCCAAGGGTGCGCTCACAAGCGGCAGTAACACCGGTGCGAGTACGTTGTTCCATCGAGCACGAGTCATCGCGCGGCTTCCAAACAGAACTTCTGTTAGCAGAAACCTCAAGGTGACCCACGGGATGTGCGCAACCGAAGGCGCTACGCGCATCTGAAGATGTTCTACGGAAATATTCCGGAATCCAAGCTCTTCCAGTCTTGCGGTAAAAACGTCGAGTCGCGCCAATTCTTCGATGACCCAGCACTCGCAAAGCTTGCGGTAGATACTCTCCTGCAGCCCGGTGACGAAACGGGCACTCGTAAGAAAGCCGTCGGCAACTACGATGCGTCCACCCGGTCGTAGCAAGCGATGCGCTTCCCTCAAGAGCAGTCCTTTGTCCGCGCCGTGTGCGTGGCAACTGCTCTCCAACGCATACACGCCGTCATAGTCGGCACATGGAAGAAGCTGGTTGTCTTCATAGTCGCCCTCAACAATGCAAATGCGTTCACCACAATCGGCCGCGTTGTTTAAGGACCGTGCATGTTCCACCTGCCACGGAACCCTCGTGATGCCAGTCAATTTCGCTCCAGGCAAACGACGCGCAAAGCTGCGCAGCGTGGCACCAAGGCCGCAACCTAAGTCGAGCAGGCGCGGCTCGGCGATCCCGTGCAACTGGAGTCGCGAGAGCACCTCAGCATTCATCTGCTCCAGCATGGCTTCGCGGTGCAACGGGTTCTCCCCGGCACGGTAGTAGCCGAAGTGCATGTTGAATTCGCGACTCCATGCCGCATAATCCGGCCCGGCCTCGCTGTAATACTGTTCCAGCCCGATTGCTGGCTCAACAGAATGAACGACAGTTGGCAGGCCCACTGCTCGCTCACTGACTCTTGCAGCCATCATCGCTCCTCCATCCGACCTGTGGGCTTATTGATTCTGTAAATTCAGTATATACTGAAGTAACAGGAAATACAATAAGCGAGTTGGCGCAAGCCACAAATCGTGAGAATGGTTGACGCTGTGGGATCAAGAAGTCTTGCACTGAACTATGGAATCAGGGCGCTGTCGGAAACAAGGTCCGATTTCGTCACAACGGCTACGCCCCCTCGCGTCTCTGCCTTGCCGCCTCATATAACACAATGCTCCCCGCCACCCCGGCGTTCAGCGATTCCACCTGCGCCGTATGCGGAATCGCCACCGTCTCATCCATCTGCGCGATCAGAGTCCGCGACAGCCCCGCGCCTTCGCTGCCGACAAAAATCGCCGCCGGCCCAGAAAGCTTCGCCTCATCCAACGGCGTGCCCTTGTGCGACGATGTCGCAATCAACCGCACTCCATGCTCCCGCAACTTCGTCGAGATAGCGTCGAGTCCTCCCGCGTTTTTCGCGACGATCACTGGAAAGCGAAACACCGATCCCGCCGACGCGCGAATCACCTTCGAATTAAACGGACTCACCGTCCCCTCGCCCAGCACCGCGCCCGCACTGCCGAAAGCCTCCGCCGACCGCAGAATCGTTCCCAGGTTCCCCGGATCCTGCAGCCCCGCCACCACGATGATCGGCCCAACCTCCACCCGCTCGATCACATCGTCTAAAGAAAATTCCTTCAGCCGAACCAGCGCCGCCACGCCCTGCGGAGTCTCGCTCGGCACCGCGCCGTCGAAAAGCTTGTCGGGCAAAAGTAACGTCTCAACGTGCGCGCCAATCTGAGGCAGCAGGCGCGCCGCGCGGTCCTGCGCCGATTCGCGAAAGAACACCGCCTTGAATCGCAACCCGCTCCGAATCGCCTCTTCTATAATGCGCACGCCCTCAATCGCGCAGTCGCCCTCCTCGGTGCGCTCCGCGCGCGCAAAGGCCTGGCGTAATTCCTTTACCAGCGCGTTATGTCGCCCCTCAATCCGCCGCAGTCGGTGCTGGGCGCTGGGCGCGGATTCCGATGTTCGCGTCATCTTAGCTTCATGCTTTCGATACCTCGGGTGTTGACTGCATAATACTCTGCCCGCTCAACTCCCAGCCTTTTGCCGTATTATGATAGGTTTCACAGTCCAAACACATCGAACTCTGTAGCCGTGAAGAGAAGGGAGCGCCGTGCGCGCCGAGATCGTAAAAATCAATTGTGACAACCCTGAGTCATCCCTGGTGAAATACGCCGCCGATCAAATCCGCTCCGGCGAAGTTCTCGGCATGCCCACCGACACTTTTTACGGATTGGCCGCCGATCCGTTTAACCTCCGCGCGGTCGACAAGGTCTACGACATCAAGACTCGCTCGCGCCACAAGCCGCTGTCGCTTTTGATCGCGAGCACCGACCAGGCCGAGGAACTCGCCAAGCCGCTGCCCGAGGAGTTCTACGCGCTGGCGCGAAAATTCTGGCCCGGTCCGCTGACCATCATCGTCAAAGCCGGATCGCGCCTCCCGCTAAAAGTCACAGCCAATACCGGCAACGTCGCTCTACGTGTGCCCAATGCGAAAATTCCGTTGGCAGTCGTTACCGCGGCCGCCATTCCCATCACCGCCACGTCTGCGAATCTCAGCGGCGCTTCGGAATGCACGACCGCCGAGCAGGTGCACGATCAGCTTCAGGGGCGGATCAACATCATCGTCGACGGTGGAACCTCCCCACGGGACGTGGCCTCCACCATCATCGATCTGAGTGACGAAACCGCGCGCTGGCGCGTCATTCGCGAAGGAGCCATTCCCTCCGACGAGATCTCCAGCTTCTTCGCCCAGGGATAAATCGCGCGTCATGAAGGCCCAAGGATGACTACCGAAGGATGACCACCTAAGGATGACCGACGAACCTGCCAACCGGCCTTCATATCTGCGCTGGTGGCTTCGTCTGCTAGGTACTGTCGCGCTGGCCATCGTGCTGTTTCTCGTCGTTACTTCCATTCGGATTGTCCGCACGGCGTCGCTTGAGCAGATACATCGTGCCGACGCAATCGTGGTCTTCGGAGCGGCGGAATATTCCGGTCGCCCGTCCCCGGTGTTGCGCGCACGCCTCGATCATGCCTTCGATCTGTACGAGCAGCACGTAGCGCCTGTCGTCATCACCACCGGTGGCGCAGCGGCCGACCCCACTTTCAGCGAAGGTGGAGTCGGTGAAACTCACCTCCGCAAGCGCGGAATCCCCGAAACCGCTCTGATCGCCGAAACTCAGGGCTCGAACACCGCAGAGTCAGCCCAGCGCGTCGCCGTTATCATGCGCGCCAACGGCCTCCACAGTTGCATCGCCGTCAGCGATGCCTACCACGTCTTCCGCATCCGCAAGTTGCTCGAGCATGAAGGCATCGGTCCCGTCTACGTCGCCCCACGCCCCGACTCTCGTCCGCACAATTCCGCGCAGCGCGCCATCGCAGTCCTCCGCGAGGCTACGAGCTACATGCTGTGGAAACTTGGAATCACCTAAGAGCGCACAGGTTTGCTGCATGGGCCGCCGCTTCAAGAATCGTTCTGGGATTTTGCGATTTGAGGAGTGCCCTTGCCGTCTTAGCAAATAACTGACGATAGCTTCACAGATCATCGCCGTTAATCGCGTTGTTCTGAATTCTGAACCAGGAGTAGTTCAGATAGTTCATCTGCAGGCCGCTTCTGACCTTCCTGAAGGTGTTCTGAATTCTGTTCATCAGCGCGAAATTCTTGGTCATCCGATTCGAGTCGGCGCGACTTCCTCGTGCTTCAGCCAGTTGACGGCTCTGGCATTTTTCGTAGTCCTGGCTCTGCTGGCAGAGTTCATTCGCGTTGCTCAGGTTCACGCTGCCGACCGACTGCATCTCGCGGTTCTCCTGAATCGTCGCGACCAGCATCTCATCGTACCGGTCATACCATTCTCGAACAGCTTGCTCGGTCTGCTCTGGCGTGTGGCTCGCTTTGTATTTAGCGATTACAGCCACTACCTCGTCGCCATTGTCCGCTCCATCCATCTTCATTCGTGGCAAAGGTCCCGCCGTGCCTTCCATGTCGTCGTCTGTGAATACTTTCTTGGCATGGGCCGTTTTCTGCGCTTTGGCGTTCCGAGCCAATGCTGCCAGATCGCCGGTATTTGCGGTCGCCTGCGGAGGGGCAGCAGACGCTCCATCTTGACCCATGCAAATAGCTGAAGCTGCGAGGAGGATCGCGAAGAGATGTTGAGCCCTGGATAAAATGCGCCGCATTTTCGAGTCAGCCTACCTGCCCCGCAAGGGCTCGCAAAACGATTACGTTCCGGTGCCTCATCAGAACTGGTCGATATTGTTGGTCGTGCGAATCTTGAACCAGTCGTAGTGCAAACTATTCGCCTGGAGGCCATTCCTGACCTTCATGAAAGAGTGCTGAATCCGTACTTCGAGACTATTGTTCTTGGTGACCTGTGTCTGATCGCTCTGTGCCCCGCGCATTTCAGCCATCTGCCGGCTTCGGCATTGCTCATAGTCCTGGCTTTCCTGGCAGAGCGCGTATCCATTGCTCATGTTCGCGCTACAAAGGGTGGCGATGTCCTGGTTGTCCTGGATCGCAGCCGCCAGCAGTTGGTCATAACGGTCATACCAGATATGGACCGCTTGTTCTGTCTGTTCTGGAGTGTGAGTAGTTTTGTACTTTGAAATCGCGACGACGATTTCGTCCGCGTTCTCCGCTCCCTCCATTTTCAGACGGGGCAGCGGTCCGGCGGTAGTCTCCATGTCGTCATCGGTGAAAACTTTTTTCGAACGTGCCTTTTTCGATTTGGCGTCCCGCGCGGCCGCCGCCAGCGGACTGTCAGTGTCTGCAGAACTCTGCGACCCTGTCGCGGCCGGCGGTTGCTGATTCTGCGCCAGGCTTATCGTCGAAAACAGCAGTAGGACGGCAGTGAACAGACAGGTCAACTTTGGGAAATAAGTTCGCATTTTAGGCTCTCTGTAAGGCTATCGGGCGGGCTTTAGCCATGAAAGATGACGTAAGTTTAGCCGCTCGGCGAACGAAAGTGACCGGCCAGAAAGTGCCAGTCTTCCCGATCACGCAGGCTGGTGACGGGAATCACATGCGGAAGAACGAATGTCTAGCTGAGCCCGATGAGTCCCTGTGCCGAAGCGACCTCATAGTGTGCTGCTTTCGCGTCGTATCTCAATAAGTGCTGCCGACGTTCTTCTGGCACAACGGCCTTCTCATAATCAGCCCCCGCGACCGCCCGAATCGCATCGATGGAGTCCCACAACATAATCGTGATGAACTCGACCTCCGCGCCCAGCTCCCGGCGGAGCAGGTAGCTGCCACGGTACCCCTTCGCCTTGCTGATGCCAGGCAGAAGCTCAGGTTTCAACATGGACTCATACGCGTCAGCGTGATCAGGCTTGGCATATCCGTGCCACACTCGTGCGATCATTGTCGTCCTCTCGACCTCATCTTGCTACGAGGTCATGCGCTTGCGCAGTTCTGTGACGTGCGCCACATGATGCCGTCCGTGCCACGCATACAGCGCCAGTGCCTTCTCCAGCGTCATCCCCCCCAGATCCGGATGGCGAAACGTTCTCTTCCATTCCTCCGGCGTGAGCGACCGCAGCAGCCGCACCCAGCGGTCATGCAGCGAGTCAAGCATCGTCAACGACACCTCAATCGGAGTTGTTTTCGAATCAGCCAACTCGGCCCAGCGATCTTCCGCGTAAGGCTTGATGGTCGGCTCATCTTCGGTCAACGCGAGTTTGAAGCGCACATATGAATTCATGTGACTGTCCGGCAAATGATGCACAACCTGCCGCACAGTCCATCCTCCCGGCCGATACGGCGTGTCGAGTTGAGCCTCCGACAGTCCCTTCACTGCCGTCCGCAAATGCGCCGGAGCACTGGCCACATCGTCGAGAGCCTTCTGTTTCTGGTCCTCAGTGAGTGGTCCTTCAAAGTGAAACTTGCCAATGGGAAAACGCAGGTCCGTCATTGTGTCCTCTTGCGAAAGAATCTGTCCACAAGATGATTGCTCTCTCGATCGGGGTTCAGAAAAACGCAAGAACGAGGCGTCTTCCGGGTCGCTCCTTAGCGTTTTCTCCAATCTTCGGTCCCGTGGAACTGTGGTTGATTTCAGACATCTTCTCGTGTACACTTTGAATGCGTACATTTAACATGCCTAGACCAGCCGTGGAAGATAACAACCGAATGTCCCTCCGGATTCGCGCCGAGGAAAAGGCGCTCTTGATGCGTGCCGTGGCCCTCGAGCATACCGACCTGACGGATTTTGTTCTCGATCACGCCTTACGTGCTGCCAAAGCCGTGATCGAGCAGGCGGATCATGTGCAACTTTCCCCCAGGGACAATTTGCGGGTCCTCGACCTGCTGGAGAATCCGCCGGCACCGAACGCCAGGCTTCTGGTCGCCGCGCGCGCATTGCCAAAGCGGCGATGAGCGTTACGTCATGGCACGAAGAGGCAATCCGCAAGACGCACAACCGGGAAGCCTTCGACTGTGGCGATGAGGCCCTGAATGAGTTTCTTCGTCGCTACGCCCGAAAAAGTCACGAGCGCGGAGGGGCGAAAACTTTCCTCGCCATTGATGACGCCGACAAGAAGACGGTCCTCGGCTTCTACAGTCTGAGCCCCGCATCCGTTGACTACGCCCGCACCCCCGAGATCGTGCGGCGCGGTTTGGCGCGTTATGACGTGCCAGGCTTTCGTTTGGCGCGTCTGGCTGTGGATCGAAACTGGCAGGGAAAAGGGTTCGGCGGACAACTTCTGTTGGCTGCCGGCAGGCGCTGCCTCTTGGCCGCCGCGGAAGTTGGCGGGGTAGTCCTCGTCATCGACGCCAAGAATGAAAGGGTGGCAGCATGGTATGCCAGTTATGGCGCGGTTCCGCTCTTGGATGCTCCTTTATCGCTATTGCTGCCGTTAGCAACCATCGAGTCCGCGCTTAGAAAAACGGGAAAATACTAACGATCCCTCTTGATAACTACAACTAATAGCGCGTCCAAATTCCCATCCCCATCCCCTCCGGCTTGGAATTTCGATTCCCACACCCCAACATGCCACGAGATTGGTGCATCCAAGCGGTGTTCTAGGCTAAACTCTCTCTGCTATTGCGTTTAGCCATCCGGTCCTGAAGCCACCGTCGCTTCACGATCGCCTGTGAGGGGAACTATGCCGTCATCGGTCTGGTCTGGTCACTTAACCTTCGGACTCATCTCCATGCCCGTACGTCTTTTCTCCGGCGCGCGCAGCTCTGGCATTTCTTTCAACATGCTGCATCGCACCGACAAGTCGCGCCTTAAGCAGCAGTATGTCTGCCAAGCCGACGGACAGGTTGTCGATCGCGCCGACATCGTCAAGGGCTACGAATTCCGCAAGGACGAATACATCATCATCGAGCCCGACGAGATCAAGAAGATCGAGCCCCAGACCGCCAAGACCATGGAGATTCTCGAGTTCGTCAAGGAGAGCGAGGTCGATCCCGTCTACTTCGAATCGTCCTACTACATGATGCCCGAGGAAGCCGGTCGCCGCCCCTACGCTCTGCTGACCAAGGCGCTCGAAGAGAGCGAGTACGTTGCCATCGCCAAGATCACCATGCACAACCGCGAGTACACCGTGTTCCTGCGCCCGACCGAAGGCGGATTGATGCTCCACACCATGTATTACTCGGAAGAAGTGCGCAAGGTCGAAGGCTTCGGCCCGCCCGACGTCGAACTGAAAGATGCCGAGGTAAAGGTCGCGCACCAGTTGATTGAAGCGCTCGCCGCCGAGTGGGACCCCGAAAAATACAAAGACAATTTCCAGGAAAACCTCAAGCAGTTGATCGAGACCAAGCTGGAAGGTGGAGAAGTCGCCGCCGTTGAGAAGCCAAAGAAACTCGCTCCGGTCGTCGATCTCATGGCAGCTCTCAAGCAAAGCCTCGCCCAGATGGAAGGCAAGAAAAAGCCCGCCGCCACCATCAAGGAAGAGCCCGCCGCCAAGTCACGCCGTGGCAGAGGATAAAGCAGCCCGCGGCCCCTCAGTCCGCGGCCATTTAGCCCATCAGCCATTCGAGCTGGACATTCGAAGTGTCGGTAAATAGTTTCGCTCCCAAACCCAGGCATCCCACAGACGCAAGACAAGCATCCCTAGCTGAAAGCTGAAAGCTGAAAGCTGAGAACTGAAAGCTGAGAACTGAGAACTGAGAACCGAGAACTGCTCCTAGCGCAGATGCCCGGCAATCGCTACAATAATCGCTTCTGTCTTCATTCATTCGATCACAACTTTTTTTCGGGGTGCCGATGAGTTTTCGACGTGTGGGATGGGTCGCCGCCGTAGCGCTGGCAACTCTGCTCGAACTTTCCTGTGGTCAGGTCTACCGCCCGGTAGTCATTCCGGTCGACATCGTTCCACCCAACCCCGGAAGCTTCCATGCGGTCTTCGGCATCGCCACCAATTTGTCGTTCAACTTCGGCACCGCGATGCAGATCGACGTCTCGGGAGACTCCAATATCGGCCAGGCCAACATGGGCATCAATCCCACCCATGCGGCCATCCTCCCCAACAATTCGCGCGTATTCGTAGCTAGCGCCGGCAGCATTTTCCCCGGCGAAGCCGACTCCGTCATCGCCTTCACGCCCGCGTCCGACAGTTCCTCGGCCACCGGACTGGGGTCGCCGACTACCTTCAGTCTTCCCGCCGGCTCTCAGCCCGTTTTCCTGAACACTACCCAGCTGAGCGCAGTCTTCGTCGCCAACTACGGCACCAATTCCGTCTCCACGCTCAACACCGCGACCAACACCGTCACCATGACCGGAGCCGTGGGAGCGCAGCCCGTCGCGCTCGCTGAAACGCCCGACGCTCAGAACCTCTACGTCGTGAATCAGGGCAGCAACAGCGTTACCGATCTTTCACCGAACGACCTCGCGCCGCTCGCGACCATCACGGTCGGCAATACTCCGGTCTGGGCCGTCTCTCGCTCCGACAGCAAGCGGATCTATGTCGTGACCCAGGGCGACGGTCAGCTCTACACGATTCGCACCGACGCGAACACCGTTCTCTCGAATCAATCCGTGGGTGGCCCCGGAGCCAACTTCGCGCTCTACGACAAGGGCCTCAACCGTCTCTACGTGACTAATCCCAACACGTCGTCGGTTTACGTTTTCGACGTGACCGGCGATTCGCCCGCGCTAATCACAACCCTCGACTTGACGGCGGGCGGCGTCAACGCGCCCTGCCCCACCGGATGTTCCCCGGTTTCAGTCGCTGCGCTTGCGGACGGCTCCCGCTTCTACGTCGCGAGCTATCAGAATGCCGCATCCTGCCCTGATCCAGTAGTCGGAGCGACCTCGGCTTGCATCATTCCCCGGCTCACTGTGTATGACGCTCTCAGTCTAACCGTGAAGCCAGCTACGGCGACCTTGCTGGCGCCGTCCCTGTCGTTGCTCGGAGTGCAATTTGCGCCCGGCCAATACGCGGTCCCCGCGGTTCCTGCGTGCGCCGCCGTGGTGCCTTACACGCCGAGTTCCACCCGCTTCCGCGTATTCACTACGGCCGCGGCTGACAGCAGCCACGTCTACGTCAGCGTCTGCGATGCCGGATCGATTGCCGACATCAACGCCACCACCAGCACCATCTCCAGCGGAGGTAACAATACTCCCGACACTCTAATCACCGACCTCGGCGCTCCCTTCGCGGCCTGCACCAACTTCTCGCTGTGCGGACCGGCCAATCCGATTACCTCGTTCTCCATCACTTCAAACGTGGTCACCTTCCAGTCGGCAAATAACTTCGTCGCCGGCCAGAGAGTTCAAGTTGTTGGATTGACCACGGGAACGTATCTGAATGGATTGAACCTGACAGTGCTTCCGACGGGACTATCGAGCTCGCAGTTCCAGTGCTACTTCACGTCGCCCGATGTCCCATCCACCACCGATACCGGCACGGCGACACCCGTGCCTCCACTGCAAGACCCGGCATTCCTGCTGACAGGGTCGTAGAAGTTAAAGGCGAGAAAAACAAGCAGAGCTACTGCAGTGCGTCATGCAGATTGACGTTTATGAGTCGCCGTGTTTCCCCTGTGTTCCCCCGTGCCCTCTGTGGTGAAAGCCTTTGCGTGCCCCGGCGAGGCGGATCGCAACCTAAACCTTGGCGGGAACTTCTTCCTTCACAGCTTCTCGCGCAGCGTAGTGCGAGTCGACGTAGTCGTCAAGAATCTCAATGAACTCAGCGACAATGCGATCGCCCTTCAGCGTCGTGAACAGCCGTCCATCCACGTACACCGGAGCCTTCGGCTCCTCGAACGTTCCCGGCAACGAAATGCCGATGTTCGCGTGCTTCGACTCGCCCGGCCCGTTGACCACGCAGCCCATCACGGCCAGCTTCATCTCTTCCACGCCAATGTAGTGGCCCTTCCACGTGGGCATCTGCTCGCGCAGGTAAGTCTGAATCTGCTCCGCCATCTCCTGAAAGAACGTGCTGGTCGTCCGTCCGCACCCCGGACACGCCGTCACCTGCGGCGTAAAGCTGCGAATGCCCATCGACTGCAGAATCTGCTGCGCAACGCGCACTTCTTCTGTGCGATCGCCGCCCGGCGCTGGAGTCAGTGAAACGCGAATCGTGTCGCCAATCCCCTCCTGCAGCACTACGCCCATCGCCGCGCTCGAAGCCACAACGCCCTTCGCGCCCATCCCGGCCTCGGTCAGCCCCAGGTGCAGCGGATAATCACACCGTGCCGCCAGCGCTCGATAGACGTCGATCAAATCCTGCACGCCGCTAACCTTCGCACTCAAAATAATCTGATCCGGACGCAGCCCAAACTGCTCTGCCAGCTTCGCCGAATTCAGCGCACTCACTACCATCGCTTCCATGGTCACTTCGCGCGCATCTTTCGGATCATCGAGCCGCGAATTCTCGTCCATCATCCGCGTCAGCAGCGTCGAATCGAGCGATCCCCAATTCACGCCAATCCGCACCGGCTTCTGATACTTCACCGCGACTTCAATCATCGTGCGGAAATTCGAGTCGCCGGTCTTCCCAATGCTGGCATTGCCCGGATTGATCCTGTACTTCGCCAGATCGCGCGCGCACTCCGGATACTTCGTCAGCAGCACATGCCCGTTGTAATGGAAGTCGCCGATGATCGGCACGCGTATGCCCTGCTTGTCGAGTTGCTCGACAATGCGCGGCACCGCCGCCGCCGCGTCATCATTATTCACGGTCACTCGTACCAACTCGGACCCAGCCCGAGCCAGTGCCGCGACCTGTTGCACGGTCGAAGGGATATCCGCCGTGTCGGTATTGGTCATCGACTGCACCACTACCGGTGCATCCGACCCGACACGCACACCTCCAACCACGGCCGTTACGGTCTTTCTGCGTTGAATCGTAGCCATAAGGGAACTTCTAGTTTAGATCATTTCCGCGCCTGAGGGAACCCGCAATCACCCCCATAAAGCACGAAGGACACCCAAGTTACAGGAAGAAAAGCCTTTGCCTTCCCCCGTGGAACCCCGTGTCCCCCGTGGTCGAAATGTTTTGACTTCCTCCGTGTCCCCCTATGGCGAGCGCCTTCCTCTACTGCGCCGTAATGTTCCGAGCCTGCGAGAACGAATTCCCGTCAGCGTCAAACGCCTTCACCGTGATGGCGTGCGCTCCCGCCGTAACCGTGAATGCCGTATCGACATACGTGCTGCCGCTGGTGTCGTTATAAATCAGCTTGCTGTCGATGTAGACCTGCACCGCCGTGATCTGGGCCCCCGAATAACTGTTTGCGAACACATGCAGAGACGTTGACGTCGTCTCATTCTGTGTGGGCAAACAAAGATTGAGCGAGGACTCGGCCGCCGGACACGTCTCTCCCGGCGCTCCGCTATAGACCGTAATATTCCGGTCCGATTGGAAGGTCGCTCCCGAACTGTCCCACGCCTTGGTACTCACGAAGTGCGGCCCCTTGGCGACCGTCAGGTTTTCGTTAAGAGAACTGCTTGGAGAATTCACCACCAGCTTGTGGTCCACATAAATCTGCATCCCCGTCACCGAGTGTGCCGTGTCTCGTGAGTCGGCAATCCAATGCACCGGAGAATTCGAATAGATCAGATTCTGCGGCTCGCACACCGTTACCGACGGAGACACCGTATTCGGTGTGCACGCCGCCCGCGGCGCAGCATTCAGGAAAACAGCAAGCCCCTCCGAATTGGATTGCCCCGGCGCGGGGATCGCGAAATCGATCTTCCCGTCGCGGTTGAAGTCGCCCGCCACCAGATCGCTCGCCGACGTGTTGCTCCCCACCTGAAACACCAACGGCGTACTCTGATAACTCCCATCCGAATTCCCCAGCCACACCAGCATCTGGAAGAAGTTGCCAAGTCCGACAATGTCATTAATCCCGTCGCCATTGACGTCGACCGCCGTCGTTCCCCACAGGCCATTGCTGTAGCCGGGTATGTTCACGTCCGCCGATTTTCGGAAGGTCTTATTGCCACTGCCCAGCAGGACCTCCCAATTCGTGCAGCCATAACCCGAGACATCCTTTCCGATCTCACACGTGTAGTAAGTCACCAGCAGGTCGGTGAAGGGATCCTGATTCACATCCACCGGCATGGCGCCGATCCCGTACTTCGTACTCTTGAGCAGCACTTTGCTGAATTTGAATCCGCCGTTATTCCACAGCACGAACAGGCTCAATCCATCGCTCGCGGCAAGATCCACCCGGCCGTCTGCATTGAAATCGCCAACGCGCACCCCGACCGAATTCGGTGTGCCGAGCGAGAAGGAACCCGCCGCGCTGAACGTTCCATCTCCAGCGCCTTTGTAGAAATAGACCTTGTCCATTCCCACCGCCAGGTCCAACTTGCCGTCGCCGTCGAAATCCGCGGAGGTCACTGATCCAGGAATCGATGCAAAACTAACCGTCTGCCCTTTCGTGAACGTTCCATCGCCATTACCCAGCATGATCTGCAGAAGCCCGTTGGTCCCATTGGTATATCCAACCAGCGCCACGTCCAGCTTGCCATCGCCGTTGAAGTCGCCAATGGTCATGTCAAACGTTCCTACACCCGGCGCACTATTTTTGGCGGCCTGAAATCGTCCATCGCCCTTGCCAAGGTTCACCGAGACGCCGTAGTCGCCATTGTTGCCGGTTACAACGTCCAGGATCCCGTCGTTATTGAAGTCGCCCCGGTTGACGATGTCGGCGCCGAAGCCCGAGTTCGAAAACCCAAGCATGAAACTGTTCTGACCGAATGCGACGCTGGATGCAATAAGAAACGCTGCGAGAAAGAGGAAGGCCAAAAGAAGCGGTTTTGACCGCACGAGGGGGCAACTGGACAGAGGACGCATGGAAAAGAACTCCCGAGAGGCGCCGAGCGGATGGGCCGAATTTCGTCAGCATCAGATTCCCCTTACCCCGCGAGAGGTTGGAGAGCCTTTTCCCTAAGGTGAGTCCAGTACTCAACCGCTCGAACGCAGGCGCGTTGCATCGATCGTGGAGGAGCGGACGCCACGTCCGCCCAGCCGTATCGGACCACAGCATCCCCAAGAGCTCGCATCAGAATCCCGCGCCGCTGTCCCGGAGGGACATCCGAAAATAGCCCAGCGTTTCGAACGCTGGGTATCCAGCCCAAGATATGTCCCGCATCCCGTAGGGATGCCTGAAACCTCGCCCCACCCTCGACGCAATTCCGGTGGCTGCATCGGGCTCTCTCAGCAATGCAAACCCGCCCGTCGTCGCGCACTTTGTCAGCGCAAGCGACAATGCTGCTAGCGCAACGGCTCTGTAAACTTAATCGTGTTCCCGTACTCGTCATTGACACGGAAATCCCGGTTGCCCCAAGGCTTGCGTACGATCTCCTGGGCGACCAGAGCGCCGCGCTGCTGCAATTCCGCAAGCAGGCTCTCAAGGTCTTGCGTGAAGATGTGAATTCCTACCGGCGAAGGATTCCGTTGGTCGTCCTGAAACAGGTGAATCGCAACATCGTCACGCTCAACAATTGCGTAACTCCCATCGGGCAACTGCATCGCAAGCCGAAATCCAAGCTTCTCCTGGTAGTACTCGACCGACCGATGCAAATTTGAAACCGGAAGTTCAGGAGCTATCCGTGAAAGATTCGCCATCGTTTTTCCTCACAAGGCAATTTCCGTTTCGTCGCCACCAAGATACTAGAAGTTGTCTCACAAATGCTTTCGGAAAGGGCACGGCTTCAAGAGCATGCAGAAAAACGCCGGCTTTACCTTAGGTTTTGAAATGGCGCGCCTTCAAGCCGCGCCGTGAGCTTTGCGGAATGAATCACAGCTTCAGCCGCTCAGGGCTGACGAGTGCGCGTGAGAACTAGATTCTCATGGGTGTGTAGTAAGACGACGTTCACGTTCTTAGCCGCGAAGCGGCGCAAGAATGCAGCCCACGGCGCAAGCCGTGGGTAGCCAAAGCAAGATTGATCGAGCCCCGAAGGGGCGAAAGAATACTTCTCACGCCAGGGGTTCGAAACGCTGGGCTATTTTCGGATGTCCCAGCGGTATCGGTCCGAGAACAACTCACCAGTTGAACGCACGACCTCATCGTGATACATCATTGCCAAGGGAAGGGGACTCCAGATGAAACTTCGGACGATGATTCGACTGAGTCGTGTGGCCTCGACCTCGACCTTGTACGGTCTCATTGCGGCAATCGCGCTCCTGGCCGTGCCTGCGGTTCAGTGCCAGACCTATCGGGTTCTGCACTCTTTCTCCGGTGTTCCAGATGGTGATAACCCGTTTGGCCCGGTGATTCGCGACCGGGATGGGAATCTCTACGGCGTGACCAGTATCGGCGGCGATAGCTCTTGCGCTCCGTTTGGTTGCGGAACGGTCTTCGAGGTTGACAAGACCGGCGCCGAAAAAGTCCTCTTCCGATTCTCCGGCAACGATGGCTCCGATCCCAGTGGCCGTCTGCTGCGCGATGGGATAGGGAATCTCTTTGGTGCGACTCGGAGGGGAGGCGCATTCAACGCGGGCACAATCTTCATGCTCGAGAAGAGTGGGAAGGAGACCGTTCTCTACAGCTTTACCGGTGGAACCGACGGAAACGAACCGGTCGGGAGCCTCGTCACTGACGGTTCAGGGAACCTGTATGGTACGACCGAGACCGGCGGACAGGCGGGCTGCGATTTGGGAGAAGGCTGTGGTGTTGTTTTCAAGGTCGATCGCAGTGGGAAAGAGACCGTTCTTTACACGTTTACGCTGGGCACCGACGGGGGATTGCCCCCCGATGGCGTGATTCGCGATCACAGCGGAAATCTCTACGGCACCACACAGGCCGGCGGCAGCGTTAATTGCGTTTACTACTCAGTAGGGGGCTGCGGCACTGTCTTTAAGCTGAGCCCTGACGGTACGCTGACTACTGTCTATGCCTTCCTGGGAGTCACGGACGGCGATGAACCGGTGAGTGGCGTGGTTCGAGACGAAGACGGCAATCTCTACGGCACGACGGCGTTCGGCGGGGATCTCTCCTGCAACGACGGTTTTGGTTGCGGGGTTGTCTTCGCAATCGACTCCAGCGGCAACGAGACGGTGTTGTACACCTTCCATGGGACAGACGGCGACGGGCCCAACGGCATCGTCCGTGACAATGCGGGCAATCTTTTCGGCACAACGTCAGGAGGTGGCGACCTGAAATGTTCCTCCGGGGCGGCAGGATGCGGAGTGGTGTTCAGTATCGATCCGAACGGTAAAGAGACGATCCTTCACAAATTCGCAAAAACTCCGGATGGCGAGTTTCCTTTTTCAGGATTGTTCCTCTCGGCCCAGGATAACCTCTATGGAGTCACCTACTACGGCGGTGCTTCCGGCGGTGGTTCTGTATTCAAGATTCATCGATAAAATGCGAAGGTAAAAAGATCCTGAAGGAAAAATCGCGTTCCACCCACCGTCCAATGTTGGCTCTCCCCCTGCGCCTCCCTCCCTCCCTCCCTCCCAATACTTTTCCACAGCCTTCCACAAAAATAATCCCGCTTCCTGTGACGAACAACCTTGACCCTGGATACGAAAAGCGCAAACTCAACCCATGCGCCGAGACCTCCAGCCCGCGACCAAGCAACCCAGCCAAACCTGCGCAGCTAACTCCTTATTCCGCAAGATTTTACCCGTAAACCGTTTACCCTCAAGATTTTGGCCGGATCGACCGGGATACCCATCCCCTAACTCGAACGTAATCAAGAATTTAGCGACTTCGCCAAAAAAAAATGCGTGGTCCAACCACTTCCTCCCCCGTGCAACCCCGTGCCCCCCGTGGTGAACGATTTGCCCGCTCTCCCCAACTATGAAATCATCGGACTCTGCCGTCCAGCCGGCCCCACCTCTGGCCGAACCACGGGGCTGTAACGTGCCGATCCTGCCGCGCACCATTCTTCGTCCGAATGGAGGCTTCCTATGAATCACCGCATCAAGGCAACCAGCTCGGGGAAGAAACCTGTCGCCGCCATCAAGCCCGACGATCCAGTCGCGCCGCAGTGGCCCAGCTACACCGGCACATCGCATTACGTCGGAACGAGTCCCAGCGGACGCGTCACCGTCTACGTTGACCCAACGCTCGGCGATCAGGCTCTGCAGAACGCGCAAGACCTCGTCAACGACGGCGACCGCATCGTCACCGCCAACGATGGAATCTTCGGCACAACCGGAGGCCCGGTCAGCGCAATCATCTTTGCCCTCGGCGGCGCCACCGATGGCACCGGCGGCGCCGACCACGACGGCTGCGATTACACCACTGGAGCGGCCATCGAAGTCGACGCCTCGTACGGAAACTCCGCTCGCGTCTCCGCCTTGTTTGAGGCCGAACTGAGCGAGTGCTCGATGAACGGAAACCTCTGCGGACTCAGCACCGGCGAAGCGCTGTCACGCTGGTGTGCTGCGGTCATCGGCAACAACGCGCTCGCCGACTTCGCCACCGCTCCGCAGTGGGTGCAGGATGGCGAGCCCGACTACGTCGATAAGATCGATCCCACCGATCAGGACGCAGACAGCATCGGCTGCGGCATGGCGTTTCTCTCATGGCTCATCAGCCAGGGCTACGGCCTCGAGAAGATCGCTCCCGCGATGGTGTCGCTCGGCGACAGCGGAACTCTTGCGCAGCTCTACGCGAACCTCACATCCGATTCCGCGAGCAATGCGTGGACGAAGTTCCAGGCGGCAATTCGAGCGCTGCCAAACGGCGTCACCAGCGACGACCCGTTCGACGGTTTGGCGCACCCCACAGAGATGGCTCACCTCTCTCCGTGGACCGTCGAGATGGCAGGAAAGGTCTTCGCCGCAGTTCTAGCCGATGTTGCGGCAGGTCATCAGCCCGAACAGATCGTCGCCAGCGTCCGCGCGGCGATGCTGCCGAACAAGCCCACAGTGAGGCAGTCGGCGACGTGCGATCCGAAATCGAAGCGCCTGCTTCCGCCCAGCAAGACTCCGCGCCGCTCGCGAACCGCATGAACGAAGGCTCAGGCACAAACGAAAGCCGGCGGCTGAGAGATGAGATCTGATCTCCCAGCCGCCGGCTCGATTCAAACGGGATGTCGGTTGCTAAGGTAAGCGGTCCGCCAACCCGGGTATGGTCTTCATCAGATCGTTGTAGATGACCATCACGGCGAACAGCAGCAGGAAGACGAACGCAGCCTGGTACACGCGCTCCTTGATGTTCAGGCTGATGTCACGCCGCATCAGGCTTTCGAGCAGGAGGAACAGGATTACCCCGCCGTCGAGGATCGGAATCGGCAGCAGGTTGAAGATGCCCAGGTTCAAGCTGATGCCCGCAACCAGCTCCATCAGCGGCGTCCAGCCCTTCTGCCGCGCCGCGAACCCGGTCTCCTGCGCAATGCCGATGGGCCCGGAGACGGCCTTCAGCGAGATCTTCCGCTGCACGATCTTCTTCGCCAGTTCGAGCAGCAGCAGGGAATACTTTCGGTTCTGATCGAGCGACTGCGCGATCGCCTGCGTCAACGAGAGCTTGGTGACCTTCATCTCGCCCGTGTTGAGGAATCCCAAGCGGTAGCGCGATTCCTTTGGATCCTCGGTCTTCGACAACACCGGCGTCAGGTGGAAGTGCAGCGTCTCGCCGCCGCGAAGCACCGTGAGGTCAACCGGATTGCCCTTGATCTCCTGCAGGCTCTCAATCATCGCCTCGATCGAGTGCACCGGCTGTCCGTTCATCGCGATGATCTTGTCTTCCTCTTTCATGCCGACCTTCGCGGCCGGCAAGTCCGGTTCAAGCTGGCCGACGACAACCGCGTCTTCCGGATACCATCCTGCCGAGCCAACTTCGGACGACGTCACCGCCTTTGGCACAAGAGTCTTGTCGAAGGTCTGATTTCCACGCTGAATGGTCACCGTCAACGGCTGGTTCGGGCTGAGCCAAACTGCGGGCTGCACCTGTTCCCAAGTCGGGTTGTCGATGCCGTCGATCTTTACGATGCGGTCGCCCGACTGCAATCCAGCCTGCGCTGCAGGCGAGTCGTGCCGGACGCCCTCGATCACCGCCTGCTTGTCGAGATACGCCGGATACTCGTAGTGCACCATGTAGACAACCGTGAGCAGCGCGATCGCCAGCATGATGTTCATCACCGGCCCGGCAATCGCGATCAGGAAGCGATGCCAGCGCGAGTGATTCATGAACTCGCGCGGATCGTCGGTGCGCTCGTCCATCGGATTCTCGCCGCTCATCTTGACGTAGCCGCCGAGAGGAATCAGAGCCACGCGGTAATCGGTCTCGCCGCGGCGGAAGCCGAACAGCCGCTTTCCGAAGCCGATGGAGAACACCTCGACGCGCACCCCCAGCCACTTGGCCACCGCATAGTGGCCAAACTCGTGGATCAGGATCATGAAGCCAAGAACCGGGACAACGTACAGGAAGGCGAAAGAACTCAAGTCAGGCATAAATATGGGGTACGTAATCTCCAACCCGTTAGATTCCGAAAACTACGCCAAAGACGTGGCGCGCGGCCGTTCGGCTTTTCTGATGCTCGCCACGCGCCTTTCGGCGTGCTGGCGCGCCAAGGCGTCGGCCTCGAGCACCTGCCTAATAGACTCCAGCTTCCCAGAGTTGGTTGCAGAAAGCACGTCTTCGATGATCCTGGGAATCTCATCGAAGCGGATGCTGCCATCCAGAAATGCGGCAACTGCGACTTCGTCGGCTGCGTTCAGGGCCACTGTCTTGGTGCCGCCCGCCTCTGCCGCTTCATACGCCAGACGCAAACAGGGAAATTTTTTCAGGTCTGGCGGGTTGAAGTCCAGATGACGCAAGTCACTGATCGCAAATCGCATATCCGACTGAATCCGCTCGGGATATGTTAGGGCGTACAGGATCGGGAGCCGCATATCCGTCACCGAGAACTGAGCAAGTATGCTGCCATCGACAAATTCGACCATGGAATGGATTGTCGACTGCGGGTGGACAATGACGTCCACTTTTGCCGGAGGCATGTGAAAAAGTCTGCATGCCTCGATCACCTCGAATCCCTTGTTCATCAAGGTGGCCGAGTCAATTGTGATGCGCCGACCCATCTTCCAAGTTGGATGATTGAGCGCTTGTTCGACCGTGATCGACGCGAAATCCGACGCTGGAGTGTTGCGGAAAGGCCCGCCGGAAGCGGTGAGCCAGATGCGTTCGACCTCGTCCATGCGGCCGCCGCGCAGGCACTGGTGCACCGCGTTGTGCTCGCTGTCGATCGGCAGCAGAGGCTTTCCTTGTTTGCGCGCCTCGGTGGTAATCAGTTCTCCCGCGGCGACCAGACATTCTTTATTGGCGAGGCCGAGGATCTTTCCCGCGCGCACTGCTTCGTACGTGGCTTCGAGTCCAGCGACGCCCACGATGGCGCTTACCACAAAGTCCACTTCGGCGTGGGTTGCGACGCGTACCGTGCCGGCCGCGCCGTGTACAACTTCGATTTCGCCGAGCCCGTCGCTTTTCAGCCGAGCGCGCAGAGTATTGGCATCGGACTCAGCGGCCATCGAGATCACGCGCGGCTTCCACCGTCGTGCCTGCTCAAACGCGGATTCCAGATTCGCTCCGGCGGCGAGCGTCACGATCTGAAAGCGGTCGGGATACGACTCGGCCACGCTGAGCGTGCTGCGCCCGATGGAACCAGTGGACCCGAGAATGGCGATGCGTTTCATCGTGACAGAACTCAATTCTACGATGTTTCGGGCGAAAGGTCGTTATTTCGAGGTGCCCCTGATTCTTCCTTAAGTACTTGCCGAGAAAGAGTGCAACTGATGAGCTTCGGCTCTGGGTGGGCGCAACCCGGTTTGTCGGCAGGGCATCCAAGGCTGCGGTAAGAACCATGACGAACGCCGAACTGACGTCGTTGCTCCTGGTCCTTTTGCTGTTGGTTGCTCTCGCGCACTTGCTGGGCGCTTTCTTCGTCAAGCTGCGGCAGCCAAAGGTCGTGGGAGAAATCCTGGCTGGTGTGGTGCTCGGCCCGGCTTTACTGGGCAGGCTGAGTCACGCGTCGCTGATCGCGGACACGGTCCGCCACCAGGACGCAGCGTTGAATCTCGTCTACTGGCTTGGGCTATTGCTGCTCATGTTTCTTTCCGGAGCAGAGACGCAACAGCTCTTCACGCGGGAAGAGCGTCGTGAGGTTGGATGGCTCGCGATCGTGGGCACGGGAATTCCCTTCGTCCTCGGGCTCGTATTCGGATCGCGGATTATCCGACCGGCGTTGGCCGGGCCCAATGGCAATCGCATTTCTCTCGTTATCATTCTCGCGGTGGGAGTGGCAGTGACCTCGGTTCCGGTCGTTTCCAAGATCTTCGCTGACCTCAAGATCCTTCACACGCGCTTCGCGCGGCTCGTGTTGGGCGTCGCGGTCCTGGAAGACATTGTTCTCTGGCTCGCGCTGGCGGTGGCGACGATCCTGGCCGGAAAGAGTGTTCTCGATCCTCGCAGTATGTCTTGGCACCTGGCGAAGACGATCGGGTTCTTTGGTCTGGGATTGAAGGTGGTTCCGCGCATCGTTAAGCGCCTCAACAAATCCAGGTTCAACATTTTTGCTCAGCAGTCTCCGGTGGCCTACGCGATCGCGGTGCTGCTCGCCTATTGCGTAGTCGCGGGTGCACTGGACGTGAGTGTGGTTTTTGCGGCGTTCCTCGCCGGGTTTGCCGTCGTGCACAAGAAGAGAAGACTCTTCGCCGAAGCCCTTGATGGCATTGCGAAGGTGGCGTTCGCCTTCTTTATACCGATCTATTTCGCCATCGTCGGACTGAAGTTGGACCTGATTCGGGGCCTGTCTTTGTGGATGATGGCCGCGTTTCTTGTCGGTAGCTGTCTGGTGAAGATTTTGTCGGTGTCGCTGGCGGGACGCTTCGCAGGGTTCCGCGGCCTGGATTTGATCAATCTGGCGATCACCACAAACGCGCGCGGAGGGCCTGGCATCATTCTAGCCAGTGTGGCCTTCGATGCAGGGATTATCAGCCCGCAGTTCTATACAACACTGGTCGTTGCCGCCGTATTGACCTCGCAGGCGGCGGGAGCATGGCTGGACTACGTTCTCAGAAGAGGGTGGCCATTGTTGAAACCTGTCGTCCCGGCCCGAGAGCCGGCCAAAGGGATGAGCGAGCTAGCGGCGTAATGGTGGCGCCGATCGGCGAATGCTACTGCATCACCCGCCAGGCCACGTACACCCACAGCACTGGGGCGGCGAACAGGAGGGCGTCGATGCGGTCGAGCATCCCGCCGTGGCCGGGGAGAATCGCGCCGGAATCTTTCACTCCCGCGCCGCGCTTGATTAACGATTCGACCAAGTCTCCAAGCTGCGCTGCAACGTTGAGCGCGATCGTCAAAAGAATGATCGGACCGATCCCCGGCTGCTCCAGCCCGAACAGGCCGTCGCGACGCGTGATGAGGCCGACGCGCAGCAGCGCTGAACTGATCTGTTCTGCGTGAGCGAAGAGCGCCCATCCCACGGCGACACTCGCCAGCACCGACGCCGCCGCGCCTTCCCACGTTTTTTTCGGGCTGATGCGCGGCGCCATCAGATGACGTCCGATCGACTTGCCGACGAAGTAGGCGAAGATATCCCCCGCCCAAACCACGAGCAGCAAATACAGAAGATAGAACGCGCCGGCCCATTGCTGGCGAAGTTGCACGAGCATTGCCATCGGCAGGGCGATGTAGGCGAAGCCGAATGCGGCGGCAGCGGCCGCGGGATATCCAGTGCGCAGGTCCGCGCGCCGCATGGCGATCGTCAGGAATAGAAATGGCGCAAAGGCCGCCGCGAATCCCATGCCGGTGAGGAACTTTCCCGTGGAGAGCAAGGGCGTCTCGACACCGGCGCAAATTGCGAGCAACAGAAAGAACAATCCTGTGAAGATGTAAGTGGGCAAGCGCAACGGCTGCACGCCATAGGATTCCGTGAGCTTCAGGAATTCGTGAATCGTGAGCAGCGCCACCAGGGCCACCACGGCGGCCACCGCCCAGACAGGCGCGCGCAAAGTCAGCGCCAGCACAATCGGTATGAGGACGACTGCAGTCGCGATGCGTTTTAGCAAGGGAAGGGAAGAGACTTAGTAATTTTGTAATTTTGTAATCGGGCAATTTGGCAATTCGAAGGTCGTCATCAGCATCTCAGTCCTCAATTACAAAATTACCCGATTACCAAATTACCAAATTACAAGTTAAGGCGCCGGCGGATGTCCGTCCCCGTGATTCAGGCCGCCGTAGCGGCGCTCGCGCTTCTGGTATTCGGCGATGCCTTCCAGCAATTGCACGCCTCGAAAATCGGGCCAGAGCGTTGGGGTCACATAGATCTCGGCATACGCGAGCTGCCACAGCAGGAAATTGCTCAGCCGCATCTCGCCTGAAGTCCGCACGACGAGATCTGGATCGGGCAGGTTCCGCGTGTAGAGATGCCGCGCCACCGTGTCTTCATCGATCCTCAGATGTTCGAGGCCACCGTTTTGCGAAGCCGCGTTTACCATGGCGCGAAAGGCGTCGACCAATTCGCTGCGCGCGCTGTAGTTGAGTGCCAGAGTGAGCATCATGCCCGTATTCTCCGCAGTGCTCTTGCGCGCCCACGACATGCGCTCCTGGACGTCCTCAGGGAGTTCATGCTGGCGGCCGATGTATTCGAGGCGAATGTTGTTCTTGTTCAGCGTGGGAACTTCGGCCTTCAGGTAGCGGCTCAGCAGGCGCATCAGGAAGTCGACTTCACTCTTCGGCCGCTTCTTCCAATTCTCCTCGGAGAAGGCATAAAGCGTGAGCGCGGGGATGTGAATGCGGGCCGCGGTTTCGACCGTCGAGCGGACGGAGGCGACGCCGGCGCGATGTCCGGCAACACGCGGCATGTGGCGTCGCTTGGCCCAGCGCCCGTTGCCGTCCATGATGATGGCGATGTGCCTGGGGAGCCGCGCCGGGTCCAGGTGCCGGTAAACTTCCGTCTCCTTGCGGTCGAGCCCCGCGGGTACTTTGTCGTGCAAAGTGGTCACGGTATGAGGCTACCACAGGGGGGAAGGCCCGCGCAATGACAGGGAGGGTATGTGTCGGTAGCACATGATATGTCCGGTTGAGATAGCACATGAAATGTCCGCTTAGCGGGCGGTGAGGATGGGAGACCATGCGGAGCATGGAAGCTTATCCGAGGGCCGCGATGGAGCGGGCGATGAAAGTACAGGACGTGATGTTGCAGGCGATGGCGAAGAAGATCACGTGGTGGCAGGCGGCAGAGATATTGGGTATTAGCGACCGGCACATGCGGCGGTGGCGGGAGCGCTATGTGGACGAGGGCTATAACGGGTTGCTGGACCGGCGGCGGGGCAAGCCCTCGCGCCGTCGCGTGCCGGTAGCCACGGTGGAGAAAGTCTTCGCGCTCTATCGGGAGAAGTATTTTGATCTGAACGTGCAGCATTTTCACGAGAAGTTGCAAAGCGAGCACGGGATCGGACTGAGCTACACCTGGGTAAAGCAGGCGTTGCAGGGGGCCGGGTTAGTGGCGCGCGGACGCAAGCGCGGGGCGCATCGCAAGCGGCGGGAG